>Ga0316600_10000621_pt1 | contig 16924 bp, 20 predicted proteins | sample OWC_soil_day5_CT_FD_207652 | JGI IMG/M metagenome (GOLD analysis project Ga0316600, IMG submission 207652) | Wetland soil microbial communities from Old Woman Creek delta, Ohio, United States - OWC_soil_day5_CT | ecosystem: Environmental > Terrestrial > Soil > Wetlands | place: USA: Ohio... | reverse complement strand
AAATGCTCGACCTTGAACTCGCCGCGCAGGCGGCCGACCAGCGTGCGCTGCAGCCAGAGCAGCGCGTGCAGGCCGAAGAACCCGAACACGCCGAGCAGCAGCAGGGTCATGAACAGGTAGATGTAGTGCACCCACGCGTTCTGATCCCTGTCCATCGGATCGCTGTGCGGAATGAAGGTCAGGAATGAAGCGTTGACTTCGCCCGCGTGGCAATTGCCCGAGCCGCAGGTGGCCGCGAGGTTGTCCGGGTGGATCGACGAGCGCGGGTCGCTCGCCGGCAGGTTGTGGTGCGGCGTGTGGCAGTCCGAGCACATGGCCGCGGACTCGTGGCCGACGCCGGTCGCCTTGCCGTGGAAGCTGTCGTGGAAGGTCTTGTAGAGGTCGGCATGGCAGTTGCCGCAGTCGGTCGGCATGTGCATGCGCATTTCGATCGTGGTCGGCGACTGCACCGCGTGCGCGTCGTGGCAGGTCGTGCAGACGGGGCCTTCCTTGCCGTCACGCCACAGCGCGCCGTGCGCGCTCTCGTCCCACTCCTTGAGGATGCCCTTGTGGCACTCGCCGCAGGTCTCGGGGCTCTTGGCGTGCGAGGAGCGGGCGTTCGGGTCGGTGTGGCGCAGGATGTCGTGGCTGCCGTGGCAGTCGCTGCAGGCCGGGGCCGCGTCGGTGAGGCCGGACACGAACAACGACTTGGCATGCACGCTGGAGAGATAGCCCTGCATCATCTCTTCGTGGCAGACGCCGCAGTTGCGCACCTGGTTGAGGTCCGACATCGGCGCGGTGGGATCGTTGCTGCGCACGGTCGTGTGGACGCTGCCGTGGCAGCCCTGGCAGGACTCCGGCTTGCCGCCCTTGACCTTGGCGTGCACGCTGCCCTGGAACGGCGTGATCTCGTCCTCGTGGCAGTCGATGCAGACCTCGAACGACACCGGTCCGAGCTCGTTGCGCGGATGCTTGACGGTGCCCGCCGCGACGTGGCACTCGACGCACTCGACCCGCTTGTGCGCCCCCGCCTTGAACGCTTCTTCGTGGACCGCCAGCGAGTTTCCGGCGTCGTCCTTCATCTCGGCGTCGTCATGGCACCCGAGACACTTCGAGTTGGGGATCTTCGGGACATCCGCTACCGGCGCTGCGTCCAGTGCCGCCACTGGCGCGGCCTCCTCGGCCGCGACCGGAACCGTGCCGGCGAGCGTCAACAGGAAAGCGGAGAAACCGAGGATGGGGACGATGTATCGCAGATCGCGGGCCCGGAACATGCGTGAGCTCCCTTGTTCGCACGGCGCGCCGCGGGAGGGCTCCCAAGCTGCGCGCCGCGTATCGCGATTGCGGTACGCGTGCGAATTTGACCCCAAGAGCCGGGGGTGGGGCTGCACGTGTTTACCGAAACCTGTGACGGCGGACCGCAGCGCAGCGCCGCGAGCGAGCGATGTTCAGCCCTTGTCCAGCCGCTTCTGCGGCGCGGGCGCCGCCGAAGCGGCGCTGCAATCGCCGCAGCCTCCGAGGCTTCGCTGCGCGCTACGCTCGATCGCTCCGACCGCCCGGACGAGCCATGCCGGTCGGCCGATGCGCCTCGCGGTGGCTGCGAAGCGCCGGGCAAGCCGGAGACGCAGGGCGGCGGGCATCAGCGCCCAGGCCGCATACAGAGCGGCCATCAACACGATCAGCCCGGCGACGATCGCTTGCCCCACGTCCGTCCCTCTACGTCGTCAGGGCGCTCGCCACGCGAAAGGTGGCGAATGCGGCGAGGTAGGCCAGCGCGAACAGGTAGCCGGCCATGATCAGCGGATAGCGCCATGAGTTCGTCTCGCGCTTCACGACCACCAGCGTCGACAGGCACTGCGGCGCGAACACGTACCACGCGAGCAGCGACAGCGCCGTGGCGAGACTCCAGGATTTCGCGATCATCGGCACGAGCGTCGCCGCCACGTCGTCGCCCGTGTTTGAGAGCGAGTACACGGTGCCGAGCGCGCCGACGGCCACCTCGCGCGCCGCGAGACCCGGGACGAGGGCGAGGGAGATCTGCCAGTTGAATCCGATCGGCGCGAACACGTGCTCCAGCGAGCGACCGATCATGCCCGCGAAGCTGTATTGGATCGCCGGGCCCGTCGACCCGGTCGGCGGCGCCGGAAAGCTCGACAGGAACCACAGCACAATCATCAGCGCGAGAATGATCGTGCCGACCCGCTGCAGGAATATCTTCAGGCGTTCCCACAGTCCGAGCATCAGGTTTCTCAGGTTCGGCAACTTGTATTCGGGCAGTTCGAGCAGCAGCGGGTGATAGGACGCCCGCAGCGCCGTGCGCTTCAAGGCGTAGGCCACCAGCATCGCCGCGACGATGCCGGCCACGTACAGCGTGAACAGCACGAGCCCCTGCAGGTTGAACGCGCCCACCGGCCGGTTCGGTATGAACGCTGCGATGATCAGCGCGTAGACAGGCAGGCGCGCCGAGCAGGTCATGAGCGGCGCAACCATGATGGTCGCCAGCCGATCGCGTACGTTCGGGATGGTGCGAGTCGCCATGATGCCCGGCACCGCGCAGGCGAAGCTCGACAGCAGCGGGATGAATGCGCGGCCTGACAGCCCGACGCTGCCCATCATTCGGTCGAGGAGGTACGCCGCGCGTGGCAGGTAGCCGCTGTCCTCGAGTACGAGGATGAAGAAGAACAGGATCAGGATCTGTGGCAGGAAGACGAGCACGCTGCCCGCGCCCGCGATCACGCCGTCCACCAGCAGGCTGTTGAGTGCGCCCGGCGGCAACCACGCGTGCAGCGCGGCACCGAGCCAGGTCACGCCGGCATCCACCAGCGCCATCGGGGCCGCGGCCCAGCTGAACACGGCCTGGAAGACGAAGAACAGCAGCGCCGCGAGGATCGCCGGGCCGGCCACGGGGTGCATGACGAGTTCATCCAGGCGCTGCAGCGCGCGCCGGCGCGCGGGCTCCGTGTACCCGGCCTCGTGCAGGATGCGCCGCACCTCGCGTTGCGTCTGCTGGATCTGCTCGAACGTGGGATCGAGCCAATCAGCGGCTGGGCGTGCAGCCGGCGGCGGAAGCGCCTCGAGCCGCTCGAGCAATGCGCGTTCGCCGCCGTCGCGGATCGCCACGGTTTCGACCACGGGCACGCCGAGTTCCTGCTCCAGGCGCTGTCGGTCGAGACGGAAGCCGCGATCGCGCGCGAGGTCGCTCATGTTGAGGGCGACGAGCAACGGCATGCCGAGATCGCGAAGCTCCAGGACCAGCCGCAGGTTGAGCCGCAGGTTCGTGGCGTCCACCACGCAAACCACCCGCTCGGGAGGTGCCTCACCCGCGAGCCGGCCGAGCAGGCAGTCGCGCGTGATGGCTTCGTCGAGGGTCGTGGGCGTGAGGCTGTAGGCTCCCGGCAGGTCGAGCAGGCGATAGCGCTGCCCACGCGACGGACCCACGAACGAGCCCTCCTTGCGCTCCACCGTGACGCCGGCATAGTTCGCGACCTTCTGGCGGCTGCCGGTCAGCCGGTTGAAAAGGGCGGTCTTGCCGCAGTTGGGCACGCCGACCAGGGCGAGGCGCATCGGCTCGAGCGCGACGGGCGCGGCAGGCATACAGTGTCAGCAGCCCTCGACGGCGACCAGCACCGCGCCGGCCTCGCGGCGTCGCAGGGCAAACAGCGTATTGCCGAGGCGAACGGCCATCGGGTCGCCGCCCGGCCAGGTCTCCGCTACCACTTCCAGCGCCTCGCCCGGAATGAAGCCGAGCTCGAGCAGGCGGCGGCTCACGGTGGACTGGGCCTCGTCACCAAGGGTCTGGGGATCCTCGCGCACCTGGGAAACGGTGCCGCGGGCGCCTTTGCGCAGCGACGAAAGTGATACGGGAGGCATGAGGATACGGAACGGCACGCTGGGGAGACGGTCGACAGTGTCATCGGAATGAGAATCGTCCGCAACGAGGGAAAACCGCAGGGGAGACATCGAGCCCACGCAGTCGTGCTGTATATGATTCGTATAGTAAAGACCTATACATTAATTTGAAGTCGCGGCTATACTCTGTCCATCGCGGGACCCGGAGCCCATTTTGAAACCAGCGCCCTGAAGTGGCGAACAGAGGTAAGTGCGATGACGGAGTCAGTTCTCGCTCGGGTGGCGCGCGGTGACGCTCAGGCCGTGCGCGAGTGCATCGACGAGTTCGGCGGCCTGGTCTGGGCGATTGCCCGGCGGATGACGCGGTCGCGGGCGGATGCCGAGGATGCGGTGCAGGAGATCTTCATCGACGTCTGGAAGAGCGCCGGCCGCTTCGATGCCGCGCAGGGTTCGGAGAAGGTGTTCATCACCACGATCGCTCGCCGTCGCCTCATCGACCGGATGCGACGCGGCCGGATGAACCACCTGATGGACTCCGAGGAGTCGCTCGAGGACCTGCGGTGGGCCGAGCCCGGCAACAGCGGCGAAATCCGCGTCGAGGCCGAGCGGGCGGCTGCCGTGGTGGCGCGGCTGCGGCCCGAGCAGCGCAAGGTGCTCCGGATGGGGCTGCTCGAGGGACTGACGCACACTGAAATCGCGACGGCCACCGGCATGCCGCTCGGTACCGTGAAGACCCAGATGCGGCGCGGACTCATTCAGGTGCGCCAGTGGATGAAGATCGACGGTCCGGCGAAGATGGGGGAAGCGACACCCTGAGCGGGCCGAAGAACGGTGCCCAGGCGCCCGGCGTCGTCCAGCCCGAGCCGCTGCCAGGCACCCTTCGGCAGCGGCTGGATCGATGCGCGGAGCAATGGCTGCACGAACGCGAGGCTGTGCAACCGGCGGACGCAGAGGCTCCCGTGGTCAGTTCTGCGGAGACCGCACCTCGCACCTCCCGCAGGGCGCTCCCTTGGATCTTCGCCGCCGCGTGCCTCGGGCTTGCCGTCGGCGGCTGGTGGCCTCGACTGGTAGATCCCGAGTCGGCCGCGGCTGTGGCCAGCCCGATCGGGCAGTGGTGCGCCCAGGTCGCCCGTGAGCGGATGCTCGCTTCTTCGCACACCGTGGGCCACTGGCCCTGGGCCGGCGGTGAGGAAGGCAGCGCTGGAGACATTGTCTGGGACAATGCCCGGCAGCGCGGCTTCCTTCGCCTGCAGCACTTCGTGCCGAACGACCCGACTCGTGCCCGCTACCAGCTCTGGATCTTCGATGCCGCGCGCGACGATCGTTACCCGGTCGATGGCGGGGTATTCGACGTGCCGCCTGGGCGCGACGAGGTTGTGATACCGGTACGGGCGACGCTGCCGGTGCTCCGTCCGGTTGCGTTCGCGGTCACAGTGGAGGCGTCGGGCGGGGCCGTCGTTTCGGAGCGCGAGAAAGTGGTCGCGTTCGCGCGCGCCGGCGGTTGAAGTAGCCGGCGCGACCGCGTTCCGCTACGGTCTTACAATCGTCAGATGTCCACGCACAATTCGTCCGCGGGCGGTTCGACCGGCCAGCTGTCGGCAACCCAGTGCGCCGATGCCGTGCTCATGATCAGGCCGGCCGCGTTCGGCTGGAATCCGCAGACAGCCGTGACCAACCGCTTCCAGGGGCCGCCGCCGCCGTGCGACCTCCAGTCACGGGCGCTGTCCGAGTTCGACCAGCTGAAAGACGCGCTCACTCAAGCCGGCGTCGAAGTGCACGCGCTTGCGGACCGCGCCGATCCGCGCTGTCCCGACGCCCTTTTCCCGAACAACTGGGTCAGCTTTCATGCCGATGGCACGGCCGTGCTGTATCCGATGCTCGCGCCGAATCGCCGCCTCGAGCGGCGTCTGCAGTTGCTGGTCGATCTCGCGAAGCGGGGCGGATTCCGCGTCGAGCGGCTGCTCGACCTCACGCACCACGAGCTCCGCGGGCGCTTCCTGGAAGGGACAGGCAGCGTGGTGTTCGACCACCTGTCCCTTGCGGCCTATGCCTGCCTGTCGCCGCGCAGCGACGCTGACGTCCTGCGGGAACTGTGCGTGGAGATCGGTTACGAGCCCGTGGTATTCAACGCGACGGGCCCGGCCGGCGCGCCCGTTTATCACACGAACGTGATGCTCGCGATCGGCCGACGGTTCGTGGTGGTTTGCGCCGACGCCATCGCTGCCGGGCAGCGTGGCGCACTTCTCGAGCGGCTCGGAGCCTGCGGTCGCGAGGTCGAATCGATCGACGCGTCGCAGATGGCGCAGTTCGCCGGCAACCTGCTGGAGCTGCGGACGCGCACCGGCGGCTCGGTGCTGGCGATGTCCGAACGCGGCCACGAGAGCCTCGCGCCCGCCGCACGCGAGCGCCTGGCGGGCTGCGTGGACCGAGTGGTCGTCGTGCCGGTGCCGACGATCGAGGGCACCGGCGGCGGCTCGGTGCGCTGCATGCTGGCCGAGGTCTTCCTGCCGCGGGCGGCGGGCCTCGGCGCGGCGGGCGAGGTCTAGCCTTCGGTCGCGTCGAGGTCGTCGAGGAACTCGACGGCGCGGCGCAGGTGCGGGATCACGATCGTGCCGCCCACGACGAGGCCGATGCTCATGGCCTCGACGAGTTCCTTGCGGCTCGACCCAGCGGCACGCGCCTCGACGAGGTGGTATTTCACGCAGTCGTCGCAGCGCAGCACCAGGGACGCAACCAGGCCGAGCAGTTCCTTGGTCTGCTTCGGCAGCGACCCGTCCTCCCCGTATGCGAGCGAGTCCACCGAATAAACGCGCTTGATGACGCGGTTGTCCTCGGCGAGGACGCGCTCGTTCATGCGGGCGCGGTAGGCGGCGAAATCCTGCTCGAGCTTGCCCATGTGCCTCTCCTGCGGCCTGCCACTGTCGCACCAGTGTACGCGCGGGCGCGCACCGAACTGCCGCTGCTAGAATCGCGCGCGGAGAAAACGCGTGCTCGAACTCGGCATCAAGACTCTGCTCGCCTACCTGCTCGGCTCCGTGCTGGGCAGCCTCGTCATGGGCCGCCTGCGCGGCGTGGACATCCGTGAGCAGGGCAGCGGCAACGCGGGCGGCACGAACGCGCTGCGCACGCAGGGCTGGAAGTTTGCCCTCGGCGTGGTCGTGATCGACGTCGGCAAGGCCCTGCTCGCAGCGGGCGTGCTCCCGGGCCTCGACCTGCCCGGGATCGGCATCGATCCCGCCGTGAGCCGCGACTGGCTCGCCGTGTCCTGCGCCGCCGCGGTGGTGTTTGGCCACGTCTATCCGGTGTGGTACGAATTTCGCGGCGGCAAGGGCGCGGCGACGCTGATCGGGGCCGTGGCCGTGCTGGCGCCGTCGGCGCTGTTGCCGGTGGCGCTCGTGTGGCTTTCCTGCGTGATGCTGACCGGGTTCGTGGGCCTCGGGACGATGCTCGCTGCCGCGACGCTGCCCGTGTACTTCGGGCTCTCGCAGCCACGATCCGCGGCGCTGGTCGCCTTCGGCATCGCCATGGCGGCTTTCGTGATCTACACGCATCGCTCGAACCTCGCGCGCATGCGCGCCGGCAACGAAAACCGCGCGCGCCGGCTCTGGCTCCTTCGCCCGCGATGACCGCCCGGGCCGAGGCGCTGCTCGCATTGCTCGCGGACGGGTTGCTGCATTCCGGCGCCGACCTCGCCGAGCAGCTCGGCGTGAGCCGTGCGGCCATCTGGAAACTGGTGGGCGAACTGCGCAGCCGCGGCATCGCCGTGGACAGCCTGCCGCGCCGCGGATATCGGCTGCCCGCCCCGGTCGAGCTGCTGGACGCGCAGCGAATCGGCGCCGCCGCCACCACGCGGCGCCAGTGGCTCCCCGGCGGCGTCGAAGTCCTGTTCGAGATCGATTCGACCAACACCTACCTCTATGCGGCCGCCCCGCCGCCGCCCGGGAGCGCGCGCGTCGCGTTCGCTGAGATCCAGCACGCCGGGCGGGGCCGGCGCGGCAGATCGTGGCTCGCTCCCTTCGGGTCGGGCCTCACCTTCTCGGTGGCATGGACGTTCGCCGAGACGCCGTCCGGCCTGCCGGCGCTCGGGCTCGCCCTGGGCGTCGCAGTCGCCGAGACGCTGGGTCGCCTCGGCTTGGAGGAGGTGCGGCTCAAATGGCCAAACGACCTCCTCTGGCGCGGACGCAAGCTGGGCGGGCTGTTGCTGCAGCTGCGCACCGAGTCGGGCGGGCCCGCCAGCGTCGTAGCCGGGCTGGGCCTCAACCTTCTGTTGCCGGCCGCCTCGCGCGAGCGACTCGACAGCGAGGGCGGCATGCCGGTCGCGGATCTCGACGAGGCCATGGCCGGGAAGGCCCCCGGGCGCAACGACCTCGCGGCGGCGCTTGCCGCAGCTTTGCTTGCGGGGCTCGCGGAGTTCGCACGCCATGGCTTCCCGGCGTTCGCGCCGCGCTGGGCGGCGCTCGATGCGCTCGCGGGCGCGCGCGTGCACGTCGCGCAGGGCGCTGAGGGCGTGGAGGGAGAAGCGTGCGGCACGGATCCGGACGGCGCGCTGCTCGTTGCGGTGAACGGCCGCATCGAGCGTTTCCACTCGGGCGACGTGAGCCTGCGCCCGGTGATGGCATGACGCTGCTGGTCGACATCGGCAACTCCCGCGTGAAGTGGGCGCGGCTCGGGGTGGACGGGCCCGGGGAGCAGTCCGCCGCAGAATACGCAGGCTGGTCGCCGGCGGACTGGCGCGCTGCGCTGTTCGCCGGCGCTCCGGTAGAGCGCGTGCTAGCGGCAAGCGTGGCCGGTGAGTCGGCCAGCGCGGCGCTCGACGCGGCCGCGCGTCTGGCAACCGGCCATCCCGTCCGCTTCGTCGCGACGACGCGCGCCGCGGGCGGCGTGCTGAACGGCTACTCCAACCCGGGGCTGCTCGGCGTCGACCGCTGGCTCGCTGCCATTGGCGCTTATGCGCGGGTACGCGGCGCCTGCGTGGTCGCCGACATCGGCACGGCGGCGACCATCGACGTGGTGGCCACCGACGGCCGGCACCTGGGCGGCTACATCGTGCCCGGACCCCGGCTCATGGTCGCCTCGCTGCTGCGTTCCACCCGTGAACTCGCTCCCCGCCACGCCTCCAGCGGCGCCTCGAGCACGGAATCGGGCTTCGCCGACAACACCCGCGACGCGATCGAGCGCGGCTGCCGCCTCGCGCTGGCGGCCTTGATCGATCGGAGCGTTGCCGATGTCGGGCGCAATTCGGTCGAGCGGCCCCATCTGTTGCTTACGGGCGGGGCAGCACCCGAGGTGGTGCCCCACCTGCGCAGCACCGTCGAGCACCTTCCCGACCTCGTGCTCCGCGGCCTCGCCGTGGTGGCGCGCCTTCCCGGCTGAACCTCTGCGGCCAATGCGCACTCAAAGGAGGTGACGGCGCTCGTGTATGATCGGCAGTGATCAACAACCGGGTGCCGGCGGCGGTGCCGCTGGTAGACGTTCTAGCTCAGGAGAGAATTGATGAAGATCAACAAGTTGCTGACTGTTTCGATTGCCGCCGTTGGGCTCGCCGGATACGGCGGAGCCGCGCTGGCCGACGCCGCGGCCGGCAAAGCGACGTTCGAGGACGTCTGCGCCGAATGCCACGAAACGGCCGACTTCGAGGGCGAGGCGGCCGCCGATCTGACGGCGACGATCAAGAAGATCTCGGCCGGCCAGATGAAGCACAAGAAGGCGCTCAAGCTGACCGACCAGCAGGCGGCGGACGTTGCAGCCTTCATGGCGAGCGGCGGCAAGTAGTCGCACTGGCGCACTGATCGATGATTCTTGGTCGCTCGGCGTTCGCCGGGCCTAGTACTGAGGACGAGGAGATGGCGATGAAGACGAATCGGATGCTGATCGTTGCGGTGGCCAGCCTGGGCGCTGCCGGTTGGGGCATGGCGGCCCATGCGGACGCCAAGGCCAAGTTCGCGGCGGACTGCGCCGAGTGCCACGAGGCCGGCGATTTCGAGGGCGAGGACGCGGCGGCCCTTGCCGACACGCTCAAGAAGATTGCTGGCGGGCAGATGAAGCACAAGAGTGCCGTCAAGCTGTCTGACGCGGAAGTCACCGAGATCGCCGCTTTCCTGGCGAAGGGCGGCAAGTAGCCTCCCTCAGGTCGCAGGGCCTGAACCGAGGCCCGCTCCCCGCGAGGGGGGCGGGCCTTTGCTTTTCCGTTAACATTCAGGCCCCGATCGACATCGTCCGGAGAACCCGCGAGGTGCGCACGCTGTTCCTGCTGCTGTTGCTGGCCAACCTGCTGTTCGCGGCGTGGGCCCGCTGGGTCGCGCCGGCACCGTCCGGGCTCGGTCTCGCGACCTCGAACGAGACGGGTTCGGCCGGCATCCTGCTGTTGCGGGAAGTGCCTACGGGCGAGGCGTCGCAACCGGCCTACGGAGGCCTTCTCGCACTGGACGATGCCAGTCTCACATGCGTCAGCGCCGGCCCCTTCCTGGCGAGACAGGACGCTGAGCAAACCGCCGCGCGGCTGGGGCGGCTCGGCTTCACCGTGCGGCTGCGTGAGGCGCGCGAAGAAGTGCGCGTCGGCCACTGGGTGCGACTCGAGGGACTGGCCACGCCGGAGGACGCAGAGAACGCGCGGGCCGCGCTGCAGGCTGCCGGGCTCGCAGACGCGTTCGTGCTGACCGAGGAAGACAGCGGACCCGTCGTGTCGCTCGGTGTACACACGGATCCGGCCCGGTCCGAGGCGACGGCGGCCGTGGCCCGTGCGGCCGGCTTCGAACCTCGCACCATCGATCGGCTTCGCACCGCGGACGTGTTCTGGCTGGACGTGGACCGGCAATTGAACGGCGGGCTGCCGGCGTTTGAGGAATTGCAGGTTGCGGAAGATGGGCGTCAGCCGCCGCTCGGCCTGCGTCCCTGCCCTTCGGCGGCGCCCGCCGCTGCGATGCGCTGACCGTCGGGCGCACGCCGTGGTTAGAATCCGGTCGTCCCGCTGGCATAGCTCAGTTGGTAGAGCAGCCGCCTTGTAAGCGGCAGGTCGGGGGTTCGAATCCCTCTGCCAGCACCATGGCCGCACCTTATGTTCGATCACAGGAGCAACATGAAATGGCACTTTGGAAAGATCCGTCGGTGAAGGATCCTGCTGCGGCTTCCGGCGAGATGGCCGGCGGCGAAATCTCCGAGATCGCGCCGCGTGCGACCGAGCGTCCGGCGCCCGTGGCACTCGCGTCCGTGGCCGCGGAGCCGCTGCGGCGGGCGTCGCCGGCCGGCGCGGTCAAGGAATCGCTGATCGCGGCTGACGTCACCATCGAGGGCAAGATCGAGGGCGCCGGCGACGTGCGCATCGCCGGCCGCTTCAAGGGCGACGTGAACGTCCAGGGCAACGTCACGGTGGAGCAGGGCGCGCACGTCAATGGCCAGGTCAACGCCGCCACGGTGATCGTCAGCGGCGAGGTCGAGGGCAACATCAACGCCAGCGCGCGCGTCGAACTGCTCGAGAGCGGCATCATCAACGGCGACGTCAAGGCAGCCGTGCTGACGGTCGCCGCCGGATCGAGGATGCGTGGCCAGGCCGATTTCGGCTGGGGCGAGCAGGGTTCGGGCCGCAAGTAGCGCACGCGCCTGTGAGCATGCTGCCCGGGCGATTCGGGGGGGCGGTCGGCCGTACGCGGGTCTGTCCGCATTGCAAGGCGACGATCCTCGACAGCGCGCCGATCTGTCCGCAGTGCCGTCACCACCTGCGCTTCGTAGGTACGGCCGCGCCGCCGCGGCCCGAAGGCTTCTCCGCGCTGCGCGTGGAGGGCACAGTGCAGCACCCGGAGCGCGGCGGCGACTGGGAGTACTCGGTGGTGCTCGCGATACGCAATGAGCGCGGCGAGGAGATCTCGCGGCAGGTGGTGGGCGTCGGGGCGCTGCGCGGTGCGGAGTCGCGCACGTTCACGTTGTCGGTCGAGGTGCTGACGCCCGGAGCGAAGGTGAAGTGATCGGCGGTCTCGTCACGCGCTTTGCCGCGGGCCTTCGGTATCCCACGCTGTTCGGCCTGGTGGCGGCCCTGTTCGTCATCGACCTGCTGCTCCCGGACCTGATCCCGTTCATCGACGAGATCCTGCTGGCGCTCGGGACGCTGCTGCTCGGCTCGTTGCGCAAGCGGCGTGCGTCGCCGCTGGAGCCGGCCGACCGCGTTTGAGCGGCCCCGGCGGAACTATCCTTGGGCCACGCGGGTCCTTGCTGGAGGCGGGCGTCGCTGGTCCGCCGGGCCCGCGGCATATACGGAGTTGTGCGGGCGCCGGGGGTCTGAGAGCCTCGCGCGCTCAGCAGCACCCGATTCTGCAGGGGGAGATCAACGAGATGTGTCTGGCCGTGCCGATGAGGATCAAGACCGTCGATGGCTTCAACGCCGTCTGCGAGGCCAAGGGCATCGAGCGGGAAATCAGCCTGTTCATGCTGCAGGGCGAGGACGTCGGTCCCGGCGACCACGTGCTCGTGCACGTGGGCTATGCGATCCAGAAGGTGAGCGAGGAGGAAGCGCGCTCGACCTGGGAACTGTTCGAGGAGATCCTCGAGCATGCATGAACTCTCGGTCTGCCAGGCGCTGATCGGGCAGGTCGAGAAGGTGGCGCGCGACAACGACGCCCGCCGCGTGGTCGCGATCGTGATCGCGGTGGGGCCGTTGTCGGGTGTCGAGGCGGGGCTGCTCGAGCATGCCTACCCCATCGCCGCGGCCGGCACGCTGGCCGAGCACGCCACCCTCACCGTCGAGACGGTGCCGGTGCGCGTGCGCTGCCGCAGCTGCGGGGCCGAGACGGGCGCGCAGCCCAACCGCCTCGTGTGCGGTGCCTGCGGCGACTGGCAGGTCGACGTCGTCGCCGGCGAGGAAATGCTGCTGAAGCGGGTCGAGATCGAGACCGGTCCCGCCGCGGTCCACTAGCCGGGCGACGGTCAGGCAATCGGGAGACGACACATGTGCCGTGACTGCGGATGTTCACTGGGTCCTGCCGCGACGCGCGCGCCGCTCGCCGCCGGGCCGACCACGCCGTCCGCGCCCGGCCGCACCGAGACCATCGAGGTCATCACCGCGATCCTCGGCGAGAACGACCGCGTCGCCGCGCAAAACCGCGAGCACTTCGACGGCCAGGGCATCCTGGCGCTGAACCTCATGTCCTCGCCGGGCGCCGGCAAGACCTCGCTGCTCGAGGCCACGATCCGCGCGCTCGACGGCAGGCTCAAGGTGGCGGTCATCGAGGGCGACCTTGCCACCGAGAACGACGCCGATCGCATCCGCGCCTGCGGCGTGCCGGCGGTGCAGATCACCACCGGCAACGCCTGCCACCTCGACGCGCAGATGGTGCACGACGCGGTGCACGACCTCCCGCTCGCCGGGCTCGACGTGCTGTTCATCGAGAACGTCGGCAACCTCGTCTGCCCTGCGAGCTTCGACCTCGGGCAGCACCGCAACGTCACGCTGCTGTCGGTGCCGGAGGGCGACGACAAGCCTGCCAAGTACCCGGTGATGTTCCGCGCCGCCGATCTCTCGCTCATCAGCAAGACCGACCTGCTGCCCTACATCACCGAGTTCAAGCTGGAGCGGGCGCACGCGGCGCTGCGCCAGATCGGCTTCGGCGGCGAAACGATTGAACTCACCAGCCGCGGCGGCGAGGGTTTCGCCGCGTGGCTCGCCTGGCTCGAGCGCGAGGTCGCGGCGCAGCGCGGGCGCACGGCGCGCGGCGCCACCGCGCGGCCCGCCATCCAGCCCGAGGGTGCCCACGCCCACGCCGCCGGCCGGCCGCCGCGCTGAAGGGGGGAACGATGACCACCGCCATCGACTGGCTCGCGCGCATCCGCGCGCTGCCGCTGCCCGAGCGCATCAAGGTCATGAACGTCTGCGGCGGGCACGAACGCTCGATCACCACGGCGGGCCTGCGCAAGGCGATCCCGGCCAGCATCGAGCTGGTGCCGGGTCCCGGCTGCCCTGTGTGCATCTGTCCCGAGGAAGACATCTACGAGGCCATCCAGCTCGCGCTGCACGAGCGGGTGATCCTCGTGGCCTACGGCGACATGCTGCGGGTACCCGTGAATGCGCCGAAGAGCGAGCCGCGCTCGCTCGAGCAGGCCAAGGCCGCCGGCGCCGACGTGCGTCCGATCGCGAGCCCGCTCGAGGCGGCCAAGGTCGCGCGCGAGAATCCTGACCGCGCGGTCGTGTTCCTCGCCGCCGGCTTCGAGACCACGACCGCACCCGCGGCGGCGCTGCTCGCGCAGGGCGCGCCGGTGAACCTGCTGTTCCTGATGTCGGGCCGGCGCACCTGGCCGGCGGTGGCCCTGCTGCTCGACTCGGGCGAGCCCGGCTTCGAGGCGCTGATCGCGCCCGGGCACGTCGCCACCGTGATGGGGCCGGAGGAATGGGAGTTCGTGCCGCGCGACCACGGGCTGCCCACCGCGATCGCAGGCTTCTCTCCCGAGTCGCTGCTCGCGGCCTTGTATTCCGTGCTGCGCCAGCGCATCGAGGGCAAGTGCTTCCTCGACAACTGTTACCCGCAGGTCGTGCGCCCGGGCGGCAACCCGGCGGCGCAGCGCTTCATCGACTCGACCATGGACGTGATGGCCGGCAACTGGCGCGGCATCGGCGCGATCCCGGAGTCGGGCTACGTGCTCAAGCCCGCCTATGCCGCCCACGACTCGCGCGTGAGGCTGCCCTCGTACACCGAGATGGCACGCAAGCGCGCCGGCGAGATGCCGCCGGGCTGCGACTGCGCCAAGGTGGTGCTCGGCAAGATCTACCCGAACGAGTGCCGGCTCTACGGCCTCGCCTGCACGCCGCGCCAGCCGGTGGGGCCGTGCATGGTCTCGGACGAGGGCGCGTGCCGGATCTGGTGGTCAAACGGCGTGCGCGAGAACGTCTGGGCCGGGCGCAAGGCGTCCGGCGCCGAGGCGTGATCGCGGCCGACTGCGGACTGCCCGCCGTGCCGACCTCGCCGTGAACGACACGGAGCCGCGTATCGCCCGCTGGATCGTCATGACCGGCCGGGTGCAGGGGGTCGGCTACCGCCCGTTCGTCTACCGGCTCGCACACGAGCACGGGCTCGACGGGCACGTCCGCAACCTGCGCGGCGACGTTGAGGTGGTCGCCTCCGGGCCGGCTCCGGCGGTCGAGGCGTTCACCCGCGGCCTCGTCGAGCGCGCGCCGCCGCTCGCGCAGCCGCGCATCCGCGGCGTGACGCCGTGCGACGCGCCGGCCGTGGGCGGCTTCGAGATTGCCCCGAGCAGCGCCTCGGACGCCCCCGAAGTGTCGGTGCCGCCCGACTTTTTTGCCTGCGACGAGTGCGTCGCCGAACTCGCCGATCCCGCTGACCGGCGCCACGTCTATCCCTTCATCAACTGCACGCAGTGCGGTCCGCGCTACACGCTGATCGAGGCGCTGCCCTACGACCGGCCGAACACCAGCATGGCGGCGTTTCCACTGTGCCCGGCCTGTCGGCGCGAGTACGAGGACCCGCTCGACCGCCGTTTCCACGCCGAGCCGGTCGCCTGTCCGGCCTGCGGGCCGCACCTCAGCTTCGTCGAGCCGGGCCAGTCGCCGGTCAAGGGCGACGCGACGGCGGTGGCGGCGGCGGTCGCCGTGCTGCGGGCGGGCCGTGTGCTCGCCGTGCGTGGCATCGGCGGCTACCACCTGCTGTGCGACGCGCGCGCCGAGGCCGCCGTGCGCCGCCTGCGTGAGCGCAAGCACCGGCCGGACAAGCCGCTCGCCGTCATGTTCCCGCAGCGCGGCGACGACGGCCTCGCCGCGGCCCGCGAGGAACTCGCCATCGACGCGGTCGAGCGGGCGGCGCTGCTCGATCCGGCGCGCCCGATCGTGCTGGTGCCACGTCGTGCGGACGGGCGACTCGCTCCGGCCGTCGCGCCCGGCCTCGGCGAGATCGGCGCCTTCCTGCCTTACAGCCCGCTGCACCACCTGCTGCTCGCCGCGTTCGGCGGGCCGGTGGTCGCGACCTCGGGCAACGTGAGCGGCGAGCCGGTGCTCACGGACCCGGCGGAGGTCGAATCGCGGCTCGCCGCCGTGGCGGACGCCTTCCTGCATCACGACCGCCCGATCGTCCGCCCCGCCGACGACTCGGTGGTGCGCATCGCGGCCGGTCGCCCGCGGCCGATCCGCCTCGGGCGCGGCGTGGCACCGCTCGAGCTCGAACTGCCGGCCGAGCTGCCGGAGCCAGTGATGGCCGTGGGTGGGCACCTCAAGCTCACCGTGGCACTGGCCTGGGGCCGCCGCGTGGTCGTGTCCCCGCACGTGGGCGACATGGGCACGCTGCGCAGCGAGCAGGTGTTCGAGCAGGTGGTGCGCGACCTGCAGCGCCTGTACGACGTGCAGGCGCGGCACTGGCTGTGTGATGCGCACCCCGGCTACACGACCACGCGCTGGGTGCAGGCGCGCGGCGAGCCCTGGAGCGCGGTGCTGCACCACCATGCCCATGCCTCGGCGCTCGTGGCGGAGCACGGGGTGGCGGCGCCCGCGATCGTGTTCGCCTGGGACGGCGTGGGCTACGGAGCGGACGGCACGCTGTGGGGCGGCGAGGCATTTGTCGGCCACCCCGGCGCCTGGGAGCGTCGAGCCAGCCTGCGCAGCTTCCGCCTGCCCGGCGGTGACAAGGCTGGCCGCTCGCCCTGGCGCAGCGCCGCGGCGCTGTGCTGGGAGGCGGGGGTGGAATGCCCGGTGCCGGTGCCCGACCCGATCGTGCGGGCGGCGTGGGAGCGTGGCATCAACGCGCCACGCTCGAGTGCGGCCGGTCGGGTGTTCGACGCCCTCGCGGCCCTCGTGCTCGGCGTCACGGAGACCAGCTTCGAGGGCCAGGGACCGATGTGGCTCGAGGCCTGCGCGAGGCCGGCCGAGCGCTTCCCCGAGCTGCCGTTCGCGCCGGATGCCGAGGGCGTGCTGCGAATCGACTGGGCCCCGCTGCTCGAAACGTGCGCTGACGAACGACTCGACCGTGGCGAGCGCGCCGGCGCGGCCCACGCGGCGCTCGCCGACGCGATCTGCCGGGTCGCCGAGACCGAGCGCGCACGCTCCGGTGTCGCGGTCGCCGGGCTCACGGGCGGGGTGTTCCAGAACCGCCGCCTGCTCGAGCTGGCGGCA
>Ga0316600_10000620_pt1 | contig 16926 bp, 11 predicted proteins | sample OWC_soil_day5_CT_FD_207652 | JGI IMG/M metagenome (GOLD analysis project Ga0316600, IMG submission 207652) | Wetland soil microbial communities from Old Woman Creek delta, Ohio, United States - OWC_soil_day5_CT | ecosystem: Environmental > Terrestrial > Soil > Wetlands | place: USA: Ohio... | reverse complement strand
AAGTCAAAGAAAAATATTAATTGAAAAACTTTGTAATAAAATAGTAAAGTTTAATATATTTTGATGAGAAGGTGATATAATGGATTTATTTTCATATTCCAATCAAGTAGAGAATAACCAAACAGCTCCTTTAGCTGTACGTATGCGTCCAAGAATTTTGGATGAGTTTATTGGACAGAATGATATTATCGGCGAAGATAAATTTTTACGAAAGATGATTGATGGCGATAATCTTCCTTCGATGATTTTATTTGGACCACCGGGTACAGGATATCAGTACTAATAGAGTTGATTTGTTTAGATAAGGCTTGGTAATAACAAAATATTAGGTTTTTATTTATGCGTATAGGGTACTCAATCATTAAATAAATCTTATCTAGTTAAATATGTCATGTTAGTAAATGTTTAGAAAGCTTTTGAGATAACGACTCATCAGCTTTTTTTATTTATTTAAGTTAGCTTTTCAAATAAAGGAATATTTTGTATTATATTGAAGCTATACACTATAAGAAATCAGTACATTTTATACGCAATATGTAAAAATAGATGTTAATTTACTGGTTTTCTAATGTTATCAGTCTCCAACGAATCTACATGAAATGAGTAACTACGCAGGAGGAAAGAATCATGGAATGTAGGAGTATAATAGACAAAGAAATTATTGAAGTAATAAATAAGCCAATAAAAGGGCTACACTTTGCTTGGAATATAGAAGATACACAAGGTAATCCTCTAACGAGGATGTTATTTTATCCGTCCGCCAAACCTGTAATAGAAGTATGGGATTATTTGGAGGATATCCGAAGTAGACAAACAAATAGATATAGTACCTTAAGTCGAATTTGCTATGATCTTTGTCATTTTTATGATTTCTTAATTGTAACAAAGTTTAAAATAGAGAACCTAACTAATAATAACTTTGCAAAATTTATAGATTTCCTTCTAACAATTGATCCTGATGAGAGAAAAAGGCCGAATGATGCTATCGGGAAGAGTTTATTCACGCAAGTTCCAATACTTACCGCTTATAAAAAAATGGCCTCAAAAAAAAATGTGATTATTGCACTACGTGATGGTATTGGGTTAAAACCTTCATCCATAGTGAGAATAACAAGAAGAGCATTACTCTATTTAGCATGGTTAAAATTTAAATCACCTTATCGTGCTAGGTTTAACCATATAGATTTAGATTCACTGGAAAGTTCCACTCGAACTTATAGTAAAAAAGTAGAGACACAACATCAGTACATATCAGAAAATTGGAATGGTTATCTAAAGGCAAAAGGCATAGGATTATCTGGTAAAGAAATTCAACCAGTAGATCAGGATAGAATCTTTTCTGATAGCGAACTAAGGCAATTAGAAGACAATACAACAAGTAGTAGAGAAAAGTTTCTATTTTTTATTCTGAAGAAAGTGGGTATGAGAATTAGTGAGGCGTTGTCTTTAAGGTGGACGGTACTTCCAAAACGACGGCGAGGAACGACTCGTTGGAACTTAGAAGAGCTTAAAGGTGATTTAATTTTTAAAGATGGGTATTGGAATCTTTGGATTAACCAGCGAAAATCAAATAAATCATACTGGGTCTATTTGTCGAAGTCAGACGCACAAGAATTTGAACGATTGCTTGATAGATATTTACTTTGGCGAAGCAAACAGGTTAAGAACGAAGATAGTGGATGGGTTTTCGTTACGCGTGCGAATGGTGATCTTTTGACTTATGAGGCAATTAGGCAACAGTTTCGCAGGATTAAAGTACGTGCTGGGCTTAATCATCGTCATAAATTATCTTTGCATGGTTTTCGACATTATAAAGTAACTTATGATACTAATACGTTAGGGATTCCGATTGCAATAGCTGTTCAAGATACAGGGCATTCAGCAGAAGTTGCTGAAAAAGTGTATCGCCACTATGACCCCAAAAGTAGGGTAAAGCTTCTTGAGGGAGTAAATAGTTATTTAAATGACGGTAGTGAGGAGCCTTAGTATTTTGAATAAAAAAAATAAAGAAGAAGCAATTAAGAAGTTTGTAGATAGTTGTACTCTGCAAAAAATAGTGGAAGTTACAGGAATTAATGATTCAAGCTTGAGACATTGGATAAAAATGCTCCCTGAATACTTTTATCCTACTAATGATAAAGCATGTAATAAAAGATACGATTTTAAAGTAGTTGCAGCCTTTATAGCAGTAAGTAAAATGCGTAATCAATTAACAAAATCAGTCAATCTCACAAAAGCAAGAAAAATACTTGATGAATGTAATCTGACGGAGTTAGCTGAACAAGCTAAGGATATTGTTAATCGTGGAGATATGAACAGTGATTCAGGACATTTGAGTCTTGAAAACTATATGCGCATTGTTAGTAAGGATTCACGTGAAAAAACTTTAATAAAATTTAGGTTTTTATATAGCAAAATTATAGAGAAATGGCCGACCATTGAAGACTGGTTGGCATCAAATGAAAAATCAGCTCAATGGCTGTATTATGCTAAGTTTAGTGATCAGTACTGGGTAGCGTGGAGTATTTTTACAGGAGAGCCATTACCCTTGGACTTTCTAAAGAATTTTGAGGTGCAAGAAGCAGCAAAGTTTCTTACCTATGCTGGTGTGAATATTGATTTTATTGAGAGAAGATGTAATAGTAGGCAACAAGTAAAAAGAATATGTGGAAATATACTGAGGATAATGTTAATGACAGGAAAACGCTGCATAGAAGAGTTTACGATTGATGATATAGATAGGGCTCGTAATCAAGGTGCAGTATCACATTTCAACATCTATGAATTTTATAATTATCTTTATGGATTAAAGGTAATAGGAGTTGATATTCCCGAGACTATTTGGAACGAAATCGGAACTAGAATACTATTTCTTCCCAAAGACGCTAGAGAACAAGCAATTGCCGAAATGATAGCACTCAAGAACAAAAAACAATATGCTGTCACAGTGGGGGGACACCTAACTTGTCAGGAATTCATGGATTATGCTGCTGCTGAAATTAAGATAATGAGTACTCGCTATTATGATTACAAGGCTATATATAATTTTATTCTTTCCACATGGTCGACAGTGCAAGACTGGTTTAACTCAAAGGAACGTATAAAATATTATAATGGAAAATTTAGCAGTAGCGTATACTGGATAGTTTGGAGTTTGATTAAGGGGAAACCTTTGGAGGCTCACTTCTTGAGAGAATTCAGGGCTCAAGATGCGAGACGTTATTTAAGAGTATTCGAAGCCTTTGGAATATCTCAAAATTTTGAAGAAACTGAAAAACGTTTATTTGCAGAAGGTTGTAAATACAATATTTTTTATCCTAGTTTATTGCGTCATTTATTGTTTAGTGGGAAGCGCTTTGTAAATGATTTAACTCCAGAGGATATTAATCGGGCTGAGCGCGAAGATATAGGCTGCACAACAACTGGATATTATGTAGTAAGACTAGCATTATATTTACTTCATATCACAAATATACCTCCCGTAATATTGCAAAATGCAGAAAAAAAGCTTAAGAGAAAATCGCCAATTCCGCTCCTCTATCGTGATATAGGTAATAATTTTATTCAAGCGATGTCTAGGCGAAGATTTAACCCTGGGACCAGACGGGAAAAAACATTACACTTAGGAACTTTCTTGGATTGGTGGATGAAGCTTCATCCAGGCAATACTACTTTAAAGTTGATAAATCGTAAAGATTGGCTAGAGTATATTAACTATTTAACAGTTTTTAAAGGAGATGTGACCCCTAAGACACAAGCGTATTATTTAAGTACTATTCCAGCTTTTTTTGAGTGGGGATGGACAGACTGTCCAGAGAATATGCCAAAACCATTTGAAATCTCATTCAATGATTATAAAATAATAGCAAGAAGCCATCGAATTAATGGCAATAAAGCTTTTGATGATTCTTGTCACGGTGACATATTAATACGTTATATTATTAATCTTAAGCCGGATACTATAATAGAGAAAATGAGGAAAGCGGCTGCTATTATTCAGGCTACTTCTGGAGCAAGAGCAGGTGAAGTGGAACGGTTACCTATAGATTCTTGGCGATTTGATGAGGAAGATAATGTATATAAACTTATTCTTGTTACAATTGATAAGATGAACTATCGTTTTAGGCCAATTCTAATTACGGAGGAAGGGAAAGAAGCTATTAGGGAGATTGAAATTATTCGAAGAGAGTTGGGAAATTTGGCTCCTAGATATGATCAACGAATTAAAGAATCTTATGTTCATCTTTTTGAGTATAGAGGAAGGCTTGTTTGCAATGCTTTTAACATGGAAAACTTTCTAAATAAGTGCAAGATAGCGTGTGGGTTAGTAACTGAAAATGGAAATCCAGTTAAAGGTGGCACACATGCTTTTCGCCATCGATTTGGTCGAAGAGTATTTGAGATTTCCAAAGGAGATTTAAAGGTTGTTCAGCATTTACTAGGGCATATTAGCATTTCGATGAGTGAACATTATATTACAGAAGATAAGGCACGGAGAAATGCTAGTTTAAGGGATGAAATCATGCAGCGTAAGCTCACTGGTAGAGCAAAGGATACTTTACTATGGCTGTTAGAACAAAACCTAACCATTCCAGCATATTTGGCGTGGCAAAGAGCAATGGATGGAGCTGGTACTCTTGGGGAACTGATTAGAATGGGACACGCAAGGAACTTAGGTTACGGTTGGTGTATTAATCCTTGTGCTTACTTTAATAAATGTTTCGTTTGTCAGAATTTCCTTGCAGAAGAAGATCATATTCCTTGTTTAAAAGAATTGTTGGTAGAGCATTTTCAGGAATTTTCATATGATATTCACATAAATAATAATGGTGATATTGATAAATCATTGGAAAATACAAAGACACGTAGAACTTTTACACATATAAATATTCTCATTAAACAACTTGAAGAACTAGGTGTGTATCGGAACGAAATAAATCGATTACTTGGCGGAGGAGAATAATGCCATGCACCCAATTAAAGAGAAAGTTGTAAAGAGTAGTAAGCCTGTTTTTGGACCACTTTACCAACATTTCAACGCAGAAGAAATAACTTGGATTGCTGAAAGTGCTAAAATAGATTTAGATAGATTAAGTAGGCATGCGAAAAAGATCAAAAAGGAATTTCCTACATTGCAATGGATGGAGCCAGAAATGTTAAAAGCTTATAAAGATAAACAGGCTAAAATTCTTTTGATCTATATGGCTAATTATGGGAGAATCCATTTGCCATTTGATGTAACAATACTTGGATTAACAGCAATGTCTGTTAATTGGCCTGAAGACTCAGAGGCCTTGGTCAATAAACAACTATTGGATAATATTTGGGATTTTGGTGTAAATAAAATGGAAAGATCTCCCAATGAAGTTGATCGATTAAAACAGATATTAGTACAAATGTTATTATCAGTAGGTAGACCTTTGACTGAAGTCATACACCAAATAGATGATATCGAAGAACGTTATCTAGATTTATATAAGAAAAATCCTAAGAACATAATTTATGAGATCATAACAAGGCTTCGCACATTGCGAATATTACTAGCTCATATGGGTTATTCAGTAGAGGTAAATACTGATAGAGTGAAAGTCTTGACTTGGGGTATATATGGTAAACCCACAAGAAATGAGAATATTAATCAGGCAATGGAATATTGGAGTGCGGATATCAAAAAAAAGGAATTATATAAGACAACTGCAACAAAATTGTCTCATGCTAGAGGCTTTATAAATTGGTTGAATAATGAATTCATGGAAATTACCACATTGGCTGATTTACAAAGGAACCACATTCGAGCTTATTTACATTATCTTGATGATTTTAAAAAAGATAATGGTAAACATTTATCTGAAGCTACTATAAACCACAAAATACAACTATTAAATCAGTGGTTTTCATGGCTCAGAGAACATCATCCTAAATTGATAACCCGTCAAAAGCTAATTACAAGGCTTGACACTAGTAGTGAAGTAAAACCATGGCCTGAACGCATTAGTCAAACTGAAGCACGAACTTTATTTAAGATTATTGGTAATATAGACGAAACAAGGTGGTTTGCAGCCAAAATGGCATTAATTCTAATGTCTCTGACTGGATTGCGGATAAACTCGGTTCTCACTTTACAATATGATTGTCTGAAAGAAAGTCCCCTTGGGTGGTCTCTTAAAGTCTATAAACGTAAGGCTGAAAACTATGATAAGGAATTACTGCTTACTAAGGTATCAGTTAACTGTATTCGTAGACTGCAAGATGCCTTTAAGGCTTATACTGCTCCCATTTATTCGTTATATGATGAACGTTCGATTCGACGGTTATTTGTAGGCAAACAAGGGGCTTGTGTACTAAGTGCTGAAATTATTAGAGAAGCTTTTAATGAAGCCCAAGTACGGGCAGGTATGATAAACAAGAAAGGTGGACCCCGTTTTACTCCACATGATCTTCGACGAATTTATGCTTCAGCATTACTTTCTCAGGGAGCAAGACCTGAAGAGATCGCTGCATTAATGACTCAACGTTGTGTAGAAAGTCTGTTTCCATACGAAGTTAATAACACAAATGCAGTAAAGGTTTTTAAGAAGATGGCAGAGTCGAAAGTTCTTACGGGAGAACTGGTAATAAATTCTGAAGAGGTGACTGGTGCATCTCAAGCAATTGATGATGTTTCACAATTACTATTCGACGTTGGCATTATGCAAAGGCAAGTTACTAATTTGCGCTACAAATTTGAAAATAATGAAGAGAGTTTCCCACTAATGTATGGAACATGTGTTTGTGGTGCTGAAATTGATTGTGATGGCGATGATTTAACTTGTTTAGGATGTGAAAAATATGCAATTGATGTTAGCAAGTTATCTCAAATAGAAAACTATTTACGAAAGGTTTTTAGGCAAAAGTGGGTAAAGGAGCGTGCAGGTATTGAAATGCCAATGCTTGAAATGCGCCTTGAAAGAGTTGCTAGGCGTGTTTATGTAGAACAATATGAAATGACTGTTGAACAGGCACTGAATCAGCTAAAAAAGATAACAGATGAGGTTATACCACGTCGTGGACGACGTAAGAAGCAGGAGGGATAACTTGGCAAAATTAAAAGCAGTTGAAAATCAGAAAGCAAAAAAGATAAATTCAGTAAAAACAAAAGCTATTAATTCAAAAAAACAAAAAGAAAAGGATTCTAGGATTATGCAGATACGCGAAGCATGTGAAAAACTTGTTGAGGAAGAGATTCAAGTCACATATGCAACGGTCTCCGATATAACGACAATACCAAAAAGGACTTTAGAGCATCCGTATTATAGTGAAATTATAACTCGTTATCGAAGTGGATCCGAGGCGGAAATTAAAAAATCTAATAAAGAAGCTGAACTTTGGAGGAATGAAGCGGATTATTGGAGGCAAATAGCAAATAAATATAAAACTGCCTTAAAAGAAGTAACTTCTTTGTTAGTTGAAAAGGGTATAAGCGTAAGAACAGAAAGATAGCCTGAAGATACCAAAATAGGACGACTATTTTGGTATCTTAACCTCATTACTTGGAAATCAGCTACAAAAGAGATATAATTATCAAATATACTTATAAGATAAATAAGGGGAATCGTTTATGGATCTTTTTGACTACCAAGCTAATCATACGGCAATCGCAAATAAGCCCCTTGCTGAAAGGATGAGGCCTAGGACATTAAGTGAGTTCGTGGGTCAAGAACACTTATTAGGAAAAGGAAAGCTATTACGGAAACTTATTGAATCGGACCAAGTTCAGTCTATGATTCTTCAAGGTTCACCAGCTACTGGTAAGACAAGTTTGGCATCAATAATTAGCAGTATAACAAGTGCTGATTTTGTAAAGTTAAATGCTATTTCTCTTTCGATTGCGGAACTAAGATCCGTTATGGATAAAGCAAAAGATAATCTGAAATTTTATAGGAAACAGACTATCGTATTTTTAGATGAAATACATGCCTTAAAATCTAATGCGCAGATGTCTCTGCTTCAAGCAGTTGAAGATGGAACATTTATTTTAATTGGAGCAACGACCGAAAGCATAACTCATGATATCATTCCACCACTTGTATCTCGATGCAAAATATATAATCTTCATCCTCTGACTGCAAATGAAGTTAAAACAATAGTTATTGCTGCTATTAGTGACGTTGAGAGAGGACTAGGAAAACAACAAATCGGGATAGAAATGGATGCTCTTGACTATTTGGCTGACGTTTGTAATGGAGATGTTCGTAGTGCCCTTAATGCCCTAGAAGTTGCATCTTATTCTACCAAGTTTGAAGGCAAGATTAATCTTGATACGATCCAGCAGGCCTTTCAGCTAAGGTTAAATGGCATATCTACAACCGATTTCTATGATCTTACCTCTGCTTTTATAAAGTCCATGAGAGGAAGCCATACTGACGCAGCTATATACTGGTTAGCCCGTATGTTGGATTCAGGGGTTGATCCAATTTTCATCGCAAGAAGAGTTGTAATACAGGCTGCAGAAGATGTAGGACTTGCTAATCCTCAGGCCTTACAAGTGGCAATTGCAGCAAAGCAAGCTATTGAATTCATAGGAATGCCAGAGGCGCGTATTCCTCTAGCAGAAGCTGTTATATTTGTTTCGGAAAGTCCAAAATCAAATTCGGCATATAAAGCGATTAATAGTGCGTTGCATGCAGTAAAGAGCAACAGAGCTTTTCCAATTCCAAATCAGTTAAAAAATAGTTCAGGATTATATGTTAATCCAATCGATCATCCTAATTCAAAGTTAGATTATTTACCTAAAGAATTAGAAGAAGTTCAATTTTATATACCACAGAATTCTGGTATTGAATCGAAGATATTCTCTAAGCGTAACTCTACCGACAAGTTGTAATTAATAGATTAGAATCAGATGAAAATACTCGTGAAAGATAGGAGTGAATATATGAATGTAGGTGAGCTGAAAAAAACTTTAAGCGATTAAAGAACGATACTCCTATAAAGATAATAAAAGAGGATATACGCTTATTTGGTTATAATAGAGGCGAATCTGTTAATAGAGTAGAAGCTACTCCTATAAGAAAAAAGTACCGAGAAGATTAGGCAAAGCAAATAAAAAATGCTGAAGAAAATAAAGACTTTGAGTATTATATGTCTCTGTCTTATAAAATCATCCTCTATCCTGCATCGGAAGGGGGATAGTCTTATTTTAGATGATAACCTTTAGTCAAAAAGTTGGGACAATATAATAACTGCTACCAGGATGATTTTTATTAGATATAAAGAATATGTTAATGACGAAAGAGACTAGAACTAACTAGTCTCTTTCGTCATTAACATAGATGTATTGCCATTTTAGAATAAAAATAACAAAAATCATGAGGGGTCACCAACATCAATTAAGATAATAATATTCCTTAAGGAAAAAAGATTACTTTTTTAAGAACATGCGTTTGATCGAGAAGGGATATTGTGGAAATATGTAGAATGAATGTAATACATATAAATCAATTTAATAAGGGGGATATCCATGGAGCTGCCAAGTTACTTTAAAGATTTTTTAAAAGAAATTCGTCTCACTGATAATCAAGTTGATGAACTGATTACAGGACATCAAACTTTACGCAAGCGTTTAAACGAAGATGAAGTTTTATCAAAGATAATTGTGAGCACATTTCTTCAAGGAAGTTATCGACGGGCGACGGCTGTTAGGCCTAAGAGCGGTAAAAGATCTGATGTTGATGTGATTGTTGTGACTAAACTTAGTAAGGAAGAATATACACCAGAAAAGGCACTTGAAGTTTTCGTGCCATTTTGCGAAAAGCATTATAAGGATAAATACCGGATTCAAGGTAGATCAATTGGCATATCGATGAGCTATGTTGACCTTGATATCGTTATTACTGCTGCGCCATCTGAGAGTGAGCTTCGTATTTTAGAATCAGAGAGCGTTAGAACTGATCAGGCTATAGATATGCTTGAAGACTGGAAACTAGCTAAATCATGGATAGATCCCAACAATAGAATGAGTTATCGAACAGATCAATTATTAAAAGCTCAAAATGAAGCAGAATGGAAAACAGAGCCACTATTTATTCCAGATCGTGAAGCAGAAATCTGGGAAGCAACTGACCCACTAGAGCAAATTCAGTGGACTTGGGATAAAAATAAGGCTTGTAATTCTCACTATGTGAATGTTGTAAAATGTATAAAATGGTGGCAGCGAAGCAATTATCCTGATGCTGGTCAACCGAAAAGCTATCCTCTTGAACACTTTATAGGTCAGTGTTGTCCGGATGGGATTAACTACGTTGCTGAGGGAGTTACATTGACTTTAGAGAAAATTGTCAGTGATTATAGTATAAAACCTGAATTGCCAGATCATGGCGTACCAGAACATGATGTTTTTAAACGAGTAACGGATGAGGATTACGAGATCTTTTATAATCAAGTATGCGAAGCAGCAACAATTGCTCGTAAAGCTCTTGATACAGAAAATATTAATGACAGTGCAACCGCATGGAGAGAACTATTCGGTTCAAAGTTCCCAGAGCCTCCAAGTAAAAAGGAAGATAGTTCAAATGGGAATCAAAGAGGATATACTGCTAAAAGTGATCCAGGGACAATTGGTGGAGGCCGATTTGGAAAATGTATATAGAAAGCCTTTACCTCCTGATAAACTTCTTATTGCTAGACGTCGAATTGATGAATTGAAAAATGTTCAATTGCTTGAGGATTGGAAGTGGGATAAGGATTCTAGAAGGTGGTATCTATTTTGCCGTCTTACGATTAGTACAGAAGAAACTCGATATGTCCCTAAATCTAGTAATTGGTTTATCTTTGTTCCATCCTCTTATCCATGGGGAAAGATCGAATTTTATCCTGCAAAAAAAAATGGACTAGCATGGACCTTTCCACATCAAACTTATAATGATATGGGGAGTGAAAATACGCTTTGGCGAGAAGGAAAAATATGTCTTGAGACTAGCGTAAATGCGATTATACGTTTTGGATATGACACGGGAGAGCCTTTTGATATTGAAGAACGGTTAGTATGGTATTTTAAACGTGCATTAGCATGGTTAGAGGCTGCCGCTTCTAATGCATTAGTTGCTGAGGGGGATCCATTTGAAATCCCTCATTATCCTGTAAGTGACTCTTCTTGCTTTGGTTTCGCTGAGAGTTTGAGAAGTTACACGTCTTGGGAAAAATCAGATGTCACCTTTGGATATTTAGAATACATAAAACTTCATTCTAGTCCCGAGGTTTATGCAATAACCAATTTTCTAAAAAAAAATAGACAGCCAATATTGCAACATGAGATAAAGTGGGGATCATTACTAACCCAGATAGCTGAGCGCTCAGTAAAACATGGGATTTGGATAATTCTGCCAGACATACCCGTATTGTTTCCATGGCAAGCTCCGATATCTTGGGAGGAATTACGAAAAATTTGCGAAGAACAGGGTGTAGACATTTTAGAGATTATTAGAGGATTATCTAATAATTTACGTGATAACAAAAACCATTTAATGATACTAGGCTTTCCGATTGCTAATAAAATTGGTGGAAGCCCTAATCGAATTTATTGGCAAGCTCTAAAGTTGCCTGTATTATCATGTAGAAAAAATTCAAAAGGATTCTCAAAAGATTTCTGGACAAGAGATCGAATGTTCAATTTTAAGGATACGAACAAAATACATTGGATAAAATCCGAAAATTGGCACAGGAGTGAGATTTATTCGAGGGGGAGTTTTGATAATGCTGCTACCGCTCATAGTGTGTTGCTGTTAGGAACAGGGGCAATAGGTTCAGTGATTGGTGAACAGCTCCTTCGTGCTGGAATAAAAAAACTAACCGTTATGGACGACGATCTACTTAATGTTGGAAATTTAGTTCGTCATACCTTAGATTTGCGAAATATCAGAAAGCCAAAATCATTAGCTTTTGCTACCAAAGGAAAATATAATACTCTTCACGCTGAAGTGGAAAGCATTATTGATAAATTTCCGCCTCGTAGTGATAATGATTATAAATTAGTTGAAAAATGTGATGTCATAATAGATTGTACGGCTGAGGATGATGTACTTTGTCATTTATCAGAATGTCTTTGGGAGAAACCTAAAACGCATATTTCAATCTCTTTTAATCTTGGGGCAACTAAATTATTTATCTTTGCTGCTCATGGTAAGCGATTTCCTAGTGCTGTCTTTTTTGATGTGATCAGGCCTTGGTTAAGGAATGATTTAGATAAATATGATGATATCGAATTGCCGCGTGAAGGGATAGGGTGTTGGCATCCAGTCTTTCCAGCTAGAATAGATGATGTTAGCCTTCTTGCTTCTGTTGCTATTAAAAACATAGAGCCACTATTATTGATGCCCCCTGAAAAACCAGTATTTATGGTTTTTGAGCAAAAAATTAAGGAAGACATTTTTAGTGGAATAGAGTTAATTCACAGGGAGGAGCACGATGGATGATTATTCCTATTTCAGTCAGGATAAAAGATTTGGGTTGAAGCTGACAAAAAGTTTGGCTAATGAAATGTTTGATTTTTGCTTAAATGATAAAAGCCACGAGACTGGTGGTATACTTATTGGACATTATACTAGTGATCAGAGTTGTGCTATCGTTAATTTGGTTAAAGGGCCTACCTCAGATTCAAAATCCGGTAGGACTTGGTTTTATAGAGGAACAAAAGACTTACAAGTTTTTTTAGAACGTTTGTGGAGAACAAATAAGAATCATTATTTAGGTGAATGGCACTATCATCCTGGAGGGAGTCCGATTCCTAGCGTTGAGGATAGGATGCAGATGACGCAAATAGCCAACTCAAAAAGATATAATTGCCCTGAACCCATTCTTATTATAATTGGTGGGCAGTTGGAAATAGGAGCATACGTTTTCCCCAAGGGTTATGATTACGCAAAATTAAAAGGGGAGAATACGCAAGTGAGGGGGAACAATGGTGTTTAATTTATTCTGCCAACGTAAAGCTTTCCTTCACACTATCAAGGATAAGCAACAAAAGAAAGCACTTATTTTCATTCATGGTTTTTCTGGGGATCCCCATAAAACCTGGCGTAAAAGTGATAACTGTCCAACTTTCCCTGAGTTGATAAGTGATGATTCGGAGTTGGACGATTACGATATCTATAGTTTTGGCTATAAAACAGCATTTTTGGGAAAGCATTATCAATTTAAAAAAATTGCTGACCTCTTGTATTCTGAAATTGTTGCACATATTACACATGAGCAGATTATTTTGATTGCACATAGCCAAGGAGGAATTATAGCCCAAAAATATATTGTTAGCTTATTAGATAAAAAGAAAATTTCGGGGCTAAAAAGGATAAAAGGAATTATATATTTATCTGTTCCCTTTGAGGGATCTTTATTGGCCTCATTGGCGGGGTACTTTAATAATCAAGCAAAAGCTATGGCTGCATATAGTGAAAAGCTTCAGGCACTACAAAATAATTGGATTGATAATGAAATAAATAAATTATTTAGACAGTTGATGCTATATGGAGCTCAGGATCGAGTTGTCAAAGAAGTTTCTGCGCGACCTTCTTATATGAGACATGATAATATTAACTTTCATGATGTTGATGAAGATCATACAAGTATTTGTAAGACAGAATATAATAGCACTACATATAAATTAGTAAAACAGTTTCTCATGGGTATAGGTAAGGAAGATGACAATGCAGATTCTAAACCTATGGTTCTTTGGGTGCATGCCACTGATGAACAACATTTCCAAGAAGACGCTAATATGATTCTCAAATGGAATCAGCATGTTGATATTCGTTCAAATCCTAGAGTATTTCCAACACAAGAACTTTGGAACAATAAAATTTTACCCGAGATTGATGCTGTAGCAATGGAATGGTCAAAACATTGGGTAAAACGTGGCGGTAGAATTCGAGTCTATGCCAAATGTTGTCTTTCAGGAGGGTTTATTTTAGGAAATCGCCTCTGTCTTACTAAAGGAGTAAATCTAGAAGTTGACCATTATGGTGAGATATGGAAAACAAATAACTATGATCAAACATTTAAAGTGACTTCCAGGCGAGTAGTTGGAAATAATATAAAAAGTCTGAAGGCAATTGTTATTTTAAGTGTCGCTAAAGATATACAGGATGGTGTTCAGCGTTATTTAGAAAATATAGAGGATCATGAATATAGAACTATAGTTAATATTATGCCTACTAACGGGAATGGAAATGACATCATTCAGACGGACAAGCAAGCCGTAACATATGCCCAAGAGGTTAAAAATTATATTGAAGGATTAATAAATGAAGGAATTAATGAAGTCCATCTGTTTATGAACTTACCTCTAAGTCTAGCTATCATTACCGGCCATCGTTTAACTGGCGCTTGTAAAGTCCACATCTATGAATATGCTAACCCAGGATATATTCTATCGTGTAAATTATAGGTACAGAATATAATATACTGCAAGGTATGGGGTCGTGAAATAAGTACTAGCAGGAATAGGTGGCATTGGGTTAAAATTAGGCTCATTTTCATTAATTGCTTAGAAACTAAGTATTACTAATGGAATAATGTTCCTGTCGTAGTACCTGCGTTGACTGTTTATCAGATAAAGGTTCTTATTTTTTAATTAATAATTTTCATGAAGAACATTGCATAATAAAACGAAGATATGGTAAAGGTATTCATGCAAATGTAGCAATGAGAGTAGACCCCATTCTAAAAAATACAGGTCTTTAAGATCTTGTAGGTGGAAGTATTTGTTTTTATGATACAAAAGTAAAGTTGATAAGGGCGTAGTAGAAAGAGGCGGGATATCCGCCTCTTTCTTACGTCTATCTGTGCCTTAGCTTTAGTTTTCTAATTCTTCTAATCAGAATTCAACAACTGCTGGGTCAGTAGAACGCAGAAGGTAATCACCGTATCACGTCAAGCTGTGAAATTTATCCGTAACGTTGCAGGAAATAGTATTAGTGCTGCAGCACCGGTCTTATTGATGGCTCAGGCTTGTGCCAAAATATGAATTTATAGAAGTATGTTATGATTAATAACTTCATGAAGGATTAGATCCTTTTTTGTGGAAAATAGATAAGAGTGTTTTTGAAAAGGAGTGCGTGCTAATGGCCAATGCGTCGATTGAGGACGAAGTTTTCAAACTACTTCTAGAAGAATTACGTGCTAGTAATGAATTTGGAGAAGAGGCAACTAGTAAAATCAGCCAACTGATCAATGATAACTTATTAACGGATACAGAAGCCATTTCTAACAGTATTAGGGGTGTGCATCATGAAACTGATTGAATTACAGATTCAGAATATACGTGGCATTCGTGATCTAACCCTAAAACCGAATGAAAAGAATCTAGTAATATGGGGACCCAATGGATCGGGGAAAAGTGGTGTCGTTGATGCGATAGATTTTCTTTTCACGGGACAAATAGCTAGATTAATGGGTAGTGGCACAAGCGGCATCACATTAGCAAAGCACGGTCCTCATATTGATCAAAATCTCGAAACCGCTAAAGTTAGAGCCATAATATCTATACTGGGCCATGACAAACAAATTGAAATATCTCGTTTTTTCAACAATCCTGGTGTTCTACATTGTAAAGAAGAAGAAAAAGACACTCTGGAGTCAATTTTACGTTTTACGGAGCGCGGACAGTATGTATTAACCCGTAGGGATATCTTAAAATACATCACTTCAGAGCCCAGTAGTCGAGCCAAACAAATACAAAGTATACTAAACTTGACTCATATTGAAGATATTAGAAAGGCTATTGTAAAAGTTAGAAACGAGTGTAGAAATGACGCACGAGCAGCAAAGCGAAGTTTAGATGCAAATAAAGGAGCTATTAATTCAACAATCCAAGAAACAAATTATAAAATTGAAAAAGTAATACAATTCATAAACAATGCAAGATCTATTTTGGGTGGTACACTTATTGACAACATCAAATTTGAAAATGTTAAATCCGGTATTGTTCCACCAACATCTCATGAAAAAACAGTCTTGAATATGAGTTTATTTGAAAAGGATTTGGACAATCTTAAAAATCCATTAAATCAGCAATTTTCTGAAGATGAACAGCATTTAAGAGAACTGATAGTTAATATAAATAATAATTCTATATTTGCTAAGGAATTAGCTAGGCACAAACTTACTAAACAAGGGATCGATCTATTGGATGAGTCTGATATATGCCCTCTTTGTGATTTTCAATGGCCTAGCGGGGAATTACTTACAAAATTAGTACAGCGCATCGAAACTGCTGAAACCGCTGAAAAATATCACCAAGAGATTTTTCGTCTTACGGAAAATTTAGCTATAGCTGCCAACAAAGTAATTGCAAGCATTCACAATATATTGAAAGTGATTGAGAAAGAAAATAAGAGCCTAAAAGATGCTGTCCTAGTGCTTCAGGACTGGCTGAAGACTCTAAATGGCTTTATTTCAGCAATAAATGAACCTATTCAAAACTACTTACCATTCCAATCGTCTGCAACGATTCAAGAAGTATTTGATCCTAAACCTTTTATGAACGTTGTAGAATCAATTCACAGTGTAATATCATTAAAGAATCCTAGTACATCAAATGAACAAATAGCATGGGATGCTTTAACTCGGATAGAAGAGAATTTAAAAGCATTAGCGTTATCTGAGATTCGATACTCAACTGATTCAAAGGCACAAAAGAGAGCTGAAATCCTTTCCGAGAGCTTTGAGAGTGCAAGAGACAAGGTTTTGAGTACCCTGTATAATGACATACAAGATAGATTAATAGACTTATATGCAGCTCTGCATAAAGAAGATGAGCAAAACTTTAACGCTAATCTAGAACCAGACGGCGCTGGACTAGTGCTAGAAGTCGATTTCCATGGAAGAGGTATGCACCCTCCGCATGCACTACATAGTGAAGGCCACCAAGATAGTATGGGTTTATGTTTATATATG
>Ga0316600_10000615_pt1 | contig 16973 bp, 15 predicted proteins | sample OWC_soil_day5_CT_FD_207652 | JGI IMG/M metagenome (GOLD analysis project Ga0316600, IMG submission 207652) | Wetland soil microbial communities from Old Woman Creek delta, Ohio, United States - OWC_soil_day5_CT | ecosystem: Environmental > Terrestrial > Soil > Wetlands | place: USA: Ohio... | reverse complement strand
GCTTCCCTTGCTCCAGCCAATTGATTCAGCTACCATGTCAGACTGGAATACATGGCCTAAAAAGCTGACAGCACCGGAAAGTGTAAGTGTGATTGTCAGCTGGTAAAACAACAGATTCTGGCAGAATGTGGAAAATGTGTGAAATGCCGGGTTTATGACTGCCGTAATGAAACCAACAAATAGTCCCAAAATCCAGATAACTAAAAAAATCATAATATATTACCTCCTGTTAATAATTTGAGCATTTACTCAGATTATACTCCTCGATTAGAATATGTCAATGAAATTTGAATAATTGCTCAATATTTATTGACAAACAGATTATGGTTCTATATATTCAACATAGGGAGGCGTTATTATGGAATCAAATCAAACAACGCGGCAGCCAAAGCAGACGCGCAGTATTAAGACAAAAGAAAAAATAAGAAATGTGGCTTATCAGCTTTTTTGTGAGAAAGGTTATTTCAAGACCACAACCAACGAAATTGCCAAAGTGGCGGAAGTCTCTATCGGAAGTCTTTATTTTTATTATCGGGATAAAGATATGATACTGGTAGAAATATTGGATCGTTATAATGAATCATTTTTAAAAGTACATGAATCTATGAATGTTCAGTTAGAATCATACCGGGAAAACCCCCGGCTCTGGATTACGGGATTTATGGAAGAAATGATAAAAAGTCATAGAACTTCAAAAGAGTTCAACAAAGAATTAAAAATCCTCAGTCATTCCATGTCAGAGGTGAGTGCAGTTATGGAAAAGCAGCAGGAGACAGTCCGCCAAATGACACTGGACTATTTAAGAGCCTTTTATGATATGCTGAGAGTAAAGGATTTAGAGGCGGCTTCCATTGTGGTGGTTAATATAATGAGCTCCTTAGTCGATCAGATAGTTTTTCAGGATAACCTGGTTGATGAATCCAGAATTATCAGGGAAGGCGTTGATGCAATATATCAGTATCTAATTAGAAAAGACAGTGATTGAAAACAGGGCGGTCCAAAAGGAACGCCCTGTTTGTCTAAGAGATGGGAGCATTTTCCAGGAATTCGTCCAGCAGAAGTTTCTCCACTCCCGCAAGTACTGCAATACCGATTCCGTGAGGATCGTTAAAGCGCCACCCCAGCTGGCGGTAATAGGACCGGCTGTAAGAACAGTCAGATCCACGGCAGACACCGTATAAGTCGCCTTTCCGGTTAATTACTGTTTTTTTCATACCAGTCCATGCCTTCGATACGGAAGCAATGCACCGGTTTTGCAGAGTTTCTTTAATAATACCCAATCGAATACCTCTGGAAAAGGCACAGATAAACATGGAGGTGGAAGAGGCTTCGTCATAGGTGGAGTTATCATCAAGAATCTGATGCCACATCCCTGCTTCATCCTGTACCTGTAATATGCCTTCTGTCATTTCAAGGAAGAAGGAAGTAACGGCATCGTAATCCGGATGTTCCTTTGGCAGGATAAGAAGAAGTTCGGAGAGGGCAAGAACTACCCAGCCGTTTCCTCTGCTCCATGGAATCCGGTTCATTTTACCGTAATTTAAATCAATAATATGGGACATCAGCTTTTTATCCGCCATGAAAAAGTACTGTTTAAAAAGCTTTGCCTGGCGGCATGCATCATCCAGATATGCAGAGTCTCCACTAAGCTGATAGTACCGGCATAAGAAAGGGATGCTCATATACATATCATCAATCCACATGGTATTGTTGTTTCTGGAAAATACCATGTCCTGTTCTCTTCTCTGATGGTTTCTCATAAAATCAGCAATTACATCAGCAAGTCTTTCAGCCTCTTTGGCAGAACGGTATTTGTTGGCTTCTAACAGAAACGAGCCAAAAGATCCACAGTCGTCCAGCTCGCTTAACCAGCAAAGCTGTGTATTAACTCCAGGATAGCCAAAAACGGATTTGTCAAAAACGGAATAATCATAAACCGCAGCCGTCATACGGGCATACTCCAAAGCATATTCCTGCCAGTCAGTGCGGTTAAAATAACGGCTGGCAGTTAATAGACCATATAAGGTAACTCCGCAGGGATAAGTCCATTTTCCGTATAATTCTTCTTCTGCAAACATTCTCACAAAGGAATCAGGCAGATCAGCCTTCCAATAGCACGTACCGTTTATTGCGTCATAAACCTTTTCCATAGACAAAAGGTCTGGGACAGGCGGGATACTATTGCCGAACATACCCGCATAAAGCCATGAGCCTTCATATCCTTTTACTCCTGCAGACAGAGGAATAGCACTGTCATCAGACTTCAGCTGAAGATCAAATCCAGTCTCTTCACCAGCCTTTTTTTTACACAATATAAGGACATTATGTGAGCCGCCCTGAAGCATGATTTCTGATTTCCAGGTTCCGTTTTGCCACTCTCCCCTTAACTCACCGTCAATGAAAAGCCTGGTCTGGGTCTCACTTTTACCTGTGACATGGACTGCCTTTGCCTTATCAAGAACAAATCCACTTTTTAAAACAGCGGTTCCCTGGCTTGAGGACCCAAAGATCCGTGTGAGGGGGCAGTCTGACTGCGTCTTTTCATACTCATTGCGTGGATACCAGGCAATCTCATCATAGCAGCCGGAAAGTATGGACTTTAAACCATCCGTACTCCACTGAACCGGTTCACTGTAAACAAAGCCTGCCTGCCCCTTTCGTTCTGGTATGGGTGAGAGAAAATGAGGCGGTTCCCATTGTGGCTTTGCATTCCGCAGAGTAAACCCAAAGCCGATTTCTGTCTTTTCAGTCATTAAAACAAAGTGGTTAAGACCTGCTGAAAGAGTAATGGAGAAAAAAGCAGAGGTCTTAAAGCTCTCATCTCCAGGCTGGGAACGGTATACCTCTTCCCCGTTTACATAACATACTACGGGACCCTGACAGCGGACCTCAAAGCGGGAAGGAGTCTGTTCGTGGCTGTAAAGGTCACCTGCACCATAGCAGATATCCCCGATCTGCGCATTGGGAAAGGGATTGTTAAAATCAAACAAATACCATCCCTTTGTGTCACATAATATACCGGTTGTAAAATCCAGCCGGTACTGATAAGGTACCTGTGGATTTTCGCCAATGAAGCGGTTGGCAAGCAGTGCAATTACATCTTTGTCCCTGTTCCCATAAACTGCGTAAGCACTGTCTTCCTCATTAAAATATTTCATAAATGGTCTCCTTAAGTATTAATTTGAGAGTGATAGGAGCCGAAATGGAAGGGGTTTTTGTGAAAACCTACAGAAAAACACGTCCATTTATGGTATAATTGTAGCGAATGTATGGTTTTTCGTCAAGAAGATAAAACCCACTTCCCCAAAGCCCAGGAAAATGATAGTATAAACATACCAATATACTATGAATGTACATGGCACTGCCAGAAAATTCATTTTTGCAGTTAAGGGGAAACATGTTAAAATAAACACATAAGGCACGGATAAGTGTAGCCGTTTCAGGAGAAGGAGCAGAGGCATATGAGAGAACTGATTGATAAACTATATAAGAATCATAACCTTGAAAAAGAAGAGTTTATATATTTAATAAAAAATTTTGATAAAGATACCAGTGAATATCTTTTTTCTCTGGCGCAGACAACCAGCCAGGAACATTTTCAAAAGGAAGTTTATATCAGAGGATTGATCGAATTTACCAATTACTGTAAAAATGACTGTTATTACTGCGGAATCAGAAGGAGCAATAAAAACGTCAGCCGTTACCGCCTGAGCAAAGAGGAGATTCTTTCCTGCTGTCAGAACGGCTATGAGCTGGGTTTTAGGACTTTTGTTCTCCAGGGCGGAGAAGATCCGGCATTTACCGATGAAATTATGATTGATATTATAAAGGACATGAGAGAAGGATATCCGGATTGTGCTATTACCCTTTCTATTGGGGAAAAAAGCTACGATCAGTATCAGGCGTATTACGAGGCTGGAGCCAACCGATTCCTTTTGCGCCATGAGACTGCCAATGAAGAACATTATAAAAAGCTTCACCCGGAGTCCCTTTCTCTTGAAAACAGGAAGGAATGTTTAAGAAATTTGAAGAAAATCGGGTATCAGGTAGGAACCGGATTTATGGTGGGTTCTCCTTATCAGACCCCTGAGTGTCTGGCAGAGGATCTTGCATTTATCAAAGAATTGTCTCCACAGATGGTTGGAATCGGCCCTTTCATACCACATAAGGAAACTCCGTTTAAGGATTTTCCAGCCGGCAGTATGGATTTAACCCTGTTTCTCATTGGAATGCTCAGGCTCATGCTTCCCAATGCTTTAATCCCGGCTACAACTGCGTTAGGAACCATAGACCCCAAGGGAAGAGAGAAAGGAATTCTATCCGGTTCCAATGTTTTAATGCCTAATTTATCTCCCATTGGTGTCAGAAAAAAGTATGAGCTATATGATAATAAAATCTGTACGGGAGAAGAAGCAGCAGAGTGTAATGTCTGTCTGAGAAACCGTGTTTCCTCAATTGGTTACAATGTGGTAGAAAAAAGAGGGGACTTTGTAGAATTTTAACAAACTTTTAACTGGAAGAGCTGATTTTCTGGACTTATATCACCATAGCGCTGGAATGTTTTGATACATTGATGGGTATTTGCAGGATATATTCGGAAAATAAATAGTTGTAAGCAAATAAAAAGAGAAAATAGTCAAAAAATTAACAAATTAATGTTGTTGCTTAACAGGAGTGAAATCTATATAATAGGTGTCGGTGAAAAGGCATTAAAACAAACCGCAAAAATTATAATATCACCTACTGGAATGAGGAGAGCAACAATGAAGAAAAAGCTTTTTTGGATAGCAATAGGCCAGTTTATCTCTGCATGTGCATATTGCCAGATTCTAAACGCCAACAATTTAGTGGCTACCGGACTTGGGGGACTGGCGACGGTATTTAACCGTCTGACTGGTGCAGATGTACAGCTGCTTTTGATTATTATGGCACTGCCCATATTCGTCTGGGCATTTTTCAGCTATAGTAAGAAACAGATTTTTTATGCTGGATTCAGTTATTTTATGTTTACTTTTTATGTAGGTATTGTTAACCGGTTTCTGCCGCAGTTTGTCACAGATCCTATCGTTGCAGCCATCAGCGGCGGCGTTGTAGGTGGAATCGCAGGCGGTATTATTATGAAACAGAGAGTTGCCAACGGACCAGAATCCATTGTGGCATTGTATCTGAAAGAAAAAAAAGGTCTGTCAATTGGATCCTACTATTTAATTATTAATACGGTAGTTATTTTCTCTTCTATTATCTATGGAGATATGACTATGATCGTTTATTCTCTCATCTGTACCTTCGTTCAAAGCGTGGTAACGGATAAGCTGATCATCGGATTTGAAAAATATTATAATGTTAATATTATGTCAGATCAGTATTTAGAGATTACACAGTTTATCCGCAATGATTTAAACAGAGGAGCCACCTTTATTCAGGGTATGGATACTTCCAATGTGAAGAAGAAGATGCTGATTCAGGCAGTGGTAAATCAGCAGGAGTTAATTGCAATCAAAGAATTTGTAAAGTCCTTTCATGATGACAGCTTTATCTGCGCAAGCATAAGCAACAACATCATAGGCAGGGGATTTAATGTAGAATAAATTAGATAAAGGGCTGCCGGCAGTTTTTTCATTCCATTGTTGAAGTGGATTAAAAAATTGCCGGCAGCTCTCTTTTTAAGTAGACATCAGTTCAATAACAAATGCAGTAGTCTGGGGAGGTATGCTTGCGGTCTGAAAATTGGCATGCTTAATGCGAACCATTTTCCCGGGTTTTAGATCATCAAGAGTCAGGGGATTCCCATTCTCATCTATAATTGCTGTGGCACTGGTAATTACAAAACGCATCTGATCTGTTTCATCATTGGGATTCCCGGTATAAACAAACTTATTATTTGGATCAACCAGCAAAATCCGGTCTGTTGTTATACTGTAGGATAAGGCATCTACCATGGCAATCACCCGGTAGGCGTTTGATTGGGGGGGAATGCTTCTTGTCATCATAGTGGAAAAAGTTGCATTGACATAGGTTCCTTTTGTAATGCTGCATAAACTTATGTTATCTCCAAACTGATTAATGAGGATTGTTTCCCAGCCAATATTTAATTGAAGTAATTCAATGTTTATCATATCATTTTCACCAGGAGCTGCATAAGAGATGAGGAGATATCCCGTCCTGCTGTTGGAGGTATACATCTCCTCCACAAGTGCATTCTGTACCTCCATAATACTTCCGCTCATTGTAATCATTCCTCTTGCGTCCTCGTTTTCTCCGATCATAAAGACTCCCTTGACAATAAGTTTCTATTTCATTATATGCGTACAGTAATATTTATTTCATTAAATAAAGAAGACATTACCATTTTGAAAATGGAAAAAAGATTCATTCAGTTAAAAGCTGATTTATGTTAATATGTAATTATGCATAAAAAAACAATGTTCGACACGGTTAAATAATAAAAAACAAACAAAATGAATCTGGTTACGTAAGAGAATCCGGATAGAACAATACCGATAGTGATTGACAGGGGTGAAGAAAAATGGACAGGCGAATGAAGCAGATCTTGGATATTTTATCAGACAGAGATTACTATACGGCAGAGATGCTTGCAGAAGAAATTCATGCGGGGACAAAAACGGTCCGTAATCTCTTAAAGGAAATTAATCAGGAAATAGAACCCCATGGGGCGTGTATTGTGTCCAAATATGGAGTAGGTTACTTCCTTAATATTCAAAACATTGAAAAATATGAGGCTTACTGCCGCAAGGATCAAGCACATGGCTCGGAAGAATACTTACCCTCCACCTCAGAGGAACGGATTCAGTATTTGCTGGAGTACTTAATTAACAGCGGATCCTATGTTAAGCTGGAAAAATTAAGTGAAAGTCTGTATATTTCCAAACGGACACTGACGGAAGATTTGAAAGAAGTAGAACAGTTTTTAAAAAAATTCAATATTCGCGTGATACGCAAGCCTAATTATGGAATACGCCTGGAAGGAAAAGAATTTGATACCAGACTTTGTATTGCATCCTTTTCGGGTAAGAGGTTTCATAAGGGGAATGAAAGCATGGATGAGATTGCCGCCATTGTCTCAGCCGTTTTAAAGGAAAATGATTTTATGATTACCGGGGTAGCGTACCAGAATCTGGTAGTTCACCTTTACATTGCCATCAGCAGAATTATGGAATGCCACTATGTTCCCATGCCGGAAGGGCTTTTGGAAAATCCAAGGGAACGGTACGAATATCAGATAGCTCAGGTAGTAGCCAGACAGCTGGAGGAGAGGTTTCATATCAGTTTCCCTGAAAATGAAGTTGCCTACATTGCCATTCATCTGGCGGGTAAAAAAATGTTTATCGAGAAAGAAAATGTAGAGGAAAATGTGATTATTACCCAGGAAATCAGTGATCTGGTAACTGCCATGCTGGAACGGGTTTATGATTTATTTAAATTTGATTTTCGCAGTGATTTAGAACTTAGAATGATCTTAAGCCAGCATTTGGTACCATTAAGTGTCCGCATCCGGTTCGATATGGATATGAAAAATCCGATGCTGCGTGACGTAAAGGAGAAATTCTGTCTGTCCTATACCATGGCGTGTAATGCGGTCACAGTGCTGAATGAACACTTTAAAGTATCTCTGTCGGAGGATGAGGTGGCATACTTTGCATTTGCTTTTGCACTTGCCCTGGAACGCAGGAAAACTGAAATTAAAAAAAAGAATATTATCCTGGTCTGCTCTTCCGGCAGAGGCAGTGCCCAGCTTTTGCAGTTTAAGTATAAGAATTCGTTCAAAGATTATATCGATGAAATTATTGCCTGTGACGTGGGAAGCTTATACAAAATGGATTTTTCCAGATATGACTACATCTTTACAACTGTTCCAATTACCCTTTCAGTTCCCCTGCCCATTCTGGTGGTAGAATACTTTTTGGGTGATGAAGACATTGAAAATGTAAAGAAAGTACTTTGTGACCAGAAGACTTCCTCTGTATTAAACTACTATGAACATGATCTGTTTCTTCCTCATTTAAAGTTCAAAACAAAAATAGAGGTTCTTCGCTTTATGTGCCAGTTTGTGATTGAAAAGAAGAATCTTCCCCAGGAATTTTATGAGTCTGTGCTGCAGCGGGAGCGGATGGCAAAAACAGCCTTCGGCAATCAGGTGGCAATGCCCCATGCCTATAAAGCCATGAGCAGTGAGACCTTTGTCTGCGTGGGAATTCTGGACGAACCAGTGGAGTGGGGAGATCAGAAGATCCGGGCCATTTTCCTGGTGTGTATTGCGGATAAAGACCATACCAGTGTGGAACTACAGCATTTTTATCAGCTGACAGCGTCTTTTCTGTTAAGCCAGAAGCAGATTCAGGAATTGGTGAAGAAGCAGGATTATGATGCCTTTATTAGGGCTATGACTCAGATGGAAGAGGCTCAGTTGATGTGAGGTGGTGTCGGATATGTTTTCATTTGCAGATGTGCTATTATTTGCAACATTTATCTTGGCATTGCTAACTTGCATAGAGAAGTTAAAAAAATAGCCTACCCTGACGCAACCAGGGTAGGCAGTGTCCGTTAGGACATTTGCTATCAATGGGAGCTTCCACCTTGTGTGGCAGTTACTCTTTTTATAGTTTTAATATAGCATAACTTATGTTTGCTTGCAATAGATAGTTTGCTTTATATAAGTAATTTTACACTTTAAAATATATTTCTTCATACATATCTATAAATTGTAGGAATTATGCATCTACAGCTCTTCCAAGTACAAACTCATTCCATTCGTCTCAATAACTTTCTTATACCAGTAAAAGGATTTCTTCTTCATCCGATTATAAGTCCCCTTACCGTAATCATCGCAGTCCACATAGATATAACCATAACGCTTCGACATCTGCTTGGTGGATTCCGAAACCAGATCGATACATCCCCAGGAAGTATAACCAAGACAATCCACCCCATCCTCTTCAATGGCATCTAAAATAGCCTTCATATGTTCCCTTAAGTAATCAATCCGGTACTGATCATCAATGGTCCCGTCTTCGTTCACCACATCTGCAGCGCCGAGCCCGTTCTCAACAATAAACAACGGCTTACGGTAGCGGTCGTAAAGATCCACCATAGATATCCGCAGCCCTGTAGGATCAATCTGCCAACCCCAGTCAGAAGCTTTTAAGTAAGGATTCTTTATGGCATTTATGGTATTGCCTGCCGTAACATTCAAATCAGAGGTATCTTCAGCCGAACAAGAGGAATTATAGTAGGAGAAGGAAACAAAATCCACAGGATAGGATTTCATGATTTCATCATCTCCGTCTTCTTTGCGTATGGTAATCCCGTTATTTTTAAAACGGGAAAGTAAATAAGCCGGGTATTCTCCAAACACCTGGGTATCACTATAACAGTAGGTTCCCCGCATGGTCTGCTGTGCTTTTAATACATCTTCCGGCTTGCAGGTATAGGGATAGTAGGTCAGCTTTGTCAGCATGCAGCCAACTAAAGAGCCGGGAATCATTTCATGACAGATCCTGGTTGCATGAGCAGATGCCACAAACTGGTGGTGCATCGCCTGGAAGATTACCTCTTCGAAGTTCTGACCTGGGAAACGGTCTTCGATTAATCCGCCAGTGGTATAGGGGTGACGAATCATGGAATCCACTTCATTAAAGGTCAGCCAGTATTTTACTTTATCCTTGTACCGGATACAGATGGTTTCTACATATCGTGTGAAAAAGCCGATGACCTCTCTGGAGTACCAGCCCTTGTAGTTTAATACCAGATTTAAAGGCGGTTCATAGTGGGACATGGTCACAAGGGGCTCGATCCCATATTTATGGAGCTCATCAAATACATCATCATAGAATTTAAGTCCTTCTTCATTAGGCGTTTCATCATCCCCATTTGGGAAGATACGGGACCAGGCAATGGACAGGCGGTAGACCTTAAAGCCCATTTCTGCAAATAGCCTGATATCTTCTTTATAATGGTGATAAAAATCCGATCCGTGGCGTTTGGGATAATATACCTCATCATCGGTAGCAAGTGCAGCTTCAATCTCTTGTGACGTTACTGCGTTATGAGCTTTATAATTGGTTACATCTGTATCGAAATGTGCTCTGGCACAATCAGATACGGAAATCCCCTTTCCGCCTTCGTTCCATCCTCCCTCAACCTGGTTGGCAGCGGTTGCACCTCCCCAGAGAAAGCCTTCCGGAAATGTTTGTTTGTGATTCATATGATACCCTCCCTCTTCCTTTGCTGTTTAATTACTCTATTTCATGCAATCATTATAGCAGAGCTGAAAATCAATATCCAAGAACACTTTTTCCAAATTGGTGGTGGTGTCTGTTTCTTCTGGAGAGAAGAAGAAAATGCCATTATGAAATTGGAAAAACTGAACATGGAGTTTAAAAGGTAATTATGATAATATGTCAATACGCATAAGAAAACCTGAGAAAAAAACGACAAAGCGGGTAAAGTGCACAAAATTTGGGGAAATGCGAAACGTTTTAATGTAAATACCGTTTATACGGTGGAGATGGAGGAAAAGATGAAAGACAAATTAATGAACGGCATGCTGTCTGCAGCAGGGGCAATGCAGACACAAAGACATCTGGCAGCTATTAAGAATGCATTTATGAGCCTTCTGCCAATAATTATTATCGGCTCATTCTGTACACTGTTTTCCAATGTTATCTGCAACACAACACCAGGATTTTTCAGTCTTGCAAACATTCCGGGTTTAAGCTTTCTTGGAAAATTAAATCCCATGTTTACAGCAGCCAACTACGGAACCATGAACTTTATTGCAATCGGCATTGTAGTCTTAATTGCAATGGAACTGGGGGAACATTACGGAATTACCGATAAGGCACTTCCGATTGTGGCACTGGGAGCCTATATCTCACTCTGTGCCTTTACAGCAAGCGGAAAGGCAGCGGATGGAACTGAAGTGGTAGTTACCAATGTTCTTTCCAGAGTCTATACCAATGCCCAGGGATTGTTTGTAGGAATGTTTGCTTCCATAGCAGCTACCGAAATTTACTGCCGGCTGGTAAAGAGCGGAAAACTGGAAATCCATATGCCTGAAAGCGTACCATCAAATGTAGCCAGATCCTTTACAATCCTGTTTCCATCTTTGATTACTGTAGTTATTATTTCCGCAGTGGGAATGATATTTGAAATGGCGACTGGAATGACCTTGTTTAATGCAATTACTGCATTTATTCAGAAGCCGTTGTCCAATATCTTAACCAGCTTCCCTGGATACATCATACTGATTTTCATCACCACTGTTTTATGGACCTTTGGTATTCACGGAACTCAGGTGACAAAGGCAGTATACGAGCCAATTCTTCTCGCTGCCTTTGCAGAGAATGAGGCTGCATATGCAGCAGGAACACCAATTCCCAATATTATCAGCACTCCCTTCATGTCCTGTTTTTCAACAGTTACCGGAGCCGGAATTACAGGAGGACTGATCATTGCCATCATGCTGTTTTCCAAGCGTGATGATTATAAGGCAATTGCAAAACTGGCACTTCCCTGTGCACTGTTTAACATCAATGAACCGCTGACCTTCGGACTTCCCATTGTAATGAATCCGGTGCTGGCCATTCCGTTTATGATATCACCGGCAGTGTCAGCTACCTTTGCCTATGCCATGACAAAGATTGGTTTCTGCGGAAGAATGGTGGTAAATGCACCGTGGACCACACCTCCAGGACTTATGGCGTTTCTTTGCTCCGGCGGAAATATAGGAGCAGCAGTGACACAGATTATCTGTATCCTCCTGGCGTTTGTTGTGTATATCCCATTTGTCCTGATTTCAAACAAACAGCAGGTTTTAACAGAAGAATAAAGCATGAATCAGAATGAGGTGGTTATGAGTCTGGCAAAAAGAGGAGGAGATCTTAACATGAAGGAAAAGCAGGAGCTTCAGGTCACGGATGTATTTACAAAATCAAGGATCTTTACGTATCTGTGGATTGTCTTTTGTCCGCCCTACGGACTTTACCGAGTTTTAAGTCCTTCGTCTGAATTTCGCAGACCGGAAAAATGGGTATGGACCATGATTGTCATCTGTACCCTGGTTACATTTGTGAAACTCATCATCACTGGTTAGGAGAGAGAGGCAGCAAAGAGATGGATATTGAAATGATTGTTATGAAACTTGTAGTAAACGGGGGCAATGCCAGAAGTACAGCAATTGAAGCCCTGCGTGCGGCCAAAGTGGGTGACTTTAAGAAAGCAGATGAACTCATGGAGGAGGCAGACACCACACTAAAGGAAGCTCACGAGATACAGACAGAGATGATCCAGAACGAATTAAACGGCAACAAAGTGGAGGTGGGGCTTTTAATGGTTCACGCCCAGGATCATTTGATGAATGCCATGACGGTCATGGATTTATGCAAAGAAATGATTGATATTTTAAGAAAATAGGTTAAAATATTGGAAGAAGGGAAGTTGTTAATATGAGAAATATTGTATTGTTTTGTGCCGCAGGCATGTCAACAAGCCTTTTAGTAAATAAGATGAAAGAAGCAGCTGCAAAAGAAAATTACGAATGTCAGATTAACGCCTATGCGCTGGCAAGCGCAAGAGAAAAAGGGCCGGATGCGGATATTATTCTCTTAGGACCTCAGGTTCGTTTTGGCAAGGCGAAAGTCGAAAAAGAATGTCCTGGAAAGATTGTTGAATGTATCGATATGCAGGCTTATGGAACCATGAACGGAGCCAAAGTGATTGCCCAGGTAAAAAAGGCACTTGGAGATTAAGTTAAGACATAAGGAAGACTTATGCAATAACAGGCAGCTGACAGAGGAGAAACATGGATCTGGCTTACATTACTGCAACTAAAATATTCGAAATGTTTATCATTCTGCTGGTCGGCGCAGGCGCATATAAAGCGGGAATTGCCGATGAGGAGACAAGCAGCAGGCTGACCCGTGTTCTGCTTAATATTATTTCTCCCTGTGTCATACTTTTATCCTATCAGATTGATTTTGACAAAGAGCGTCTGTATGGTCTTGCAGTTACTGCCATCCTGTCGTTCGCAAGCTTTGTGATCGCCATTGCAGTTTCAAAGATTGCAGTTTCAAAGAAAACAGGAAGTGATATGGCTGTGGAACGAATGTCGATTGTTTATTCCAATTGCGGCTTTATCGGAATTCCTTTAATTGATGGAATACTAGGCGGAGAAGGCGTATTTTATATGACCGCTTATCTGACTGTATTTAATTTATTTGTCTGGTCTCATGGGATCATGCTGATGAGCGGAAAATCAGAAAGCATGAAAAAGACGGCAAGAAGCCTGCTGAACCCCTCTAATGCAGCTATTATTCTGGGAGTATTCCTGTTTTTAACAGGTATAAGGCTACCTGAGATAATCAGGGAACCAGTTTCATTAATCGGTGGTATGAATACACCGGCAGCCATGCTGATTTCCGGGATTAATCTGGCTCAAAGTGATTTCCTGGGGGGATTAAAGAATATAAGAACCTACATAGTCAGCCTGTCAAAGCTGATTGTAGTTCCAGGTCTGACGCTGCTCCTTTTACTGGCAGCAGGAGCGGACAGAAGCATATCCATTACAATTTTAACTGCGGCAGCCTGTCCCAGCGGAGCCATGGGTACCATGTTTGCTCTCCAGTATAAAAGAAACAGTCAGTACGCATCAAATCTTTTAACCATTACAACAGCGCTGTCCTTAATAACCATACCTGCTATTATGGCGGCAGCCAGCGGAATTTTATAATAAAGGGGATAGAAATGATTATAGTCAATGCACCATTGAAACAAGAGACGTTTCAGAAATATGCTGAGGATGAAGGACTTGTTTTCATAAAGAAATCAGGAATGAAGCTTTTTTTTGACAATCCGGAGGGAGAGGATGGGAAAAAAGCAGAGGTATTAAAGAAGAAACTGAAGGGGCAAAAGGAACTGGCAGCTATTTATTTTTCCGTTCAGGCTCAATAAGAAGAGTAAAAAAACCGTACTTCATTTATATCTTAATCCGATATAAATGAAGTGCGTTTTTTTTATTGTTATGCTATACTGATTTTTGTTTCTTTCAATTGTTCACGGCAGGAAAATTTAAGAATATTCTAAAATAAGCAGGCGATTTGGTAAACCGGTAAAGTTTGATATGGACAGGAGGTGGCTTCCAGCATGATACCTGATGATATCCGCAATATAGAAATAAAGAAACAGTATCAGACCATAGATTCTGACTGGCTGAATCTGCATTATAAGACGACGGTAAGCATTGTTATTTTAACACTGGTAGTGGAATGCCTGATGAGTGTAGTCTTTGCCCGATCCGGTCTGATTCATACCAGCACTCGGCGTTATATACTAAAATATATTATGACCCCTTCCGGACTTAATATAATCTGTATTCTGGCAGAAACCCTGATTATGAAATCAAAAGTGTTTACCCAGAAACAGAAAATATATAGTGTATCTCTTATGCTGGTTCTGATTTCATTTGTATTGTTTACCGTTCACAGTGGTTTTACTGCAACCTATTATATTTTTCCGGGAGCAATCATGATGACGATTATCTATGCGGATCAGAGACTGACGGCAATTACAGCCATGTTCTGCATTGTATCAGCCTCATTTTCTGAGATATTTATCAAATGGGATTCCGATAAAGTCGGAATATTTGACAGCAGCTTAACCATGGGGAATTTCCTTGTTTCCATGGTGATACTGGTTATTTTTTCTGCTGCCGGTATGGTAGTGATCCGGTTTGAGCAAAAGAAAAACGATGCCAGCATCAGAACTGACCTGGAAAGACACCGGTTAAAGCAGAGCATTCAGGTAGATGAACTGACCGGGATTTTTAACCGCAAAGCGCTTGATGAAGCAATGTCTGTTATGGAAATTGAAAATCCCTGTGAGGATCATATACTGGCTGTTGTTGATATTGATCATTTTAAAAGCATCAATGACCGGTTCGGACACTTTATGGGTGACAGATGTTTAATTGAGTTTGCCAGAGTATTGATGGAGCATTCCTGTGCCTATACGCCATATCGTTACGGCGGAGATGAATTCTGCCTGCTGTTTCACAATATATCAATGGAAGAAGCTGTTCTGGTGTGTGAGGAGATCAGACAGCTGACTGAAGAGATCCGGATTGAAGAAGAAAAGGGAATCCGCTTTACTGCAAGTTTTGGATTGTCCGCATATTCCAGTCCGCTGAATGCATCCAGGCTTTTTGTTCTGTCCGATTATGCATTATATGATGCTAAAAGATTCCGTAACTCCGTAAGAGTATATGAAAAGGGGATGAAGATCGCAGAGTGACTGTGCGGTCAGTCCCCTATTTTTTTAGCTTGACATTACATGATATGAAATGTTACAATTTATGTAACGATGAGAAACAAGGAGAAAGCAAAATGGATCATATCAAACTATCGACCAAAAAGGAACTGGAAATTTATATGAACCCGGTGAGGCAGAATCTCCTCCGGTTACTGGAGCGTTCCAGACTGCCCATGACACCAAAGCAGCTATCACAAAAGCTGGACATCTCTCCCTCCAGTGTTCAGCATCATATTAAAAAGCTGGAGTCACTGGGGGTCATTACGCTGGATCATACAGAGATTATTAATGGAATCACAGCCAGATATTATTGTCCCACCTATGTCAATGTCCGGATCGGTCTGGACCACCCCGACGATAACCAGCTGCAGAAAGAGGTTCTGGTTCAGGAGCAGATTGCAAGAACCTATGAAGGCTTTTTAACACAGAAGAAAAAATTTATAGAGCAGTTTCATAATGAGGATTTGGAATCAAGATGGGATTTGGGGGATATTATGACCGGAGTGATCCACCTGACGCCTTTAGAAGGAGAGGAATTTTTGAAGCTTATTAAGGATTTTATGGATGCCCATGCGGTACCTTCCGCAGAGAAGTCTCCGTGGGAATGTGCATTTATTCTTTATAATGCAGAGGAAAATCTTTATGAGTAAGATAAAACAGCTGATTATTTTTTTAAACTATGCTTCCCTGGGTATTCTTCTGCCGGTGCTGAATTTAATCCTTTTAAAAAAGGGAGCAGATCTTAAAACCCTTCCTCTGTTAATAGCCAGTTATTCAGCTGCGGTGTTATGCTTTGAGCTGCCCAGCGGAATCTGTGCAGATTTATACGGGAGAAAAACTGTTTTTCTCATATCAGGAGTCTGCCAGCTTTTATCGGTTGGTCTGCTTTTTTTCTCTCAGAATCTGGTCTTGTTATTTTGCTGTCTCGTTCTCAATGGAATCAGCAGGGCTTTTTCTTCCGGAAGCCTGGATGCCTTAATTATAGATCAGGCATTAGCTAAAGGAGGAGAGGAGTGTCTGCCTGATGTGACCTCACGCCTTTCTATCATGGAACAGACAGGTCTGGCATTAGGGTGTATTCTTGGAGGCTTTCTTTCATCCTTAGGAGATTCCTATAATGCCAATATTCTGCTTCGCATTACAATAACTGCGGTAACCATGGGACTTTGTATATTTGGAATAAAGGAAGACCGGATATTTGGAAGTGGAACGAGGCGCCCCCACCTTGTCAGCCATTTAAAGGAAGGATTTGTTACTGTATTTTCCAAGCGGGATTTCCCATTTATTTTAGCAGGCATGATGTTCACCGGATTTTTTATTACTCCCATTGAGACATACTGGCAGCCGGTTTATCTGAAGCTGTCTGATTCTTCACAGGGAACCTGGATGCTGGGAATACTGTCCTTTGTGGGATTTTTTCTGGCAGCCGCAGGAAATTCTCTCTGCAGCAGGCTGCTCATAAAATATCCGGGGAGACAGTGGAGAATCTACAGCATCAGCCGTGTTTTGGGTGGCAGTGTTTTACTGATTCTGGCTCTTTTTCAATCGGCATGGATATTTGTTGCTTTATATGGAGGTATTTACCTGCTTTTAGGAACCGGCAGTGTAGCTGAAAATACTTTAATCAATCAGTATACGCCGGGTCCTTT
>Ga0316600_10000613_pt1 | contig 17008 bp, 20 predicted proteins | sample OWC_soil_day5_CT_FD_207652 | JGI IMG/M metagenome (GOLD analysis project Ga0316600, IMG submission 207652) | Wetland soil microbial communities from Old Woman Creek delta, Ohio, United States - OWC_soil_day5_CT | ecosystem: Environmental > Terrestrial > Soil > Wetlands | place: USA: Ohio... | reverse complement strand
TTTTCCTCCTGGTAATTCAACAAATGCACCAAAATTAGTAATTCCGGTTACAACGCCTTCTACCACACTGCCAACTTCAATGGACATACTAATCAGATTTCCTCCTCATAAATTAACATTACATTATGAACCATACTAAGTCATTATACTCTCGGACTGTAAAAGGTGTCAAGAAATTCACTTGCAAATCAACTTTTATTTGAGGATATATATGGTAGTTCACCAGGTTTTACTAAACCAAGTTCTTCTCGGGCGATTTTTTCAATATAATCATTTTGATTTAATTTATCCTTTTCTAACACTAATTCATCATGAATTCGCTTAGCCTTCGATAATCTAGAGTCAGCAATCTCTTGCTCATGATCAATCGCATTTAAATGCATCTGTTGGTTAAAACCAACATAACCAAAATACGCAATCATTATAACTAGAATTAAACGAAACCAACTAACCTTGCGTTTACATTTCATGCTGCCCCCTCCTACATAATTATGTATACACAATTCTTAATATATAAATTATAATAATATTCTCAATACACTTACTTTATAATAATATAATCATATTTTTGCAATTGCAATCATATTTTACAATTTGGGTCTTAAGTCATCTATATTCGAAGATTTTCCCTTAGCTTTTTTTAAATATTTCTTTACATAACGAAATGGAGTCTTAAAAATACCTAGCAAATAACCAATTGGCTGCAAAATCCATCTAACGAAAATGGTTTTGACGTACCTTATAATAAAAATACACCATTTAATAACGCTCATGCTAAAAAAAATCGTATAGCGACTACAGAGCTTATAATATAAAATCGCCCCCAAAATAATCCCCATAAAAATATAAAAACGAAGTTCTGCCCAATTACTCATAAGTAAGCACACAAAAGTAATGATAATTGCAATAAGCCAATATAAACCATCAAACAAATACGTTACCCATAGCCGAGGCTGAAATATAGCACGCGAAACACGGTAAAAATCGAAAATAAATCCTAATAGGATACCGATGAATAAGGTTGTGAGAAAACTGATCAATTGTGCATTGACTTCCATTTTCCCACCTCCCTACGAACACAGATTATTTTAATAAGCGGTCAAGCAAACCTCGCCTTTCCTTGTGACCTTCTTCATACTGAATTCCTTTGATATTGCCCTCGATTACAATATTACTAGCCTCTAGGTTAAGCTGCTTTACATTAAGCCCCTCTCCATGTACAGTCATTGTCCCTTGCGAAGTTTCCATTACCACTTCTTTTTCATCATAACTCCCTAAACTATTCACACCTTCAACCGTAAGCTCCTCTCTATCCACCAATGTAATTTGATGTCGCCAGGTTGGAGTTTTATCATTCACCATCACAGTCTCACTCCCATACTGCTTTTGTTTCATTATATTCAAATAAATACAAAATAGAACGATTATGCGCATCAAAAAATAAATGCGTGCAAAATAAATTTTGCAACGCATTTATTTTTACTGTTCTTATTCCCAACGCTTTTCAACTTTAACATCTTTAAAATAATAGGTTACGATCTCATCGGCTTTCTTACCATCTGTTGCCATTTTTTGTGCACCCCATTGAGACATGCCAACACCATGACCATAGCCTTTCCCTTTAAAAATGATATCATTGCCACTTAGTTCTACACTATCAAGAAGCATTGATTTTAATACCGTGCTACCAATTGCCAATCTTAGCTTTGGCGCTGAAACCTCAACATCACCATTGAACACGATCGTTGTTGCTCGTCCTGATACGCCCTTTTTACCAATGGTTACACTGCTAATCGTAGTAACACTTTTGCCAAGTTCCTCTAATTTTTTTATGACATCGCTGGCTGGAAAGGTTGCCGTCCAACTTTGTACATCGGCTGGTGCCATATCATCTGGTGAGGGTACCGATTGAATAAAGGGAGGATCTTCCTCTTTATAATCCAATCCTTCTTTTGCCATTGCGGTTTGTCCACCGGCAGAAGCATGGAACCATCCCATAATTGGAGTTGATTGATACGTAACTACTTTTCCTCGTGTCATTTGTACAGCATTCCTAACGTTGTCGTTAATCGCACTTGCATTATAGGCTTGAAATTCTTTGATATCGGTTGAAGCATTCGTACCTTCTTTCGTCAACTGACCTTTTTCAAAAGCCTGCAATGTAAATGTTCTGGCGATAATTGCCTGCGCCGCTAAGGCTTCAACTTGCCAATCATTTTTCATTTCTCCAGCAACTACACCTGCTAAATATTCCTCTAACTTCATCTGCTTTGTTTCTCCAGTATCGTGCATATACACACTCAAGGTCGGTTCTATTAACTGCGTATTATCATTACTTTTATTTTCCTGTTGATCCTTAATTGGGGATTGATTTAGATCACAACCACTAAAAACCATCACGAACATTCCAATCATCATAAAACAAATTATCTTACGCACAAAAAACACACTCCTTTCTACAAATTAGTATGATAAGAGCGTGTAAAAATTATGCTTTACTAAACAGTAAATTTAGTAATTACTTCTTCTAATTCATATGATAAATCCGTCAATATTTGGTTTGCTTTTTTAATTTCAAGTGTGCTCATCAATTGTTCCTGTCCATTTCTTTCAATAATACTAGCACTTTCAATGTTGTCTCTTGCTAATGTATCAATATGATCCACTTCACTCAATACCTGATTAAATAATGCAACCTGTTTCTTTGTTTTTCTAGCAATACCATCCGCTTGACCATTGACGACTTTTATATGCTCCCCAATTTTTGAAAAAGCAATATCACTTTCTTTAATCATTTTGACACCATATTTAACCTTTGTCTCACTATCTTGCATCACAGTTAATACTTTCTTGGTATCCAATATGATTTTTTGCGTAATATTTGTAATGTTTTTTGTTGAAAGTGCTGATTCATTTGCTAATTTTCTAACCTCTTCTGCAACAACAGCAAAGCCTCTTCCAGCTGTACCAGCTCGCGCAGCTTCAATTGCAGCATTTAAAGCTAATAAATTTGTTTGCTGGGAAATTGACTGTATTGCTTCAGAAATATCATTGATTGATTTCATATTCTGACTTAACTCACCAACAGTATCAACTGAATCAAACACCTGTTTTTCCAAATCTATCATTGTATCAATTGTTTTTATGAGCGTACCTTTACCATCTTCTACAATACCTGCACATTGATTAGTAGCTATAGCTGTATTTTCAATTCCCACTGCTATACTCTGCGTAATTTCAACTAATTCATCAATCGTCGCTTTTGTTGCGGCAGTTTCTTGTCCTTGCTCTTTTAACTTATCGAGCATGCTCTTGGTTGCGAGTTCAACAGCAATACTACCTTGATGAGAATTAGAACATTCTTCATTCATATGATTAATTTCAGCTAAAACTGAATCCGTTAATTGCTTTACAGATATTACGATTCTTTGCAAATTTTCACTCATCAAATTAAACCCTTGCGCGACAGTGCCAAACTCATCTCTAGTAACATGCGTTAGCCGATAAGATAAATGTCCTTTCGCAACTTGATTCACCCCATACACCAATTGATCAAATGGAGACAAAGCCTTTCTTGTACAATAAACGGCAATACACATTACAAGGCAAACAATAATCAAGAGTGCCGTTAGACATTTTTTCAACATAATCACTAATGATTGCACCGCTAATTTTTTAGGATATGTAGTAACTACAATAAATCCAGTATTGGTGATTGGGCGATAGGATACAAGATATTCTTCACCACGTATCGTATGAATTGTATGACCAGTTTGCTTTTCTACGGCTTCAATTAAAAATGGTTCATTAACAGCTTCTTGATTTTGTACCGCCTGCTGATTACGTTGATAAAAAACCGGTATACTATTTTGGTCGACAACAACAATACTAGAGCTAGGATTTTTAGCTAATACTTGTTCAATCAAATGATTCATATCTTCAATATAAATATCAGTGGTTAATATTCCCTGAATTTTTTGACCAGCTCCATAAATTGGTGTTGCACCTACAATAGATAATTGACTACTTCCAGCCTGTTTAATAGGTTTGGAAAAACCGACATTTCCCTGCATCGCCTGTTGAAAATAAGACTGAGTAGAAACATCTGTTACTCTCCGGCCATCCGTTCTTAGTATTTCATGCCCTTTGTCATCCGTAATGCCAATACTATTATTTTTACGATACACTTGTACATTCGTCAAATACTCTTGCATCATTTTTTGATCCATACTTCTCACTTGACGATTTGCACTTGTTACCACTAAAAAATTCTTTTCACTCTCAAAATATTTACTAATATCATCACTAATTCGTTCAGCAATTTGATTATTATTGTTGATTGCCAGCTGTGTTAAATCTTCAATTTCTTGATTTATTAAATAATACCCAATGATTAAAGCTGTCATGAAACAGATACCTGCTGTAAAAATAGCAGCCTTGGTTCTAAGCAATGAGAACCAGTTTAACAACCCTTTTTTATTGAGTCCACCAAAGGAAAGCTTACCTTTATTCTTGAATCTCAATTGATATTGTTGAAATTTGTCAATCATCAGATGTGTTATCCTATCTATTTTCATCATTTCCTCCACTATCTTTTCAGCAAATAAAAAAAAATTAAGGACTTATTTATTGATTTATAAGTCCTTAATTGAGAATTTATTAATGCATGGTTCCCGTACGTTTTTGAATGATCCTTCCAGGAATAGCAAAGACCAAATTGAAGATCAAAATCATAATAATCAGCAATGCCCCGATGCCATCGGCAATCGCAACACGATCGGGAACAAGTCCTGTTGACATCAAATACCACATATGCACAGCCAATGTTTCGCCTGCTGCAAGCACATTGGTATCACCCAAATGCCTTGATACCGTTGTCCCTGCTGTAAAAATTAAGATCGCCGTCTCCCCTAGGGCCCGCCCTGCCGTCAACGTAATCCCAGTGATGATTCCTGGCATTGCATTTGGTAAAACAACTTTCCAAATCGTTTGTAACTTCGTTGCACCAAGTGCTAGGCTGGCCTCACTATAATATTTGGGTACTGTACGAATGGATTCTTCTGTCACTCGAACCAGAACTGGCAAATTAAGTAGCATCAAGGTGAGCGCTCCACCAATAATGCTGAAACCAGCTCTAAAAAAATTAACAAAAACGATCATGCCAAATAGCCCTAAAACAATAGATGGTACTGTCGCTAAGCTTTCCGTGCTTAAACGAATGATATAGGTTAACTTGTTCTCTTTTGCATATTCAGCAAGATAGACTCCTGCCCCAATTGCCAAGGGAATAGAAACTGCCATTGATAAAAATAAAATATAGAAAGAATTGAACAGTTGTGCCCCAACACCACCACCAGCTTCCAATTCACGGGATTTACCAAAAATAAAATCAAAAGAAATCACCGGAAGCCCTTTATATAAAATATAGCCTAAAAATGCCATTAAAATGCCTAAAATAAGCACTCCTGCTACCCACATACAGGCAGTAGCCAGTTGATTTATGCTTTTTGCATTCATTATGCTATCCTCCTTGCGCCAATTCGTCTAATCAAAAGGATCATCCCCAAAGAGATCAATAATAGAACCAATGCCATTAAAAATAATGAATTGCCCCAAGCTGAACCAAACGGTGTATTTCCCATTTCCACGACGATATTACTCGTTAGGGCCGAAGTTGGCGAAAATAGCGAAGTTGCAATCATTGGCGTATTCCCAATGAGCATCTGCACTGCCATCGTTTCACCAATTGCTCTAGCCATTGCCAGAATAACCGCTGTAAGTATCCCAGGCATTGCCGCAGGAATTACAACATGCCAAAGTGTCTGCCACCGCGTCGCACCAAGCGCTAAACTTGCTTCTTCTAGCGTACTCGGCACGGAACGTACCGCATCTTCACAAATGCTGATAATAGTTGGCAAGATCATAACGCCCAAAATAATTGCGGCTGCCAGCAAGCCAAACCCTGTACCAACATGAAAAAACTCACGCAAAAATGGCACCAATAGTGTTAATCCTACATATCCATAAACTACAGAAGGTACCGCTACATATAAATCTGTCGCTGGACGCATAATTTCCCGAACCCATTTAGGCGCAATTTTAGCCATAAATACTGCCCCAGCAAGGCCAAGTGGTGCTCCGATCAGAATGGACATTAAAGTAACAACGATTGAGCCAATAATAAAACTAAGCGCCCCATAATGATGCCCCATCGGATCCCATTTGCTTGTAAAAAAAAATTCTATAGGACTTACCTCTGTAAAGGTCATCAAGCCTTGCTTTCCAATAAAAAATATAATAGAAAAAATAATCACGGTCATAAAAACGGCACTGGCAATAAACAAATATCGCACATATTTATCATAGGCTAAAGTTAGTTTATGATTATGGTCAATGGTATTCATTACTTTATTACTCCTTGCTTATCATTAATCATTTAGTATCTTAGTAGAAAAGCCCGCCTAGGCGGGCCTTTCTACTAAGATAGGAGGGAACATCTATCAATTATTTAGACATTTTTGTTACAGGAATGAAACCAGCTTTTTCAACATAAGCGTTTTGGAATTCTGGGCTCATCACATAATCGAGAAATGCTTTGGTTGCGCCAGTTGCTTCACCTTTCGTGTACATGTGGCCATATGACCATACTGTGTATTTACCATTGATGATTGCTTCTGGACTATACTTTACACCATCAAAATCAAGTGTTTTCACTGTTTGATCTGCATATGGAGCATCAACGTAACCAATTGCACCAGGTGTATTCGCAATCGCTGCTCTTACTGCACCATTTGAATCTTGAATAATCGCTTTATCTGTAAACTCTGCACCTTTTAATACCTTTTCAGCAATCGTCGCTCTTGATCCAGAAGATTTTGCTCTATGAATAATCGTGATTGCTTGGTCAGCACCACCAACTTCTTTCCAGTTGGTAATCTTTCCAGTCATAATATCTACCACTTGCGCTGCTGTTAAGTTGCTGATTGCCAATTCTTTATTCGCAATAAATACGAAAGGTTCTACAACAACTTTATGGTCAACTAAACCTTTATCTTTATAATCAGCCGGTAAATTTACATCGGAGTTACCAATTTGCACAGAACCTTCAGCTACCTGATTCATCCCTGTGAACGAACCACCACCAGCGATATTTATATTCACTTTATCGTGCAGTTTTTGAAACTCTTCTTGCGCTGGTTTCAATAACGGTAATAACGCCGTTGAACCAGAAGCACTTACCGTTCCTTCTATGCCTGCTGGTTTAGCAGTATCTTCCGCTTTCTTATCACTACCGCCACATCCAGCGATCATTGCTACCCCTAACATCATCGCTACCGCACTTGCTAAAACTTTAGATTTTTTAAATAAATTCATTCTTTATGAACCTCCTAAAATATTTAAATCTTTTCTATGTCTTTCATTCTACCGCAGGATCAGCGCTTTAGTGTTAAGACAATGTTAAGGAATTGTTAAATTAATATGTTCCTACCAACAGAAACTTATACAAAAAAAATAAGGTATCATTATTTTTCATAACGATACCTTACTGCTTTTTTAAGCTATACTTTTATTGAAATTTAAATGATACCTTCTAAATGAAGCATAATTTCTGCAACTAATGTAGCGCAGAGGAATGTACCCGTATAGACGGCTAGTGCAACAACAATAATCCGCCATGACATTTTTTTAAACATGTCTAAATCCTTACCTACGGTTAATCCTGCATAAGATAAGACCACGGTACAAATTGCTAAGAAATCAATTTTTGCTGTATATTTTGTAACCGTTGCCGCAAAAGGGGAAATTGATGTAGTGGATAAGATTGCAATAATCGACACCCAAAAAACCATGGGTAAATTTCCCGGCATAATGCGGGCAACCAAAATTCCAATTAACGTAATCACAACTAAAATAGCACTGCCAATCACAGCGTCCATAACAGGAATTTTAAAGCCAACAATCGCTGCCACAACAGCTAAGGCTCCTGCAACAACAAATACGGCGATATTTTCTATCCAATTCATTTACTGATCCCTCCATCTCTTACTCTTTTAGGAGCAAGTATTGGTGTAAGTACTTTGTATAAATAATTTGTAATCGGCAGAGAAACAAATAGACAGAAATAAATTCCAACCATCGTTGTAAGTAAGTTACTTGCCCCTGCATACATTAAAATCTCATCTTTCTGATCGGGAAATACTGCAACAATAGCACCAGTAGCTGCTGCCATCATACTACCCGAACCAACACCAGAGCCCATTGCCAATGCATAAGGATGGAAAATTTGGAGTGCCGCTAAGAAGCCAGCGATAAGCCCTACCCAAATTGCTCCAAATACAGTACCACAAATATAAACTGCCATAACTCCACGGCCTTCCGCAGAATCAAGACCATATTTTTCGGCAATGATCGCAATATTAGGTTCTCTATCAATTGAAAAAGTTGCCCCAACAGATTCTCGGCCTAACCCTAAAGCAATTGCAATTGGCAAACCCAGAACAACTGTGCCAAAGAAATGTCCCAATTCTTGAATTGATAATGCAAAGCCAGCTTCAGCAAGTTTAGCTAGCGATGGTCCAATGATCACACCTAATTTTGTTACTAATAATAGCGTTAATAAACTAAGTACAGCTGTAGCATGCTTCATCTCACCAGTCGTAATCACCTTCATTTTAGGCCAACTGATAACACCACCGAGAATCATCGCATACAACATTGGTAAAAATAATAGTACCCCTGGACCTACTGGTATTTTCTTCATCCCAATCATTTCTGAAATAATTACTAAAACAAGTGCAATTAGATGAATTTTCCAATTATTTAATAAACTCATTTACATTTCCTCTCCTTACCATAAAATACAAAAAGCCCTCGCACATTACGCATGACGAAGACCTCACTGTCTAACTCATTACACTTATACAAAAAATTTTTTTCATGGTTGTTTCTCATTCTTTTCTCAAAAACAATTGTATTCGTAATGATTATTAAAGTATATAATATTGTTTTTGCGCTGTCAAAGAATAAATTCCTTAAAAAACAACGTATCGCTCTATTAATACAACAATAATCGACATTTTTCATTATTTTAAATCAAATATGTGCTATCCTACAGTACACGCAATCTTTTTTAACCTGCTATAATAAAACCAAGGTTAAGAAAATTGTGACCATACAATATTCTAACTATTCCAGCTTAAATAAAATAATCTACAACTTTAGGAGTGTGTTCATTTGAAAAAAATATTAAAACAAAAAATTCACGATGCGATTTATGCACATAAAGATGAAATATTTGCTTTGGCGGATTCTATTGCCAAAGAACCTGAACTAGGCTTTAAAGAAGTTAAAACGGCAAAAAAAATTGCTGATATTTTTGACAAACATAATATAGCCTATTCCGCCAATCATGCGATCACTGGTATAAAAGGTAAGTTAAAAGGTAAATCCTCCAACCGCACCATCGCCGTCCTTGGCGAACTGGATGCGATCGTTTGTCATGACCATCCATTAGCAGATATAATGACCGGTGCAGCACACGCCTGTGGACATAATGCTCAAATCGCCGCCATGGTTGCGTGTACAATTGGTTTAAAAGAGTCTGGAGTAATCAATGAACTAGCTGGCGATGTTGTCCCCTTTGCCGTCCCCGCAGAAGAATATGTAGAATTAGAATATCGCAACCGCTTGCGTGAGCTAGGTAAATTAAAATATTTTGGTGGCAAAGCAGAACTCATTCGCACTGGCGCCTTTGACGACGTCGATATGGCAATGATGATGCATGTTTCTATGAGTGGAGAAACAAAACGTCTCATTGATATCGGCGGTACAAGCAATGGTTTTGTCGGTAAGCTAGTAAAATTCATCGGTAAAGAAGCCCATGCTGCTGGTGCCCCACACGAAGGAATCAATGCGTTAAACGCCGCACTGATTGCCCTCACTGCTGTCAATGCCCAACGTGAAACCTTCAAAGATGAAGATTATGTGCGTTTCCATCCCATCATCACCAAAGGGGGCGACCTCGTAAATGTCGTTCCAGCTGAAATTCGCATGGAAAGTTACGTTAGAGCGAAAACCGTAACCGCGATGCTCGATGCCAATGAAAAAGTAAACCGCGCCTTAAAAGGTGGTGCCATGGCCATCGGTGCTAAGGTAGAAATCACTGATCTGCCTGGTTTCTTACCACTTATGAACAACGATAAAATGACTGATATCTTTGAAGCAAATGCGATTGAAATTTTAGGCGAAAACTCTACCATCCACCTCGGTCATAACTCAGGTAGCACTGACATGGGAGACCTATCTCACATTATGCCAATCATTCATCCGTGGATGGGTGGTGTCACAGGCACCGTACATACACGTGATTTCAAAGTTTCCGACCCAGAAATGGCCTACCTCATTTCTGCAGAATGTATGGCGATGACTATCATTGATTTACTCTACGATGATGCAAATCAAGCTGAACAAATACTAGAAAACTACCAACCAACAATGACGAAAGAACAGTATTTAGAATTTATGGAATCGATTAAATAGATCCTATCTTAATAAACTACGCACTGTGATTGATAAAAGGCGCCTAACTTATTTTTTAAGTTAAGCGCCTTTTATCATTATTTTATTCTGATATCACTTTTTTATTGCTGCGATCCAATTACAATACCAATTAAGAGAGCTCCAATTTCACGCAAATTATCGTCATGTTGTTGTCTTTCTCGTTCTTGTCTTTCATGCCACTCCCGGTCACTCTCATGATGACGCCTTTTCATTTCATTTTCATGTCGTTCATTTTCCCTACGTAACCGTTCATCATGATCGTCATGTCGATCACGTGGTCCATCTTGATCATGACGATCATCAAACTGTATAACTCTATTAGAATTGTTATTATGTAAAGGAGAAGCTTCTAATACAGCTGCGCCAAATCCTATTTGCATCATACCAACCATTGAAAATATCATTATTTTCTTAGTCAAATTTTTCATAACATATCCCACCTTATATTTTAATATTCCTTATAATATAATCCTTTCTAAATTTATATTATAGATTCATATTATATGAACTATATGACAAAGCCATGACTAATTAAGCTTCTGCATAAAATAAAATATACCCAATAAAATAAGACACAAAAATGCGACTTATTTTATCGGGTATAGTAAGAAACAGATACCTTTCATATTTCTCTATTCATTATTTTCTTCGTTTCGTCTATTTTTCTCTCCTTCTCATACAATCCTGCCTGTAAATATTTCGCACCAAATTGATGCATCATTTCCAGAATCGGAATGATTTTTTTCCCAACTTCCGTTAAACCATATTCTACCTTCGGCGGAATAACTGGATAAACTTTTCGATAAATCAACTTATCTTCTTCCAAACTTCGCAGTTGCAAAGTGAGCATCTTTTGTGTAACATCTGGCAAATCTCGTTTTAATTCACTAAATCTAAGCACTTGACGACTCAAGTACCATAAAATCAAAATTTTTCTCTTACCTGATAAGATTCGTTGCACTAATACCATCGGGCAAATAGCATGTTCATGGGCATCGCTACACTGATCAAACTCTTTGTTTTTTTCAATTTTATTCATCGTTTTTCTCCTAAGTTGGTATCCTTTTTTATACTATACAACAAATAAGTGCCTACTTGCTATATAAATATTACAATGTTAACATTTTAATAAAGAAAGTAATATTTTCCCTATAAAATGATAATAAAAAAATTTTAATTATTCAAAAAGGAGACCATACGATGAGTTATCTTTTTAAAAATTTAAATCTGTTTCTTTATGAAAAAAGAGACTGCGCTCTTTTAGTCTTCCGCATAATTTTAGGTGGCATGTTCATTTGGCATGGCTTTCCTAAAATCATGGGCGGTGTAGAGGGCTGGACTGGTTTAGGAAAATCTTTAAGTGTCGTAGGCATCACCTTCGCTCCGGCAATGTTTGGCTTTTTGTCGGCGATCTCTGAATTTGTTGGTGGTATTTGTTTTGTATTAGGGTTATTTTATCGTATCGCTAGCTTTTTCTTATTCAGCAATATGATGATTGCATTTTTCACGCAAATGATCGCAGGAAAAGGGCTTTTTAAAGCTTCTCAATCACTAGAAGATGGCTCTGCATTCTTTGCTGCGATTGCAATTGGACCAGGTAAATATAGTTTAGATGCCAAATTGGGCTTTTTAAAACAATAACACGATCACTAAATAGATCATAATAAAAAGGAGTATGAAAAATAATGAGAAATTTTATAGAAGCTGTAACGAATAGACGTACTATTTATAACATTGATAACAATGTTACGGTAGCACCAGAAACGATAATCAGTACAATCGAGCAGTTAACGCAGGAAGTTCCATCCTCATTTAACAATCAAAGCGCCCGCGTTGTTGTCTTGTTTGGTAAGCACCATGATAAGGTTTGGAATATCGTTATGGAAACACTTCGTAAACTTGTTCCCCTTGAAAATTTTCCAGCGACAGAAGCAAAAGTAAATGGATTTGCCGCGGGCTATGGCACCGTTTTATATTTTGATGATACAGCGGTAACCAATGAATATGCTGAAAAGTTTTCAGCATATAGTGAAAATTTCCCGATTTGGGCAAACCAATCCAATGGGATGTTGCAATTTGCAATTTGGACAGCATTATCTGATTTAGGTCTAGGCGTTAACTTACAGCATTATAACCCAATTATTGATAACGAAGTAAAAGCTGTCTTTAATATTCCAGACTCTTGGAAATTAATTACTCAAATGCCATTTGGTAATCCACTTGAACAACCCGCAGAAAAAGAAAAAATTTTGATTGATGAACGTGTGAAAATTTTCAGATAAAACATTTTATCTATGTGAAGGTAAACTTACAGAAGACGCCTATCTAAAAAACAGATAGGCGTTTTCTGCACGTTTATGTTTATATTGTGTTTACATTGATAAAACTTAGTCTAATACAACATATTTTAATAACGCTGCTGCGACGCCGTCTTCATCATTCGTTAGGGTAACTTCTTTTGCCTGCTGTTTCACCTCATCAGGCGCATTGCCCATAGCGATCCCGAGGCCTGCATATGCCAACATATCAATATCATTATAGTTGTCACCCATGGCAATGATTTCTGACTGATGGATTCCATATTTATCTTGCAAGACTTGAATTGCTGAGGTCTTCGAAGCTTGTTTGGGCATGATTTCTAAATAAGTTGGTTTCGAAGGGTAGATATTCAAAGCTTCTATTTGCAGCTCTGCTTGTAAACGCAACATTTGCTTCGGCTTTGCCATACATAAAATTTTATTAGGCCCGCTTTCCTCTTTTCGCCACAGTTCAAATAAAGTAACAAAGCAGGTCACCGTTGGCTTAATATTGGTTATTTTACTTTCTTGCTTTGCCCAAGCATCCATCGATTCCACATACCATTGATCATCCTTATATAAGCTCATATGAAGGTTCCATTGACTCGTTATTTTATAAATTTCTTCAAGATAAGTGATATTGATACGTTCTGATCCTAAAGTGGTTCCAGTTTCATCTAAAATCAAAGCCCCACTATAACAGATAATTGGTGCTATAATGTCCAGCTCTTTTTGTAAAAACTTGATCCCTTTTGGCATTCTTGCTGATACGAGTACAATCGGTATATGATTCTTACTAACCAATAACTTAATGGTTTCTTTTACAGTTTCGGAAATCTGATGCTTTGAATTTAATAAAGTACCATCAATATCTAAACATATCATCTTGTAATTACCCATTATAACTCCACTCCCCTTTATCGGCTAAACGCGCACTTTTATTTACAAGAAAATAAGCGCCCTACCTCATTATGCAATAATCAGTTGAATATCATTTGCTTTGATCACTTCCATAAAGCTAGCAGGTGGTCTTTTATTCGTAATCAGGATATCAATCTGCTCCCAATTGACCCCTTTATAATAACTTAGGCATTTAAACTTATCATATTCAGCTAATAAAATTACCTTATCCGCTTTCCTTACTATGCTTTTTTTAATAAAGGCATCTTCTTCATCCACATAGTAGATACCATCCATAGTAATTGCCGCTGCGCCTAAAAATGCGATATCAACTCTGAGTTCAGCAAAATACGTCTCGCAGCCTGCTTTATAAAAAAATCTATTTTTATGATGAAGACAACCGCCAATTAAATTTGTATTGACCGCTACCTTTTCCGAAAGTATTTCAATATTATCTAGCGAATGCGTAAGTACCCAAATCTTTTTAGAAATCTCCTCCGCTAAAAACCGCACGATTGTCGAAACGTCGAAAAAATAATGCCCCGACTCTTGAATAAATTCCAACGCTTTTTGTGCAATCAACTTTTTTTCTTCCGAATACGATTGCAACCGCTGTCTATATTCTTTAATTGTATTTGTTAAAATAGGTAAACTAATGCCACCATGCGTACGCATTGCCGCTTTTTCCTCAATAAGTTTCAAGATATCCCTCCTAGCGGTATCTCTTGAAACCTGCAACAAATCACAAATACTATGAACAGACATGTAATTATGCTCATTTAAATATTCCAATATTTTTACAAGTCGCTCCTCCTGATACATCAACTCACCCTTTCCGCTTGCTTTATTATCAATTCATTTCATAGTTTTATTATAAGTATTTATAAGTATTTTTTCAATATATTTAAGTATTTATAAGTAATTTATTTTAAAATAGCAAAAGATCTACTTACACTATAATTGTAAGTAGATCTTTTCTATCGCTATAAATAGATGGGTATGCACAAACTATTTTTCTTTCTTTACCTCATCTTCAATTTTATCCACCACAGTTACCGTCACCGAGAACTGATCAATCGCATGACCAGCACCTTCCCAATCGCGATAATTTAGCAAATCAAGGATCGACGTTCCTACCTTTTTCGCTTTTAGCGTAATCACCTTTAACCCCGGTTGTCCGACCATTGGCATTAAATTATTTGGTATAAAGCTTTCTATGTTGAGTAGTTCAAAATAACGATCATCAAAATTGCTAAATTTCCAAGTATAGCCGGTACTTGGATTTTCAGTTAAACGAAGTTGCAAAGTATCATTTGGTTTTACTTTTATCGTGCGATTCTGATCTGCTTTGGTAATAATAAATTCTTCCGATGCTTTCTCTGGCACAACTTCTTTTTTTATTTTGTCGCCACTCTCTACAACCGGCAGAGTATTCTCTTGCATAAATGCTATACGCTCTCCAGAAACCATGCAAATCACGAGCATTAAGCCGATCATATTTTTTTTCATCGTTAACATTATGCTCACCAACTTTTTATTTTCAATTATCGCATAAGTCACTATATTCATCAACCACTAGAAAATAAAAACACCAATTATTTTAGAAAAGCTTAAAATAATTGGTGTTTTTATCTATTATTTATTATAACATTGAAAATATTCGGTATGAACTAACCGACGAAATGACAATTGGCATGACTCACATTTATAATATGCTTCAGTATCGGTGGTATTTAGCTTACCATCCACTACAGTTACGGGCTGTGCTTCTATATATTGTAACGCATTTGCACATTGCGGACATTTACAAACACCATCACTATCTTTTACTATTTTTACAGGATCCATTCTTTTCACCACAACTTTCTTGTTATAAATTCATAATACCATAGTCCTATTTTATTGTATACTTATATTTTGACATTCCACTAAGTTCACCTAATTTAATTAATGAAATCTTGGCTTTTATTTACAATTTTTTTGAAATTTTACGTTATTTCCCTATAATAAAATGAAAAACACCTTACTCACAATCTCATAAGGTGTTTCCGTTTACATGCTTAAACCGACAACTTCTTCTTGTTTGTTTATATAGGCGGCAATATGTTTTACAATATCACGGGCAGCCTCTGGTCTTTTATATTTTTGTGCTTGTTTGCGCATTGCGATTAATTTTTCTGGTTGGGAAATCAGTTCTTCAACCACACTGGTTAGCTTAGCGCTATCCTTGATCCAAATCGCTGAACCTGTATTTTCTACATAAGCCGCATTTTCTTTTTCCTGTCCCGGAATTGGCTCATTCAAAATCATTGGCAACTCCATCGCGAGCGCCTCACTAATGGTAAGCGCACCTGGCTTACTAATCAGTAGTGTCGATACTGCCATCAACTCTTGCACAGTATTAGAAAATCCCCAAACCTGAATATGATGCTTTGATTTACTGGCTTGCAGTTTCAAATTCGCCCATAAATTTTGATTTTCGCCAGCAACAACAATAATTTGTACCTTTGCCTGGAGTTCTTCTAAGCTTTTTAAAGCCATACTAACACCACCAAGTCCGAGCCCACCACCCATAATCAAAATAATCGGACTAGCACTATCTAATTGTAATTTTTCTGTCAATGCTACTTTATCATAACTTTGGTTAAAATAACTATCAATCGGAATTCCCGTATCATAAATACGCCACGCTTCAATTCCTTTTTGGGTAAGCTCACCACGCAGCGCTTCATTTCCAACAAAATATAAATCAACATCTTTATATACCCAGAGCTGATGAATTGAAAAGTCTGTGATAACCCCACCCAAGATAATATCCACTTGATTTGTTTTCTTTAAATAAGCCGCGGCCGCACAAGGAAATGGATGCGTACAAATCACAACATCGGCATGATACCGCCGTACAAGAGATTCCATATCATTCTTCATAGCCAAAGCCAATAAACTTTGCACTGAAAATCCCTGAAGTTTCCCACGTGTAAAACTATATAAAAACTCGTACATATCAGGTACTAGACTTAACATTTTTAAATAGGCCTCTTTTAAAATCCCATTGAGATAAGCCGTCTTTGTTGACATAAAATCAACAATATGTATCTCAGCCTGTGGATATTTAATTTTTATATCATTGCCAATTGCCTCTGCTGCTCGATTATGACCTGCACCAATGGAAGCCGTAACAATAAGAAAACTTTTTTTGTTTGAATACATATTTTAGTCCTCCAACCAACCTCTTATATACTATAATATAA
>Ga0316600_10000611_pt1 | contig 17038 bp, 16 predicted proteins | sample OWC_soil_day5_CT_FD_207652 | JGI IMG/M metagenome (GOLD analysis project Ga0316600, IMG submission 207652) | Wetland soil microbial communities from Old Woman Creek delta, Ohio, United States - OWC_soil_day5_CT | ecosystem: Environmental > Terrestrial > Soil > Wetlands | place: USA: Ohio... | reverse complement strand
CCTGCATGCTCTGCAGAATGCCGTCTGGCCGGAGCCACTTGGCAAGATCAGCCTGTTGTCACCTGCGGCAAATTAGTCACCGCTCAAGCATGGCCTAATCATCCTGCTTGGCTCAAAGCTTTTGTTGGCTTGTTAGGTGCTCAGATTACAATTTAATTCACTAGAAGGTATCAGTAGTAGTATGCTGATACCTTTATTTTTTAAATATTTCATATTTTTATCCACCAAAATACGTCCACATATAGGACGTATTTTCCATCTACAGTGTACTATTAGTGAAAGTATTACCTTAATCTAATCTTTTTGTAATTCATATTGTTATAATTGTTTTACTGTAGCGAACTTGAGTTTCCTTCCACAATTTCAAATAATTCTAAGGCAATCAATCCTAATTTTAAGGCTGATTGCCTCCTTTCTAAAAGAATGATAGAATAAATCGTCTTCTCAGAGAAGACAATTCGAAAGGAGCGATTTATATATGACCCAAGATGATGCAAAAAAACTCCGATGGTATAATCTTGCACTTATGGTTTTTGTCATGGTTTGGGGTTTTGGCAATGTGGTTAATAACTATGCCAACCAAGGACTCACAGTTATTGTTTCGTGGATACTCATTATTTCATTTTACTTTGTTCCTTACGTGCTCATGGTAGGAGAAATGGGTTCGACATTTCAAGAAGGTAAAGCAGGCGTTAGTACCTGGGTTGCTTCTACTATGGGACCATTGCTTGCCTATTTAGCTGGCTGGACTTATTGGGTAGTACATGTTCCCTATCTTGCCCAAAAACCACAGCAAATTTTAATTGCCTTAGGCTGGAGTGTATATCAAAACGGTACTTTTATTAAAACATTCACTCCCATGATATTACAGCTTACAACATTGGTTTTATTCCTCTTTTTTATGTGGATTGCATCTCGAGGTATTACATCCTTAAAACGCATAGGCATGGTTGCTGGTACTTCAACGCTAATCATGTCATTTATGTATGTACTCTTAATGCTGGCAGCCCCTTCTCTTAGAGGAGTTCCCATAGCTACCACTGATTTAAGCTTACATACCTTTATCCCCAATTTTGACTTTACCTACTTTACCACTATCTCCATGTTGGTTTTTGCGGTAGGCGGATGTGAAAAGATTTCGCCATATGTAAAAAACACTTTCAATGCAAGTAAAGAATTCCCTAGAGCCATGATTATTTTAGCAGTTTTAGTTGCCCTCTCGGCACTTCTAGGCTCACTTGCCATGGGCATGATGTTTGATTCTAATAATATTCCAAAAGACTTAAAAATGAATGGTCCATATTATGCTTTCAAACTATTAGGGGATTATTATGGCGTTGGCAACTTATTCCTTGTTTTATATGCAATTACAAACTTTCTTACCCATACCTCTGCATTGATATTTTCAATTGATGCACCACTTAAAGTATTGTTAGCAGAAACCGATTCCAAATACATTCCTAATGTCTTAAGCAAAACCAATAAGTATGGTGCACCAATTAATGGCTATAAAATGACGGCGGTATTAGTCGGTATCATTATTATCATTCCCGCACTGGGAATTGGTAATATGAATGATCTCTATAACTGGTTACTCGATTTAAACTCTATCGTAATGCCGCTTCGCTATCTATGGGTATTTGCAGCATATGTAGCTGTTCGTCGTCTTATCGGTCAGTTTTCTTCCGATTATACCTTTTTGAAAAACTCTTTCTTAGCAAGGGCGATTGGCTTATGGTGTTTCCTCTTTACCGCCTTCGCTTGTATCATGGGTATGTTCCCGAAAGGCGTGCAGCTTTATACCTCACAATGGTATTTCCAATTGTCCCTTAATTTATTGACACCTTTTGTCCTTTTAGGCTTAGGGCTCATACTGCCTTCAATCGCTAAATGGAGTAATCGGAAAGATACTAAGACAATTTCAAACTAAAAATGAAGAAGCTGTTATGATTTTTTCATAACAGCTTCTTTATTTCTAAAATAACAGGACTAATGCTATAATGATTTTAAAACGGTTATCGTAATAAAAAATACTATGAGGTGAATAAAATGAATCCTTCTAAAGCAAAAATTACTTACTTATTCCATAGCGGCTATGCTGTGGAAACAGCAAATCATTTTATTATTTTCGATTATTATCAGCCTTTTTCCGGTAATAAACGTAGTATCGCTGATGGAGTGATTACCAGCGAATTTCTAAAGAGCAAAAAAAATATAATGGTGTTTTCTTCTCATGCCCATGCTGATCACTTTGATCCAACTATACTAAAATGGGGAAAAGAGAACCCAAATATTCATTACATACTCAGCAGCGATATAAAGGTTAAGAGTGATAACCTATACTTCCATATTGTTTCTGCATATGAAGAATTGACAGTTGATAACATCGTCATTGAAACCTTTGGCTCCACAGATCAAGGCATATCCTTTCTCATTCAGGCAGATGGTATATCCATTTTCCACGCAGGAGATTTGAACTGGTGGCATTGGTCGGGAGAGGCAAAAGAAGAGCGAGATTATGCTGAAAAAATCTTCAAGGCGGAAATGGAAAGAATAGAAGGAAAGAAAGTGGATGTTGCTTTCTTCCCTGTAGACCGTCGTCTAGAAGAAGCATATTCCATGGGAGCAGAATATTTTGCTGAAAAACTCAAGCCTAAACTATTGCTGCCCATGCATTTTGGCAACGACTATGGTGCCAGTAAAGAATTTACCAAAAGAGCTAAACTACTAGGAATCACTACAACCCAAATTAGTCACAAAGGGCAAGAAATCATTTTTTCATAAGATAAAGAAGACTTGATTCAGATGGGTTTTAACTCCACCTGAATCTTAGTCGCACTTATCCAGGGACTTAGCCGCTCTTAACTCCCACTTATTGGAGATGGGAGTTTTAGAGCGGTTTAGTCATCGGATAAATAGTTCTCTTATTACGTGGCACACTATTCATAATGAAGACCATTTTTTTCAGGTAAACACGTAATCATCGAGGAGGTATATGATTTATTATGAAAAAAAGTAAGCCTGCCTATGCTCCCAATAAAAGAGGCTTTTTTGAGCAAAAGCCTCGATTTATGAAATCCTACTCTCAAAAGGATTACACATTATTGCCCGATCCAGTAAGAGATCCCATTGTATCAAACAACATTTCCAATGTAGAATTTGATTATACCTATGACCGTGGAGAACAAATATAAAATCCTACCAATGATATGAAAATAGGTGCGAAGAGTCATTCTTCGCACCTATTTTCTGTCATTGCGAGCAGGGCGAAGCAATCCCCTGCTTGCTAAGAGATTGAGATTGCTTCACTCTGTTCGCAATGACAAAACGAGAACGTTAACACAGAGAAATTCAAATTCTTCCTTTTTGTGTTCTTTGTGGTTCAAGGCACCCAGCCCCTCCAATTGATACGATTATAATTTACTACCATATCGGTTTTTCCGTGATCTAAGAACGCAATCATCTCATTGACTAATAACTTGGGAGCTTTAGGTATGGCATCGATGGTATCTCCTGCTATGTGGGAGGTTAACGTTACATTTTCCAGCTTTAAAAGGGGATGATCCTCGGGGATGGGCTCCTGCCAGAAGACATCTAATGCTGCACCTGCAATCTTCTTTTCTTGCAGGACCTTGATAATAGCATCTTCATCTAAAATTCCAGCCCGTGCTGTATTAATCAGGTAAGCACTTGGCTTCATGAGAGAAAGCAATTTTAGATTTACCAATTTTTCCGTTTCATCTGTTAATCGAATATGTAATGATACAATATCCGCTTCTTGAAACAATTCCTTGAGAGAAACTAAGTCAATCTGAATGCCTTCTTGCTCCAACCGATCTTTCGTAATGTAAGGGTCATGAGCAATCACCTGAATCCCCAGATTGCTCAATTTTTTTGCAACTAACTTTCCAATCGCACCTAATCCTAATAGACCAATCTTCTTTTCTAAAAGAACAGTAGTAAAGGCACTATTGGGAAAGGTTTTGAGCCATAGTCCTTTCTTGATAGCTTCATGACTCCGTGTTATGTTTCTGCATTCATTTAAGATTAGACCAAGGGTAAACTCCGCTACTGGCTCTGCATTTCGAATGACGTGAACCACAGGAATATTTCTCTTTGTTGCCGCTTCTACATCAATATGCTCTACCCCGCCCCTGCATGTAGCAATCAGTTTTAATTGCTTTGCATTGTCCAATGTCTCTTCTGACAATGGAGCAAAGTGGCCTAGAAAAATTTCTGCCCTTTCTAATTCTTTCATCATAGGCTCATATAACGCCCTCGCCCGGGAACCATTTTTCTCTAAATCAAAAATGATTTTCTGAAATTCTTTTTTGGTTGTTACTTCCCAATCAAATTTTACAATCTCTTTATCAATGCCTGGAAATAGTCTTTTTGCTTGTTCTTCCATATAGTCAGCACTTACTAAGGTGTCTCCTACTACTACGATTTTCATAATGTGCCTTGCCCATAATAGGCGTTTTTCCCATGCTTTCTTAAAAAATGCTTATCAAGCAGCACCTGATCAATCGCCTCAATTTCTTTATTTAAAGCACATGTATGAAGAGCCATTTTAGCAAGCTCCTCTAATACTACGCCATGATAAACAGCTTCATGAGCATCTTTCCCCCAGGAAAATGGGCCATGGTTCGCTACTAAAATTCCCGGAACATGAACAGGAACTCTTCCCTTCATAGTCTCTACAATGACGTGTCCGGTTTCATCTTCATAACGTCCTTCGACTTCCGCTGATTTTAATTTACGAGTACATGGGACCTCACCATAAAAATAATCTGCATGAGTCGTACCAAATGTTGGAATATTTCTGCCGGCTTGGGACCAAATCGTAGCATAGGTAGAATGGGTATGAACAATGCCTCCAATACCAGAAAATTCCCGATATAGCACTAAATGAGTGGGAGTATCAGATGAAGGCCGAAGCCCCCCTTCCACTTGGTTCCCTGCCAAATCCACTACTACCATATCCTTGGGTTCTAATTTCTCATACTCAACACCGCTGGGTTTAATGACAACCAATCCACTTTCCTTGTCAAAGCCGCTTGCATTACCCCAAGTATATAAGACGAGTCCTCTCTTTTGCAGTTCTAAATTGGCTTCCCATACTTGCACTTTAAGTTCCTCCAGCAAATGACAACCTCTCCTTTCACTTTTAGAATAAAGATCTCTCCACAGTAGGATTTATCTTTAAAAGATTATAAATAGTACCTGGCAGTAATCATTTCTGCTACTTCTTCTAAAAGTCCTAAATCATCCAGCATTTGCATCACACCGAACCGCTGACGAATTTCTTTTGCCGTAATCAAACTTAAACGGAAAGATTCTCTATCAAGCTTAAGATCCAAAGGACCCAGGTGTGATCCTGCATCTTCCATCATTTTACGGTAAGAAGAAGGCGAAGGCATTTTTAAGAAAACATGTTCTTTCATCTGCTCCCATTTTTCCACAATATGCTGGGCAGCTTCTTCGCGAGCCGCTTCATTAAAGTTCACATAGGGTTCCTTCTGTTTAATAATCTGAGGCGCAACATTACCAAATAATTGCTTTATATGGCTTTCCCATTTCTCCCGTGTAAACGATCTGAACTTTCCGTCCGCATATACTTTATGTATATCCAGCTGTAATAAAAATTGATATACATGAAGGATAATCTCTGTTCCGATCCCTACTTGATTGCCATGTAAGTGAGTTTCCTGCCCGCGAATGAGACCTAACATCTCCCAGGTATGGGATAAAAGATGTTCTTCGCCTGAAGCTGGACGAGAACTTCCTGTCATACCAATACACATGCCCGATAAAATTAAACCTTCAATGATACTGCGAATGGACTCTGGTGACCTTGTCATAATACCAAGAGCACTGGAAACGCACTGTTCAACAGCCTTTTCTACTAACTGGGCTGTAGTCTCGCAGTAATATTCATTATGAAGAATATTGGCTAATTTCCAATCTGCCAGAGCGCTGTATTTCCCTACAATATCGCCAAGCCCTGCATGAATCATATGAAATGGTGCCTCTTTCATAATGCTAAGATCGGCAATAATGGAATATGGATACACTGCATTATAGGTAACCTTAACGCCTTTGGTAATCATCGGTGACACCATAGAAGCATACCCATCCATAGAAGGCGCAGTACACACTACAATATAGGGAACTTTTGTTTCAAAACTGACATAGCGGGTAATATCATTCAGCGTTCCCGAACCGACAACGACAATTCCTGTTATATCTGAATTCATGGCTGATCGCAGCTGCTCTACTGAAGCTTCATCCGGATGGAGATGAGGATTGGAGAAAATCAATTTTTCCAGTTGGAAGGTCTTGCTAAGGATGTCTTCAACGTTTCTTCCTCCCGCCTCGTAGGTATTACAATCGGCAACCAGCAGCAATGTCCCTTTTGGAAAGGATTGCAAAGAATCGACAATATCCGTAAGGATGTGATTACCAATGCGAACATCGTTAATATCAATACTATGGGTTTTTCCGCAGGAACACACAAATTCCAAACCTGCCAACTCTTGCGGATTTTTCTGCAATAATTCATTCATATCACGAACCACCCCGTATTCTTATTTATATAACTTGTTACTTGTATAAAAGACTGCTGCAAGGAGCTCACTGGTGCTTCTTGCAGCACCTCTTTTACATTTTACATCATCCTGGGATTCAATTGGACTCCATTATTTTTACAATTTAACATACTTCTTGTAAGGCATTCTTTACTTCTTTAAGTGAGTCAAAGATCAGGGTTGGCTGTATGTTTGATCCCTGTAAATCTTCTAACTTCGTTTCTCCGGACAATACAAGAATTGTAATCGCATCATTGCCTTGACCGATAGCGATATCCGTATACAATCGATCTCCTACAAAAGCAATCTCCTCTGCCTTAAATCCAGTTTTATTTAAAATATACTGCAAAGTGTGAATGGACGGTTTACCAAAATACTCTGGTTTTACTCCCGTAGATGCGGTAATCATCGCACAAATTGACCCGCAGTCCGGAATAAAACCATTTTCAATCGGGCAATTAAAATCCGGATGTACCCCTAGAAAAACCGCACCATTTCTAATAAATTTGCAAGCTTTCGAGACATTCTCATAGGCTAAGGATGTATCAAAACCAACCACAACAACATCAGGATCCTCTTCTACTACATTAATATCAGCGTAAATAAAATCACTCTTTAAATATTCATTACCTAGGACAAAGACTTTTTTATTCTGCATTGTATTTTGTATATAATTGATGATAACTTGATTGGAAATCAACATCATGTCATCTTTTGCATCATACCCCATATTTCTTATCTTCTTCACATAAAATTTTGCATTTTTAGATGAGTTATTGGTAAAAAACTTGAACTGTATGTTTTTTTCTCCTAAGATTTCTAAAAAATCCATTGAACCATCTAACACTTTTTTTCCTAAGTAAACGGTTCCATCTAAATCAAGAATAAAGCACTTTATCTGTTTTAATACCTGTAAGTTACCCACCCTGCATCTCCTCTCTGCCTTTATGTATTTGCAGTTATTTCTGATTTTGCTTCTTCTGCCGTATTTTTTAAGGCATTTTGATCCAAATAATCATACACAGCTTCTTTGTTCTTTCTAAACGAGACGTACAAGACCAGATAGACTGCTACTGCAATACCAATCAATACTGGGGATTGACTGAGGAAAGCTAAAAAGACTAAACCCATCAACGGTTTTCCTAAGATATTAAAGCTGGTAATCAATAAAGCACCTACTGGTAAATGAACGCCTACGGATGCACAAATATCAGTGAACATGGGCGCTGTATAGGTACACATATACAAACCAGCACTAAACCAAATCGTACCTGTAATCAGCACTTTAAAGATATTGCCGTTTACCAGAGGTACAATCCCTTGCACCATGAAAGGCAATGCTAATAAATCAACGACGGGCAATACTTGATTACCTGGTAAGGCAAGAGCCATGAATACCATAATGGGAATGAGAATGATACCGGAAATTAAAGTCGCAGGTTCACCATAACCAGTCGCATCGTTTACGCCAAGATACCATTTCCGTGATTTACTGCCGTTCTTAACGGACTTTTTAGCAGCATCGGTTATTGGCAGAAAGGCTTGGGCAAATAAGCCTGCAACACGAGGAAAGATCGCCATGATCGCACTTGTAGCAATCCCCATTGTCGCAACCTGCCCCCATGCAGCTAATGTACCTAAGGCTTTGAAATTCCCCATGATGCCGATAAAAATGCCCAACAATAACCCTAGGGAAACGGGCTCACCAAAAAAGCCTAATTTTTTTTGCAGTTCTTCAGGGCTCAATTTAATTTTATTCAAACCAAACGCGTTTAAAATAGGGTCAAAGGCTACCGTGAACAGTGCCGCTTCAATATTATGCATAGCAATAATTGTACAATTAGGGTACTTATAATAGGTTGACCAGCGCTTGGCGATTAGCTCTGCGATGAGCAGACTATACATATTCAATAAAATCATACATCCTAATGATAGGATCATATTTTTAGTTACCATATAAATCATAGAACCCCATACCATATAGGAGTAATTATTCCATAAGTCACCAGGTTGAAATACATCGGTCCATCTGGTGAGAAACAGTACCGTCTGTACTAATAATCCAACTCCTAAGAAAATCATACCAGCTTCGGTAGAGTAAGCTACCAATGCGGTAGCCTGCCAGCCTACATCAAATACAGGAAGTTGAATCCCCGTATTTTCTACCATGCTTTTGACTACGGGTGTAATAATCGGTGTAAATGCATTCAATAAAAGTGTAAATCCTTCTAACCCTACTCCAGCATATAAAGCAGAGAAGAAAGCTTTTTTATTATTCACTTTTAAAATCTTGGAAATAATAAAAATGATAACTGGAACAAATACAGGCGACCCAAAGGTCTGAAAAACTTCTTTTAAGGTTTCAAAAAACACACTGATTTCCCCCTTCAACTTTATTATTTCATGATTTACTTTCGATTTCTTTAATGACACGCATAACCTCATCCAAAAATTCATCTTCACCAAAGCCAGTCAAAAAGCCGACCGCATCAATGGTAGGAACAGGATAGTTACCCTTTGGCAGTGGACTTGTATGGGTGATAAAATCATAATTACCACCTTCGGATAATTGCAGTGCTTCCGTAGGTTTTGCCTCTGTCGCCGTAATTTTGATCCCTTGTTCCTCCATTGCTTCCTTTAGTTTCTCGGCAATCATTGATGAAGTAACTGTACCAGAACCGCACACTGATAGTACATTAAACTTTCTCATTTCTTTGCTCCCTTCTAACTCTTACTTTATTGCATTGCCTTGGTCTATTGGTCAAGGCAACTTAATAACTCTGAAATCTCTTCTTTGGAGCTGGCATCACGAACTTTGATCAGCAGCTCTTTATTCTGAAAAACAGACATTAAATTCTTTAATAATTGAATTTGTAAGTTGGGATCTTTTACAGCTAATAAAAATACGACTTCTACATTTAATTTTTCTTCTGGATTTACCATCGAATGAAATATCGATGGTTTTTTCAGTGTTGTTATGGCAATATTCGATTGATTGACATGACCCGAATCCGTATGAGGAATCGCTACACAAAAATCACCTATGGGAAGCCCAGTAGGAAGATTTCTTTCCCTTTCCAGTACCGCTTCAATATAACTATCCTTCACATAGCCTTTGGAGAACATCAAGGCTCCTAAGTTCTGAATAATCTCATTTGAAGTTTCTGCTTCCATATGTAATACAACTAAATCCAAATCCAGCATAATGTATAACCACTCCTTAAATTAAATATCTATATGTTTTACAAAAATCAGAAAGCATACCACTTTTCCCTCTTATTCTTTCATTTTTTCATAAAGCATTTCTTTAAATTGATCCATATCCCTTATCTCTTTCCATTTCTCTATAAAGCCTAGATTCAAAAAAGGTTTTAAAAGACTCTTCACAATTTTTTTATCATTAATTTTAAATGCAGGTAAGCATACAATATTAACATAACCTCTTCCCCACTGAATGGGATCTTTTAATTTAGCAACCACAATCGCCGATTTCATAACGATATGGGAGTCACCATGAGGAACAGCAATTCCCCCTTTCAAAAAGGTAGGTGACATCTCTTCACGCTGCACGACAGATTCCAAAAATTCTTTTTTTACATAGCCTTTATTAATCAGTAATAAGCACATCACTTCAATTAACTCTTTTTGGGAACTCATATCAGATTCAAAAACAAGTAAATCTTCTTTCGGAAAATCCACCCATGCATTTGTTTTTTCGTTATTTAAAAATACATCAAACTCTCTAATACCACTATCGAGCAAGTAGGGTTCATATACAACAAAGTTGATTCCTTCAATCTCCGGATTAATGGTTCCGATGATTGCCAATACTTTATATTTCTCTTGAAGCTCTTTTATTTTATCTTTTAAATGATCATCCATAATGCCCATTTGCACCACGGTAACATTGGCATATTTTCTTTCAATCGCCTGTCTAATGTGCTGGGCTGTCCCTTCACCAGTAAGACACAAGGCAATTAACGCCATTGGTTTGCTGGTTTCTTCTATGCTCAATAAAGGATAGTTATAGCGTGTCTTCACTAAGCTAGAATAGATTTGTGTCAAATTATTTTCAGGGATGGATGCCTTGCGCACCGCTTCTATAACCGTAAGCAAATCTACCCGGTCGAGAGTTTGGGTTGGTATCGCCAGTTTATCGGTAACCATCTTACCGATGTCGACAAGGGAACCCATGTCCACTAAAAACAAGATCCCTCTTCCCTCGTCCACAATTCTTGAAATCCCAATAATTTTTTCATAGATTACAGACGGACTTTCATCTAGAGGCATATCAATAGCAATGGGAAAATTCACATTCAGCAATGCTCTAACTACGTTGATAATTTCCGTCGCAATACGTCCATGTGATACTACGATAACGCCTACCCTATTTTGAGGCAGTTTATTTTGAAGAGCTGCTTTAACATACATTGCAATAAAACCAATTTCATCTTCTGGTATTTCTACCTTCTTCAATTCCTGCAGCCAGGCAGCAACTTGAATGGCAATTTCATACTCTTTAATAAAATCTTTTTTTATTTTTGCTAAATTGATGTTTATAATTTGTTGTTTCAGTCGTACTCTTTTGATGGTTTCATTGAGATGAATGGCTAAGTAAATAAAGATATTTTCATTAATGTCATTATGCATATGTTCATTTAGTAATAGCAGTCTTACTTTTTTCACCAAATCAATAATGTCTTTGTCCACTATATTTACTAATTCATTTAGGGAGAAGTATTTGTGATTGCTCGTAGATTTGGGCTCAAGATTACTAAATTTATTGATAATAAAAGTCCATAATATTTCCTCTACTTCCGAAAAATCAATATGCAGTTTGCTTAATTCATAATACTTCTTCTCAATCTGCCGATAAAAATCTTCCGGGAGCAGGCTTTCGCCATCTTGATTTCGTTTCATTACATTCACGTGATTCTTGACGAAGGGGATAAACAACATATCCTGTATATAATTTCTGATTTCTAAAATATTGATATCTTCTAAAATAAAATCATGCTGAATGCTGTTGGTTTCTAATATATCCTCATACCCGATGCTGATAATGTCTTGATCCTTTCCTATATTTTTCATAAAGGCTCTAGCGCAAACCACTTGGATTGTACTTTTTAATTGACCGATGTTACCGCTAAATCGCTTTAATGTTAAAATTTCGATTACTTTCGACTGCACAAAGATTTTCACATTAATCCGATTGCATTCCTGTTGGAGAAACTCATAGATAATCTCAACTTTTTCAACGAATGCGCGTTCATGCAGGGACGGAATCGAAATGATCATGGGTATACGTCTTCTGAAACTTAACAGTAAGCTTGATTCCAAATTTTCTGTAGTAGCACCAATAAACAGGATTTTTACTTTTTTTTCATCTCTGGTTTCACCTAATCTCCTGAATTGCCCCCGGTCTAATATTGAAAAAAGAATTTCTTGACCTTTCGGCGGCAGCCTATGGATTTCATCTAAAAATAAAATACCGTTATTAGCATGCTCTACCAGCCCCTCCGTATCATTATCAGCACCGGTAAAAGCACCCTTTTTGTAGCCATATAATAACGATAATAAAAGCTGGGGATTATCACTGTAATCGGCACAGTTAAAAACGATAAAAGGTACATTGTCAGCTATGATTTGCTGCTGCTTTGCAAAATGGTACATACATTCAGCAAATTGCGTTTTACCAACGCCGCTTTCCCCGATAATCAGCGTAGACAGCCCGAAGGGAGGATATAAGATTGCTGATTTTGATTGTGTAATACTTTGTTCCAAGCTTCCATCATGACCCACCAAATTTGAAAAAGGATCTTGCAATACGTTGATCTCCTCTTGTATTTGTAACTCACCGCTATTTACTTCACTGAAGAATTCTTCTACTACATGTCTGGATATATCAAAACCAGACTCCATTAGCCTCTTCGTAAGTTCAGCAATGTTTAACTTTCCATTTTCCGCTATGATTCTTTCCATCGTTTTTTTCAAATGAGGTCGACGCCGTTCTCTTGAATTGCCAATCCCTAATTCTTTGCGTAAAATAGTAATTTGTTCCCTTGTGGTAGATAGCATTTTCCCTAATTTTGCATCTGTAAATGGTTCTTTTCCATTTTCCGTTTTTATAATACTTAACATCTTATCCTTTACATCCATTACAAAACCCCTCTTCTGCTTATATAATACGCAAGTCCCGTGCCATACAAAAAAATGTTTTTTTACATCCCCGCAATCAGCATTTTCTCTGTACTCAAATGACTTTTCACCTTTTTCTGAAAATTTCGCACATAATTTCATAGGAAAGATCAGTAAATGTATACAAAATTTTCATCAGGCACAATTCTTTCGTCATTGCGAACAGAGTGAAGCAATCTTCTTAGCAGCAGGGGATTGCTTCGTAATGCTCGCAAGGACAGAGATATAAAGAAAAACGGTTGAAACGCGAAGACGCAAAGACGCTTACGCGTACACGAAGGACACAAAGGAGGATTCTAAATTTTTCTCTGTGCTCTCGGTGCATCTCTGTGTCCTCTGCGTTTACCGTTTCCTAAAAAACTTATACTTTCTAGATTATTAATGAAATTCATATAAATTCCCATATAATGGTTAATCGACTATCCCAAACACATTATATAACGATTCCCATGAGTCAAAAAGACTGTATGATAGAAATAAAAAACACTTCTCCGCGTTCTCTGTGGATCTCTGTGCCCTCTGTGTTTATCGTTCTTTCTAAATCTTATAAAATAACCCGATATGATAGTGCTGTACTGATGATACATCGAATTAAACGCAACAATAAAGGGGCTGCCTCGCCACGATTTTTTAAAATCGCGGCGAAGCAGCCCCTTTGTGCCCTTTGCGTCTTTGTGGTTCAATTCATTTTATTACTTGAAAGGATGCGCAGTGTTTTTCTATTTACTTTTTGCTATTCACTGTCTTTTGTGCTGTATCATAAATATTTTCAACGGTTAATCCATATTTGTTTAATAACTCTTCTGGTTTTCCTGATTCACCAAAGGTATCATTCATGCCGATTTTCACGACTTGTACCGGATAATGCGTCGATAATACATCACAAACCGCGCTGCCCAGACCGCCAATAACAGAATGCTCTTCTACGGTTAGGATTCTCTTTGTTTCTTTTGCTGCTTGAATAATCAGTTCCTCATCAATGGGTTTAATCGTTGAAATATTAATTACCCTAGCAGAAATACCCTCTTGTTTTAAGAGTTCTGCTGCTTTTAAACATTTACTAATCATTAGCCCCATACCGATAATGGTAATATCCTTACCATCCTTTAGGACATTTCCTTTACCGAAGGTAAAAGTATGATTTTCATCAAAAATCGGCGGCACTCCCAAGCGCCCTAAACGCAGATAGACCGGACCATCAATATGAGCTGCTGCTCTAACTGCCTGCCTTGTTTCCACATCATCTGCAGGTACTATGATCTTCATGTTGGGTAAGGATCTCATAATGGCAATATCCTCAATGGACTGATGAGAACCCCCATCTTCTCCCACTGTAATTCCTGCATGGGTTGCAGCAATTTTCACATTCAGCTTTGGGTAACAAATGGAATTTCTAATGATTTCAAAAGCTCTGCCTGCAGCAAAAACAGCAAAGGTACTGGCAAAAGGAATTTTTCCTGTAGTGGCGAGTCCTGCTGCCATTCCCATCAAATTCTGCTCGGCGATGCCTGCATTAATAAAGCGTTTTGGAAAGTGCTTTGCAAATCCTGCTGTCTTAGTGGATTTGGATAAATCCGCATCCAAGACTACAATATCTTTATTTTCTTTTCCCAGTTCAATTAAAATATTTCCATAGGATTCTCTTGTAGCAATCATTTTGTTTCCTCCTAGGTATTATTTTCGACTATCGAATATTTCGTTCCAATTCTTCAATGGCTTTAGCTCGTTCTGCCTCTGACGGGGCCACCCCATGCCAGCCTACTTGATTCTCCATGAAGGAAACACCTTTTCCCTTACTGGTTTTCGCAATAATTGCCGTTGGCTTCCCTTTGACTTCTTTTGCCTGTTTGAATGATTTTTCAATATCTGTAAAGCAATGACCATCAATCTCTATCACATTCCAGCCAAAGCTTTCCCATTTTTCTTTTAATGGATTGACTTTCATAACCTCATCATTCGTACCATCAATTTGTAAGCCATTATGATCAATGATCGCCACTAGATTATCCAATTTATAATGGGAAGCCGCCATGGCAGCTTCCCAAACGATTCCTTCTTGAAGCTCTCCATCACCTAACAAGGTATAAATCCGATATGATTTCTCATCGATTTTACCACCTAATGCCACACCCACTGATGCGGAAAAACCTTGACCCAATGATCCTGTTGACATTTCTACGCCAGGAACTTTCAGCATATCAGGATGCCCCTGCAGAAAACTTCCCAGCTTTCTCAAGTTGGTCAATTCACTAGTATTAAAAAAGCCTTTCATAGCAAGAGTTCCATATAGTACTGGAGCTGCATGCCCTTTACTCAAAATAAACCGATCTCGATCTGGATTGTCTTTGTCTTCACTATCGATCTTCATTTCTTTAAAATATAGGTAGATTAAAAGATCGGCTGCCGATAAAGCTCCTCCCGGATGCCCAGATCCCGCTGCGGCTAACATATTGATAATATGGATTCGTAATTGATTTGCATATATTTTCATTGGCTCCATAAAAAAACCTCCCTACATATTTAATAGTCTCTCGAAAAAACAACTATCTATAGCCACAAACAGGCAAAGGATGAACATAACTATAAGCGTAGGTTAAGTACAACGGCGAAGCGTTAGCTATGCTCATCCTTTGCCGTCCTAAATGAGTTATTCCGAGAGACTACATTACTTACTGCTGCTTTCCAAGTTCATAATCAAGAATAAACTGTATCCGCTGTGCATGCTTACCTGCATCAAAGGATGCTGCAAGCCATTCCTTCGTAATCTCCAGTGCCAAGCCACTGCCGATTACTCTTTCCCCCATACATAATATATTAGAATCATTATGTGCTCTTGTGGCTTTAGCGGAAAAAGTATCGTGCACGACAGCAGCCCTAATACCTTTTACCTTATTAGCCATAATTGACATTCCTATGCCAGTACCACAAATTAGAATCCCTCTCCAATCATCATTACCGGCTACTTTCTCAGCTACGCGTTTTGCAATCGGTCCGTAATTAACACTGTCTGCAGAATAAGCGCCCACATCTTCCACTTCTATTTTTAATTCTTTTAACAGACGAATAACCTTTTCTTTGAGTGTAAAACCCGCATGATCACTGCCAATTATAATTTTTGTATTTTCCATTTCATTCTCGTCCCTTCTTTTTAAAGAAGTATCACTTATACCTCACTTAACACTCTTTCCCCTCGGGAAAGACGATGACTTTACCAAAAAAGCTATCACGTTTATATATTTTTTCAAACGTTTCGGGGATTTGATCAAGAGAAATCCGATGAGTTACCATGGGCTTAACCTTTATCTTACCTTCTTTCATGAAATGCAGTGTAGTTGGCCATTCTTTCCCGGGAAATGGACCAGAAACTGCATTCCAGGAACCTAATACTGTCAGTTCATTTCGCACTATTTTTTCAAAATATTCCCGGGAAATCGCCACATCACCATAAGGAATCCCCATGAATACAACAGTACCACCCTTCTTAGGCAACGATAAAACCTGTGCACTCGTAAATGGATTTCCTGCAGATTCTACAGCAATATCAACACCACTGCCTCCTGTCATCTCTTTTACAACCTGTATTGGATCAATGTCTTTTGCATTAATGCACAAATCAGCCCCTAGCTCTTTAGCAATCTCTAACTTTTCATCAAAGATATCAATGGCAATCACTTTTGTGGCACCAAATATTTTGGCACATTGTACAGCAAATAACCCAATAGGGCCCACACCCAAAATAGCTACTGTATCGCCAGCTTGAATCTTCGTACGATAAAAACCATGCATTACCACACAAGCTGGTTCCATACCGCAAGCCGTCTCAAAATCTAAGCCTTCGGGCATTTTTAGTACACTTCTGGAATGCAGCCTTACATATTCGGCAAAGCCCCCATCTTCTTTTGCTCCGATTACCTGTAGGGATTCACATTTTGAATATTTCCCCAACTGACAATATTCGCAGTGAAAGCATGGTGTTGTTGGGCAGACAACAGCAGCATCGCCTACTTTTACATTGGTTACCTGTTCGCCAATTTCTACAATCTCACCTGAAAGTTCATGGCCAAATATGGCTCCCACTGTATGTGGCCCTAATTTTCCATATCTTGATATATCGGAGCCGCAAAATCCTACAGCCTTTACTTTAACAATTACATCATCTGGAGTCTTAATTTCTGGTTTAGGACACTCTTCTACTCTTAAATCCCGAATTCCATATATTTTTGCACCTTTCACAGTGTCACCTCATTTACTAT
>Ga0316600_10000610_pt1 | contig 17047 bp, 14 predicted proteins | sample OWC_soil_day5_CT_FD_207652 | JGI IMG/M metagenome (GOLD analysis project Ga0316600, IMG submission 207652) | Wetland soil microbial communities from Old Woman Creek delta, Ohio, United States - OWC_soil_day5_CT | ecosystem: Environmental > Terrestrial > Soil > Wetlands | place: USA: Ohio... | reverse complement strand
GACAGTTCGCTTTCGATCACCTTTCCATCGCTGTCAGCATCAAGCTGATTAAAGAGTGCATCGACATCGGTGTCATCCGTTGTTCCTGTCGATTTGGCAATGCTGGTGAATGCCGATTCCAGGTCGCTCTTTTCGATGTATCCTTGGTTTTTCGTGTCCAGCTTGGAAAACAACGAGCTAGCCCATGATGAGATGGCGCTGTTGCTGCTGATACTCGATACCATGATGTACCCCTTTATGATTTTTGAACGTTGGCTATTAAAGCCACTCGTTCATGACCCTTTAACGGCCTGAGCGGCAAAACTTGACGGTTGGGCAAGTAAAAACATGTAAATAATTGTTAATGCGGGGCGCCAAATGAAACTGCAATACATTATTTGTTTGTTGTTTTCCAAGAAGTGCGGCGGCGCATATCGAGATACAAGAGGACCGATCAGGAAATGAGTGCGGGCGAAATTCCAGAGAAACCCGGGGTAGAATCATTAAGCGCCGTTACGCTCGCGACGGGCTGTATGCCGAAAGCGGTGCGCTTTTATGAAGCGCTCGGGTTCTCGGTCAAATTCGGCGGACCTGGTGCACATTTCACATCGTTCTCACTTGCCAACACGGCCCTGAATCTTATCGAAGACGGAAAAGGATTGCATGACTGGTGGGGGCGCGTCATTTTTTATGTAAACGATGTCGATGGCATGTACAGAAAGGCGGTAGCGGCCGGTCTTGAACCACTGACCGAGCCGCGGGATGGCGAATGGGGGGAGCGCTATTTTCACATTCTTGATCCGGATGGGCACGAGCTGAGTCTTGCCAGACCGATCGGGCAGAACCGCCCTTGATGTAAGCAGTCTTTCATTGCCCTTTCCTTCCTATCCTATCCTTAGACTTTTCAAGGCCTTGCCCCATTCGATGACCTGATCCAGCATGGTATTGACCGATTTTTCATGGCGCGGGTCGGGCTTGAAAACGCTCATATTCTCGAAATCGGTAAAAAGAGAGAGCATGACCTGAGCGCGCACGTCGGCTATCTGCAATTCGGCCATGATCAGGCGAAGCTGCTCCACGGCGCGCGCTCCTCCTGCGGAGCCGTAGCTGACGAAGCCCGCCGACTTGTTGTTCCATTCCCTGTAAATGAAGTCGAGTGCATTCTTCAATGCTCCGGACGTCGAGTGATTGTATTCCGGAGTGACGAAGACAAACGCGTCGAAGGAGCCGATTTTTGCAGACCATGCCTTCGTGTGATCCTTGCTGTATTGCCCCATGGCGGGAGGTATGGGCTCATCCAGAAGAGGAAGATTGAAGTCCCTGAGATCGACGAGTTCGAATTCCGCGTCCGCCCTCTTTCGGGCGATATCGAATACCCAGCGTGCGACCGCTTCGCCATTGCGGTTGGGCCGCGTGCTGCCGATGATAATGGCTGTTCTGATCATGGCTTGCCTTTCCTTTCATGAAATGCGGATGAATCCAGCGAACGAAATTGGATGAGCAGGACTGTCGCCTTGTCCGTAATCAGTAAAACATAGCTGTCCTCGGCTTTTGCCGATTGAGGGCTATCAAAAACAGTTTAAAGAGCCTCTTGCAGACAGTTGCATTATAGGTAATGGTTGAACGATGCGCAGAGTACGGTCAGGTTTGCCAGGATGTCAGCAAATGGGCAATCAGATCGGCATTGATTGGCAATATGGAATAAGCCTTCCGGACGCCGCCGGTTTCCGCCTCGGGTATGACGGCAATCCCCTGGAAACCGCCGTGCAAAAAATCCAGCTTCAGCGATGCATCGGAACTGTAGAGCGCCACCAGAGGGATCAGGTCCGCTTCATCATGGTACGCAACAATTGTTTATAGCTTCCGACGCCGACGGTTCGCCTCATGAGCAAAAGCGGATGCCGACTCATTGCTTGCAAGGTAAGGCGTCCGGTATCCGCTTTCACCAAACTACGGGGCGCAACGGCCACCATATTTGCCGCCGAACTGGGTTTTTCCGTCGCCCTGCTTGCCGTGCCTCAGGCCCTGGTTCAGGCGCTCTTCTTCCATGTCGCGTATTTTCTTCTGCCCCTGGTTTCTCCTTCGATGCAGGCTGACTTCTCCGCATGCGACGGCATCATCATGCTGGCAACGGGATTGCGGATTTGCGGCATCAAGATATTCCCTATCGTCAATATGCTGCTGGCTGTGCCGTGCTCGGCGCTTTGGTCGAGTTTGGTTCGGCTAGGATCAGCAACCGATATATTCGGCTCCGGGGGCAATTGCTCACCGTTAAGCGAAATCGGCAGGCATAACGAGCCCTATCGGCAAAATCCGCACAATCCGGTATAGCACCGGACATCACCTGATTGCCAATCGACCTCCTGGCGGCAGCCCTTCCTCATCCCCTTCCCGACTTTTCCCGTTCCTGCCTTTCCTGGGCGCTCACTGGATTGCTTTCTTCAGTGCGTCCGGCTGCCCTTTTCCGTCGTTTTTCATAGGGAAGACCTTGCTTGCCCTTGGGAAAGATTCTCTGTACTCTTTCCACTTGGAAATCTTGGCGCGCGGAATTATTTCTTGTCTTCATCTTTAGCCATCCACTTTCCGGTTATCCCGGTTTCTCCTTTCGCCAAGCGTGTGTGGGCTACAGCCCTTCAATCGATCGACATATCTCCAGTAATGGCATGAAAAAGCTCATCTTGATGATCTTGGCGTTCAGCCTGGCCAAGGTCGCCTTTGCAGGCGCTTACCAGGAAGTCCTGAACCCTCCAACCTATACCCGGGCGGAATGCGAAGCAGCCCCGAATTCCCTCTGGGTGGATGCCGCATGGCGTGAGAACGGAAAAGGAAAGCAGGCCAGCGCCTGTCTTAAATACTTTCCCAGTGAGAACGTGGCGGGCGCCCCCACGGCGCTGATCTTTGTCGATGGCGACGTGTACACCAGTCCCGGTCATGACACATCGACCTATGATGTCCTGAAAGCGAAAAACACGGAATTCGCCAACTTGATTGCGAAGCAAGCCGGCTTGCCCGTGATACGCCTTGCACGGCCAGGAACATTCGGCAGTTCAGGCATGAGCCATGTGCTTGATCGCCGGATGCCGATCGAGACGTACCTGATCGATGCGGCAGTGACCAGACTCAAGGAGCGTTATGGCTTTCAGCGGATTCAGCTTGCGGGTCAAAGTACCGGAGGCGGGCTAGTCGGCGGCCTGATGACATTGGGCCGGGATGATATCGATTGCGCCGTGATCAGCAGCGGGGTCACCAGCGTGAAGACAAGATCGAGCCACCTGAACAGCCCGTTCTTTCGCAAGGGGCAGGACGAGACCGGGCATGACTTGAAGGAAGTCTATGATCCGATCGACCATGTCAGCGGAATCGTGCCGGACCAAAGCCGCCGGGTATTCATTCTTGCCGATCCGAGGGATGAAGCCGTATCGTTTGCCTCACAGAAGGAATTCCACGAGAAGCTGATCAGGAGTGGTGTTTCATCCACGCTGCTCACGGATAGGGCCGAAGACGAAAGGCACCATATTCTGGCTGCCCCCGCGCAACGCATAGCCGGATGGTGCAAGGGCGGCAAGACGGACGGAGAGATTCGGGAACTTCTGAAGACTGGGCATGCGAGCGGGCATTCCGCGTAATGTTCGGCAGCGCCGCCGCTTGCTGGGATCCGGCTGCCGGTTTTGCAAGTCGGCAGCCAGAGCATTCTGCATTTCCTCCGATCAATACATCTCTCGAATGTAGATAAACTCATTGGCATTTTTGAAAACGCCAAAGGTCGCCCTGCTTTTCGGGTCATATTCATACGTTGTGCCGCGCCACCGGCCCTGCAGCCAGGGCATGCCGGCCGAGCTGTCCGCCGAGCATGACGATGTGTCGGTAGACAAGTCGCTGCCCAGGTCAACGCAAAGGTCGACGCTGCCCCTCTTCGCCAGCGCGCTCGTCGGCTTGATCAGGCGCAGCTTGCCGATCCCGCTCGAAAACGTTCCGCCCGCGATGGTATTGCTTTTCGGCATCGTGCTGGTGGACAGCCCGCCCTTGTAGGCGGTAAAGGCGACATTGCTACTGGAAATGCTGGTACAGGAATCGGCCGTATTGGTGGCAAAGGCAGTACCGTTGAAGTACTCGGCCCGCATCGGTACCGGCAGGTTCAGCCGATCCGACCCATGCGCATTGTAAAGCTTCAGACGCCCGAAGCGCATCCTGGTCGGATCTCCCAGGCGAACGCTGTCGGCACCTGTCGTCCCGCCGTCCCCGGCAGTTGTCGCGTTCATGTTGAGGCCGGCAAGCAGTACACCATCGGTATCCGTCACCTTGACGCCCAACTGCAGCGAATCGAACGGGCCGTCCGGCGCGGTGGTTGCGTCGCTTGCCGTGTTCCGGCGGCGGAATGCGAGTGGATTGCTCGAATCGGTCGTTACCGTGTAGGTGCCGCTGCTCCATGTGCCGGTAGGTGCGGTCAGGCGGGATGCCAAGTTGGTGCCGCTGTCGCTGTTCTCGGCCACTAGCGCGACGGTGGCGCGCGAACCATCGTAATTTTGTGTGAGGATATTCGATGCGTTCTGCGCCTTTATCGCGTATGTGAAGGCGGAGAATGGCTGGCTCATATAGGTGAAATTGCCACTGGAACATCCAGGTGTGACCGTACTTGTCGTCAGTGCAAAATGATCAGGAATAAAGCGGCCGATGGTAATCAGGCTGGACGTGATGATGCGCCCGCTGTCGGATGTGTCGCTCGCATCGATGGAAGCAAAACTGGAATCCTGCAATTGGATCTGGATGTTTCCGACTTCGCTGTAGGTCGAAGCCGAGCTGATGACTGTTCCGGATGAACTGCTTGAGGAAAACGAGGTTGTCAGCGTGCAGCCGCTGCCTGAACAGGTGGTGGGACTAACGTATTGGGTAATAACGGCAGAGGGTTGTCCGCTGTAATTGGTCGTGACGGCCGATGCACTGTTCTTGGCGGTTGCCGTGATCGTGAATGGTTGGCCGGCCTTGTGCGTGACTGTCGTGTCAAGCGTCCTGGATGTTCCGGCGGTTACCCAGTCGGTGTCGGTTACAGCCACGCTAAGGGATGCTGGACGGATGGCGAAATGGTCGGTGGAACAGGCGACGACCTTGCTGCTGCTGGATTGCTGGTAAGTCATTCGGACCTGAACGTCGCGCCAGGCATTGCTGCTAGAGTACCCTGCCGGAAAATTGGCGGTCAACCTGCCGGCATTGCCGGTGGCGAATGTGACCGTTCCGCTGTTGCCGAGGGCGGAACGCGCGCTGCATGCGGAAGAGGAAGAACCGTCGACCAAGTCCACTGTCACCGTTCCAGCGAAGATCGTGTACAACTGCGATGTTGTGCCATTCAGCGCCACGATGTCGAGACTGAAGGTACTGCCGGCGATCTTGGTCTGGATGACACCGGTAGTGGAACTGGATGCTGTGCTGGATTCGAACGCATTGAAGCCGGATGGTGTCGATGTCACTAGGCCGGTGCATGACGCAATCACGAGAGAGGCATCGCTGGTAGTGCTCGTCGAGTCCTTGGTGATGGTGCCGCCGGTGGTGACGCTGCCGCCGACGCGGGACATCCACTGCAACGAAATATTGCCGCTGGTGCTCGTGATGTTGCCGCCTACCTGGCCTGAATTGTATAAGTAAATCGGCCCAGTCTTGGTCGTGACATCGCCGCAAACGTAGGAGGAATATTGGATGGTTACCGTGCCCGACGTGCTCGTCAGCGATACGGCGGTGGCTTCGTTGACGAGCGTGATGGAACCGCTTGTGCTGGTCACGGCCCCTGCGATCGTTCCTTTGTAGCCGATTGAAATGTCGCCGCTGGTGCTGGTGATGCCGCCTGCCTTGACGTAAGTGGAGAGCGATATGTCACCTGTGGACGATGTGATCGCGCCCGTGATCGACGAATAGTCGCTGACCGTTATCTTGCCGGTGCCACCGACGATGCTGCCGCCGACCGTCACCTGTGTGCCCAGCTTGATGGCGCCCGTCGTATCGGTGATGCTGCCGGTCACCGTATTCTGATAGCCGAGATTGACGACACCGTTGGTTGCATGAATGTCGCCGCCGAATGTTGTGGCGCTGCTGCCGTTGTCGACGGCATAAGCGATGACGTTGGCGTTGATGTTTGAATTGTAGCCGGGGTTGAGCGTGCCATTGACTGTGAGCGTCAGGTTGGATGCGCTGCCGCTCGCGTTGATGCTAGTCTGATCGATCGAGAGGTTGCCATTAAAGGTAATGGTCGTGGCTGCCGACGTGTTGATCGTTACTGTGTCACCGTTCAGGGAAAGAGAGTCGCATGTGAACGTGGTACTGGATTTTTGGCTGCATCCGCTTGGCATTGCACCCGGAAAAACCCATGTGTTACCCCATGCGTGTGCACTGAATGGAGTGAACAGCAAAAGCGATAGCACGCCGATGCAGCTTGCGCGGCCAACGCGATGGTACGGAATGATCCGTGAGCACTCTTGCCTGAGCAGGTCGAAAAGGCGGCCAAGGAAAATAATCATGACGAGAGTGCAAGCGTAACGCGATGCGCTGTTATCAAAAGACCGGGAGAGGAAAGCGTTTTGCGCCGGTTACAGGACATCTCGATAGGCTTCCGGCCTATCAAACCGGCAATATTGCGCGATGGTAGCATTCGGGGACGCATCTGTCATCGAGGTCAGCCGTAAGTTCTCGTAAATTCTCGTATATGAGCGCTGGTTCAGCTGGTTACTGTACAGTGAAAAAAAGCGAGAAGATCAGGATTGCGCTCGACCAACTAAAAAAGAAGAAACGCTGCCAGAGACGCGTCCGCGAGGATGCCTCTGGCAGAATGCGCCGGAAATGGCGAATCTCGCCGGGTCATGCTTACTTCTGCTTTCGCAATGCGACCACGTTGTCCGGCAAGGCGGCTCCGAACACCTGCTCCTTCAGGATGCGGAGCTGGTCGCGGACCTGGGCGGCCTTCTCGAATTCCAGGTTCTTGGCGTGCTCCACCATTTGCTTCTCGAGACGCTTGATTTCCTTGCTGACCTGCTTCTCGGACAGGGTGTCGTAGCTGGCCACTTCCTGCGCAACCAAAAGTTCCTGCTTGGTATCCGAGCCATGAAAGACGCCATCGATCAGGTCGCGAATCTCCTTCGTGATGCCCGAAGGCGTAATGTTGTTGGCTTCATTGAAGGCAAGCTGCTTGGCGCGGCGGCGCTCGGTTTCATCGATTGCGCGCTTCATCGAGTCGGTTATTGTGTCGCCGTACAGGATCGCCTTGCCGTTCAGGTTGCGCGCGGCGCGACCGATGGTCTGGATCAGGCTGCGTTCCGAACGCAAGAAGCCTTCCTTGTCGGCATCCAGGATGGCGACGAGCGAGACCTCCGGAAGGTCGAGCCCTTCCCGCAACAAGTTGATGCCAACCAGTACGTCGAACGTGCCGATACGCAGGTCGCGCACGATCTCGACGCGCTCGACCGTATCGATGTCACTGTGAAGGTATCGCACCTTGATGCCGTTTTCGCCGAGGTAGTCGGTCAGCTGTTCGGCCATGCGCTTGGTCAGAGTCGTCACCAGGACGCGCTCGCCCTTCTCTATCCGGTCATGTATTTCGGACAGCAGGTCGTCAACCTGCGTGCTGGCGGGCCGGACCTCGATGGCAGGATCGACCAGGCCGGTCGGCCGCACGACCTGTTCCACGACCTGTCCCGAATGCGACATTTCATAGTTGGCAGGCGTGGCGGACACGAAGACAGTCTGACGCATCTTGCCTTCGAATTCGTCGAAGCGCAGAGGACGGTTGTCGAGCGCCGACGGTAGCCGGAATCCGTAATCGACCAGGTTGGTCTTGCGTGCGCGGTCGCCGTTGTACATGCCGTTCAACTGTCCCATCATCACATGCGATTCATCCAGGAACAGCAGTGCATCCTGCGGCAGGTAGTCGACCAGTGTCGGCGGCGGCTCGCCCGGTTTGGCGCCGCTCAGGTGGCGCGAATAGTTTTCGATTCCCTTTGTAAAGCCGATTTCCTGCATCATTTCCAGGTCGAAGCGGGTGCGCTGCTCGATCCGCTGCTCTTCCACAAACTTACTGTTCTGGCGGAAGAAATCTATTCTTTCGCGCAGCTCGACCTTGATCGATTCGATGGCGCGCAGGACGGTTTCTCTCGGCGTGACGTAATGCGAACCGGGGTAGATAGTGAATCGCGGTATTTTCTGGACGACCTTGCCGGTCAATGGGTCGAAGAACTGCAGACTCTCGATTTCATCGTCGAACATCTCGATGCGCAGTGCGTTTTCGGCATGTTCGGCCGGGAACACATCGATGGTATCGCCCCGCACCCGGAAGGTGCCGCGTCCGAAATCGATCTCGTTGCGTTCATACTGCATCTGGATCAGGCGCGCGATCACATCACGCTGGCTGACCTTGTCCTTGACACGCAGGGTCAGGATCATCTGGTGGTATTCATTCGGATTGCCGATGCCGTAAATGGCCGATACGGTCGCGACGATGACGACATCGCGCCGCTCCATCAGCGACTTGGTGCACGAGAGCCGCATCTGCTCGATGTGTTCGTTGATCGCGGAGTCCTTCTCGATGAACAGGTCGCGCTGGGGAACGTAGGCTTCCGGCTGATAATAGTCGTAATAGCTGACGAAGTATTCGACGGCATTGTTCGGAAAGAATTCGCGAAATTCGCTGTAGAGCTGTGCCGCCAGGGTCTTGTTCGGCGCAAACACGATGGCGGGCCTTCCCATGCGCGCAATCACGTTGGCCATGGTGTAGGTCTTGCCGGAACCGGTTACGCCTAGCAATGTTTGGTACGAGAGGCCGTCTTCCAGTCCCTCTACCAGCTTGTCAATTGCCTCCGGTTGATCGCCTGCCGGCGGAAACGGCTGGTGCAGCTGGAACGGCGAGTTGGGGAATGCGACGATTTTATCGCCGTCTTTTTTGGAGGAAATTACCGATAATTCAGCCATTCTATTCCGTCCTTTGATAACCTTTGGTAAGATGCTCGGTGCTCGTGCCACCGGGATGGGGATAGCCGTCCCTTACGCACAAACCTCTGCATTGCGGTTCGCGCTTCGCAGAAAACATTACATGGTACCACGATGAACAAATCTCTTCCGGCCAGCCTATTCTCCGCCATTCCCATGGCGCCGCGTGACCCGATTCTGGGCATCAACGAGGCTTTCAACGCAGACAAGAATCCGAACAAGGTCAACCTCGGTGTCGGTGTTTATTATGACGACAACGGCAAGGTGCCGCTGCTGCAATGCGTTCGCCAGGCCGAAGCGCAAATGGTTGCGCAGGCTGCTCCGCGCACCTATCTGCCTATCGACGGGTTGCCCGCCTACGACCGGACGGTGCAGGATCTGGTTTTTGGCGCGGATAGCGCCATCGTGAAGGAAAAGCGTGCGGCAACGGTGCAGGCTGTGGGCGGAACGGGCGCGCTGAAGATCGGCGCCGATTTCCTGAAGCGATTCTTTCCCGGTTCGCAGGCATGGATCAGCGATCCAAGCTGGGAAAACCATCGCGCCCTATTCGAGTCCGCCGGCTTCAAGGTCAATGCATATCCGTACTACGACGCCGCCAGCTATGGCGTCAATTTTCCGGCCATGCTGGATGCGATCAAGTCGCTTCCGGCGGGTTCTGTCGTCCTGATGCATGCGTGCTGCCATAATCCGACGGGAGCCGACCTGACCGATGAGCAGTGGGGGCAGCTCATTCCGGTGATCAATGAACGCGGTTTGATACCCTTCCTGGATATGGCATACCAGGGGTTTGCTGAAGGTATCGAGGCGGATGGACGCGTCGTCCGACGCTTTGCCGAGGCCGGAGGTCCCGTTCTCGTATCGAATTCGTTCTCGAAATCGTTCTCGCTGTATGGCGAGCGTGTCGGCGCATTCAGCATCGTCTGCTCCTCCGAGGAAGAAACCGCACGTGTTCTGTCCCAGCTGAAGCGTGTCGTCCGTACTAATTATTCGAATCCGGCCATGTTCGGCGCAAAGGTTGTCGCGACCGTTCTCGGGACGCCGGAATTGCGCCGGATGTGGGATGATGAGTTGTCAGGGATGCGTTCGCGTATCAAGGAAATGCGGCATCTTCTGGTCGACAAGCTGCACGAGAAGAAGCCGAGCCACAACTTTGATTACATGGTTCAGCAAAAAGGAATGTTCTCCTATTCAGGCTTGACTCGGGACCAGGTTCTGCGCCTGCGCAATGAGTTCTCTGTATATGCAGTCGAAACCGGCCGTATTTGCGTGGCAGCGCTCAATTCGCACAATATCGACAGGGTTGTAGACGCTATCGCCAGTGTCATCTGACCAGGATTGCTGCTGAACTTCTGCCGTAGTGGGTAAAAGGGGCTTTCTGGCCCCTTTTTTACTGGCAATCATGAGAGTGCTGCTTCAAGTGTGAAGCGCAGATGTTTCCGTAAGCGCGGCCACGTAAGCGTGGTAAGCCAGTTCCAGGCCTCTTTTCAGACCGGTTTTCGCATTCCAGCCCAGCGAGGACAGGCGTTCGACAGATAGAAGTTTCTTTGGCGTCCCGTCAGGCATGGTCAAGTCGTATTCGATTTGGCCCTTGAAGCCGATCACACTGCCGATCAATTCGGCCAGTTCCTGAATGGTGACATCCTCACCGGTGCCGACGTTGATGTGCGATTGCATCGGTTCGGTGTGCGCGTCATAGATCGAACGATCGAGATCCATCACATGGACGCATGCCTCGGCCATGTCGTCCACGTACAGAAATTCGCGACGCGGGGTGCCGCTTCCCCAGATAACCACTGAATCGGCATTCCTTTCCTTCGCTTCATGGAAGCGCCTGATCAGTGCGGGAATGACATGGCTGTTTTCGGGGTGATAATTATCGCCCGGACCATACAGGTTGGTAGGCATTACGCTGCGATAATCGCTCCCATATTGTCTATGGTAGCTTTCGCACAGCTTGATACCCGCAATCTTGGCGATGGCGTAGGGTTCATTGGTCGGTTCCAGCTTGCCGGTCAGCAGGCAGCTTTCGCTCATCGGCTGTTCCGCCATTCTCGGGTAGATGCAGGACGAGCCCAGAAAAAGAAGCCGCTTCACCCCTGCCCTCCATGCCTCATGGATAATGTTGGCTTCGATCATCATGTTCTGGTAGATGAATTCCGCTGGATACGTATTGTTGGCGAAGATCCCCCCAACCCTTGCTGCGGCAAGATAAACCTCGTCAATGTGCCGGGAAGAGAAAAAATCACGAACCTGGGCCTGTTCGGTCAGGTCCATTTCCGCATGGGTTCGGGTAATCACCTCTGTCTGCCCTCTTTTTGCGAGAGCCCGCACAATGGCGGACCCGACCATGCCACGATGTCCTGCTACGTAAATACGCTTGCTCTTGATTTTCTGCATGATGTTGTGCCTGATAGGGTTGGATGCTACTGGATTTGCCAGCCATTGCCGAACGATCTCATGTTTCACTTTTCCAGTCGTTGCGCGTAAACGGTTTCTCTCGGTCAGACAGATAAACGGCAATTTTCTGAACGTATGTTTCCGTTGGTGCTGGAGGAGCAACCGGCGAACTGCCTATCGCCGCCAGACTGACTGCAATCAGCCAAGGACTGAATTTCGGCATGGCGCACCTTCTTGTCAGCCACATAAATGCAAAGGCAACCATGCTGCCAAGAGCGAATCCGCTGATCGCCTCGGATTCGGAATGAGCATGAACAACCAGTCTGGAAAAGGTTATCAGCAAACCGAACAGGATGCCGGCGGCGATCCCTGCATTGCGTACGGTTGGGCGCGCTCGTCTGAGCATAAGATAGAAAAAAATCGGCGTGATGGCGGTGGCCCGCATGGCATGGCCGCTGAATCCCGTGAAATCCAGCGAACGGATTCCGTAGCCCCAGCCTGCGAAGGCGATCTTGGTCGCCGCCACGAGAGCAAGTCCCCCCATGAAAAGCAGTACCAAAAGGAAGGCCACTCGCCAGGATTTGTTCCACGAAAGCCATGCCACACAGGATGCGAAGATGGGCATGGTGGCATTCATGTCACCCAGTTTGGTAATGTCCATCCAAAAAAGCATGAGGCTTTTCACCTGTCCGTTCTCATTATGGTCAGCCTTGAATAATAGTAAATATTACAGATCGGGGTTTGCATAGAATCAATACCTATTGATTTAAAGCAGAGGATGATGGGGTTGGAGTGGCCGGTCTTGAGCCGGTCACGTTAAACGCGGCATGGAGGCGTCGTTCAACCGACTGCGCGCGAGAACGAATGAAAATGGCAGATTCTCTTCATGGCAGAAGATCAGATATGAAAGGAAAGACAGCATGCGTACGAAATTGATCATTTCGGGCTTGATTGTTACGCTGGCGGCGACCGGTTGCTCCAACATGCCACAGATGAGTGATACTCAGCGCGGGACAGCAACAGGCGCAGGTGTCGGCGCTCTGGCGGGAGCCGCATTGGGTGCTGCAACTGGCGGAGGTGGTGGAAGACGCGCGGCGACCGGTGCTGTTCTGGGCGGACTCGCCGGGGCAGCGGTTGGCAACATATGGTCGTCGAAAATGGAAAACCAGAAGCGTGTGATGCAGCAGGCAACGCAGGGAACAGGCGTTCAGGTTACCCAGACGGCAGACAACCGGCTCAAGGTTGAAATCCCGAGCGATATATCGTTTGCTACTGGACGTGCCGATATCTCGCCGAATCTGCGTTCCATTCTCGACCGTTTTGCAGCCAGCCTGAACGACAATCCGGGCACGACAGTAACCATTATCGGGCATACCGACAACACAGGAACGGATGCAATCAATGATCCGTTGTCGCGCAACCGCGCAGCCAGCGTGCGCGATTACCTGACTGCGCGAGGCGTGGCCTCGAATCGCATCATGATAGACGGACGGGGCTCAAGAGAACCGCTGGTAGAGAATAATTCGGCCGCAAACAGGGCCAAGAATCGCCGGGTGGAAATATTCGTTGCAGAGAAAGCTCAGCAATCCGCGCCGCAGGCCAGTCCGCAATACGGTCCTGCACCTCAGTACGGCACAGTTCCTCAGCAATACGGTCCCCGATAGCATGAAATCGTTACCGCCGAGCCTGCGCTCGGCGGTAAAAAGACAGGTTCGACTTGTTATCCGTCTGCGCCAATCATCAGGTAAAACGTGAAAAGATCAAGGCAAGATATTGTTTTTGATGATTTTTCAAATATGAAGATACCTGCCGTGCCTCTGCATCAAGCACAGAAGCTGCGCTGACCAGGCAAATTCGATGCGTTGGTGGCAGCGCCGGCAGTTTATTTGCCATACCCTTCCGGATTCATGCTTTGCCAGCGCCAATGATCCGCGCACATGTCGTGCAGTTCCAGCTTTGCCTGCCAGCCCAGCAATTTTCTGGCTAGTTCCGGATCGGCAAAACAGGTTGCGATATCGCCTGCACGGCGGGCAGTAATTTCAAAGGGTACCGGTTTTCCGCTAGCCTGCTCGAAGGCCTTAACGATTTCCAGCACGCTATATCCCTTGCCGGTTCCAAGATTGACGGTAAAGCTTTCGTTCGACGCGAACAGGTGAGTGAGCGCATCAACATGGCCTTTTGCAAGGTCCGTCACATGAATATAGTCGCGAACGCCTGTTCCGTCAGGAGTTGGATAGTCGTTCCCGAATACGGACAGGCGTTCGCGCCGTCCGACTGCGACCTGAGCGACGTAGGGCATCAGGTTGTTGGGTACGCCGCGCGGGTCTTCTCCGATGAGACCGCTTGAATGAGCGCCTACCGGATTAAAGTAGCGCAAGATGCCGATTGCCCATGTACTGTCGGATATCCGAAGATCGTTCAGAACCTGTTCTATCATCAGTTTTGATCTGCCATAGGGATTGGTCACTGACAGGCGTGCCGTTTCCCGGATCGGGACGGATTCGGGATCTCCATATACCGTTGCCGATGAACTGAAAACAAACCGCTTCACGCCTGCATCGCCCAAAGCCTGCAAAAGCGTTAAGGTACCGGAGATGTTATTTTCAAAATAGCGCAGCGGTTGTTCGACCGATTCGCCTACCGCCTTGAGGCCGGCAAAGTGAATGACCGCATCGACGGTGTGATTGCGAAGCAATTCGTCGAGCGCTTGTCTGTCCCTGACGTCGATTTTGAGAAAAGACACGGTTTTGCCAGTAATTCTTTCGACTCGTGACAGGGATTCCTGCGAGCTGTTGCACAGATTGTCGATAGCCACAACGTCATAACCGGCCATCAGCAATTCGACGCAAGTGTGCGATCCAATATAACCGGACGCACCGGTTACCAGAATGGTTTTGTTTGTCATGAATATCCGTTGTTCGTTTGTTAAGCGTGGATGGTATTGCCGAAGTGGTAACTGCTTGCATCAAGAAGAAAAATCCATGCCGATCCGAGGTTTGGAAGGATCATAAAATATAGCAGGAAGATCGGGCTGATTGTTAAAGTGTCAATCTTACTCTTGATTTTCGTTAAAGCTTTAGCCGGACAAGTCGGTTGTTGCGGGAATGACAGTATTGTTGTGCCATGCTTTGAAAAAGCAACAAGAGAAGCTGCATGGGTTATCCCTGCTGCTTCCTTTCCAATCCCGAGTCCTTGCTCTTTCTTAACCGTGGCGGAGAGTTGATTCCCTCGCTTTGGCCTTTGATCCGTTCGATCAAGAGAATGCTATCCAGGTTTGCCAACTCGTTTTGCAGGCCATAAAGAGCATTGTTGAGGTCGTCAAGGGATTCCCTCATCAGCCGTGCTGCGAAGAGTAATGCTTCGAATGGCGTCGATGCCGACTGTCTGGCTATCTCAATCCGTCTCAGGATTGCGTGAGCGCTCTCCTTGTGCCGGGGCGGGCAGTCTGCAACAGCATCGGCCAGCAACTGATTTCTGAAATTCTCAAACGTGTCCGGATCCTGTTGGGCCAACTTCATCAGCGTATCGAAGTCGGGAAGTTTCGGATGAGGTTGCATGTAAACTCCCGGAAGAAGTTACGGGTGCCATTATTGCCAATTTTCTTTGTTCGGGACATGCATGGCACAGAAAGTGATGCGGAAAATATACGGAATCCTCCTTTTTTCCCGTTGTGCTTTGTCAAGCCAATGATTCTCCGCCCACCTCATCCGTGCGCTTCTTGACGGAGATCACTGTCCTCAACGCAATGATTATCGATGGGTTGATCATTGCCGATCGATTTGTCCAAACGCAGATTGATCCGGTTGGCGGTTGCTAAGATGGTGGCGGTTGCCGCTTCAATTCGCTGGGACAGACCACTATCATGAAAACTTTTCTGAACCGATTAATCTTTGCCATGTTCATGCTGGCATGGAGTGCGCATGCTTATGCCCAGGCCGATGCTTCACGATCTGCTGCCGCTCTGCGGGCGCAATATCAGAATCTTCAGGAAAAGCTGAGGAACAATGAGTTCGGCCGTCCGGTTTACCTCGATTCCAGGCAGTCGGCGGATGATGTCGAAGGCGACATCTACAGCGTTATCAATTATCCGTTCCGGACGACAAGGAGCTCGCTCAGCCAGGCATCGAACTGGTGCGAAATCCTCTTTCTCCACTTGAACACCAAGTACTGCAAGGCCTCGCAAACCGACGGCGGTAACAGCATGACGGTCTACGTTGGCAAGAAAACGCCCCAGTCGCTTGATTCAGCCTATCGGATCGATTACCAGTTCCGCCCGGTCTTTTCGTCGGCCAAATACCTTCAGGTACTCATGTCAGCCGATTCCGGGCCATTTGGAACATCAAATTACCGGATCATGCTTGAAGCGATTCCGGTCGGAGCCGGAAGGTCGTTCATCCATGTAAAGTACTCATATGCCTATGGAACCATGGCAAAACTGGCGATGCAGTCGTACCTGAGCACTTTCGGCAGCGGCAAGGTGGGATTTTCGTCCGAAGCGAATGAAGACGGAGAACCGGCGCGCGTAGGCGGACTAAGGGGCGCGATGGAGCGCAATACCATGCGCTATTACCTCGCTATCGATGCTTACTTGCAGTCGCTCAGTGCCCCGGAGAAGGACAGGCTCGAAACACGGTTGCGCGACTGGTTCAGGTCGACCGAGCGGTATTCCCTCCAGTTGCATGAGATTTCGCAGAAGGAATATCTGTCGATGAAGAGAAAGGAATACCAGCGCCAGCAGGCCGGCGAGGAATAGACAGCCTTTCTTATTCCAGGTTTTGAACTTGCTCGCGCATCTGTTCGATCAGAAGCTTGAGTTCCATCGATGCATCGGAAAGCTCCTTGACGGTGGATTTCGATCCGAGGGTGTTGGCTTCACGATTCAGTTCCTGCAGCATGAAGTCGAGACGCTTGCCGACCGGCCCGCCCTTCTTCAGGATCTGGCGGGTTTCTTCCAGATGGATGGACATCCTCGACAATTCCTCCGCCACGTCGATGCGAATGCCGTACAGTGTGACTTCTTGCCGGATTCGCTCTAGTATTTCCTCGCGTGAAATGACTTGCACAGCCATTGCGCCTTCCTTGTCTGCCAGACCGAGCGCTTCCTGCAAGCGCTCTACCGATTTCTGCTGGAATTGCGCAACGACTTGCGGAACGATTGGCGTGATGCGTTTCACTATGGCGATCATGGCATCGACGCGTTCGATCAGCATGGAAACGAGCCCGGCGCCTTCTCTGGCCCTCGATTCGGCAAAGGCCGTCACTGTAGTCGACATGGCGGAGATGACCTCGGCCTGAAGCGCTTCCTGAGAAATGCCCGCATCTTCCAGTACACCCGGCCATCGCAACAGTTCATTCACCGTCAGTGGAGATGCATTCGGGAACGTTGCTTGAATGTCTTTCTGGCACCGTACCAAGTCGGCCAGCAAAGACGCATTCAACGCTTGCGCAGCTGTGGATGAGACGTTTTTTCCAAGGCTGAGCCGGCATTCGATCTTGCCGCGGGTCGCTTGCTTCATAAGCGCTTCGCGCAGAGCGGGTTCGACGGCACGCAGGTCATCGTTCATTCTGAATTGCAGGTCGAGGAAGCGCGAGTTGACGCTCCTCAATTCGATGGTAAGAGTGCCTAATGCGGTCTCATGTGTTGTAACGGCATAACCTGTCATGCTGCGTACGGTCACTTCTTCTCCCTTCTTCTTTACAAAACGGTGAT
>Ga0316600_10000609_pt1 | contig 17048 bp, 21 predicted proteins | sample OWC_soil_day5_CT_FD_207652 | JGI IMG/M metagenome (GOLD analysis project Ga0316600, IMG submission 207652) | Wetland soil microbial communities from Old Woman Creek delta, Ohio, United States - OWC_soil_day5_CT | ecosystem: Environmental > Terrestrial > Soil > Wetlands | place: USA: Ohio... | reverse complement strand
TTCGATAACAGTACCAATATCATCAACATTAAGGTCTACTTGATAATTTTTAATCTGTTCCTTAATGATTGCTGTTATTTCTTCTGGATTCATTTTCATACTACTCTGTCACCCCAATCTTAACAATCTAATTTGTCAATAATTGTGCTTTTAACACTTGCATTCTACGCGTTACGCTGCCATCAATCAGCTTATCACCGATTTTCACAACAACGCCGCCTAAAATACTTTTATCTATTTTTGTTTTGATAACAACCGTTTTTCCAGTTGTTACGCTTAATTTTTTCACTAATTGAGCTTCTTGCTCGGTGCTTAATGCACAGGCAACAGTAACTTCTGCTTCGACAATATCTTGCGCAGCATTTGCTAGTGCTGTATATTCACCAAGGATCTGTTTTAATAAACTTTCGCGACGTTTATCTACTAACAACAATAAAAAATTATAAACAACTCTAGTTAATTTACCTTGAAATAACTTAGCAATCACTTCTTTTTTCGCTTCCGGCTTGATACGCGGATGATTGATGAAATTCGTCAAATCAGCTTGACTATACACAGTATCTGTGACTTCCACCAATTGCTCGCCAAACGCCGTCAATTGCTTTTCTTCAAGAGCCACTTCATAAATCGCTCTTGCATATTTCTGTGCTAACTGACTGGTTAGCATGGTAGACCACCTATTTTCTCTGCATCTAATTTATCAATGAATTCGCTTACCAATTGTTCATTTACTTTTTCATCAATGTTGCTAGCAATAATTTTAGCAGCTGCTGCCATGGATAAAGCGACTACTTCACCCTTAAGTTTAGCTACTGCAAGTTCACGATCGCGTTCAATATCAACCTGAGCGGATTTACGCATACGTTCAATCTCAATTCTTGTTTCGGCAATACCAGCTTCTCTTTCTTCAGCGGCAAGTTTCGTTGCTTTATCAACGATTTCTTGTGCTTCAATACGAGCAGAAGCCAATTGTTTTTGATAGTCTACTAATAATTTTTTTGCTGCAATTTCATCTTGTTCAGCGGATTTAATGCTACTTGCGATTTTTTCTTCGCGTTCTGTTAATACTTTCATTAACGGCTTATAAGCCACTTTTGTTAAGATTACAACTAATATGAGAAAATTAAAAATTTGAGCAACTAACGTCATATTAATATCAACCATTTTTGAACCTCCTTATCTAGCACATATCGAGTATAAAGTGGGCGACGACAAGATGCCATCCCCCACACATCAATCGTCAATTATTTAATTAGTGGATTTGCATATAACATAACGATAGCGATAACTGCTGCGATAATAGGCACAGCTTCAATTAAACCTACGGAAATAAGAGTGTTAATGAATAATACATTTTTTGCTTCTGGTTGACGAGTTAAACCTTCGATGAATTTTGAAGTTACAAGACTGTTCCCGATGCTTGCACCTACTGCTGCTAAGCCAATTGCTAAACCTGCTGCTACCAAAGCTGCTACTACCATAATTGAATGTTCCATGAATAAAATCCCCCTTAAAATAAATAAATTTTTAAAATTTTTGATGCTACCCTTTAGTCGTGGTGATCGTCTTTTACCGCGTTCGCCAAATATGACATAGATAACATCGTGAATATAAAGGCTTGAACAACACCAACAAAGACACTGAATGCAAGCCAAACGACACTAGGCACTGGCATCCAAATTGGCACTAACATTAACAAGATGATAATCAATATTTCCCCTGCTAAAATATTACCAAATAGACGAAAAGCAAGAGTAACGGGTTTCGCTACTTCTTCAATGATATTGATGATGATAAATGGAGCGAATGGCTGAAAGAAATGTTTGATATAACTCATTCCTTTGAAATAAACGCCCAAGACATGCAACATCAAAACTACCATCAACGCTAAACCAAATGTAGTATTTACATCATTCGTAGGTGATGAGAGGGTTGGTATTAGACCCAACCAGTTTGAAATTAAGATAAATAAGAATAAGGAGATAATCAGCGGTGCTAATTTTCTACCTTTTGGACCCATAGTTGCATCAATCTGATCGAGCAACGCAGACATAATCATCTCAATCACACTTTGCCAGCCAGTCGGAACCAACTTCAAATTGCGTGTAGCGATAAAAGCTATCAAGATAATGACTGCCATTGCCAGCCAGGTCATGTACAACGTATCCATGTTGAAGCTGAACCCAGCTATCTGTGCTACGTGATGAGCACCGATTTCATGCATACATACCACTCCCAAGTTATGTAATCATTTGTTGTTATTAGCATTACTATTATAGGCAAATACAATAGCATTTATCATCATAATCACAGAAATTAAAAAGAGCCCTATAACAACCGCCCAAAACATCTCTACCGATATGCGGATTGCCATAATTAAGGTTCCAAGAATGAGAAACAATCTGATGATCCAGCCAAATTGCATACTCTTTTTTGCCTCTTCTCCATTTTGATCGGCACTCTTTGTTATTCTATAAGCAATGATAAACCAACAAGCCCCACCAACAATACAGCCAGTAATTATAGGCATAACAAGATATGCCTTCCCTAATATATACGCACCAAGGGCACATAAAAGTAAGCTAATTACAGTCTGAGTCAATATACGCTTCATGCACGCTAATAAATTTTTCATATTCCTCCTACAAACAGTTTTTCCAAACTATAATAGTAAAGAATACCCTGCCTAAATAAAATGAAATAATACCCACAGTCCTAACATTTTGAAAATTCTGAACAGGACTTTACAACCAACCCTATTCTCCTTCGACAAAAGATTGATTTTTCCTGCTCTTTTTCCGTTGTTTTTGCTAAAAAGCCAAACATCTCTAGGACTTCTTCTGAACTTTATATTTTTTTTTGCCTTTTCATAACCTATAGTATATAATACGATAACTATTAGTTATTTTTATATGCATTCAGTAAAATATAAAGTCCATTTATTACAATTCCGTTATAATTATACCATACTATTTATTTTTGCCAAGTAGTTTTTGGTAAGTAGTCCAAATTGCTGTAACAAAGCCTAAAACAATGCCACTAATTGTCGCAAAAGGGCTGGTAGAAAACTTTTCATCAATATAAATTCCCGCATAAAGGCAAACCCCAATCGTCACTGCAAAACTAATACCTAATCCCGAAGCAAACCCAAGGGCCTGTAAAGTCGATTGTTCTTTGTCTTTATTCTTTCCTTTTTCATCCATATTATTCATCCTCTTCCTAAAATTTTGGCTATAAAACTCGAATGAACCTATGATGTTTTCTTTTGAACTAAAAAAGCTGCCGCAAATTTAATTTTGCGGGCAGCCTCTATCAGTTATATTATACTTGAAATGAATCTGGTTTATTTGCAATTAAGCCATGTTTCCACAAAATCGCTTCTACAATACGTCTTGAAGCTTGTCCATCACCATAAGGATTGCAAGCATTCGACATTTTATGATACTCAGTTTTGTCGGTAAGTAACAGCTTAGCTTCGCTATATACACGCTCTTTATCCGTACCGATTAACTTTACTGTTCCCGCACCAATTGCTTCTGGACGTTCTGTCGTATCACGAAGTACCAATACTGGTTTGCCAAGCGCAGGTGCCTCTTCCTGAATTCCACCGGAATCTGTTAGTACCAAATAAGAACGCGCAAGTAAATTTGCAAACGGTTCGTAATCTAGTGGATCGATAAGATGTACCCGATCGATTCCACCTAGTTCACTTTCCACAACTTCACGTACCTTAGGATTTTTATGAACTGGGAACACAATTTCAACATCAGCAAATTCATTGACAATATCACGTAAGGCCTGATATACATGACGCATTGGCTCGCCTAGGTTTTCCCGACGATGTGTTGTCACGAGCATTACTTTTTTATTTTTATAATCAATACTTTTTAAAAGTTCATTTTCAAACACAAAATTTTCATCTACCGTTTTTAAAAGGGCATCAATCACGGTGTTACCAGTAACAAATACACTTTCACCCTTAATATTCTCTTCAGCCAAATTATCACTCGCCGTACTCGTTGGCGCAAAGTGCAGATCGGTTAATGAACCTGTTAATTTACGGTTCATCTCCTCTGGGAATGGTGAATATTTATTATGCGTTCTCAGACCTGCTTCTACATGTCCAACCTCTGTTTGATGATAATAAGCAGCAAGCGCACCCGCAAAGGTTGTCGTTGTATCCCCATGTACCAATACGATGTCCGGTTTTTCTTGCTCCAATACTGCATTTAACCCTTGCATTGCCTTGCAAGTGATGTCAAATAAAGTCTGCCCTTGCGCCATAATGTCAAGGTCATGATCTGGTTTAATATGAAATAAATTCAACACTTGATCCAGCATATCCCGATGTTGCGCCGTTACCGTTATGATTGGTGTAATCATCTCTGGATATTTTGCGAGTTCTAGAACAACTGGCGCCATTTTAATCGCTTCTGGGCGCGTGCCAAACACAGTCATCACTTTGATTTGTTTCATAAATAAATCTACCCCTTTCTTACACTTTGGGAACTTTTGTCGACTCCATGTCTATTTAAAACAGGCAGGCGTAACGCCTGCCCTCAATGATGATTTTTTTCATTGGCTTATCAATTTTCAGTTCGTTCCAACTGATTTTTTAGTTTTTAAAATACCAAGTTTTCTTGCACCAAAAAAAATGATAAGCATAACCATAACGATGATGGCAATCGCAAAGCCACTACTTACTTCTGTTAAAACAATCGCACTAAGTCCCAAGACACCACTAATCACATACATTAAGAGTACCGCTTGTTTTTGCGTAAAGCCTAAATCAAGCAATCGATGATGTAAATGTCCTCTGTCTGGCTTGAAAATTGGTTTACCGCTCATATAACGTCTAACAATAGCAAACGCAGTATCTAAAATTGGTAGTCCCAAGGCAAAGATTGGTACAATCAGTGCTACCGTTGCTGCCGATTTAACCGCACCAATAATTGAAATACCAGCCAGCATAAAACCTAAAAACATACTGCCAGTATCACCCATAAATATTTTTGCTGGATTAAAGTTATACTGTAAAAAACCAAGTGCCCCACCAGCAATCGCTGCCGTTAACACTGCTATTAGTATGTAATTTTGTTGCAACGCTACTAATAGAATGGTTATCGAAGCAATCGTAGAAACGCCAGCTGCAAGCCCATCAAGTCCATCAATCAAATTCACCGTATTTGTCAGACCAACGACCCAAAACAAAGTGATCGGAATGGCCAAATATTCTAAATAAATCATATCACCAAACGGATCGCTCACCCAGTCAATACGGATATCAAAAAATATGAGTACCAACGCAGCCAAAATTTGTCCAGCCAACTTTACCTTTGCTGGCAAATTTTTTAAATCGTCAACAATTCCTACAATTAAAATAATCGTACCACCGATTAGTAATCCTATAATCTCAGTCGTTAAATCAACCGTAAAAAAAACTGCTACCATAAAGGCAACATATATAGCCAGACCACCCATTCTAGGAATAGGAGCAGTATGCACTTTGCGTTCATCAGGAGCATCCATCGCTCCGGCTTTCGTGGCCAAAGAAATAATTTGCGGCGTCAAAACATACGCTATCACGAGCGCAATCAAAAACGACAAAATATAATCTGGCATAAAATTAAGCACCCCTTTTCTATGCAACAAAACAATTGTACATCACCACAACTAGACTGTCAATGAAATAACGCACTACCAAACCTTGTCATTCTCTAGTCACAATAACCTTTGCGCTTTAGTTTACAGACATGCAACTTCACCAAAGCATCAATATCCACTTCATAGCGCTGCGTCAATAAATACATCATCGTGAAGCAACATTGCGCTACATCCAAAAGTTCCTCGGCACTACCGATCATGACTTCTTTTTCTTTTAATGCAGCATTTTCTCCCGATGCACCAGCTTTTTTCCCTAAATATTGTGTTAATTCACCGATTTCTTCTTGGATTTTACACACCGTTGTAAGCAGAGTTACTTCTGGTAAATCCAGTTTTGGCAAGGCAAGATATTTATAATTTCCCTCTGTATAAATACGATATTGGTTATTTTTATTAAAATGATAGCCCTTATTTTCTAGTTTATCCAAATGCCGTTCAATTAATTGTGCGATCTCAATACTATAACTTTCTTCCATTACAAAAATCATCGTAACACAAGTTTGCGCTACATCCAAGAGCTCTCCATTTACCTCAGCCAATGCCCCTTGTGCCACAGATAGTTCGGCAATTTCAGAGCCTTTGAGCCGTTCATAAGGCAAAAAAGTCAACGTTGCCCTAGCAAGTTCCCCCGCTTCTTCAATAATTTTCAGCAATGTTGAGTTAAGTGTTGGTGACAACTGATTTAGCTTTGGCAAAGCAACTACTTCAAACATGTTAACTCCTTATCAATCGATCAAAATCATTACTAATTTTATTATTATACAAGATTTTTTATCGTTTGTATGCTGTTTTTAAGTAATTTATGACTTACTTGCTCTCTTTGCATATTTACCAATGCGGCTCCATCGTTTGAAAAAAGATGCGATTATCACAAAAATATTGAAACCGATCAACGCCACCGTAAATGCGACCGTCATTACAATTACGTCTTTTTGATAGAGGACTTGCTCCATCCTAGCATTGGTTCGTTCATCAAGTAAGGTTATGATTTCATTCAACATCTTCACAAACGTTTGCTTTAATTGCTCATAAGCATCATCATTGATGATACGCGCTGAAAAATCCTTGCTTGTTTCACCAATGAGTAACTTCTGCTGATTGTCCGCAGAAATGATACCATTACTTGCTTCGATTGCAATTTGTTCAGTGAGGGCCAATTCATCCGCTAACTTTTCTGCTTTCCGTAACAAATTCAGTTCCTCTAACGAAAAATGATTCGCCTCGATTAACGCATGTAAAGACACCTGCTCACCTGCGCTATGTAAGCTAGCTTGGTCAACAATCCCATATTGCCAATAACCCCCTTCGCGTTCCTTCGGTCTGGACTTTTCACCAGCTCTAATCGCAACAATATCATGATGGTATTGTTCATATTTTGGATCATGCTTTTCAACATAGTGACGGGTATGTAGCATCAAAGAAAACGTCGATTGTCTAAGTTCATTTACCAATAAATACGATGGATACCTTTCTTGATAAATATTCTCCAGCCTCTGATTGATTTGATACAGCCATTTCACTTGAAAGGTCAAGAGACATATCAAGAAAATAAAACACACCCACATAATTATGGTATTCTTTTTCTGTTTCACATAGTATCCTCCACGAACTAAATTACATTTATACTTGTGCTTTCTATCAAATTAAATAAACCAAATTATTATTGAAATATATCCTCATTATAGCATAATTCATAGTATTGTTTAGGATAAATACATACAACAGAAGCGACTTTGCTATCAAAGGATGCTACAATGACATAAAATTTATTGAAACTTGTTAAAATTATAAGAATTATCTACTTGCTATTTTTTAAAATTAATATTATCGTTAATATGTATTCAAAATTAAAATCAGGAGGATATTTCCTTATGGATAACAAATATATTATTGGCTTTATCGGCATTGGTGTCATGGGTAAAAGCATGGCACGCAATCTGATGAAGGCAGGTTATAAAGTCAACGTATACAATCGTACCAAAGAAAAAACTGCCGAATTACTCGCAGAAGGAGCAACTTGGCAAAACTCACCGAAAGAACTCGCAGAACATTGCAATGTCATCATTACAATGCTAGGATATCCGAAAGACGTTGAAGAAATCTATTTCGGCAACCAAGGACTCATTGAAAATTCAAAACTAGGCACTTATTTAATCGACATGACAACCTCTAGTCCACTACTGGCAAAACAAATTGCCCAGGTTGCCCAAAGCAATGGTCTTTATACTCTTGATGCACCTGTTTCAGGTGGCGACATCGGCGCAAGAGAAGCAAAACTATCCATTATGGTTGGTGGCGACGAAAAAGCCTATAATGCAATGAAACCACTCTTTGAAGCGTTAGGAACAAATGTTCAACATCTAGGCTTAGCTGGTGCTGGTCAAGATACGAAAATGTGCAATCAAATCGCAATCGCTTCTAATATGATGGGCGTATGCGAAGCAATGGTTTATGCAAAAAAAATGGGGCTAGATCCAACAAAGGTTTTGGGTAGTATCTCAGCTGGCGCAGCAGGCTCTTGGTCCTTATCAAACCTTGCACCGCGCATGATCAAAGGCGACTTTGAACCTGGCTTTTATGTAAAACACTTCATCAAAGATATGGGGATCGCAATCGAGTCTGCCCAGGAAGCCCACTTAGAGTTACCAGGCTTGACCTTAGCAAAAAAGCTCTACGAAGAACTATCTGCTCGTGGCGGCGATCATTACGGCACACAAGCTTTAATCAAAATTCTCGAAAAATAAATACCAAAAGGCTCAGTAAACTGTTCGTATAAAGAACATGTTCACCGAGCCTTTTATATTTTATGGCAAAGTTTATTTGATATCCTTGGGATCACATTCTACGACTGAACCATCGGTTTCTAGATAAACAACTTTGGCAATCATCGCATTTCTAATCATTCTCCGGCATAACAAGCATGGCTTCCCCGATGCTAGTGTTCCATCCGCATTAAAACCGACAATATAAATGGTGGCATCTTTCATTTTCTCCGCATCACCACTGATAATTGCATTTTGTTCAGCATGTACCGCCTCGCATAGTTCATAGCGCTCACCTTTTGGTACATTCTGTGCTTCACGCTTACAATAATTTAGCTCCGCACAACTGATTGCCCCGCGTGGTGCACCATTATAACCTGTACTGATAATATTATTATCTTTTACAATAATCGCCCCATAAATACGGCGCAAACAAGTTGCTCGTCTGCCCACCGCTTTTGCAATATCTAAAAAATACTCTGTCCAAGTAGGACGCACGTGATTCATCATTTCACCTCCTGTTAAAAATAGAGATACCCTGCGGTATCTCTATTTCTCTATGTAACGAAACCTTATTTTGTACCAAAAATTCTATCGCCAGCATCACCAAGACCAGGAACAATATAGCCGTGGTCATTTAGGCATTCATCTAAACTAGCTGTATAGATTTCAACATCAGGATGCTCATCGTTTACGACCTTAACACCTTCTGGTGCTGCAACTAAGCACATCAAGATAATTGATTTTGCGCCTTTTTCTTTTAACATCGTAAGCGCTGCAGCTGAAGAACCACCAGTTGCAAGCATTGGATCAACGACAACAAGTGTACGTTCACCAACATCACTAGGTAATTTACAATAATATTCTACTGGTTTTAACGTTTCTGGATCACGATATAACCCAATATGACCAACTTTTGCTGTTGGAATTAACGTCACTACCCCACCAAGCATACCAAGTCCAGCACGAAGGATTGGTACGATTGCAAGTTTTTTACCAGTTAACACTTTGCTCTTACAAGTTGTGACTGGAGTTTTGATTTCAACTTCTTTTAGTGGCATATTTCTCGTAATTTCATAGGCCATAAGCATGGAAATTTCTTCTAGTAATTCGCGAAAATCTTTTGTTCCAGTACTTTCTTTTCGCATAATTGTCAATTTATGTTGGATCAATGGATGATCAATTACGTTTACTTTTAAATCTGTCATGTAGTAAAATTCCTCCTAGTATAATGGATATTTAGCGCAAAGCTCAGCAACCATTTTTTCTGCTTGTTTTTTCACCGTAGCATCTTCTGGCTGATCTAAAACAATTGCAATGATTTCAGCTACTTTTTTCATATCGTCTTCTTTAAATCCACGCGTCGTTAAGGCAGGTGAACCAAGACGTAAACCACTTGTTACAAAAGGGCTAAGTGGTTCAAATGGAATCGTATTTTTATTCGCAGTAATACCGATATCATCCAATGCTTTTTCCGCTACTTTACCTGTTAAATTTTTCGAGCGAAGATCAACCAGCATCAAATGATTGTCTGTACCACCAGAAACAATCGTAAACCCTTTTTCGATTAACGTATTTGCCAAAGATTGTGCATTTTTAACGATTTGCTCCTGATATTGTTTAAACTCATCCGATAAAGCTTCTTTTAATGCAACCGCTTTTGCCGCGATAACATGCATCAATGGACCGCCTTGGATACCAGGGAAAACCGCTTTATTGAATTGTTTTCCGAATTCTGCATCCTTGGTCAAAATCAAACCACCACGAGGCCCGCGTAATGTTTTATGCGTAGTCGTTGTAACAACATCAGCAAAAGGAACTGGATTTTGATGAAAACCAGCTGCGACTAGGCCCGCAATATGTGCCATATCAACCATTAAGTAAGCGCCAACTTTTTTCGCGATTTCACTCATTTTTTCAAAATCAATGCTTCTTGCATAAGCGCTCGCACCAACAACGATCATTTTAGGTTTGCATTCTGTCGCTGTTTTTTCTACTGCAGCATAATCAATACGATTTGTATCCTCAGTAACACCGTAAGGAACGATGTTAAAGTATTTACCAGACATATTCACCGGGCTACCATGTGTTAAATGTCCACCATCTGTCAAATTCATCCCCATAACCGTATCACCTGGTGTTAGTAAAGCAAAGAATACTGCCATATTCGCTTGTGCGCCAGAATGTGGTTGTACGTTGACATACTCGGCACCAAAAAGTTCTTTGGCGCGGTCAATCGCTAATTGCTCCACTACATCGACACATTCACAGCCACCATAATAACGTTTGCCAGGATAGCCTTCTGCGTATTTATTGGTGAGCACGGAACCTTGCGCTTCCATTACCGCTGTGCTCACAATATTTTCAGAAGCAATCAATTCTAATTTGTTACGTTGACGACTAAGCTCCGCGTCAATTGCCTTTTTAACCTCTGGATCAACAGTTGCCAAATTATCTAGTAAACTCATGTTAAAATCCCTCACTTTTTCTTTCTTAAACTATGTATCTATCAAACTTGATATACAGCTCGACTACCGCCAATAAATTTCGGACGGGTTCTCGCTGCAATCAGTATCGCTTGTCCAATCGTTTTCGTTTGCAGGCGAACCGGCACAGCCACGCGTTTTAAATGCATCCCAATCATCGTCGCCCCAATATCCAGTCCAGCATGAGCGGTAATGGTTTCTACCACCACAGGATCGCTATAGCTTTTCATCGCCTGCGCAGCCAGTGCTCCACCAGCCGTTGGCGCTGGCATTACTTCAACCTGCTCCAAATGATACTGCTGCATTACTGCACGTTCCACTACGAGCGCACGATTCAAATGCTCACAACATTGGATTGCCAGGAAAACACCAGCCTGACTCGTGATCTCTTGCAATGAATGCATGAGAATCTCTGCTACTTCTTTCGAACCAGCCGTACCAATTTTTGCGCCAGCAACTTCACTGGTAGAACAACCAACAACGATAATTTGTCCAGCCTTAATAGCAGAAACGTCAATAAGTTCAGTGATTGCTGCTCGCGACTGCTTTCTGATTGCTTCTAAATCCATACCGCAAGACTCCTAGCTTATTTTTCTAGTGCCATAATTTTATTTACACGACGTGCATGACGATCTCCAGTAAACTCTGAAGTCAACCAAGCTTTTACGATTTCAATCGCTGGGCCAACACCAATGACACGTTCACCCATCGCTAAAATATTTGCATCATTATGCTCTCTGGACATTTTTGCCGAAAAAACATCATGACAAAGCGCTGCACGCACGCCTTTGATTTTATTCGCAGCGATAGAAATGCCAATTCCAGTTCCACAAAGTACAATACCTTTATCAGCTCTACCACTTACTACGCTATCGGCAACTTTTTCAGCGATATCTGGATAATCCACTGCCTCACTGCCAAATGTACCAACATCGTCAATTTCAATTTTCATTTCAGTTAAAACTTTTTTGATTTCTTCTTTCAAGTTCACTGCACCGTGGTCACTACCAATTGTTACTCTCACGTCTGTTACCCCCATCAAAACATCTTATGATCTGCTTTTTATTTTAAAGTTTTTCCGCTAATAAAGCTACCACTTTAGGCCATATTTTCTCTAAATATTTATCAATACCTTTTGCCGAGGCCTCATAAATGGCAACATTACCACCAAACGGATCGATCACATCCACCGTTTCACCTGCATACTCAGGCAAAGTAAAGACTTTGCCTTTTGCCTGCGGAACTCCATTTAAAATTGCCATTTTGTGTGCCTTTGTCATCGTCAGAACTAAATCTGCTGCTACAATACACTCCCCAGTTACCTGCCTTGCTACATGATTTTCTAAAACCAAACCACTCGCTTGCATAACTTGGCAAGCATTTTTCGACGCAGAGCTTCCTGGTATCGCAGCTAACCCCACTGAAGATACCATCATAGTATCTTCTAGTTGATTTCTTACTATTCTCTCTCGAAATAAAACCTCAGCCATTGGACTACGGCAGGTATTTCCTGTACAAACAAATAAAACCTTAAACACCAAACTTCACCCTCTAACAGCAAAATCTACTACTATTTTAACACAAATTTTGCATGAACAAAAAACATTATGAGATTAAATTCCAGAGCATATCCCCCCCTAGCAAAATCAGAACAATTCCACCCACTTGTTCGGAACGCTCACCCAACAAGTTGCTAGCTTGCTTGCCAAGACTTAAACCAATTGTCGAAATAGCATAAATAACACTACCAAGAATGACATTGAGTTTAATTAGATCGACTTCCATCATCCCAAAGCTAAAGCCTGCCGCCAGCGCATCGATACTAACACTAAACGCCAGCACGATTAATGTCCAGCCTTTTAAAGGATTTTTCTTTTTATGTTTTAGTTTATCTTCCTTGATAAAACCTTCTCGCAACATCAAGATTCCTAAACCGACGAGCACTCCTGCACCGACAATACTTGCACAATTCTCCATAATGAGTACAGAAGAACCGCTATACACGCCTAGCTTATCGACAAATCCACCTAAAAATCGGCCAATATAATATCCAGCGAGTAACATCACAATATGAAATATCGCAAAAACAAAACTCGCCTTAACAATAACACTGCGCTTAATATGGTTCATACCAATTAAAATCGCTACTGAAAATAAATCCATACCTAATGCTACGCTTAAAATAAAAATCTCTGCACTCCCCAAAAACTCCACCTCGCTCTTTCAGTTGTATGAGCTCAAGCATAACTTATACACTTTATAGATTTATTATTCGGTAGCCACTCGCCTTATGCATACGATTCATAATGGCGAGACCCAGTCCTACCTCTGCTGTACCTTCAGCAAAAATAACATCAACCTCAGTTTGATCAAATTTACGCAAAGCTTCGTAAAGATTCGTCGCAATTTCACTCATTTTTTCACGACTGCCATACACTGCAATGACAACATCCACTGGCAATTCTTTTGCCGTTTCACTACTGACCACAGCACCAATTTTTTTCCCTTCGGCTTTTGCTTTCTCAATTTGCCCAAGCAAACCTGCAACCATTTTCTCTTTTGCACCCTCCAGCATAATCATCGGTGCTTTTGGTGCATAATGTGTATATTTCATTCCCGGTGCTTTAGGAATACTATTTTCCCCAGCTAAAGCGGGATCTAGTTTCACTTCGCCAACAACCGCTGCTAACATCTCGAGCGTAATTGCCCCAGGACGAAGGACCGTTGGCACCTCACTCGTACAATCGACAATCGTAGATTCCAAGCCAAACTTACAACTACCATTATCAACGACCGCACCGATTTTACCCTGTAAATCTGCCAAAACAGCTTGCGCCGTGGTCGGACTAGGACGTCCAGAGGTATTGGCACTCGGTGCCGCTAGTGGAACCCCAGCCAAACGAATCAGTTCACGGGCAATTTCATGATTCGGCATACGGATACCAACGGTATCCAGTCCACCCGTTACTGCATCTGGTACAATGCGATTGCGATTTAAAATAATCGTAATCGGGCCAGGACAAAATGTCGCGATGATTTTGCGTGCTGTAGCACTGATATCATGCGCTAGCTTATCTATTTCAGCAAAATCAGCTACATGCAAAATTAAGGGGTTATCAGACGGTCTACCCTTCGCTTGATAAATCGCTTTTGCCGCCTCTGCATCGAGCCCATTTGCCCCCAAACCATACACAGTTTCGGTGGGAAACGCAACCAAGCCGCCCTTTTGCAATATTTCTGCCGCTGGCAATAAAGCCAAGGCATCTGATTTTTCTGTAATTGTAATTACTTTTGTTTCCATATTAAAACTACTCCCGTTTATCGATAATGACGACCCGCTCAATTCCACCATAATCTTTTACTATACTTACTTCACCAAGTTCAGCAAACGCATCGGCTAATTTTGCCACCGCTGCCGCTTGATGAATACCAACTTCAAAGGCCATAAATCCACCCGGTTTTAATAAACTTGCCCCTTCATCTACCAGTTTGCGATAAAAATCTAAACCATCCGTTCCACCCGCCAATGCACCATGCGGTTCACATTTTACCTCTGGCTGTAAGCCTTCAATATCGGCATCGGGAATATACGGTGGATTGGAAATAATCACATCAAACAACTGATCTTTTACAGGGCTATACACATCGCCATGAAAAAAGCTTACCCTGCTTGTCACACCGAGTTTTTCGGCATTGCCTCTCGCTACCTCGATTGCCGCTTCAGAAATATCTACCGTACTTCCTACCGCCTGCGGTAAATTTGCGAGTAGCGACAATACAATCGCTCCGCTGCCTGTACCAATATCAACAAAGTTTACACTTTCTTTTTCCTTAAGCCGTTCGATTACCGCTTCTACTAATATTTCAGTGTCTGGACGAGGAATCAGCACCGCTGGTGATACGGTAAATTCTAATCCCATAAATTCTTTATAACCGATGATATACGCAACTGGCATTCGTAGAACACGTTTTTTAATCATGTCTTTATACCTTACTATCTCATCCGCTTGGAGTGGCTCATCAAAATGTACATATAAGTAAATCCGTTCTTTTCCCAAAACGTGGGAAAGCAGTACTTCCGCATCAAGGCGCGGAGATTCCACGCCTTTTTCTGCAAAGTACTGCCCTGTCCATTTTAAGATACTGCCAATCGTCCATACTTCGTTTGGCCTTTCCACCTTAAGTAACCTGCTGCAATTTTTCACTTTGATCTGCTGTAACCAAAGCATTGATTAATTCGTCAAGTTCACCGTTCAAGACGAAGTCTAATTTATGAAGGGTAAGACCGATACGATGATCCGTTACCCGACCTTGTGGGAAGTTATACGTACGAATACGCTCACTACGATCGCCCGTACCAACTTGGCTCTTACGGTCTGCGGCAACTTCACTGCGTTTTTCTTCTACCGCAATTTCTAATACTCTCGCACGAAGTACACGCATCGCTTTATCCTTATTTTTTAACTGTGACTTTTCATCCTGGCATTGCACCACAACACCAGTTGGTAAATGCGTAATCCGCACCGCCGACTCAGTTCGATTTACATGCTGACCACCAGCACCACTTGCACAATAGGTATCAATGCGCAAGTCGTTTTGCTTGATATCCACATCCACTTCTTCCGCTTCAGGCAGTACTGCCACTGTAACCGTAGAAGTATGAATACGTCCGCTAGACTCCGTTGTAGGTACACGTTGCACACGATGTACACCACTTTCATATTTCAATTTGCTATATGCGCCATAGCCATCAATCGCAAAAGAAACTTCCTTGAAACCACCGAGTTCCGTATCACTGGCATCTAAAATTTCCGCGCGCCAACCTTGCATTTCCGCATAACGCGTATACATTCTAAACAGATTTCCGGCAAACAATGCCGCTTCATCACCACCAGCACCACCACGGATTTCCACGATAACACTCTTCTCATCGTTTGGATCCTTTGGCAGTAACAGGATCGGCAATTCTGCTTCCAAAGCTTCTTGTCTGACTCTTAATTCAGTAAGTTCAGCTTCGACCATTTTCCGAAAATCGTCTTCTAATTGTTCTTCAAACATTTCCTTTGCTTCGTCAATGCCCTTGCGAACTTCTTTGTATTCACGAAACTTCTCTACAATCACGCCAAGACTGGCATGTTCACGGCTATACTTCTGCCATTTTGGCATATCCGCAATCACATCTGGATCACTAATCATAGACTCCAATTGCATATATTTATCTTCAACTGCTTGTAACTTATTAAGCACTATTCTTCACCTCTAACATCAGTATTATAAATTCTCTACTGGTGCTGGCCTTACTGCTTCTAACGCTTGTATAGCCACTTCCACTTGGTCATTATCTGGTTGGTTCGTCGTGATTTTTTGCAGCCAAAGACCTGGTAAAATCGCAACTTTTACAAAAGAATTCTCACTGCGCCCAGCAAAACGAATAATTTCATATGAAACACCCGCCACAACTGGTAGTAGTATGATTCTCGACAATATTCTAACCCATAAATCAGGCCATCCTAAAAAAGCAAACATAATGATACTGACAACCATAACGATCAGTAAAAAAGCTGTACCACAACGTGGATGAAGCGTACTATACTTTTGGACATTTTCTACCGTAAGCTCCACCCCTGCTTCATACGCATGAATGGTCTTATGTTCAGCACCATGATATTGAAACACTCTTTGGATATCCTTCATCCGTGAAATTCCATAAACATAGGCTAAAAAAATGAGCATTCTCAGGGCACCTTCAGCAAGGTTTAACCATACTGGATCCTCAATCGCCCCATGAATATACTTTGCCGCAGCCGTTGGAATGATCACAAATAAAACTATCGCCAATCCTAGTGAGAACATCATCGTCATCATGATTTCACGATTCGATAGTTCTTCGCCCTCTTCACCAGCACGTTGCGCTGAATAAGATAACGATTTCAACCCTAGAATAAGCGATTCTCCTAAAGCTATAACTCCACGCAACATCGGTTTTTGCAATATAGGATACCGCTGCGTTATAGACGAAACTTTTTCTATTTTTACACTTATTTCACCAGACGGTTCACGTACTGCAGTAGACACAAGCTCAGGTCCACGCATCATTACGCCTTCAATAACCGCTTGACCACCAATGGTTGGCTTT
>Ga0316600_10000608_pt1 | contig 17090 bp, 13 predicted proteins | sample OWC_soil_day5_CT_FD_207652 | JGI IMG/M metagenome (GOLD analysis project Ga0316600, IMG submission 207652) | Wetland soil microbial communities from Old Woman Creek delta, Ohio, United States - OWC_soil_day5_CT | ecosystem: Environmental > Terrestrial > Soil > Wetlands | place: USA: Ohio... | reverse complement strand
GAAAAAAAATGGCAGAATATTTTTGACCTATTCGGCTAGTGCTACTGATGAAAATTATTGTATTGGAATGCTGACAGTTGATGAAAATGCTGACTTATTAAATCAGGAAAATTGGAAGAAGTCATCGCAGCCAGTGTTCAAAACTTCTTATGAAAATGGTCAATATGGTCCAGGACATAATAGTTTTACCGTATCAGAGGATGGCAAAGATGATTTGTTAGTATATCATTCTAGAAATTATACGAAAATTGAGGGAGATCCATTATATGATCCTAACCGACACACAAGAGTGCAGGCGATTCGTTGGAACCAAGATGGAACACCGGATTTTGGAGTGCCAGAGCGGGATGCTAAAACAAAATGATGAATCAAATAAAATAGGAGGATATAACAGATGAATAAAATACTGAACAGGGATTTTATGAATTTTGGTGGATTATTTTATTTCTATTTCATGATTTGGGCGGTAGTTCTAGCGTTCCTACCGTTATGGTTAAAGGATATAGCGCATTTGGATGAGGCGCAGTCGGGGATTGTTTTCTCAGCTATGTCATTGATGGCACTTTGTTATCATCCTTTTTTTGGCTATATTCAAGATAAATTACGGTACCGTAAAAATTTGTTCGCTTTAATTGCAATTGCCTTGCTGTTTATGGGGCCGTTTTTTAACTTTATTTTTATTAAATTATTGCAATTTAATGTAATGGCAGGCGCTCTTTTAGGCAGTTGTTATTTAAGTCTATGTTTTTTTGGTGGTGTAGGTGTCGTTGAATCTTATATTGAAAAAGTAAGCAGAAAGAATGGCTTTGAATATGGTCATGTTAGACTTTTTGGCTCGATTGCGGGTGCGACGGCTACGTTTATTGGTGGTCTCCTTTATGTGCAGAATCCCGATAATATTTTCTGGTTTGGCTCAGGTTCAGCAGTATTATTGTGTGTGCTTTTGTATACAGCTCGTGTAAAACAAGAACAGGTAGCAGGAAAGGAAAAAGCCACGGGAATAGAGATCAGTAAGAAAGATGTTTTAGACATTCTAAAAATGAAAGATTTTTGGTATTTTGCTTTTATTATTGTTGGTAGTGCTTCTATTTATGATGTATTTGATCAGCAATTTCCTAACTATTATGTAACTTTCTTTGATGATAAGATGACAGGAATTGATGTATTTAGTAAGTTATGTGCGGGGCAAACTGCTCTAGAAGCTGTTTTGATGATATTTGCTCCGGCTTTAGTTAATAAAATTGGCGCAAAGAAAGGCTTGCTGTTGTTTGGGATACTAACGTTTGTTCGTATCATCGGCAGTGCTGTCTTTACGACGCCAATTATGTTATCTGCCATACGTTTGATCGCTGCATTTGAAATGCCTCTCATGTTGGTTTCGGTTATGAAATATATCACAGGGGTTTTCGATGTGCGCTTATCGGCAACGGTTTACTTGCTAGGATTCAATTTAGCGAAACAAGGGGCTGTTGTTATTTTCTCTTCGATTGCTGGTGGAATGTACGCTATGTTTGGTTTCCAAAATACATATTTATTTCTAGGGGGAGTCGTGCTGATTATTACGATAATTAGTGTCTTTACGTTAAAAAGTGACAAAAAAGATATAGATTTAGTATATGATCTAGGAGTGGCAGAAAAACAGTAGGTAATAGTTTTAAACGATAGAAAAAACAAAGAGTCTGTCGCAGATTTGCGACAGACTCTTTGTTTTTAGTGAATTTGAATTTGTTTATGATTTTCATGTGGTTTCGATTTTGGCATTTCTACCTTTAAGACACCATCTTTAAATTCCGCGGTAATATCTTCTTCGGCAATATCATTAATGAAGAAACTGCGTTGCATAGAGCCAAAATGACGTTCACGGCAAACATAGTTTTCATTATTTTCTTCGGATTGTTCTTCGCGTTTTGCAGTAATTGTTAAATAATTATGTTCGTAGCTTAAAGAAATATCTTCTTTTTGGATACCTGGTAACTCAGCGATTAATTCATAAGCGGAACCTTTGTCTTTGACATCAACCTGAAATGTGGAATGGAGCTTACTCATTGCGCCAAACGGTTGCTCTAAAAAGTAATCGAATAGACGGTCGAAAGCATCTCCTTTTTTAGCAATATTGCCTTGAGAACGGAATGGTACTAAATCAAACATACTCTCTTCCCCCTTAAATATTTTATTGGTAAACGGGAATCATTACATTAGCTGGTTGCTATTGTTAATTCCTTATTACAACTTTATTATAAACCTAAAGCTTTAAAAAGTCAAAAGGTCAAAGTGAAAAATATAATAAAAACTATGAGGGCGGATAAGTAAAAAAAGAGTATCACCTCTAAATGAAGATGATACTCTCAGCTTATAGATAAAATGATATATTTGTGTCAATAACTTAGAAAATATCTAAATTCGTACCACTTATAAACTAGTACGAAGATAGGTTGCCGGTTGGCGAGAAGTGCTCAGATGCTAGGCGCAGCAAGGTGTTGCGAAGAAGTCGTACTTCCGTACGTCGACGAGCAGCACCTTACTGCAACGACGCAGATGGGGGCTGCTCGCCGCCTCGCAGCCTGTCTGTCCATAGTTTGTCTAAATATATTTATACGATTTTGGTTGTCCAGCCTTCGACGTTCCATACATCGGTTACCCAGTCTTCGTAAAATTCTGGCTCATGGGATACGAGAAGAATGGTACCTTTAAAATTAATTAAAGCAGTTTTTAACTCTTCTTTTGCTTCAACATCTAAGTGATTTGTCGGCTCGTCTAGTACCAATAAGTTGATTTTCTTTTGCATCACTTTACAAAGGCGAACTTTAGCCGCTTCCCCACCGCTTAATACCATCATTTTGCTGGTGATATGTTCGTTGGTTAAGCCGCAATTGGCGAGTGCAGCACGTACTTCATAATTGCTCATGCCAGGATATTCTGCCCAAAGTTCTTCAAGGGCGGTATTGTCGTTATCACGGCTAGATTCTTGTTCAAAGTAACCAGGTTCTAAGAATTCGCCAAGTTCTATTTTTCCAGAGATTGCTGGTATTTTGCCGAGTAATGTTTTCAGTAGTGTTGTTTTACCAAGACCATTTACACCGCGAATGGCGATTTTTTGTCCGCGCTCTAAAACAATATCCACTGGTTTAGTAAGTGGTTCGTCATAACCAAGTACAAGTTGTTTCGCTTCAATGACGAAACGACTTGGCGTTCTTGCTTCGTTGAATTTAAAGTGAGGTTTTGGTTTTTCTTTTGGTTTTTCGAGAATTTCCATTTTATCTAAACGTTTCTGACGACTGTTTGCCATACCACGTGTAGCAACGCGGGCTTTATTACGGGCAATGAAATCTTCTAGACGGTCAATTTCTTGTTGCTGACGATCAAAAGCAGCATTTTCTTGTTTTTTACGCATTTCATACATGCTTTGGAATTGATTGTAGTCGCCAGTATAACGCGTTAAGGTTGCATTTTCAACATGGTAAATTACGTTGATTACGTCATTTAAGAAAGGAATATCGTGAGATACGAGAATAAAGGCATTTTCGTAATTTTTCAAGTAGTTGGTTAGCCATTGAATATGTTCAACATCTAAATAGTTTGTAGGTTCATCTAGGATCAGAATTGTAGGATTCTGTAACAATAGTTTTGTTAACAGCACTTTGGTACGTTGCCCACCGCTCAGATCAGTGACTTCTTTGTCTAGTCCAATATCGCGCAGGCCAAGACCATTGGCAATCTCTTCGATTTTTGCATCAATCATATAAAAACTATTGTGATCAAGAATATCTTGAATTTCACCAACATCGACCATCATTTTATCAAGGTCATCGGGCGATGCATCGCCCATTTTATCGTAGATGTCAATCATTTCAGCTTCTAATTTATACATTGCATCAAACGCAGTCCGAAGAACTTCACGAATCGTCATACCTTTTTTTAGTACGGAGTGTTGGTCTAAATAGCCAACTGTTACACGATTAGACCAAGTGATTTTCCCTTGGTCAGGTTGTAATTGCCCAGTGATGATGTTAAGAAATGTTGATTTACCTTCACCATTTGCGCCGATCAAACCAACATGCTCTCCCTTTAATAAACGGAAGGAAGCATCTTCAAGAATAGTTCTTCCTCCGAAATCATGGGAGACATTTTCGACATTTAATACGCTCATTTACAGCCACCTATCTATAGTTTAATTAATTTATTTATTGTAGAATATCGTATTGTACGCGTGAAAGCAAATCTTTCTTTATCCTAAAAGATTTATTTTATAAGTTTATCGTGAGAACAGAAACATCATTTTATAGAATCGCAAAGAAGAACAGAGATCTTGAAAAAATGGAAATTACAAAAAAAGTAAGGTAATTTGTATCCAAAAATTTGCTGAAAATAAAAAAATGGTTGGGCTAGTTTTTAGACTAATTCAACCTTATTGGTTATTATTTTATATTTTTCTATTACATATTCGTTAACAGTATTTTAAGAGCAATACGTTTTTCGGCGGAAAGCTCACTGATTAATTTTATTAGGTAAGTATCTACATCGGCTTGATCGCCCTGATCTTTAGGCAAAACTTCAGCTTCACTTTCTAGATGATCCAAATCTTCGATTTTTATATGCAGTGCGTAGCAGATTTTTAACACATTGTCCACCGCTGCGCCACCAATAGAGCCATTTAAAATAGATAATAAAGTAGTATATGGCATTTGAATTTGCGTTGAAAATTCTTTTAAATTATAACCGTGTGATTTAATGAGCGATTTGATATAGTCTTCTCGTGTCAAAATAGCGTACACCTCCCTTTTGTAAGTAACTGTATTATTCTAGTAAACTATATATACGAAATTATACAGATTTTTCAATGATTTTCAAGTTAAATTTGTAATTTGTATAAAGCAAAAATGCAATCAACGTTTATTTGGCTTTTGATTACATTTTTTATGTGCAAATTGTTTATAAATTTTATTATATTATAACATATTATGTATATTGAAATTGCTAAATATCAAAAAAACACGAAAAAACATTTCAATACAGAGAATATTCACAATATTACGTATTGACCGATACGAAATATTGTGATAATGTATGTGTCAGAGATGAAATTTAGTATTGTATGCAATCGTAAAACGAGAAAACGTTTTTAACGAGTAATAACTACAATAAAAAGTTTTAAATTGCATGAGTGATGCTAAAGCAAAGAAATCTAAGGATAGAGCAGAGGAGGCGAAAAGTAGCTAAAAACAGATAGTTTATAATATTCAGAATATTATAAACTATCTAACGGTGTTGCGCTATATTGGAGTATTCGGAAAATTTGATATGAGGAGCAATGAAAATGGATAATGTTTTATTAGGTGAATTTATTGGAACTGCGGTACTGATCGCTTTTGGTTGTGGCGTTGTAGCTAACGTATCGTTAAAAGAATCAAAAGGTCTCGGCGGTGGAGCAATCGTTGTTTATACAGGTTGGGCCATGGCGGTTGTCATGGGGGTTAGTTGTGGCCTTGCGATTGGCAACACAGGTGATTTAAATACGGCAGTTACTTTTTTTAAATTGTTAATGGGCGTTTATTCAGTACCAGTTGCAATCAATATTATGGTTGCACAACTTCTCGGTGCAATCGTTGGGGCTGCGCTAGTTTGGCTGGCGTACTTACCACATTGGAAAGCAACGGAAGATCAAACGACTAAACTGGGAGTTTTTTCTACGATTCCTGCAATTCGCAGTTATGGTGCAAATGCACTTTGTGAATTTATTGCTAGTACGTTCTTGTTCTTTATCTTTATCTCCTTTGGTAGTAAATTTGTTTCCGGTCCTACTGGATTTCAACCTGGAATGGGAACATATATGGCAGGCCTCGCAGTTTGGGCAGTTGGTTTATCCTTCTGCGGTCCTACTGGATATGCTGTAAATCCTGCGCGTGACCTTGGACCTCGTATTGCACATGCAATTTTACCGATTGCCGGCAAAGGTAGTTCCGATTGGGGTTACTCTTGGGTTCCTGTGGTTGCCCCTATGGCTGGTGCAGTAGCAGCGGTTGTTTTAGCTAAGCTTTTTGCTATTATTTAAAATTTTTATTAGAAATTATAAGATAAAAAACTAGTTTTAATATAAATCAATAATATAACGAGGAGTGACTTTAAAAATGACAACAAAGTATGTAATGGCGCTTGATGCGGGAACGACAAGTAATCGAGCAATTATTTTTGATAATGAATCTAATATTATTGCGATGGCACAGAGAGAATTTACACAAATTTTCCCAAAACCAGGTTGGGTAGAGCATGATGCTGAAGAAATCTGGAGTACACAAATTACAGTAGCAAAAGAAGCAATTGAACGCGCTGGAATATTGGAAAGCGATATTGCTGCTATCGGGATAACCAATCAACGTGAAACTACAGTTGTTTGGGAAAAAGCGACTGGAAGACCAATTTATAATGCAATTGTTTGGCAATCCAGACAAACTGCGGGAATTAGTAATGACCTGAAGAAAAAAGGTTTGGAACAAGAATTTAAGGAAAAAACAGGACTTGTAATTGATGCGTATTTTTCCGGTACAAAAATTAAATGGATTCTTGACAATGTTGAAGGTGCTAGAGAAAAAGCAAAAAATGGCGAATTGCTGTTTGGTACCATTGATACTTGGTTACTTTGGAAACTTAGCGCAGGGAGAATTCATGTAACGGATTATTCCAATGCATCAAGAACCTTGTTATATAACATAAAAGAACTTAAATGGGATGAAAAGCTTTTAGAGTATCTTGATGTACCAGCGAATATGTTACCAGAAGTGCATAATTCTAGTGAAGTTTATGGCTATACTGACCCAGGTATATTTGGTGCTACTGTACCATTAGCAGGCGCGGCTGGAGACCAACAAGCTGCTCTTTTCGGACAAAATTGCTTTGAATCCGGTATGGCGAAAAATACGTATGGCACAGGCTGTTTTATGCTGATGAATACAGGGGAAAAAATGTATTCTTCAGACAATGGCTTGGTAACAACGATTGCTTGGGGCATTGATGGAAAAATCAATTATGCATTAGAAGGCAGTATCTTTGTCGCAGGATCTTCTGTTCAATGGCTTAGAGACGGATTGCACATGATTGAAGCTGCTTCCGACTCAGAATGGATTGCAAAAAAAGTTCCAGATACAGGCGGTGTGTATGTTGTCCCAGCATTTGTTGGACTTGGTGCTCCTTATTGGGATATGCAGGCACGGGGAACTATCATTGGTTTGACACGCGGTACGAAAAAAGCGCATATCGTTAGAGCAACCTTAGATTCTATGGCGTATCAAACACGCGATGTGTTGAGTGCTATGGAAGAAGATTCACATATCAAACTAAAAGCGCTAAAAGTAGATGGTGGTGCTTGTGCCAATAATCTATTGATGCAGTTTCAGTCAGATATTTTAGGAGTTCCTGTAGAACGTCCAAAAGTAATTGAAACGACAGCATTAGGTGCAGCGTATCTTGCAGGTCTAGCTGTTGGCGTTTGGAAAGATTACTCCGAGCTTAGCAAGAAATGGGCGCTTGATAATCGTTTTGAACCAAAAATGGAAAAAGAAGTAAGTGGAAAACTATATCGTGGCTGGCAAAAAGCTGTTAAACATTCCATGAATTGGGAAGAAGAAGAGTAAGCCTAAGTATAAAATATTAAAATAATGGAAGGGAGGATTCTCTTATATTTAGATTATAAGAGAGTCCTTTCCTATTACGTAATAGAATCGAGAATGTCAGTAAAGGGGACAAAAAAATGGAAAAAGCAACAGTGGTCGTTATTGGCGGCGGAGCAACTGGCGTTGGAATACTACGCGATCTAGCTATGCGCGGCGTTGATGTACTGCTTTTAGAAAAGCTGGATATGGTAAATGGGACAAGTTCTCGTTATCATGGTTTGCTTCATAGTGGAGCTCGTTATGCAGTAAAGGATCAGGAAGCTGCTAGAGAGTGCATAGAAGAAAATGCTATTTTACGTAAAATCGGAAAATCTTGTGTAGAAGCAACGGAAGGATTGTTTATTCGGTTGCCGGAAGATGATGCAGATTTTGAGGGAAAATGGGTAGAAGGCTGTAAAAAAAGTGGAATATCGGCGATTCCTATTACGCCACACGAAGCTTGGCAATTGGAACCAAATTTATCACATCAAATTATATCAGCATATAGAGTTCCTGATGCGGCAATCGACGGTTTTCGTATGGCGTGGCAAAATGTAGATTCGGCAGCACGTTACGGTGGTCGTGTTAAAACTTATACAGAGGTCATTCGGATTGTTTCGAAAAACGGTAAAATTATTGGGGTAGATGTGCGCAGTTATTTTACAAAACAGACCTATTTTATTGCTTGTGAATTTGTGATTAATGCGGCTGGCCCATGGTCGGGTCAAATTGCGGCTCTTGCAGGGCTTGATGTAAATGTGCAGCCGGATAAGGGAACTTTGATTGCCTTCAATCAGAGAATTTCGAGTCGGATTGTCAATCGTCTGCATGTACCGTCAGATGGCGATATTTTTGTGCCACATGGTTCAATTACGATTTTAGGGACGACCTCGATGTCGGTAAAAGATCCCGAAGATACAAGCTCTTCCTTTAATGAAATAGAAAGTTTGCTGCAAATTGGGGAGAAAACCTTTGAAAATCTTCGTAAATATCGTGTTTTAAGAGCCTTTGCAGGATCGAGACCATTATACAGTGCGTCTGGAGGAAAAGGCCGCGGTGCTTCGCGTGGCTTTGTGATTTTAGATCATGCTGAAGATGGACTGCATGGATTTATGACAATTACCGGTGGTAAGTTTACAACCTATAGGCTTATGGCAGAAAAAATCACCGATATTGTTTGTCAAAAATTGCAGGTGACTACGCCATGTAGGACGGCTGAAGAACCTTTGATGCAAGCGGTAACAGAAGAGGTAAAGCAGAAAGCTCACAAATATTTCCCGGCATATGGAACAGAGTTGGCGGCTACTCGGCTAGGTGCTGACAGGTTTGAACGTGTGGTAGAACGTTTAGAGAAGAATCCAGAAGAGCGTCAATTAATCTGTGAATGTGAAAATGTAACATTGGCAGAGATTGAAGAAGTTATAAAAGAAGGTACAAGTTTTACCGTGAGTGATATCCGTAGAAAGACGCGTATGGGCATGGGGACTTGTCAGGGGAATTTTTGCTCGCTTCGTAGTGTTGGCATTTTGTCACGTTCTGATTCCATTGTTGAAAAGCAGCAATCACTACAGCAACTACAAGACTTCTTGCAGGCTCGATGGAAAGGCATTCGCCCAGTTCTTTGGGGCAATGCATTGCGTGAGACTGAAATGGCACGAGGCATATATGGCGTTGGATTAAATGTGAATGGGGGGAGTCCAGAATGATAAAGTCTGATGTAATTGTGATTGGCGGTGGTTTTGCCGGATTGATGGCAGCCGCTGTCAGTGCCAAACGAGGCAAAAAAGTAACGTTGTTGACCTATGGTTCGGGTTCCTTTCCTTTAAATAGTGGCTTAATTGATATTATGGCAAGGCCGATAGATGAGACTGTTTGTGCTACGCCGGTTGAAGGGATACAGGCATTACCAGCACAGCATCCTTATAAAAGAGTAGCTGCCAATATAGTGGAAGATGCAGTCACATTTTTTAAGGAGTTGTGTGAAGAAGAAAACTATCCGTATAGCGGCAGCCTGACAAAGCATCAATGGGTTGTGACCGCTTTAGGGACGATGAAACCGACCTGTCTTGTTCCCAAAACGATGCTGGGTGACCTTTGCCTAAAGAAAGAAGAAATTGTTCTTGTTGGATTTAACCGATTAAAAGATCATTATGTAAATGTAATGGAAGAGAATCTTCAGCAGAGCCTAGGCAAGAAAAAAAATTATACAACGGTCATGGTGGACGCAGGGATAGAGGATGGTAGAGATTTAACGGCTCTTGATATTGCCCGCTGGTTAAGTACAACGCAAGGGTATGAAACATGTATTAAACAATTGCGCTCAGCTGTCAAAGCAAATAGTGTAGTGATTTTACCTCAAGTCTTAGGACTAAAACACGATTATGCGATTTGGGCGCAAATGAAAAAAGATTTACAATGCGAAATTCTGGAGAGTACTGGTTTGCCGCCATCAGCAAATGGGTTAAGACTTCGTAATTTGCTTTTAAATTATTTAAAGAAACACAATGTAACGATGATCGAAAATGCTAAGGTGATTGGATCTACTGTACGGAATCATATCTGCACAGCTATCACTACTCAGGCTGCCGCGAGAGAGCGCACTTATAAAGCAGATAATTTTATTTTAGCAACTGGTGGTTTTTATGGTGGTGGACTACAGATGGAGAATTTCCCAAGCATAAAGGAAACGATTTTCGATATTCCAGTGCAGTTTGAAGGAGAAGCCGAAGAATGGGCAAACGAAAAACTTTTTTCTAATCAAAAACAACCGTTTGCTGAGGTTGGAATCCAAACAGATGCCAAGATGCGTCCGCTTGATGGAGCAGGAAACTGTTTTATCAACAATGTTTTTGTTGTTGGACGTAACCTTAGCGGCTATGATTTTTGTTTTGAACAATCAGGAAATGGTGTGGCATTGGTATCTGCTTATCAGGCAGCTATGTCATTGTAGGAGGGATTATTATGGGAACATTAGAAGAAAATCCTAAAGGAACGGCCGATTATTGCACAGCTTGTACATCTTGTATTACAGCTTGTCCAGTGACAGCTGCAACGAGCAAGTTTCGTGGGCCTAAACTTGTTGGACCGGCGCAAAGTCGAATGAATTTTGCTGAACCAGATGCAGAAGCATCACTTGAATATTGTTCAAATTGTAAGAATTGTGATATCTCCTGTCCGTCTGGTGTGGCTGTTTCAACGTTAAATATGTTGCAGCGCGGAGAGTACTATAGAAGTCATCCACATCCTTTAAGAGATCATATATTGGCACATGGTGAACAGATGATAAAACTGGCTCGTAAATTTCCGTTTGGTAGCTTGTTTGCTAATTTAGGTGCGAATATAGGACGTAAAACAGGTATGTTTAAAATGATAGGGATCGCATCAAAGCGCCCTATGCCTAAATATGCAAGCAAATCATTCTTGCAGCAGTTTCGCTCAATCAAGCAAAAATCCTATCCAAATAAAGTTGTGTTTTTCCCAGGCTGCTTTATCAATGAAAATGATCCAGATGTAGGAATTGCTTTTGTAAAAGTTATGCAACAGAATCATTATGAAGTTATTGTTGATGAGAATTTTGTTTGTTGCGGGTCGCCACTGGTGGTGACCGGATATTTAGATGAAGCACAAGCAAATGCGCGGAAAAACACTGCATTGATTCGCAAATGGACCGATCAAGGCTATCCAATTCTTACTTGCTGTACAAGTTGTTCTTTGATGCTTAAACAAGAATATGCTGAGCTATTTGATTTTCCAGATCTACATGAAAATGCAAAATTTGTGTATGATGCTTGTGAGTTTTTATTAGATTTGCATGAAAAAAATCGTCTAGATCAGAATTTTAATCACCAAGGTGGCAACTATATTTATCATATGCCTTGTCATCTACGCGTACAAGGCATCGGGACACCAGCGCTAGAGTTGTTATCGCTTGTTCCTAATGTAGTTGTTGAGAATGCTGATGCTGGTTGTTGCGGCATTTCAGGAAACTATGGTTTTAAAGAAGATAAATATGAAATATCAATGCAAGTTGGTCAAGAACTCTTCCAGCGAATAAAAGAATCTTCGGCAGATACAGTGGTTTCCGATTGTGGTACTTGCCGCCTGCAGCTAGAGCATGGGACTGGTTTTAAGACTGTTCATCCAATTGAGATACTTTGCACCGCTTATCATGCATAATTTCAGCGATAAATATCTTGGTTTTTAAAGGGGAAACGGTATAAATTATTTTGATAATATTGATAAAATCATGCTATAATATTCCATAAGATTATAAATACGATAAAATAAGATGAAAAAATTTTCATCTTATTTTTGGTACCCCAAAACTGAGAGAAATGCAGAGAATTTTGCAGTCATGACGAAGGAGAATTTGGCATGAAAAAAGGGTATGTATTGGCTTTGGATGCAGGAACAATCAGAAATAGAGCGGTTATTTTTGATAGTGAATCGAATATTGTATCAGTAGCAAAAAAGGAGATTGTATCGTTTCATCCAAAACCGGGCTGGGTGGAACAGGATCCAGAGGAAATTTGGAGTACACAGCTTCTTGCAGCACAGGAATCAATTGAAAAATCGGGAGTTAAAAAAGAAGAAATCGCAGCACTTGGTATAACAAATCAGCGTGAAACAACTGTGGTATGGGATAAGGCTACCGGTAGACCGATTTATAATGCGATTAGCTGGCAATCGCGGCAGACAGAGGAGATTTGTCGTAATTTACGCAAAATGGGGTTAGAAGAGGAATTTCGTCAGAAGACTTCACTGATTATCAATTCGTATTTTTCAGGCAGTAAAATACGGTGGATTTTAGATCATGTGCCTGGAGCGCAGGCAAAAGCTGAAGCTGGTCAACTGCTTTTTGGAACGATTGACACTTGGATTATGTGGAAACTGAGTGGTGGGAGAATTTTTGCAACAGATTATTCTAATGCATCGCGAACGTTGCTTTATAATTTGCGGGAATTAAAGTGGGATGAAGATTTATTGCAGTATTTGAACATTCCACAGTGTATGTTGCCAAAAGTTTGTTCTTCCAGTGAAATCTATGGCTATACAGATCCGAGTATATTTGGGATGAAAATACCAATTGCTGGTGATGCGGGCAATCAACAGGCGGATTTATTTGGACAATGCTGCTTTGATCCTGGAATGGCGAAAAACACCTATGGCGAAGGTTCTTTCTTTCTAATGAATACTGGGCAAAAATTCTACCATTCGAACAATGGTCTGATTACGACCATTGCTTGGGGGATTAATGGTAAAGTTACGTATGCACTGGAGGGGAGTGTTTTTGTTGCTGGTGCCGCGATTCAATGGCTTAAGAGTGGTCTCGGTATTTTAGATACACTAGCGGAGTCTGAATGGCTGGCGAAAAAGGTTGGAGATACGGGTGGTGTCTATTTTGTCCCAGCTTTTCGTGGGCTTAGCGCGCCGTATTGGGATATGCAGACAAGCGGTATGATGATTGGCTTGAAAAACGATACGACCAAATCGCATATTGTGCGGGCGGCCTTGGCGGCGATGGCTTATCAAGTACGCGATGTTGTAGAAGCGATTGAATCGGATACAAAAATGAAGATTCAAGATTTGAAAGTTGATGGCGGGGCAAGCAATAATAATCTTTTGGTACAGTTTCAGGCAGATATTTTGGGTGTTCCTATCAAGAGGTCACGGATTAGGGAGACCACCGCACTTGGTGCTGCCTATCTTGCTGGCTTGGCTGTTGGGGTATGGAAAGATACCGATGAATTGAAAAGCCAATGGCAAGAAGATGCTTGTTTTAAATCGCAGATATCAGAAATAGAACGCGAAGACTATTATAGTGGCTGGCAAAATGCGGTTTCTCATGTTATGCGCTGGGTTGATAAGGATTGATGAATTGACATTTCCTGCGTGTAATGAACAAAAGTGTTTTCAGAAGATACAATCATACACAATATAAAAAATATTATTGCATTGATGGATATTATCTGTTATACTATTAGTAATTTAATTCTTAACAAAGACGATGAAGAGGAAAAGTAAACATATTCTATTATTACAGAGAGTCGGGTGTGCTGGAAGCCTGATATAAGAAAATGTGTTGAAGTTCACCTTGGAGTTACCCACTGAAAATTTAGGTAGGTGGCGTCGGAACCTTTCCGTTATCATAAAGGAGAGTATCGGCTAAAAGCCCGTACTTTTTGAGATGTTTGCTTTTTAGCAAATAATTAAGGTGGTACCGCGAGCATAACCCTCGTCCTTTTATTAGGATGAGGGTTTATTTTATTTTCAACTGATTTTGGAAAGGAGGTAGTGCAAAGGTGACGAAAGTAACTGAAACATTAGGTTTTCTTGGACCAAAAGGGACGCATAGTGAAGAAGTGGCACTCTATTTAAACAGTGAACAGAGAAATGCTGGAAAACAGTGGAATCTAGTCCCTTATACCAGTATTTATGATGCAATTTGTGCTGTAGAGCAAGGTCAAATTGATCGTTGTGTTGTGCCAGTAGAAAATTCAATCGAAGGTTCGATTAATATTACCTTAGATACCCTAGTACATGATGTGGATCTGCAAATAGAGCGTGAGATTATCTGGGCGGTACACAATCAGTTAATGGTCAAAAATCTTGAAGATGAAATTACGACGATCATTTCACATCCGCAGCCCTTGGCGCAATGTCGGAGTTTTATAAAGAACCATTATCCCAACGCTGAAATTAGGCCTGTTTCTAGTACAGCACGTGCAGCTAAAATCGTTGCTGAAGGCAAGAAAGGGTATGCGGTCATTGCTTGTCAAAGAGCAGGTGATCTATATTCCCTGACAACCATAGCTACGGAGATTCAGGATAATAATACAAATTGCACACGTTTTTTAATTCTGACTAAGCCAAAAGAAACGAGTGTCAATGGAAAAGATAAGACCTCAATTATTTGTCAAATCAACGGAGCCAAAGCAGGGAGCCTATGTGATGTGTTATTAGAATTTGCTAAGCGTGATGTTAATTTAACGCGAATTGAATCTAGACCAGCACGGACTGGACTTGGAAAATATATTTTCTTTTTGAGTTTGGAAGGGGCGACGGACAAAGTAAATGTAAAAGCGGCGATTAAGGCTGTTTCAAAAAAAAGTTTATGGTTAAAGAATCTTGGTTCCTTTAATGTAATAAAAATAGATAATAAAGATAAACAATAAAAATAGATAATAATAATAAAAGGTGGTAAAATATTATGGTAATTATAATGAACACAGATGCAAATGCAGAGGAAATCAAAGCGGTTATTCAAAGAGTACAAAGCGTTGGTTTACAAACCCATGTTGTTGAAGGGGAGTCGAAAACTATCATTGGTGTAATTGGTGATAAAAATATCATGGCAACACTCGCAATTGATGCAATGAACGGTGTTGAAAAAAGTGTTGCTATTTCAAAAAGCTATAAATTAGTAAGTGCTGAATTCCATCCAACACCTAGTGTTGTTGATGTTGCTGGGGTAAAAATTGGTGGTGGAAACTTTGTTGTGATGGCTGGCCCATGTGCGGTAGAAAGTAGAGAACAACTTTTTGAATCAGCGAAAATTGTAAAAGCTGGTGGTGCACAATTTTTAAGAGGCGGCGCGTATAAGCCTCGTACATCTCCTTATGCTTTCCAAGGTCTTGAAACTGAAGGTTTAAAATTTTTAGCAGAAGCGAGAGAATTGACAGGCCTTAAAATTGTAACTGAAGTCACAGAAGTGGAAGCTGTAGAAACCGTTTCTAAATATGCGGATATGCTCCAAATTGGTGCACGTAATATGCAAAACTTCAGCTTATTGAAAGAGGTCGGCCGTGGAGATAAACCAGTTCTATTGAAACGTGGTCTTGCTGCTACAATTAACGAATGGTTACATGCTGCTGAATATATCCTTAGCGAAGGCAATCATAATGTTGTATTATGTGAACGCGGAATCAGAACTTACGAAGAATATACGCGCAATACATTGGATCTAAGTGCAGTTGCAGCGATGAAGCATTTGAGTCATTTGCCAATCATTGTTGATCCAAGTCATGGTACTGGTAAATGGAGAATGGTAAAACCTATGGCAATGGCAGCAGTAGCATCTGGTGCAGACGGATTAATGATCGAAGTGCATCCAGATCCATCCAAAGCATTGTCGGATGGTCCACAATCTTTGACACCAGAGAACTATCAAGAAGTGATGAATAGCGTATTTAGATTAGCTGAATTCATCAAAGCAGAAAACTTATAATTTGAATGAAATAAAAGACAGAGGCTCGGTCACTCCCGCGAATGATCGAGCCTCTGTCTTTTGTATGAATAAAAACTCCGTGAATATTCACGGAGTTAATAAAATCAAGTGGTGGGGTTAACAGAATTCGAATCTGTGACCTCTTCGATGTCAACGAAGCACTCTAACCAACTGAGCTATAACCCCAAGTATAATATATTTTACTATAGTTTAAACATTTTTGGCAATAGAGAAATTTGTCTGTTTTACTTAAATTATCAGCGATAAATTTACTAGTGCGGTAGTCCTATGTAAATTAAAGGGATAAATGGTATAATTATAATCAAAAATTCCAAAAATTTTTGCGAGGTAGATGGATATGAAAAAAAATATGAAGCTATTTCTTGTATTAAAAATGGAATATGGTGCTGGCGAAGAAAATGTGTTTACAGAAATTTTACATGCGACATCGAGTTGTAGCACTGCAAGAATCATGAAACAACATTATATGGAAGAGCTCGCTGAAGAGATTAAAGGAAAGAATAATCGATGGGTTTCCGTGCAGTTACATCAATGTGGAATTCAGGTAGATGAAGATATTATAGAAAATAATTTATTTTTACGATATATTGATGGAAGTAGTAAATGTTGTAAAGAACAAATCTAGTAGTTAAATAGTAGATTGCGTTGTGATTCTGCTGATTTAGTTTTATTTGTAATGGAGACTGGAGAACATCCCTAGGATGATTTCTAGTCTTTTTAATTTTATGAAGGGATTTACTTCATATTTATTCTATATAATATTATTAATAGAGTGAATATGAAGTTTAGAACTTGTAACAACTTTTTAAATATAAAACAGAAAATAAATATGAATAAAGTGACATAAGTAAAGATGATTATATGGACAATTTTATTTTCCTTCTATATAAAGGTCTTTTTTATTAAGGAGAAAAGATGAATGATGAATTGTTCATTCGATGTCGATTAAGTAGCGATTAATGTAATTGAGCGAAGAAGTTTACTTTATGCACAAAAACATGTTGACATAACGAAGTAAAGCGTGTAATATAATACAAGTCGCTGACGAGAAGTCGTCGCTTCAACGAAATCCTTCTTAAAAAAGAATTTCAAAATTGTGTTGACAACAACTTGAACGTTGTGTTAATATAAATGAGCTGACAACGCAAGGCGTCGGCAAGTGTTCTCTGAAAACTAAACAATGTAGAAAAAATTAATGC
>Ga0316600_10000606_pt1 | contig 17104 bp, 15 predicted proteins | sample OWC_soil_day5_CT_FD_207652 | JGI IMG/M metagenome (GOLD analysis project Ga0316600, IMG submission 207652) | Wetland soil microbial communities from Old Woman Creek delta, Ohio, United States - OWC_soil_day5_CT | ecosystem: Environmental > Terrestrial > Soil > Wetlands | place: USA: Ohio... | reverse complement strand
GAAACCATCGCGGTCGCGATCCCACGGCCGGCTCGCCTGATGGGGGGCGTCGTTGCGGGTGGAGACCGCCTTCGCCTGGCAGAAGGCGCCGACCGCCAGCGGCGTCTGGGCCATCTCCGCCCCGCCGGTCACCATGACGTCGGCGTCGCCGTACTGGATGGTGCGCATGCCGATGCCGATCGCGTGGGTCGAGGTCGTGCACGCCGTGACCACCGCGAGGTTCGGCCCATGGATGTTGTACTGGATGGACAGGTGCCCCGAGATCATGTTGATGATGCTCGAGGGGATGAACAACGGCGAGATCTTGCGGTGCGAGTGCCCTTCGAGGTACCTGGCGGTGTTTTCCTCGATGGTGGCCAGGCCGCCGATGCCGGCGCCGAAGACCAGTCCCGTCCGCTCGCGGTTGCCCTCGTCGAACTCGAGACCCGAATCCCGTATGGCCTGGATGCCTGCCGCGACGCCGTACTGCATGAACGGGTCCATGCGCTTGGCGTCCTTCGGCGCCAGGTACTGCGCGGCGTCGAAGTCGCGCAGGCCGCCGATGAAGTGAACGGGAAAGCTGCTCGCGTCGAACTTCGTGATCGGGCCGATGCCGCTCTGGCCCGCGAGGATGGCGTCCCAGGCAGAAGGCACCGTGCAGCCGACCGGAGACAGCAGGCCGAGACCCGTGACGACGACGCGACGCTTGCTCAATGCCCTACCTCAGCCGGCCCGCTCCCCGGGTGACGGACGTGCGACGGGCCCCGGCCAACCCTGGCCGGGGCCCGTCGGCGATTCGAATCAGGACTTGGACTGGTGCTCGACGATGTAGTCGATTGCCTGCTGAACCGTGGTGATCTTCTCGGCATCCTCGTCGGGGATCTCCGTTTCGAACTCCTCCTCGAGCGCCATCACCAGCTCGACGGTGTCCAGCGAGTCGGCCCCCAGATCGTCCACGAAAGAGGCGTCGTTCGTGACTTCCTCTTCCTTCACGCCGAGCTGCTCGGCGACGATCTTCTTCACCCGTTCTTCTACTGTGCTCATCTTGGATGGTGTCCTGTGATTTTCTGGGGTCCCGGCGCGGCCCGGAGCCGCAACAGGGGGCGCCATTCTAAGTAAAGCGGCCAGCCACCGCTACATGCCCAGCCACCCGGGGCGGCAGATTGTTTAAAAATTAGGCACTTAGGCGGCAAACTGCAGGCTCAGGGCATGTGCATGCCGCCATTGACGTTGAGCGTCTCACCCGTGATCCAGCCGGCCCTGTCGGAAGCCAGGAACCCGACGGCTGCGGCGACGTCCTCCGGGGTGCCCAGCCGCCCGAGCGGGATCTGCGCGGCCAGCGCCTGGCGCTGCTCCTCGGCGAGCGCCCGGGTCATGTCGGTGTCGATGAACCCGGGCGCCACGACGTTGGCGGTGATGCCGCGTGAGCCGACCTCCCGCGCCAGCGACCGGGTGAACCCGATGATCCCGGCCTTCGCCGCGCTGTAGTTCGCCTGGCCGGCATTCCCGATGAGACCGACGACCGAGGCGATGTTGATGATCCGCCCCCTCCGCGCCTTCATCATGCCGCGCAGGACGCCCTTGCACAGCCGGAAGACCCCGGCCAGGTTCGTGTTCATCACCGCGTCCCACTCGTCCTGTTTCATGCGCAGCAGCAGGTTGTCACGGGTGATGCCCGCATTGTTGACCAGGATTCCGATCGTTCCCTCACGCGCCTCGACGTTGCGCAACGCGTCCTCGCACTGGGCGGGGTCGGACACGTTGAGCACGATGCCTCTGCCGGGCGAAGGCTGGGTGGACAGCCACGCATCGATCGAGGCCGCGCCCTCCTGGCTGGTCGCGGTCCCGACCACCGTGGCGCCCATGCCGGCCAGCTCGAGTGCGATGGCGCGACCGATGCCGCGGGACGCGCCCGTGACCAGCGCCACCTGCCCCGCAAGGCTGCCTTGCTGCGTCATACGTCACCTCCTGAGAGTCCGGCGAGCGCCTGGTCGAGAGACTCGGCGCTGTCGAGCGTGAAGACCGCCAGTCCGCGCCCGCCCTCGGCGCGCCGCACCAGTCCGGCGAGGACTTTCCCGGGACCGGCCTCGACCACGTGCGTCGTGCCGGCGGCGATCATGTTCCCGACGATCGAGGACCAGCGGACCGGGTTGAACAACTGCCGGTAGAGCCCGTCCCGGACGGCCGCCGGCGAGTCATGCCAGCCTGCATCGAAGGCGTGGACCGGAACTTCCGGCGCGCGAATCTCCACCTGCGCCAGTCTCTCGCGGAAACGGCCGGCGGCCTCGCGCATCAGCGGGCTGTGCGAAGGGACCGAGACCGGCAGCGGGACCACACGCTTCGCGCCGCGCGACTGGCACGCTTGCGCGGCGCGCCCGACGGCCGCCGCGTGACCGGCGATGACCACTTGCCCGGGCGAGTTGTAGTTGACGGCGACGACCACCTCACCCTGCGCCGCCTCGGCACAGGCCGCCTCGACCTGCTCGTCCGCCAGGCCCAGCACGGCAGCCATCGCGCCGGCGCCCTGCGGAACCGCCTGCTGCATCACCCGGCCGCGGAACTGCACCAGCGCCACGGCGTCGGAGAAGCCGATCGAGCCGGCACAGACCAGCGCAGTGATCTCGCCGAGGCTGTGTCCGGCCATCACCGCTGGATCGCCGCCGCCCCGCGCCTGCCACGCGCGCCAGGCCGCCACGCCGGCCGACAGCAGCGCCGGCTGCGTGCGCTCGGTCTCGTTCAGTGCGGACTCGGGGCCCGACTGGCAGAGTTGCCAGAGGTCGTAGCCCAGGATCGCGCCCGCCTCGGCAAACGTCTCCCGCACCACCGGCGCGGCGGCCGCGAGCGAGGCGAGCATCCCGACGGACTGCGAACCCTGCCCGGGAAAAACGAAGGCTGCCTTCACGAGCGCTTCTCCCACTGGAAACCGGCGACGATTATAGGGGTTATCACCGACCCGACCGACGGATCCTAGACCTGCCGGAACCCGGGGTGCCTCGGGGTGGTCTGGTATCATGACCGTTCATTCAGCCCTGCCGCCGACGGCAGGCCATGGAGTTTTGAATGGCCACACTCTCCCGCTCCCAGCGCGGCTTCACCCTGATCGAGATCATGGTCGTCATGGTCATCATCGCCATCCTTGCCGCCCTGATCGGGCCACAGATCCTCGGCCGCGTCGACGAGGCGCGCGTGACCAAGGCACAGGCCGACATCCGCACGCTCGGCACCTCGCTCGACCTGTACCGGATGGACAATTTCCAGTACCCGACGACCGACCAGGGCCTCAAGGCGCTGGTCACCAAGCCCGACGATCCTTCGGCCAAGAACTGGAAGCCGGGGGGCTACGTGCAGAAGCTCAGCAAGGATCCCTGGGGCAACGACTACCAGTACGTGTTCCCGGGCACGCGCGGCGGGGCCTACGACCTGTATTCCTTCGGCGCGGACGGCCAGCTGGGCGGCGAGGACACCGACGCCGACATCGGCAACTGGAACGTGGAGTGAGCCACGGACGGGCGTGACGTGCCGGGTCCGCTCAAAACCGTGGCGGTCCGTTCGCACGGCTTTTCACTGATCGAGATCCTCGTCGTCGTGGTCATCCTGGGGCTGATGGCGGCGGTGATGACCGTGGCCGTCGGCGCGCTCGGCGGCGACAGCGAGATCGAGGACGAGGGCTCGCGCCTCGTGGATGTGTTCGCGGTCGCGATCGAGCAGGCAGAACTCGAGGGCCGGGACTACGGACTCAGGCTCGACCCGGCCGGATACGAAGTCATGGTCTTCGACGGGCGCCGGGGGTGGATCAACGCGGGCGGCGAACGCTGGTTCGAACGTCACGATTTCCCCTCCGGCATCGCCGTTTCCCTCGAATCAGAGGGGCGCCGGGTACTGCTGCGTGAGCCCGGGATGCCGGAGACGCGCCTTCCCCAGGTCGTCACCTTCGCGAGCGGCGACGTGACGCCGTACCGGCTCACCCTGACGCGGACCGGCAGCGGATCGACCCTGCGCATCGACGGCACATTCGACGGTACGGTCGAGGTTTCGCGCGATGACAAGGGCTGATCACCGGCAGGCCGGCTTCACGCTGATCGAGGTGGTCGTCGCCGTCGCGATCGTGGCGCTCGGCATGATGGCCGTGTTCCGCGTCGTGCACGACACGATCAACAACACGGCTCACCTGCGTGACCGCAGCTTCGCCACCTGGATCGCCGACAACCAGCTGGCGGAGGTCAGGCTCGGAACGGAACTGCCGTCCGTGGACGAGACCGAGGGCGAGGTCGAATTCGCCAACCAGTCCTGGCGCTGGCAGGTCACCGTCTCGCAGACCCCCGTCAGCGACCTGCGCCGCATCGACGTGCGGGTCGGGCGCGCGACCGACGAGGAAGGCGCCTTCCTCGCCGAGGTGAGCGGTTTTGCCGGCGCGGTCGTGATGGACACGCCGCCATCCGGCACGCTCTGGACCGGCAGCGAGGGCCCGCCGGGTGACGGCAACGGTGACGGCGACGAGGACGGGGACGGAGACGGACAGGCGCCGCCGCGGAACCAGCGCCCGGGCACGCCGGGAAACCAGACCGGCGGGGAGCCGCCATGATGCGGCGACTGCGGGGATTCACGCTGATCGAGGTGCTGGTCGCCACCGTGATCCTGGCGATCCTGTCGATCATGGCGCATCGGGGCGTGGCCGAGACCCGCCTCGCAGTGGAACGCACGCGCGGGCACATGGAGCGCGTCCGTGAGGTGCAGCGGGCGGTCACGCTGATGACGGCCGACTTCCGGCAGCTGGCGCCGCGCCCGGTCCGCGCGCTGGTCGGCGACGGCTACCGCCCGGCGCTCGAGCGCGATCCCAACGCCATCAACCTGGTCGAGATGTCGCGCGACGGCTGGCCGAACACCATCGGTGCCCCGCGCGGCACGGTGCAGCGGGTGCTCTACCTGGTCGAGGAAGACAAGCTCATCCGGCGGCACTGGCAGGTCACGGACGCGACGCTCGCCAACGAACCCGTCTCGCGTGAGCTGCTGAGCGGCGTCGAGCAGGTGCGGATCCGTTACATGAACGGCGGGCGTGAGTGGCAGGAGCAGTGGCCGCCGCTCGGCATGCCCGCACCGATCGCCCTGCGCGCGCGACCCCTCGCCGTCGAGTTCGTCATCGTGCTGGCCGACTATGGCGAGATCCGCCGCGTCATCGAGGTGCCGGGATGAGGCAGCGTGGCGTCGCCCTGATCACGGCGGTCGTTCTCGTCGCCATCGCGACCGTGCTGGCGGCGCGCGTGGGCACGGACGCAGCGATCGACCTGCACCGCACGGCCGGCATCGCCGCCCTCAACCAGGGCTGGCAGGTCGCGCTGGGAGCGGAGGCCTGGGCTGCGCAGATCCTCAACGAGGACATCCGGGACACGCAGGTGGACGACCTGTCGGAGAACTGGGCCCGGCCGGTGCCGCCCCTGCCGATCGACGGCGGCAGCATCGAGGGTACGGTCGAGGACATGCAGGGCCGCTTCAACCTGAATAACCTGCTCAAGGCGGACGGCAGCGCCGACGAGGTCAACATTGCGCGTTTCCGGCGCCTGCTGCGGCTGGCGGACGTCGACGAACGCTGGGCTGGCGCGCTGGCCGACTGGCTCGATGCGGACACCGTGGACACGTTTCCGGACGGTGCCGAGGACGGCGTCTACATCGGCCAGTCGCCTCCCTACCGGACCGCCAACGGACCGATCACCACGACGACCGAGCTGCTGGCCCTGCCCGGCTTCACGCTCGAGGACTATGCCCGCGTCCGGCCCCACGTGGCCGCGCTGCCGGCGGGAAGCCGCATCAATGTCTGCACCGCGACACCGCTCGTGCTTGCGGCCCTCGTCGAGGGCGCGACGGACTTCGGCGACGCCGAGGCCCTGGTCCGCAATCGCCAGGAGGGATGCTTTCCGCGGCTCGAGGACCTGCGGGCGACGCTCGACCAGGAGCAATTCACTGCGTTGCAGACCGCGGTTTCCGAAAATACCAACTGGTTTCGCCTGGTCGCAATCGTCAGTATTGGCACCTCGCAGCTCACCCTGTACAGTCTGCTCGAACGCAACAATGCCGGCGGTGTCCGTGCGGTCGTGCGTTCGATTGGAACCGAGTGATCCATGACGCAGATTCTCGTTCTGCGGCTCAGTGAGCCGGCCTCCTGGGTGGTCGTCGACGCCAGTGGCGCGCGGCTCGGCCCGGTCGCGACCGGCAGCCTCGCGGATGCCGCCCCCCTCGCCGCCGAACGCCGGGTCATCGCGCTGGCGCCGGGTGCCGACATCGCGCTTGCTCAACCCGAGCTCCCGGTCCGAAGCGGCTCGCGCCTCGCGCAGGTGGTCCCCTTCGCACTCGAGGAACACCTCGCGGGTGACGTCGAGTCCTTCCACTTCGCGCTGGGCAAGTCGGGAGACGACGGCCGGACACCCGTGGCCGCGGTCGAGAAATCCCGCCTCGAGTCCTGGCTGAAGCGCCTCGATGAAGCCGGCCTCGTCGCGGAGGCCTTGTTTGCGGAAACGCAGTGCCTGCCTGCCAACCCTGGCAAGATCGTCGCCGTCGTGGATGGCGGACAGTTGCTGGTCCAGGAGCCGGGCCGGATGCCGGTCGCGCTGGATGCCGAGCCACTCACCGAGGCCTTTGCGCTTGCCGGGCTCGAGGGCGAGGACAGGCACGTGCAGATGTACGTGTCCCAGGAGGACTGGGACAAGTGCGAGGAAATGATCGAGGCGCTGCGCGAGGTCGCCGGCACGCTGGACGTGCAGCTTCTCCCCGACGGGCCGCTGCCGCTGTTTGCGAGCGTGGCCGTTGCCAGTCCTCCTCTGTCGCTGCTCTCCGGTGCCTATGCGCCGAAGACCGGCTGGCAGGCACAGTGGCGGAGGTGGCGCGTCGCAGCCGGCCTCGCGGCGGCGCTGCTCGTGGTGCACGTCGGGACGCAGGTGTTCGACCTGGTCACGCTCGGTCTGGAGGAAAAGCGACTGGACGCGTCGATGTCCGAGACGTTCCAGGTGGCCATGCCGGGCGTCGAGCAGACCGCCGACCCGCGCCAGCAGATGCAGCAGCGCCTGGGAGGCTCCGGGGGACTCGATGCCGCCGGCCTGCTGGGGCGCCTCGACGGCTTGTCGCAGGCGTTCACGGCCGTGCCCGGTGCGCGGATAGAGTCCATGTCGTGGCGTGACCAGCGACTCGACATGCGCCTCTCGGCTCCCTCCGGCGATGCGCTCTCGGAGCTGTCGCGGGCGGCCGGCCAGCAGGGCCTGAACTTCGACGTCCAGTCCACCATGCCGCGCGAGGGACGCGTCGATGGCGTGGTGTCGATCGCGGCGGGGTCGTCATGAAGCTCGTCAACTGGTACCGATCGCTCACGGAGCGTGACCGCAGGACGGTGCTCTACGGTGGCATCGTCGCGGCCATCCTGCTGCTGGTCGGCGGGTTGTGGACGCTCGGGGCAGCGACGGACGCTACCCGGGAGCGCGTGGCCACCAAGCGCTCGGACCTGGCGTGGATGCAGGCCGTGGCACCGCGACTGCGGTCGATGCCGGCCGTCAACCCGGACGAGCCGCTGCCCCTGCTGGTAGATCGCACGGCGCGTGATGCAGGGCTGTCGGGTGTGGTCAAGTCGACGGATCCGTCGGATCGCGGGGGCCTGCGTGTGCGACTGGAGGGCGCCCCCTTCGACGCCACGGTCATCTGGCTGGCCCGGCTGCAGCAAGAGCGGGGCCTGGTCGTCGAGTTCGCCACCTTCGAAGGCACCGGGACCGAAGGCCTGGTCAACGCGCTGCTGATCTTCCGGGGCGCCTGAGCACGATGCGCCGGCCCAGCGTCCTCATCGCCGCAGGCACGGCGGCGTTCCTGGTGTTTCTCGTCGCCTTCCTGCCGGCATCCCTGCTGCTGCGATTCCTGCCACCGGGCGTGTCACTGGAGCAGGTCAGCGGGACGGTCTGGTGGGGCCGGGCCGAGTCCGTGGCCGTCAACGTGAAGTCGGCCGGCGGGTTCCGCAACGTCGGCGCGGTACGCTGGCACAACCGGCCGTGGCGGCTGCCCTTGCTGGACGTCGACTATGCGGTCGAATTGCGTCCCGCGGGCGGCCTGGTGGAACTCGACGTCACCGTTGGCCGAGGCGGAACGGTCACCCTCGGGAGCGTGACCGGGAACTTTCCGCTGCAGGCCGTCGATGGCCTGTTTGCGCCCGCCGGCTGGAAGGGGACCGTCGAACTCGACGTCGAACGGCTCACCCTCGTCTCCGGTTTTCCACGCAGCGCCGCCGGCGTGATGCGTGTGCAGGACCTTACCGCGCCGGGCACTCGCGGGGTGAACATCGGTGGTTTCGAGCTGACCCTGGGCGAAGGTGCCGTGGGCAGCGACGTCATCACCGGGCGACTGCGCGACCTGGGCGGCGGCGCGATGCAGGTGCGCGGGACCCTCGAGCTCAAGCCGGACCGCAGCTACCTGCTGAGCGGCGAGGTGGCGCCCGGGCCGGAGGCGACCGCGGCGATCAGCCGGACCCTCTCCTTCCTCGGGCCGCCCGATTCACTGGGACGCCGGCCATTCGCCATCGAGGGCACGCTGTAGGCCCGTGGCCGGCGCTCCCGGCCTTTCCTCAGGGTTGCCACTCCTGCCAGGCATCGAGCAACGGGAAATAGAGCCCGATCCGCTGCGGCCGCGGGTCGTACAGCTGCATGACCCGGGCGTAGCGCTGCAGCTGCGGCGAATAGCGTTCCACCTCCTGCGCCAGGAACCGGCCCATGTCGGCGCCTTCGTGCGAACCGGTCTTCCAGTCCACGATCCAGCGCAGGCCGTCGGCGTCCACGAAGGTCCGGTCGATCTTCACGCTGACGAATTCGCCATCGAGGCAGGCGGTGAGCCCAAGCTCGCTGGCTGCGTCCTTCGTGTCCGGATCGAGCAGCGACGCAGCGGTGCCGCTGCGCGCCAGGTTGTCCACCGCGCGCGCGATTCGTTCGATGGCCGCCTCGTGTCGCGCCGCGGGCAGGCCAAGCCGCGCCAGGGCGTCTGACCACTCGCCCGGGCGGCGAGTCAGCGCCGTCGCGGGCAGCCGGTGCCGGCCAAGCCGCTCGAGCTCGGCGTGCACGATCGTTCCGACCGCTATCGCTTCCTCGCCTGCCCATTCGAACTGCGGCCGAACGGACTCCGGGCCGGCCCGGACGCGGCGCGTGGTGGGCAGCACGGCGGCCGGTGGCGGTGGTGAAACATGACCGGACTGGAGGCGCCGAAAAGGCGGTGCCGAGCGCCAGGGGCGGATCTCCGCGGGCGGGGAAGCAAGTCCCCCGCCGTCCACGGCACGGCGGAATGCATCCTCGAAGTCACGCGCGATCGCCGGCCAGAAGAATCCGAGCAACGATCCATCGCGCGGCTCGACCAGCGACGGCGTGTCGGGTTCCTCCCAGGAGACGCCGACCGAGCCGAGAAGGTGGAGGCGGCGACGCGCCCGCGTGGCCGCGACGTAGGCCAGCCGGCCGACTTCGAGTCGCGTCCGCTCCCGATCCAGCAACTTCATCCACGTCTCGAGCGCGTCGCCGGCGCGGCCGTCATCGTCTCCGCCGCGGCTGGCGAGCACGATGCCGCGCCCCGCCTGCTCCACGGCAACCTGCGTCCAGTAAAGCAGCGGTCGCGGACCGCTCGATACGGCGCGTTCGAGGCCCGGCAAGACGACGGTGTCGAACTCGAGGCCTTTCGCCTTGTGAATGGTCATCAGCTGGACGCGCGCCGTGACGCTACCGACCGGCGAGGCCATGAGCCCTTCCACCGCCGCCTCGACCTCGCTCGCGGCCGGCGTGGGTCCGGCCTCGGCGCCGAGCGCATCGAGGGCCAGGAGGCAGGTCTCGACGTTGTCGAGATCCGGCGGATCGTCCACGGTGGCCGGTCCGCCAAGCGCCAGCCAGCAGCTCTTCACCCACGAGCCGAGCGCTACGCGCCCATGGTCCGACAGGGCGTCCACCAGTACCGGCAACACGCGGGCGATGCGCCGGCGCCCGTCGCCGGACAGCTGCTGCAGCGCCCCGCGATCCTGGAGGCGCGCAAGGATCGTGGCCTCCCGGTCGCCGGCGGCCAGCGCGTGCAGGTCGGCCAGCGTCAGTCCACACCACGGGGCACGCAGGATGGCGAGCCACGCAGACCGGTCGCCGGCGTGAAGCAGCGCCCGCGCCAGGGCCAGGAGGTCGCGGACCGCGGCGCGCTCCGAGAGACCCTCGAGTTCCACGCCGCGATACGCGATGCCCCGGCGCCTAAGCTCCGCCAGCACGGGCGGCAGCACGCTGCGCGAGCGGACCAGGACGGCGACGCTGCGCGGGTCGCCGGTGGGTTCCGCGCCGTCCTGCGCGAGGCAGTCGATCTCCGCCAGCGACTGCTCTATGGCGTCCACGACGGCGCGCGCGGCGCGCGTCTCATCGTGACCGGCGAGGGCGTGGACGGTCACACCGGCCCCCGCTTCGTCGTCGCGGGTCGCGGCGCTCGTCGTGTAGGGGACCGCCCCGCTCTCGTAATCGGCCGACAGGGGCAGCAACGCGCCGAAGACCCGGTTGACCCAGTCGACGATCGCGCCGCAGGAGCGGAAGTTGCGCGTCAAAGAGCGCCTGGCCAGGCGCACCCCACCGATCCCGCGTGCCTGCGCCTCGAGGAAGAGCGTGACGTCGGCCTCGCGGAAGCCGTAGATGGACTGCATCGGGTCGCCGACGCAGAACAGGCTGTGCCCATCGTCGGGCTGCCAGCCCGCGACCAGCCGTTCCAGCAGCCGCTGCTGGGCCGGCGAGGTGTCCTGGTACTCGTCCACCAGCAGGTGGCGGATGCGGTACTCGAGTGCCTGGGCCAGTTCCGTCGGCGCCTGCTCGCCGCCGAGGGCCTCGCGGGCCGCTGCCGCCACCGCCGCGTGGTCCGCAAGCCCACGCTCGCCGAAGAGCGCCTGCAATTCGGCGGCCGCGGGCACGAGCCCGCGGCACAGCGCCTCGACCCGCGACCACTGGGTGTCCGAATAGCGGTCCGGTGGAAGTCGCCGCAGCTGCGCGAGGGCAGAGACTCGTGCCGGCTCCTCCGCCAGCCGACCCAGCAGTGCGATCAGGCGCGCCTTGACGGCCTTGTCGTCGGGCGGAAAGCCGTGGCTGCGGTTGACGGTCCTGCGGACCTCGCCCTTTGCGGTCAGCAGCGTCGTGACCAGGCAGTCCCACTGCGGCCACGCTTTGACCGTCGCGGGCGGCAGCCCGTCCAGACCCACCAGCACTCCCAGCGGCCCGTCCCGGGCAGCCGCGGCGGCCGTCGCCAGGAGCTCCAGGATTTCCGGCATCGGGCCGCCATCGACGCTGGCACGCAGCCGCTCGAGGCTCGACCGGCGGGCGGCGGCGAGCAGCGTTTCCATCTCCCTGCGCATGTCGGCAGCCGCAGACAGTTCCAGCACCTTGGGTAACCAGGTCTCGCGGCGGCCCAGCATGTCCGCCACGAGGCCCTCGAGCCGGGACGGATCGTTGTCGAGCAGGCGTGCCAGCCTGGCGATGTGGCCGGCCAGCTCGTCATCCTGCTCGAGTCGCGAGCCGAAGCGCCGTGCAGCCTCGTGGTACAGGGGGCGCGCGTCGTCGAGGAGCTGCGGGGACAGCCCGAGCCGCGCGCTCAGGGGCAGTTTGCCGGCAAGCCAGTGGTTGAGCCCGTCAATGGTCTGTATGTGCAGCCGCGAGGGGTGACGCTCCAGGTCCCATCCCCGGCGGCGGCTGTTTTCAAGCGCCGCACGCGCCAGCTCCCGGGTAAAGCGCTCGTGCGCGCCGGTCTCGCCCGGCGGCTCGATCATCGCTCCGGCCAGCGCGGCGACCACGCGGTGGCGCATCTCGGCGGCCGCCTTGCGCGTGAAGGTGATGGCCACGATCTCCTCCGGCTGCTCGACTTCGGCCAGCAGCCTGAGGAAGCGCTGCGTCAGGAGGCTCGTCTTGCCCGAGCCGGCGGGCGCCTGCACGATGCAGGATGCGGTCGGATCGATCGCTTCGCCACGCGCCTTCTGGTCGAGCGCCGTGAGGTCAGGCATCGCCCTGTCCCTCCTCGGCCGCCTCGGGGTCGGCTGTCACGCGGCACAGCGTCGCCAGGTGGCAGGTGCGGCAGGTCTGTGGCTGTTTCGGGTCGACCCGGGCGACACCGTCCCGATGCGCGCGGGCCAGGGCCTCGAGCCAGCCGCTCCACCGTCGCCGGACTTCACTCCAGTCGAACCCGGCTTCCTGCTCGTCGGTGAGCTTGAACTTGTCCGCGGCATCCAGGCCCGGTAGCAGCCCGGCCGTGGCGCCGATTCCCCTGAACGCCGCCTCGTGAGCGCCCGCCTTCACGAAGGCGATGCCGTCGACACTTTCGCCCGCCAGCAATGCGTAGAGCGGCAGCTGAGGCGAGTCCGGCCGGGAACCGCGCCACTGGCTCGTGGTCGCGCGCCCGGTCTTGTAGTCGAGGATCAACAGGCCGTCGCCGACGCGGTCGATGCGGTCGACCCGCAGTTCGAGATCGAGGCCCGCGAACTTCTTCGACAGCGTCGCCTCGATGTCCACGACCTCGAAGGACTCGCGCTGCCGATCCAGCTCCAGCAGTCGGGTGATGGCCGATCGTTGCCACTCGCGCTCCAGCTCTGCCGCGCGGGGGCCGACTTCGTCCGCCAGCTCACGGGCGATCGCGCGGTCGAGCGCCGCCCCGACCAGCGCGTCGAGCGCCTCCGGGTCCAGTCGATCCAGGCCGGCCCGGTCGTGCAGGTCGCGCCAGATCGCCTCGAGCGCCGCGTGCAGCAGGTTGCCCCGTACGCGGGCGTCCACGCCGAGTCCAGGCTCCTCGAGGGGCCTTGCCGCCAGCCTCAGTTCCGCGAAGGCCCGGAACGGGCACTTCGCCTGCAGCTCGAGGATCCGCGCGCCGCCGTAGCCCCGCTCGACGAGCGGCGGCGCCCGGTCGTCGTCCACGACCTCGAGGCTTGCCGATGCAGCCAGGTCGGCGGCGTAGTCCGGCACCGGGACCATTGGCTCATGGCCCCGAAGTCCGGCCGGAATGAGGCGGCTCGGTTCCGCGGCCGCGTCGTCCACGCGCAGCGGCCAGCTGAACACGACCTCCCCGGCACTTCCCTGCCATGCTGCGACCGTCCGCAGCGCTTGCGCGAGCGTGTCCTCGGCGCTGGCTCCGGGAATCCCGAGCCGTCGCTGCAGGCCGCGCGGCAGGAACGGGTCCTGGGTCACGGCACGGGGCCATTGCGCCGCCGTCAGCCCCGAGATCCACAGGCCGTCGAAGCCGATCCCGGGCGGCTCGAGGGAATCGTAAATCCACACCGACGGCTGGCCTCGCTCCGGCTGGAAGGGAGCGGCGACGGCGCGTGCGAACTCCGCGAGCGCCTCCCCGGCCGTCAGCAGCGGCGCGGTGCGCGCCAGGCCGGCGAATTCAGCGAGCCGGTCCCGCAAGGCCTCGGCCGCCTGGAACTCGTCGCTGGCCAGGGGCCCCGCGCCCGGCCAGCCCCAGGCGGCCAGCACCTCACCGAAGCACCGTGCCCAGGCGTCCGTCGGCCGACGTCGGGCGCCCTCGGCCAGCACGCGCCTTGCGGCCTCGATCCCGCTGGCGATTGCAGGACATTCCGCTGCACGAGCACGCCGTGCGAGCTCAGCGCCCGGCCATTCGAAGGTGCCGTTACGGCGCAGGCCGATGTCGAACCGGGTGCGATCATCCGGCCCATCGGCAGCCGCCACGTGGCGCGAGCGCAGCAGGCGGCTGAAGACCGTGAACTCCACGCGCGCTGCCGACGCGGCGAGGCAGTCGAGCGCCGCCTGGCCGATGCCCAGGGCGTCCAGCGGCTCGCCGCCCGCCAGGTCGAACACCCGGTCATGCTCCCGCGCGCCCGGCAGCCCGAGCTGCGGCTGCAGCGCGGCTTCGAGGCGCCGCTCGATCCAGGCCCGCCGCGCCGCGAGGTCGGGGACGATCACCGCGAGCCTCGCCCCGGAGTCCGCCGCGAGACGCGCCCGCAGCCAGGCCAGCCAGCTGTCGGACTCGGCGACCGGGTCCGCGGCGGCACAGGTGCGTCCGCCGTGCGCCTCGGCGGCCAGGGGGGCGATGTCGGCTTGCCAGCCCTGGGCCACGAGGCCTCGGAGCAGCGCATGAAGCGCCGGTACAGGTCGATCGAACCCGGCCAGCAGCAGGGGACCGCCGACCTCGATGGAGGCTGCCTGGGCCGCTACAGCGGGCAACAGGAGCCCCGGATCGACCCGGCCCTCGTCCCGCAGCTGGCCGGTGACGTACCGTGCCCAGTCCCGGAACTGGCGCTGGTCGCCGGTGAGGACCTCGCGATCCAGCATCCCGAGGTCACCGCCATGCAAGGCGAGCCGTTGCCAGGCGTGGCGGGCCGCTCCCGACAGGTCTGCCATCGCGACCAGCGTGGAATCCACGATTCCCTCGGCGCCGCGCCGCCATGACCACGCGACCTGCCCCTCGGTCAGCAACAACGGCAGAGCGCGATCGCGCTCGGTGGCCTCGCGCCAGCGAGCGCCGAGCCAGGCGTCGAGTGGCAGCACGTTGGCGCTGGGCCAGCAGCGCAGGCCGGCCCCGAACCGGGCCTGGTCGTAAAGGCGGCGGATGATGCGGGCCTGGCGGCGGGTCGCGGTGAGGACCGTGCCGCCGGACTCCAGGTGGGCGATGAAGCGGGCGTTGAGAGCGTGCATGGGTGGCGTGTCGCAGGCGTCGCGACGAGGTTACGCCACCCCCTGGCTCACTGGACGGCCCTGAGGACCCCGCCCCTCGACTTGCCGCTGGCCCAGGAGTCGAGTTCGTCCTCGATGCGGGTGAACACGGTGGCCAGCGTCTCGGCGTCCGGCAGGTTGGTGATACGGAAGTGATCGTGGTACGGCGCGTTGAAGCTGACGCCGGGAGCCACGAGCACGTGCCGGTTCTCGAGCAGGTCCATCGCGAAGGCCTGGTCGTCGAATGACGGCAAGCGGTCGCTGGCGACGCGGACGAAGGCGTACATCGCGCCCCGCGGCGGGGTCAGCTGCAGGTACTTGCTGCGCGCGACGCCGTCGATGATCGCCTGGCGGGACTGGTACAGGCGACCGCCCGGGGTCACGAGGTCGCGGATACTCTGGTACCCGCCCAGCGCCGTCTGCACCGCCCATTGCCCCGGCACGTTGCTGCACAGCCGCAGCGAACTCAGCAGCTCGAGGCCCTGCAGGTACTCCTGCGCCTTGTCCCGCGTCCCCGAGAACGAGGCCCAGCCCACGCGGTAGCCGCAGGCACGGTAGACCTTGGACAGTCCCGACAACGTCCCGCAGAGCGTGTCGTGGACCAGCGTGGCCATCGGCACGAACCGGGCATCGTCGTAGGTCATGCCGTCGTAGATCTCGTCGGCGAACACGACCAGCCGATGCCGCTCGGCGATCTGCGCGATGGCCGCGAGCGTCTCGCGGGAATACACCGCGCCTGTCGGATTGTTCGGATTGATCACCACGATGGCGCGCGTACGCCGCGTGACCAGCCGCTCGATCTCGCCCGGGTCCGGCTCGAAGCCGCGTTCCGGACGGCAGGGGTAATGGACGGCCTTGCCGCCGTTGAGCGTGACGGCGGCGGTCCACAGCGGGTAGTCCGGGCTCGGGACCAGGACCTCGTCGTCACCCTCGAGCAGGGCACGCAGCACCAGGTCGATCAGCTCGCTGACGCCGTTGCCGATGAACACGTCTTCCGCCGTGACGTCCCGCACGCCACGGTCCTGCTGCTGCATGACGACGGCCTCGCGGGCCGGGAAGATGCCCTTCTGGTGGCAGTACCCTTCGGCGGCCGGCATGTTCTCGATCATCGCGAGCCGCATCGTCTCCGGCGTCCGGAAGCCGAAGGCGCCCGGATTGCCGATATTGAGGGAAATGACCTCGTAGCCCAGGCGCTCCATCTCGTGCGCCCGGCGCGCCAGCCGGCCACGGATCTCGTAGCGAACGTTGGCGAGGCTCGAACTGGCGGGAATCTGCGTCTTCGGCATGCGTCGGGTCCGATGGAAGGGCTTTCGAAGCATAGCGCAACCGCGCCGGCGGGTTCATCCCCGGCGGGCGACGTCGAACCATTGAACGAAACGAGGCGCCTACAGCCCGAGGAACAGGATCGCGGCTGCGCAGGCGGACAGCGTCGCCCCGGCGATCGCGTGCGACCACTTCTCCATCCCATGGGCCCGCGCGCCGAGCGCGTCGAGCCCGCGCCGGACGCCGAACACCGCCAGCAGCATGGTGGCAATCGTCGCCAGGCCGAAAGTGACGCAGACCGCCGCGACCGCCAGCCAGTGGGCCTGCGCCGCCGGATACATGAGCACCGGGATCAGCGGCTCGCACGGCCCGAAGACGAAGATGATGAACAGGGTCCACGGCGTCGCCAGCGCGGCAGCGCGACCGGCCTCCTTCGCAACGGGCGCGAAGGTCACCGCATCGGCGACCGGCAGGGTCGCCACGTGCGGATGAACGTGCGGCGCCAGCCGATGGTCATGGTCGTGGCTGTGGCGCGTCCCGTCTGCGTGGACGTGCAGGTGCGAGTGCGTCTCGCCCCGCAGGGCCCGCTTGACCCCCCACACCAGGTAGGCGAGCCCGAAACCGAACAGCAGCCAGGCCGCGATGTCGCCCCGCCAGGCCTCGACGTGAACCAGCCGCTCGACGGCGGTCCCCGCCGCGATGCCGATCGCGCCGATCAGGATGGAACCCAGGACGTGGCCGACGCCGCAGGAGGCAGTGATCGCCGCGGTCCGGGCATCGGTCCACGCCCGGGCCTTCGACAGCGCGACGAACGGCAGGTAGTGGTCCGGGCCGAGCAGCGTGTGAACCACGCCGATCGAGGCGGCGGTCAGCAGCAGCAGTGCAAGATCAGGCGCCATGGCTCCCGTTCACGAAAGTCCCTTGCATACCTGGTGTGTAGATTGTGGGAGGGCCCGCCCCCGGCGCATTCGCGTAAACCCTGATGAGGCCGCCAGGTGGCGCCAGGCGGGCCATCGTGCCTGTCTTCCGGCCTCCCGGTCAGTCCTCGCGGCGCGGCACCCCGCCGGGCCACTCACGCCAGCGGTGACAGGCGACCTGGTGCCCGGGCCGCGCCTCGTCGAGCGCTGGCCGGGCGCGGCGGCAAAGGTCATTGGCCCAGGCACAACGCGTACTGAAGACGCAACCCTGCGGAGGGG
>Ga0316600_10000604_pt1 | contig 17157 bp, 5 predicted proteins | sample OWC_soil_day5_CT_FD_207652 | JGI IMG/M metagenome (GOLD analysis project Ga0316600, IMG submission 207652) | Wetland soil microbial communities from Old Woman Creek delta, Ohio, United States - OWC_soil_day5_CT | ecosystem: Environmental > Terrestrial > Soil > Wetlands | place: USA: Ohio... | reverse complement strand
GAAACCGTCAGCATTGGCTCATAGCGTTTGCCGTTTCGATAGCAGCACTCAGAAAGATGTCCCTTACTGGTTTTCCAGAACTCGGTTTGAATTTGTTCTGCGAGTTGCTGAGAATCTTCAAGGAAATCATCACTATCCATTGTCATACTTTGAATTTGCTTATATTCAGCACCTAACATCCGGTACAAGCCTGATAAACGCCCACCTTGCATTGTGGTTTCTGCTAATTGAAATGCCTGTAGTCTCGGTGTTACCTGCAGCAGTGTATAGCCTTCATTTCTATCATGTTCAATTAGTTTTTGTAAAAATGTGATTTTCCCAGCCTCTACATCTACAGATTGTTCATACACGCTGTCATAAGCTGTAATATCAATAACACCGAGTAGTGGTTGTTCCTGTTGCTGGTCTTTCATCTGTTGATAGAGAGATTCGCCAGCTGTACTGGAATAGAAGTCAGTGATTATTCCTTCTGCTAAAATATTGGGGCCATGAATTACCTGGATCACTTGAATTTCTTCCCTGTCCGCAAAGAGTGCAGAAGTAAGTTTTATCGTATTGTCCGTTCCTAAAACAACAACCATTCCTGGTTGCTCAATAGCCTTTTCAGCGTTTGTTGTGTGCTGCCACTCTTTTTTTAGAATGACCTTTTCTGTGGTTTGATTCGAGATACATTCTTTAGCAGATTGATTAGCTGTATGGGTTGATTCGATGCCCCTCTCAGATACCCAATAATGTTCTCTGGAAAACGGATAGGTAGGAAGATTAATGCGATGCGGTTTGGTATCACCATAAAGTTTCTCCCAAGGTACTTCATAGCCTTGACAATAAAACTCCGCTAACGCATACAGATTTTCCTGATATTGGCTCTTATTCTCCTGTAATAGCTGGCTTTGCTCGAGCAATTCCTGGATATATCGTTCGATCGCCTTTTGTTTTGTAAATTCCCGGGTAACTTTTCCTCGGAATAAATTTGGCAGCCGATCCTTATTGCCAACTTGCCTCAGCACATATACAGCATCTTCAATATCCTGTACCACAACTGCACAACGATGATTAAAATGCTGACGCCCCTCCAGCAAGGTGTAGCTAATCTCAGCTAGACTGTGTTGTCCATCTTTCTTTTCCAGTACAGTAATCATATCCTGGATTTTCTCTTGCAAGGCTTCCTGGGTCTTAGCGGAAAGTGCAAGCAGGTAGTATGGACTCTGCTCAAAAGCCGTTGCGTCTGTCTCGGTCTCATAGCTTTGAACTACCATATGTACATTGGTACCACTCATGCCAAAGGCACTGACAACGCCAGTTCGCTGTTTCTCATTGGTCTTAGGCCAGGATTTATTGGTTTTATTGACATAAAAAGGGCTTTCCTGCCAATTGATATAATCATTTTCCTGTTCGCAATGCAAACTAGCTGGAATTGTTTCATGTCGCAAAGCCTGTATTAAGCTGATTAAACTGACTACTCCAGACGCTGCCAGACTATGTCCAAAATTGGTCTTTGTAGATGTGAGCGCACAGTACCCCTGTTTTCCTGTATAATCTTTAAAGGCGTCATGCAATGCGTTGATCTCTATAGGATCACCCAATTTCGTCCCCGTGCCATGGGTAACGATGTACTCAATGTCTTCTGGGTTGACCTTGTATTGATCATAGACAGATTTTAAAAGATTGGCTTGAGAAACCCCGCTTGGCGCCGTGATCCCGTTCGTTTTTCCATCATAGTTAATACCGCTACCCTGGATCACCGCATAAATCGGATCCCCATCTGCCTGGGCTTTTGATAATTCTTTGAGCACGACTACCGCAACCGCTTCGCCTGGAACCATTCCGTTGGCTCTTTTATCAAAGGCATAACATCTGCCATCCTCCGACAGCATTCCAGCCTGACTCATGGCGTCAAAAAATTCTGGTGTAAGCATCAGATTGACACCTGCTGCTATCGCTGTATCGCACTCTTGATTGCGCAAGCTCAGGCAGGCCTGATGAACGGCAACTAATCCAGAGGAACAGGCGGTATTGATTGCCATATTAGGTCCGTTAAGGTTTAAGAAATATGCTAATCTGGCCGCTAATATGCCATTGTGGGTGGACGTAACACTTCCCTTGTCTTTAACCAACAGGTGATAATCTCCATCTTCAACTCCCACAAACATCCCTATTTTGCCCTTCTTAATCTGCTCCTTACCATATCCGGCATCCTCCAGGGCTCTCCATGATTCCTGTAACATGAGCCGCTGCCTTGGATCCATAATTTCTGCTTCCCTGGGGGAAATTTCAAAGAACAGGGGATCAAATTCCTTAACGCCAGGAATCCAACCGCTTTTCCATTTGACTTGCCTGGAAAAACGTCCGTCATAATTTTCGTTTATAACCTCTTGTCCTTCAACAAGGATCCTCCACAGTTCGTCTATATTCCTAGCCTCTGGGAACCGTCCACTCATGCCGATAATGGCAATAGGCTCATGAGCACTTGGGATCGTGTTTTTCATGCTGAATCTTGGCTTTTTTTCACGTCGTTTAGGTTTTACGGCTACAACTTCAGATCTCGACAGAATTGGCTGCTTGATAGTATCTTCTATGTAAAATTTCGCGATTATTTCTTGATATTCAGTCATTAAATATTCGCTTATTTTTTGAATCGTGGTATACCCAAAAAATACTGCAGGTGAAAATCGAATTCCATAATGACTGGTCAATACCTTCGCTAATTGGGTTAAACCAATGGAATCAAAGCCGAAATCCGCTAAATTTTCCTCTATCTCTAACTTATCCCGAGAGATTTTAAGTAATATACTGATATGTTCTTTCAAATCCCACTCGAGGCATTGCTCTACACTCAAGCCTTTCATTTCTGGCCGTCTTCCTTTGCCAGCAGAACTTGCCATAACAGGAGATTCTGCAGCAGACTGATCTTGAGTCAACCCTAGAAAGCGATCTACACGACTCCTTTGCCCTACTATAACCAAATGCTGGGTACTTGGTTGAACCAATATGCGTTCAAATATGGCAGTGCCTTCTGCGGCTTCCAAAAAGCGTTGCCCACTGGTTTTCAGATACATTTTTGTATGCCCATCCTCATCAAAACCCATGCCGCCATCCTTCCATAACGGCCAATTGATAACAATAGCCTTACCATGACATCGTTCTTTCCGATAATGGGCATACGCCATCTGAAAACGGTTAGCGATTGCATAGTCGCAGAAACCAAAATCGCCTAGAATGGCTGAAGATGAAGAAAAATAGCAAATAAATTCAAGGGCTTCATCCTTGAGTATTTCATCAAGCACAATAGTACCGTTTATCTTTGGTGCAATCACCTGCTGAAAACCCTGCATGTCTTTTTCTAAGATAATTTGTCTACTTTCAACTCCAGCGGCATGAACCACTCCATGAATCTCTCCAAATCTTTCCTTGGCCTGGCTCAAGCCTTCTTTCATACTACTTGCATCACATACATCAGCTTGTACATACAAGACTTGGCTGCCCAAAGCTTCTAGTTTGTCAATCTTCTCTTGTTTTTTTGCATCAAGAGGTGATCTACCAGTCAGAATGAGCTGTAAAGGATGTTTTTTGGCAAAGTGTTCTGCAAACAACAATCCGAGTCCGCCGCAGCCGCCAGTAATAAGATAGGTTCCGCCTGACCTTAGTAGACTGCTTCCAGCTTGCATTGTGGTTGGGTGAATCTGGCACACATGTCGTTTACCTTCCTGATACAAAACACTTTGGACTTTATCCCCTTGTAGTTCCGACCAAAATCTCTGCAGCCAATCTCCCATTGTCCCCTCCTGATTCTCTGCCCAGGCCTCTTGATAAATAGCTGCCATTTCTATATCTGGTAAAATGAGTCGTAAGGAACGTTCAAAGCCAATCCAGGATTCCAGATAACAACGCTCCAACCCATTTGCAAATGGTCCTGCTAATAAGAAGCGTCTAGTGTTTAGCTGTGCTCCTGTCATGGCCTGTAGAATATAGACAATGCTAGAATAATCCTGAATACAGCTTGTATCTTCCAGCGGCCATAGATAGAGCATGGCATCCACTTCGCCATATTCTTGCCTGATGCTCTGGAAAGCTTCTTGATAAGTGGTTCGATCGGTGCGACAGACGCTATACTTTTGTGGGGAGTATTTCTCAAAGGCTGCATTTTGTGAGATAAAAACAACTGTTGTTTGCTGATCCAGTCGTTTAACCTCTTCCATGATGGTTTGCTGATTTTCTAGACTTGAAATGAAACAAACCACAGTTTTTATATTGCGTGGAGCAGTACTTCGCAAGATCTGTTCTTGCCAAACTTCTTCAAAGGTCATCATCTCAAAATCTTCCTGTTTTTTTGAAACTGACGCACTTTCTAAAGAGCTTGCTGCCAATTCTTGCACACCAACTTCGATATTCTCTTGCGCTTCCAAACTCTTCATCCGTACACAAACATTACCCTGCTCATCGCACAAGTCAATATCAAACTTCTGCACCTTGTCTCCTGCTCTGTTTCCAGCACTGTAGCGCACTACAGCCCACATGACGGAAGTACAACTACTAAGGATTTCGAGTTCTTGCAGAGCAACAGGCAACGCCAATTTAAGAGCTGCTTTGCCCTTCGTATCTTTAGAGGCCAGCATAAAGCCTAAAGACACCTTCAAGGCGGCATCCACTAAACTGGGATGCAAGACAAATTGTTTTTGGGTATCGGAGACAAAGGCAGGCAAAGATAGCTTTGCTAATACGTGGTTCTGTCCCACATGCATATTTTTAATTGCCTGATATTTAGAATCATACTCCAGCCCCATGGCCCAGAAATCCTCATAACATTCACTGGACGTAAGAGTGCTTTGATTGCACTCAGTCCGTAAGGCTTCTATATCCAAAGTTAAGTTTTCTGTAATAGTACCCAGTCCTACACTGCCCTGACTGTATACTACTAGCTCTGCACTGTCCACTTCTGGCTCACTATAGATTTCAAAAGAAATCTCGCCTTTTTCCCCAGAATAGAGACCGATATGCACCTGTACTGGCTGTTTTATCGCAATAATCGGGCGTGGCCAGACTATATTCTTCAGTCGTATTCCCTGCTGCCCTTCTATCAAAACTCCTGCACCATGCTCTACTGCCGCCCTAGCCATCTCAAGACAAGCTGCTTCTGATAAAACCCGCTGACCTTTAATAACATGATCTTCCAGAAAAAGCTCCTGACCGCTAAAAATCGAGCTAAACCGCTGTTCGGTAATGTCAGAGGTATTTTGCTGCAATAAGGGATGAATTGAGGCTACAGTGACTAGATTTGTCATTTTACTGCTAACTATTTCATCACTCTCAGGTACCCAGTACTGTTCCCTGGCAAATGGATAAGTTGGCAGGCTTATGCGGCAAGGTTTAGTATCACCATATAGTTTGTTCCAAGGCATTTCATAGCCTTGACAATAAAGCTCCGCTAACGCATACAGTTTTTCCTGGTATTTACTCTTATTATCCCGTAATGACTGGTTTTGTTCCAATAATTCCTGAGCATACTGTTCAATCGCCTTTTGCCTTGTAAAATCACGGGCAACCTTGCCTTGGAATAAGTTTGGCAGCCGTTCCTTACTACCTACTTGCTTCAGCACATATACAGCATCCTCAATATCCTGCACCACAACTGCACAACGATGATTGAAATGCTGACGCCCCTCCAGCAAGGTGTAGCTAATCTCAGCTAAGCTTTGCTGTCCATCTTTCTTTTCCAGCACAGCAATCATATCCTGGATTTTTTCTTGCAGGGCTTCTTGAGTCTTAGCGGAAAGTGCAAGCAGGTAGTATGGGCTCTGCTCAAAAGCCGCTGCACCTATCTCAGTCTCATAGCTTTGAACTACTATATGTGCATTGGTGCCGCTCATGCCAAAGGCACTGACAACACCAGTTCGCTGTTTTCCCTTGCTCTTAGGCCAAGGTTTATTTGTTTTATTGATATAGAAAGGACTTTCCTGCCAATTGATATAATCATTTTCCTGTTCACAATGCAGACTGGCTGGAATGGTTTCATGCCGCAAAGCCTGTACCAGGCTGATTAAACTGACTACTCCAGATGCTGCCAACGCATGTCCGAAATTGGTCTTTGTAGATGTCAGTGCACAATATCGCTGTTTCTTTGTATAATCTTTAAACACATTATACAAAGCATTGATCTCTATTGGATCACCCAACTTCGTCCCCGTGCCATGGGTAACAATATATTCAATGTCTTCTGGGTTGACCTTGTATTGATCATATACGGATTTTAAGAGATTGCTTTGAGAAATCCCACTTGGCGCAGTGATCCCGTTGGTCTTTCCGTCATAGTTAATACCGCTGCCCTGGATCACCGCGTAAATCGGATCCCCATCTGCCTGGGCTTTTGATAATTTTTTGAGCACGACCACTGCAACCGCTTCACTTGGAACCATTCCATCGGCTCTTTTATCAAAGACATAGCACTTGCCATCTTCTGACAGCATTCCAGCCTGACTCATGGAGTTAAAAAATTCCGTCGTAAGCATCAAATTGACACCTGCCGCAATCGCCGTATCACACTCTTGGTTGCGCAGGCTTTGGCAGGCCTGGTGAGTAGCAACTAATCCAGAGGAACAGGCAGTATTGATTGCCATGGCAGGTCCTTTAAAGTTTAGGAAATATGCCAATCTAGCCGCTAATATACCATTGTGATTAGACGTTATGCTTCCCTGATCTTTAACCAGCAGGTGATAATCTCCATCCTCGACTCCCACAAACATACCGATTTTGTTTGTCTTAATCTGTTCCTTACCATATCCAGCATCCTCCAGGGCTCTCCACGATTCCTGCAGCAGCAGCCGTTGCCTTGGATCCATGATTTCTGCTTCCCGAGGAGAAATCTCAAAGAACAGGGGATCAAATTCTCTGACGCCAGGAATCCAACCGCCTTTCCACTTGGTTTGTCTAGAGTCCATACCAGAAAATCGCTCATCTGAATTCTCGGTTATCACATCTTTTCCTTCAACAACAATCTTCCACATCTCGTCTATATTTCTAGCCTCTGGGAACCGCCCACTCATGCCGATAATGGCAATGGGTTCCAAAGTACTTTGTGGTGTGATTTTCATGTTGAATCTTGACTTTTTATTTTCATGCCGCTTAGGTTTTACGGCTTTCAGTTCAACCTTTGGCAGAATAGATTGCTTGATACTATCTTCACGATAAAATTCCTCGATTACACCTTGATGCTCGCTGATAAAATATTGGATTAATTTTTCAATTGTTGCATAACCAAAAAACACTGCTGGTGAAATTTCAATTCCATAATGGCTAGTTAACAATTTGGCTAATTGGGTTAAACCAATGGAATCAAAGCCAAAATCTGCCAGATTTTCCTCTCTGTCTAACTTATCCCGAGAGATTTTGAGTAATTTACTGATATGCTCTTTCAAATCCCACTCCAGGCATTGCTCTATACTCAATCCTTTCATTTCTGCTCGTCTTCCTTGGCCAGCAGAACCTACCATGACAGTCGATACTACAGCTTTTTGATCTTGAGTTAACCCTAAAAAACGATTTACGCGGCTTGGTTGTCCTACGATCACCAAATGCTGGGTACTTGGTTGAACCAGTATACGTTCAAATATGGCAGCACCTTCTTCGGCTTCCAAAGAACGTTGCCCACTGGTTTTCAAATACATATTGGTATTTTCATCCTGACCAGCACCCATACCGCCGTCCTTCCAGAGTGGCCAATTGATAACAACAGCCTTACTATGATGCTGCTCTTTCCGGTACTGGGCATACGCCATTTGAAAACGATTGCCAATGGCATAATCACAGGAACCAAAGTCACCTAGAACGGCTGAAGATGAGGAAAAATAGCAGATAAATTCAAGGTTTTCATCCCCAAGCAGCTCATCAAGTACAAAGGTTCCTTTTATTTTTGGTGCAAGTACTTGATAAAAACTTTGTATGTCTTTTTCTAGGAAATTTTGTTTTCCTTCAATCCCAGCGGCATGAATAACTCCATGAATTTCTCCAAACCTTTCCTTAGCCTGGATCAAACCTTCTTTCATACCACTTGCATCACAAACATCAGCTTGTATATACAAAACCTGGCTCCCCAAAACTTCTAATGCTTTGATCTTCTCTTGCTTTTCTGCATCAAGTGGTGAACGACCAGTTAGAATCAGCTGTACAGGATGCTTTTTGGCAAAATATTCTGCAAACAAGAATCCGAGTCCGCCGCAGCCGCCAGTAATGAGATAGGTCCCGCCTGACTTTAGCAAACTGCTTCCATCCTGCATTGTGGTTGGACGAATCTGGTATACATGCCGTTTATCTTCCTGATACAAAACACTTTGGACATTATCCCCTTGTAGTTCTACCCATAATTTCTGCAGCCAATCTCCCATTGGCCAAGCCTGGTTCTCTGAGCAGGGTTCTTGATACATAGCAGCCATTTGTGTATTGGGCAAAATAAGTCGTAAGGATCGTTCAAAGCCAATCCAAGATTCTAGGTAACAACGTTCTAACCCATTTTCAAATTGTCCAGCTAATAAGAACCGCTTAGTTTTTAACTTTACCCCTGCTATGGCCTGCAAAATATAAGCAATGCTAGAGTAATCCTGAATACAGGTTGCATCTTCCAGCGGCCATAGATAGAGCATGGCATCCACTTTACCATACTCTTCCCCGATGCTCTGGAAAGCTTCTTTATATGTGTCCCGATCTGTGCGGGAAACACCATACTGTTGTTGAGAGTATTTTTCAAATGCTATACCTTGTGAGATAAAAATAACCGTTGTTTGTTGATCAAGCTTTTTAACCTCTTCCATGATTGTTTGTTGGCTTTCTAACTTTGAAATAAAACAAACCATAGTTTTTATTTTGCTAGAAGTAGTATTTACTAAGGTCTGTTCTTGCCAAACCTCTTCAAAGGTCATCATTTCAAAGGGCTCTTGTGTTTTTGAAACTGACATACTCTCTGAAGGTCTTACCAATACATCTTGAACAACAACTTCAGTATTGTCTTGTACTTCTAGACCTTTCATCCGTACACAAATATTTCCTTGCTCATCACACAAGTCAATATCAAATTTCTGCAACTTATTCCCTGGTGCGCTGTCGTAGCTACGAACCAACGCCCACATGGAGGAAGTACAACTGTTAAAAATTTCAAGTTCTCGTAAAGCAGCAGGAAATACCGACTTATGCCCATCGATACCTGTCGTGAAACCGACCATTGCCTGCAAAGCTCCATCTATTAAACTCGGATGCAGGACAAATTGATGTTGCGCAGCAAAGACAGAGGAAGGTAAGGATAACTTCGCCAACACTTGATCTGAACCTACATACACCTTCTCAATTGCCTGATACCCAGAGCCATACGTAATCCCCATAGCCCTAAAGGCCTCATAACATTGACCAGGCGTAAGAATGCTTTGGCTGCACTCAGCCTGCAAAGCTTTAATATCTAAAGGTAAAGCTTCTACAGCACTACTCAGTGCTGCACTGCCCTGACTGTGTACTACCGACTCTGCGTTACCTTTTTCAAGGTTGCTGCTGATTTCATAAGCAATCTCGCCGTTTTCCTCTGGGTAAAGACCGATATGCACCTGCACCAGCTGCTCTAAAGCGACAGTCGGGCGCGCCCAGACTATATTTTTTAGTCGTATTCTACTCTGGTCTTCTTTCAACTCTCCTACAGCCTGCTCCACTGCCGCCCTAGCCATTTCAAGACAGACTACCCCTGGCAATAATACTCGCTGCCCCTTCACAACATAATCTGCAGTGAAAAACTCCTGACCTGTAAAGGTTGAGCTAAATCGCTGTTCAGAGAGATCGGATGTATTTTGATGCAATAGAGGATGAATAAAAGTATTGACTAAGCTTGAAATAGTACTATTGCCTATTGCTTCAGTCTCAGGTACCCAATACCGTTCTCTGGCAAATGGATAGGTTGGCAGGCTAATGCGGCGTGGTTTAACATCCCTGTAAAGCTTGTTCCAATCAAAGTTTAATCCCTTGACCCAAAGTTCTAACAGTTTTGCATATTTTCCTTTGCTGATCCAAGTATCAATCGTCTTTGCGATATCTTCATCTGCAAAAACAGCCAATGTCTCTTTATTGCGTTTGGCCTGCCCTCGATAAAGCCCTGGAATACTAGCCTGATTTTCAATAAACCTTTGCAATTTTTCTTCAAGTTCCTTGATTGATCCAACGATCAAACCTAAGCGTTCTTCCATAGCTCCCCGGCCTACCTGAAAGGTGTAGGCAATATCCGCTAAATTAAGATCGTTCTGTGATTCAATCCAATTCCTCATGCATTCCGCATAGATTTTTAATTGTTGTTCGCTTTTTGCAGATAATACAAATAGCACAGGATTGTTTTGGCGGCTTAGCACTGGTGCTGTAACGGTTTTAGTCTTGGGACGATATTCTTCTATGACAATATGGGCGTTTGTCCCGCTAAAACCGAAAGAACTTACACAAGCTCGCCGTGGAACTCGCTCATCTGATTCCCATGATCGCAATTCGGTGTTTACAAAAAACGGAGAATCTTCAAAATTAAAATGTTCATTAGGATTTTTAAAATTTAATGATGGCACCAGTTTTTTATACTTTAGGCATAATAATACTTTTTGAATGCTTGCCACGCCAGCAGCTGCTGAGGTATGACCGATGTTGCTTTTTACAGACCCTATTGCACAATATTTTTTTTGATTTGTCTTTTCTTTAAAAACCGTTGATAACGCCTCTAATTCAATAGGATCTCCCAGTTTAGTTCCAGTCCCATGCATTTCAACATAACTAATGCTCTCTGGATGTATTTTATATCTATCGTACAAATCCCGTACTAATTGTGTTTGGCTATTCATACTAGGAGCCGTAATTCCATTTGTTTTTCCATCTTGGTTGATGCCTGATCCAATAATAACACCATAGATATTATCATGATCAGACTCAGCATCTTTTAATCTCTTTAATACCAACGTACCCACACCTTCGCCTGGTACGAAGCCGTTGGCGCTGTTATCAAAGGTCTTGCACTGACCGTCTGGTGATAACATTCCAGCCGCACACATACCAATATATGACTCCGGTGTCAGATACAAGGTTACACCACCAACTAATGCCATATCAATCTCGCGGTTTAGTAAAGCCTGGCATGCTAAATGGGTGGTTACTAGTGATGAGGAACATGCTGTATCAACTGGAATTGCAGGTCCTTTAAGATTAAGATAATAAGGGATACGCGCCGCTGCGATAGCAAAACTGTTACCAGTTATATTATTTGCTCCGTCTGGATTCCGCTGTAACATCATACTATATTCATTGTTCATAATTCCAAGATACACACCACATTTTTTGTTATTCAGCAGTTGTGGGCTATAGCCAGCATCCTCAAAGGCCTTATATCCTTCTTGTAAAAAGATACGCTGTTGGGGATCCATAGCTTCTGCTTCCGTTGGAGAAATATTAAAAAATAATGGGTCGAAATACTCTATATCATCCAAGGACCCCATCCATTTACAATATACTTTCCCCTTTTGCGCAGGACGTGGATCATAATATTGATTTATATCCCATCGGGAAGTAGGAATTTCTCGGATTGAATTTTTTCCTTCAAGTAAATTATCCCAGTATTTATCTAAATCATATGACTGGGGATATCTTCCCGACATCCCCACAATGGCAATAGCTTCTTTATCATTTGCTAATGCAGAACAATAATCCCCTTCAACAGTTTGTAACTCCTCAATATTAAAAATTGGCTTGGTAGTAGTGTCATTTGCAGCTATTACTTTGGGGGATTGCTCTGGTACTGCTTTTACTTTTGTCAACTCTTTTTTGGCATTTTCAGGACTTATTTCTCCAGCTTGCAAGGCACATAATATTTCTTCTGACCGCCTCATCAATACTTTCCTCCTTGAAATCCGCTTTAAAATTTATAACCGAGAATAGTCTGTAAACTTTATATAGTATAAATTCATAGCTGTTACTTCCCAAACAATGCAATAATTCGCTCTTTAACCTCTGCTTGCTGAAATGTCTTTTCATGCATTACAATCTCTTGTTCGATAACCCTAGGGAGCTCAGCACGAAGGTTAGCAACTAGATGATCTTTTAATATGATTAATGATATTCTCGGTTTTTCAGCTATTTGCCTAGCCAATTCCAGAGCATAGACTGGTACTTCTGCCCGAGGTAACACAGGGAATGGAATCCCTCGCTTCTCAAGATCTGCTCCACGATAACTACCAGCGTTTAATAATAATTCTTCTGCTAAACTAAATCCTAATTTCTTAGGGACTATGTAAGTCGCACCCATTCCCGGCGTAAATCCATATTTCATGAAGTTAGCAGCATAAACACTTTCCCGGCTCAAAATCACAAAGTCAGAAAATAACCCAAGGGCAAACCCACCTCCAATCCCATGCCCTTGCATAGCAGAAATCACGGGAATCTTACAATCCAATGCAAGGCTATAGAGATTATTATTTCCATCAGTAAATTTTGCTTTGCCTTCATGTATAGCTAATAGCCCGTCTTGAGTTCCACCAGAGGCAAAATAACTATCATATCCAGTTAGAATCACTACCTTATAATTGGGATTAGCTTGAATTAATTCAAATGATTGTACCAATCCGACTGTCAATTCCTTGGAAAATGTGTTTTTATTAACCCTATCTTGCATTGTTATTTGAACAATACCCGTTTCCACTTCACGTAAATCAACAACAGATTGTATCATATCGTTTTTCTCCTTTTTCTGACAATCGAACACTAAAAATATCAATCTTCCCAGGGGAATTTCCCTTTTTCAACATATCGGAGAATCCCCGCAAGATTTTCCTGGTCTGAAAACACATCCAGATTAGCTGCTACAGCCAGTGATTTAGCTTGAAGGAGCGAATCATCCAATCCATTCATATAGCATTTATAGCGCATAATTGCCTTTTTGGACAAACATCTGAGGCGCAGTAAATGCTTGCGCAACAAGACCTCACTCTGAGTTTCATAAGCATCAACCAGCCCCCATGTATGAGCCTGTTGCACAGAGATTGTCTGGGTCATTAATGTCAGATAATGAGCTTTTTGAAATCCTATCCGTCGAATCAAAAAAGGTAAAACACACGCTGGAAAAAGTCCAAATAACAATTCCGACAAGCTAAACTGCGCAGTTTGATCGGCAAGTACAATATCACTGACTGCAACAAATCCCACCCCTCCCGCATTAGCCTTGCCTCGAACATGAGAAACTGTTACATACGGCCCCTTTGCCAATTTCAGCCATAAGTCATATAGGGGCTCTGGACTGTGTTTACCTGCCAATTGTGCGTGTATCTCCTGAAAATCAGCACCAAAACAAAAAACTTCTGGAAGACCTTCCAATACCACAACAGTTATCGATTCTTCACATAAGTCAAGCACCTGATGGCATTCTTCCACCAGGCGATCATTTATTGTATTATTTGCTTCAAGACGATGAAACTGTAAAAAACAGACCGACCCTTGAAAACGAACCTGAATGGTTTGATAGTTCATTAGGTCCACCCATACTCACGATGAAATTCACAAATCTCTTTTAAGAACAAGTGCTGTTTTCCTTGGCATGAGGCCCATGCCCCTGGAACAGAATTACAATCCAACTTAACATTTCGAGTACCAAACTTTACTGCATTACTTGCCATTAGCAAGGCCTCGTATTCATCTATAGATAATTGATAGCGTCTGTTTAAATGACTCTCTATACCAAAACGACGCTGACGCTCCTGCCCTTGCGCTGTAACAACCCCACTATAAAACTCAGAACAACAGCCAGATCCATAAGAAAAACAACCAATACGCTTAGGCGAATCAAAACGTCCCTGGTCTATAGTACCAGCCAGGGATAGTAGTACCGTCGCGCCCATGATATTTCCCACCCGTTGGCAGTAGGTCAGTCCTGGCATTACACGTTGTCCAAAATCTACTTCGATCTCAGGGGGCTTGGCTTTGGTCATCTTCCTCATCATGGTACGATGCGCTCCTTTTACCATCCCTCCAAAAGGAGCATGAAACGCAAGATATTGAAATGTATCTCGGTAATCTACACCAGTTACGCGTTTTTGATATTGCAAATAGGCTTGCTCACAACAATCCAAATAAGACAATAAGGATAAATCTGCATCCCCTGCCTCGCTATCAGGAATGGGACGACAAGTATCCATAACCTCATAACCATAATATCCATTAGCCCCTACATCCACTTGAAATACATCAGGTTTTTCACTTACCAAGAGTGCCACCGCACCAGCACCACCACTAGGTTCTGCATAGGACCAATCTTCGGTCAAAGCATCCCCGCCATCAGCTACTATAAACCGAGATATATCCGTGGCAATCACTAAGGCTTTGGCTCCAGGCGAAGCCTGGGATAGAATAGAATTCACTGCCATCTGAAATCCAGCAGTGCCCGAATAACAAGCTTGTTTGATTTCAAACAAACGACAGTTCCGATTGAGCCCCAAATAGTGATGTATATAGGTACTCAGAGATTTTCCAAAATCAATGCCCGATTCTGTACAGGTAATTACTAATTCAATCCGGTCTTTTTCAGCTTGTGCAAGAGAGTCTACTATCGGTTTCGCTGCATTGACACCAAAAGTGACTGGGTCTTCATACGGTAGGGCTACCGCCTTTTCTTTCATTAATAAATTTTCAAATCTTGTGGTATCCAAATTACGATGCTGAGCTAATTTCATCACATTAAGGTAAGCTGTTCCACCAAAAACATTCATCGCTTCAATTCCAGCAGAAACCATATTCTTTTCCCCCTCGTATAATACTATATAAAACGTGTTAAATAATTACTGGTCATATTGTTCTTAATAGCAAAGATTAAGTTTTAGCACCTAGCGTTACTAACAATATGACACAGGCTTAATTATTTAACTCCTTATTGTTTCATATTTTTTGCAAGCAAATTGCAGTATTGATACCACCAAATCCTATACTTAAATTTAAGGCGTGTTTTATGACATGTGAAACAGACTGACCTAGTACCAAGTTGCAGGAAGTTTCTATGGGATTTTCCAAATTTCTTGTTGGATGAAGTCGTGACTCTTTTATTTGTAAAAGAGTTGCTATAACCTCCACAGTACCTGCCGCACTTAACCCATGGCCAGTTATGGATTTAGTGGCATTGATATAAGCATGAGAAAGCTGACAATCACCAATTGCCCTTAGTTCAGTCTCATCTCCGATGATTGAGCCTGTTCCATGGGGGTTTATATAATCAATCTCATGAGCCGAAAGCTTAGCTTGCTCCAATGCTGTTTTTATTACCCGAACCTCTCCTTCATAAGAAGGATTGGGATTTCGATTTCCATCCATGTTCATGGCCCAACCTGAGATTCTTGCGTAAGGTTTAACTTGGTGCCTCATGGAGGAATCGGCTCGTTCTAGCACAACTGCACCACAGCATTCTCCATAAATAAATCCATCATGATTTTTATCAAAGGGACGGCAAGCCCTTGCAGGTTCATTGGCATATCGATCTGTTCCCATAGCCCCCAGAGATCGCAATGCCTGACACTCCAAATATGAAAGATCCATTAATGCACCCATAGCGATACAGATATCAACTTTGCCTGTTTGCAGTGCTTGTATAGCCTGAATAATCGCCAGTTGCCCACTGGCAGAGGCCCCACCCAACGTATATGCAAATCCACCAATTCCAAACTGCTCTGTGCATAAACCACATAAATCACTATCCATAAAAGATATTCCGTAGGTTGGCCGTATAAAGTCAGCTCTCTCTGAGTAAGTCTCATAGATTTGCATTAACTCGCGCTGCTGAATATTAGATCCTCCAATCACCAGTCCAATCCGGCTAGGATCGACTTCATCCAAGTTTGCATCCTCCCAGGCCTCCTGAAGTGTAATCAGAGCTACCTGCCCCGTAAAAGATGCAGTCCTCAACAATCGTTTGTTAAGCTTCCCAGAAGGAGTCAAGGACGGAATCTCTGCGCCTAAAAATGAGGTCCCTTTCTGTCTGCCTGGACGCTCCATCACTCTAAAAGCATTCTGTCCCTCCATCATTGCTGAGGTAAAGGCAGTTTTCCCCTGCCCAATTGCTGAAGTAATACCAAGCCCTGTAATGATTAGCTCAGGCTGATTGTAATTTTGCATAGAGCACCTCAACTAATTCTCCTATGTTTCTTGCCCCAAACAACTCCACCCGAGGAATGTTCAAAGACAACGTTTCCATGGTCATGGTTATAATCTCAGCACGATCTAGTGAATTTGCTCCCAGATCCAGCAATCGTTCACTGGGTTTAAATTCATGGCCTTCTAATTCTGGAATCACTTCACAACTGTGGCATACAATAAGCTTAAAGATATCCTCTTTATTCATTTTCATTCCTCCTCTAACTGCAATTGATCTAATAATTCGCTAGCTTGTTCGATATCTAAAGTTCCCTGAGACACTTGCTGCAGCATCTCATCTAAGAAATGTGACGGAGTTGCTGTTAATAACGTTTGATTTGATTCTCTCGTTTGTACACAGAGTTCTTCTTCCAAAAATCTGGCCAATTCCCGAATACTCGGATAATCATAGACCATGGTTATCGCAATTGCGATACTATACTTTTTACTAATGGCTTTAGTCCATTCCACACCTATAATGGAATCCATCCCCATATCAATAAACTGTTTATCTACATCAATATCACTCGGTTTCATATACAGGACTTCTGCTAAACTTGTTATCAGATCTTCCTGTAATGTTTCGGCTGAGATATAAGACTGCAATGGACTAACCTGCACTTGGGCTTCAATTGGTTCAGATACTAAACCTCCCTGATCTACTACTGATGTTATTAGCGGCAATGTAATAGGCTGCAAAGAAACTTCTGGTGAAGGATGGTGCTCGGCAGATACCTCCGCGTTGGTTAGGGTTTGTTTATCTTGTTTATTTAGTTCTTTTTCCAAAAATATCGCTAATTCCCGAATGCTCGGATAATCATAGACCTTGGTTGCCGCAATTGCGATATCATACTTTTTATTAACAACTTTGGTCCATTCCACACCTATGATGGAATCCATCCCCATATCAATAAACTGTTTATCTACATCAATATCACTCGGTTTCATATACAGGACTTCTGCTAAACTTGTTATCAGATCTTCCTGTAATGTTTCGGC
>Ga0316600_10000603_pt1 | contig 17160 bp, 16 predicted proteins | sample OWC_soil_day5_CT_FD_207652 | JGI IMG/M metagenome (GOLD analysis project Ga0316600, IMG submission 207652) | Wetland soil microbial communities from Old Woman Creek delta, Ohio, United States - OWC_soil_day5_CT | ecosystem: Environmental > Terrestrial > Soil > Wetlands | place: USA: Ohio... | reverse complement strand
GTCCGCAAGAGTTCGGCGAACTTCGACGAGCAGGCTCGCCGCTGGCCTTAAGGCGCGCCTGCCGTAATGCGAAAGACCACGCCGGCGTAATCGTCCGAGACGAAGATGGCGCCGTCCGGTCCTTCGGTGACGCCGGCTGGACGGCCGATGATCCCGTCAGGACCGAGGAAGCCCGTCAAGAAATCCGACTCGACGATGCGCTCGTCCTCGAGCCATCGCAGTGCCACGACCTTGTAGCCGTCCGGCGTCGTGCGATTCCAGGAACCGTGCAACGCGACGAGGGCCGTTCGCTCGTAGCCGGCGGGCACGTTGGCCGAGCGCAGGAAGTGGATGCCGAGCGGTGCGTTGTGCGGTTGGAATCCGTGGACGGGGGACGATGGTTCCTTCTCGCCAGCATACTGGCTGCCGAATTCGGGATCCGGCGCACCATCGCCGTGGAAATACGGCCAACCGTAGAAGCCTCCGGCCTCGATCCGGTTCAATTCGTCCGGCGGGAAGTCGTCGCCTAGCAGGTCGCGCCCGTTCTCGGTCGCGTAGAGCGCTCCGTCCCACGGTGCCCAGTCGAAACCGACGCTGTTGCGCAGGCCGGTGGCGAAGATCTCCGGGCCGCTGCCGTCAGGGCGCATCCGCATGATAGTCGCGCGGCGCGGATCCTTCTCGACGCAGACGTTGCACGTGGAGCCCTGCGACAGGTAGAGCCAGCCGTCGGGTCCGAACGCGATCGTCTTGGTCTGGTGGAAGCCGTCGGTCGTGAGCCCGGTCAGGATGTGCGAGTAGGGCCCGGTGATCGTGCCGGTCTCGACGTCGAAAGGCGCGCGACCGATCGCGGTGCGCTCGGCGAGGTACAGCCAGCCGTCGTGCAACGTCACGCCGTGAGGACCCTGCAGGCCATCGAGCAGTACGCGATGTCCATCTGCCCGCCCGTCGCCATCACGATCCCGCTCCAGGATCGACACGCTGTCCGCGCGCGTCCGGGTCACGATCAGGTCGCCGGCCGGTGTCGCGGTCATGAAGCGCGCGAGCGGAACGTCGGTCGAATAGACCTGCAGGTTGAAGCCGTCGGGCAGGTCGAGCCGCTCGGCGACCAACGCGGGATCCGGTGGCGCGATGCCGCGTCCGAGCAAGAAGTCGAGCAGCACGCGCTTGTTCGAGATCGGGAGCGGGCCCCACCAGACGAAGGCGAGCACCGCGGTGACCAGCAGCAGCAGCGCAACCAGCACGCCGGTGAAGATGCGTCGTCTGCGGGTCATGTCAGCAGGATCCTCGGTTCGGCGGCGCCGCGCGCCGCGCTAGAATAGCGATCCGGACTGGCTTCGCGGCGACTGAAGATGCGGATTCTGTTCGTTTGCATGGGCAACATCTGCCGCTCGCCCACGGCGGAGGGCGTTTTCCGTCGCCTGGCGGCCGAGCGGGCGCCGGGCATGGAGATCGAGGTCGATTCCGCGGGCACGCACGACTACCACGTCGGCGATCCGCCTGATCCGCGCTCGATTGCCGCGGCGGCACGACGCGGCGTCGATCTGCGTCGGTTGCGGGCGCGTGCAGTCTGCGACGAAGACTTCGAGCGCTTCGACCTGATCATCGCGATGGACCGACAGAATCGTGAGGCGCTGCTCGATCGCAGTCCGGCCCCGTTTCGTGAACGGATCCGGCTGTTCATGGAGTTTGCCGGCGACCCGGAAATCGCGGACGTGCCCGACCCCTATTACGGCGGTGCGCCGGGATTCGAACGAGTGCTGGACCTCGCCGAAGAGGCCGCGGCGGGCCTGCTCGACGAGTTACTGGAGCGAGCAGGACCCCGACGCCGCTGACGCGGCGTCGGGGCGCTGGTTCAAGGCTCGCTGCGCGGTCCTTCGCGCGTCGCGTCACTCGGCGGCGTGGGAGTCCACTCCGGGCGCGGTTCGACTGCCGTGACCGGGATCGCCGGTGCCGGCGTGGCGACGGAGGCTGCCGCCGATGCAGGTGCATCCCGGAACGCGGGGCGCGGCGGCTCGCGATCGAAATCGAACGAGCGCGATTCCGGCGCCGGTCCCGGCGCGCCGTTGCCCTGCGGCTCGCCCAGCACCGGCGGTTCGGCGCCCATTGGTGATTCGCCCGGCTCGCGACGGCGACGGCGTCCACCGCGGCGCGAACGCCGGCCGGTCCGCTCGCCCTCGACACGATCCGGCCGATCGGTCCGCTCGGGTCGCGATGTCGGCCCCGCGGCGTCGCTCGCCTGCTGCGGTGCTGCCAGCGGCTCCTGCCCTGCGACTGGCATCGGCATCACAGCCGCGGCGGGCTGACTCTGCGTCTGTTCCGGGCGCGGTTGCTCGGTCCGCGGCTGCTGCTGGGCACGCTGTTGCTGCTGCCCTTCGGGCCGCCGTTCACGTTGCTGCTGCTGATCGGGCCTGCGGCTGCGCTCGTCACGGCGCTCGGGCCGCCTCTCACCATCGCGACGTTCACCGCTACCGCTTGCAACGCCAGCACCACCGCTGGCAGTTCGCGCCTCGTCACGACGCGCGTCGCGCCGCGGCTCGCCCCGCGAACCCGGGCGGGCGTCACGGTCACGGTCCCGTCCGCGTTCCCGATCGCCACCGCGGCCACGATCCCGATCCCGCGAACGGTCGCGGTCACCACGCTGCGGTTCTCGCACCGGCGCGGCCTTGGCCGGCGGCGCCACGGGTTCCGGCGCCCGCTTGTCGCCGAACAGCCAGTGCCACGCGCGCACGAACACACCATCGCGCGGACCATACTGGGGCACTGCGGTCGCGGCCGCAGCCACGGCGACCGGCGTAGCGACGGTCGGCTCGGGCGCCGGCGGCGGCGCAGGGGTGCTCGGTACCACCGTCGTCACGGCTGGCACCGGGGGCGGGGGCGGTGCCTTTTCCTCGGCCGCGATCGCGTCCAGGTCCACCTGCGGCTGCACGGCCATCTGGTGGCTGATCATCGAGTACTCGGGCAAGCCGAGTTCGTCGTCGCGCACGCGACGCAGCTCGTAGGCGGGCGTCTCGAGGTAGCGGTTGGGCACCAGGATCACATCGATGCCGCTGCGCGTCTCGATGCTGTGCAGCCACTCGCGCTTCTCGTTCATCAGGTAGGTTGCGACGTCCACCGGCAACTGCGCGATCACCTTGGCGGTGCGATCCTTGCGCGCTTCCTCGCCGATCAGGCGCAGGATCGCGAGCGCCAGCGACTCGACGCTGCGGATCACGCCCATCCCGCTGCAACGCGGGCAGACGATGTTGGTGGACTCGCTGATCGACGGCCGCAGGCGTTGCCGGGACAGCTCGAGCAGGCCGAAGCGCGAGATGCGGCCGATCTGGATGCGGGCGCGGTCCTGCTTGACGGCATCGCGCAGCCGGTCTTCGACCGCCCGCTGGTTCTTCTGCGACTCCATGTCGATGAAGTCGATGACGATCAGGCCGCCGACGTCGCGCAGGCGCATCTGCCGGGCGATCTCGTCCGCCGCCTCGAGGTTGGTGTTGCAGGCGGTCGTCTCGATGTCGCTGCCGCGGGTGCTGCGTGCGGAATTGATGTCGATCGAAACCAGCGCCTCGGTGTGGTCGATCACGATGCTGCCGCCCGAGGGCAGGTGCACCTTGTGCGAGTACGCCGACTCGATCTGGCTCTCGATCTGGTAGCGCGTGAACAGCGGGACGTGGTCGTCGTAGAACTTGAGCTTGCGCAGGTTGCCCGGCATGAAGCGCTGCATGTAGTCCTGCGCTTCGGCGTAGATTTCCTGCTTGTCGACCAGGATCTCGCCGATGTCGTCGGAGAGGTAGTCACGCAGCGCGCGCAGGATCGCCTTGCTCTCCTGGTAGATCAGGAACGGCGCGGGGCGGCCCTCCGAGGCGTTCTTGATCGCGTTCCAGATGTCGACGAGGTTGTTGACGTCCCACTGCAGCTCCTCGGCCGTGCGGCCGACGCCGGCGGTGCGCACGATCGCGCCCATGCCTTCGGGGATCTGCAGGTTGTCCATCGCCTCGCGCAGCTGGTCGCGGTCGTCGCCCTCGATGCGACGCGACACGCCGCCGGCGCGGGGGTTGTTCGGCATCAGCACCAGGAAGCGGCCGGCGAGGCTCACGAACGTCGTGAGCGCCGCGCCCTTGTTGCCGCGCTCTTCCTTCTCGACCTGGACGATCAGCTCCTGGCCTTCGGAGACCAGGTCGCGCATGCCGGGGCGGCCCTCGCCGCCGCCTTCCTGCGGCTTGAAGTAGTCGCGCGAAATCTCCTTGAGCGGCAGGAAGCCGTGGCGTTCGGCGCCATAATCGACGAAGGCAGCCTCGAGGCTCGGCTCTACGCGGGTGATGCGACCCTTGTAGACGTTGGCCTTCTTCGTTTCCCGGGAAGGGATCTCGATGTCGAGGTCATAGATCCGCTGGCCGTCGACCAGTGCTACGCGCAACTCCTCTTCCTGGGTTGCGTTCACGAGCATTCTTTTCATCGGTCCTCGCAAATGACGAGTAAAGGACCGTGAACGCCCGGACGGGTGGTGCCGTGGCCGTTTGGAGAGGTCTTGCAGCGGCTTGGGTCATGCGGCTGTGTTTTAGTGCCCGCTCGCAACCTGCGGGCGGGCACCGGACCGAATCCTGGTGCTTATTGGCATCGGGCCCGCCGGAGATCGCGCGGGCCCGCGGCCCGCCCGGGCTGCGGCACCTGCGCGTGTTCACGGCAGTGCGATGGTCTGACGTGTCAGAACCAACTAAGATGGGACTCTAGCAAGCGAAGTCCGGCAAATCAATGGCTTACGAGAATAGTGGCTCCGAGTCCGAGGAATCGGCCGCGCCCCGGGCGGGTGGGGTGCAGTACATCGAGGCCAGCGAGGGCGATGCCGGGCAGCGCCTCGACAATTTCCTCGTCCGCAACCTGAAGGGCGTGCCCCGGACGCACGTGTACCGATTGCTGCGCAAGGGCGAGGTCCGCGTGAACAGCAGGCGGGCCAAACCGGACCAGCGCGTGGAAGCCGGCGACCGGATCCGGTTGCCGCCGGTGCGCCGTCCTGATCCAGGTGCGGCGGCCGGTGTGCGACCCCCAGCGCCGGCACTGCAGAAACTCATCACCGACGCCGTCGTCTACGAAGACGCCGACCTGATGGTCATCAACAAGCCCGCTGGCATTGCGGTGCACGGCGGCAGCGGCCTGTCGCACGGCGTCATCGAGGTGTTGCGCGCCGCCTATCCCGACTGCAAGGAGCTCGATCTCGTGCACCGGCTCGATCGGGAGACGAGCGGATGCCTGATCGTGGCCAAGCGCCGCGCAGCCCTGCGCGACCTGCACGCCCAGCTCCGGGAAGGACGCGCCGAGAAGCGCTACCTGGCGCTGGTCTGCGGCAAGTGGGACCTCGGCCAGAAGCGCATCGAACTGCCGCTCGCCACCGGCGAGCGGCGTGGCGGCGAGCGCCACGTCGCGGTCCGTAGCCACGGCCAGATGGCGGTGAGCACCTTCAAGCCGGTGCAATTCTTCGGCATCGTGGCAACGTTGATGGAAGTCGAGATCGGCACGGGCAAGACGCACCAGATCCGGGTTCACGCCGCCTATGCGGGCCATCCCGTGGCCGGGGACGACAAGTACGGTGACCGGGAACGCAACGAGCTGTTGCGCAGTTACGGGTTGAGCCGGATGTTCCTGCACGCCGCGTCGATCGGCGTCGATCGTCCCGGGACGCACGAGCCGCTGCTGGTAAGTGCGCCACTCGGGCCCGATCTGCACGCCGTCCTCGACGCGCTCCTCAAGGCACCGGGATCCCGGCGCGGCGCAAGGCGCCGCACAGCCAGATGAGCGGCAGGCCTGTCAGGGCCGTCGGGTCCAGTGACTCGATCTGCTCGAACAACGCGATGCCGAGCGACTCGGCCTTGAAGCCGCCGGCGCAATCGAGAGGCTGATCGGCAGCGATGTAACGAGCGATTTCCGCTTCGTCGAGCGAGCGGAACCTGACCAGCGTGCGATCGACGTGCGACTCGGATCGACCGCGAGCGCCGTCGATCACGTGTACCGCCGTCAGGAAGACGACGGACTGCGCAGAGGACTGCAACAGTTGCTCGTGGCAGCGCTCGACGGTGCCGGGCTTGCCGAGAATATCAGCGCCGCGCACCGCGGCCTGGTCCGAGCCGACCACGACACAGCCGGGATGCAGCCGCGCGACGGCTTCGGCCTTGAGCCGGGCGAGACGCATCGTCATCTGCTCGGCCGCTTCGCCCGCCACGCGCTGCTCATCGACCGCTGGCGCCACGCACTCGAACGACAATTGCAGGCGCGTGAGCAAAGCACGCCGGTAGGCCGAGGTGGAGGCCAGGAAAAACAAGGGTTTAAGCTCGAAATCGTTTTGACACGGGGGAGGGCGGTCCCTATTATACGCGGCCCATGTCGAGCGCCCCGGCCGATCTAGTCAACGCGGTCGAACTGGCCGGCCGCTCTGCGACGCTCGAGCGCCGACTGAGTTTGCGGCAAATGCCGCGGCTCGTCGATGCGGGAGCGCTCGAGGGCACGCGAGCAAGCGCCGAACTGACATTCGGCAAGATCGAGGGCCGCACGGCGGTCGAGGTGCTGGTGTCGGGCGAGCTCGTGCTCACCTGCCAGCGCTGCCTGCGGCCGTGCAGCTGCGCGGTGAACGAACGCGCGTCGCTGGTCGTGATGGCGAACGACACGGACGAGGTGCCGGGTGGATTCGAACCGCTGCTCGGTGATGCCGAGCGGCTGTCGGTCACCGAACTGATCGAGGAACAGTTGCTGCTCGGCCTGCCGCTGGTGCCGAAGCACGCAACGACCGCGCTTTGCGGCGCGGCGCCGGCGGCGATCGCGATCGCCGCGACCGAAGCCGCGGCGGACGAGACACAGAGACCTTTTGCGAATCTGCGGAAGTTGCTCGACGAGAGTTCGAGCTGACCGCGACAGGAGACGAGACCATGGCAGTTCAAAAGAGCCGCAGGACCCCTTCGACGCGTGGCATGCGCCGCATGCACGACGCCCTGAAGACCCCTGCATTGTCGGTCGACCGCACGAGCGGCGAGACGCACCTGCGTCACCGCATCACGCCCGACGGCTTCTATCGCGGCAAGAAAGTCATCGACAAGCCGGTGGCCGAGGAAGGCCAGGAATAATCTGGCCCGCGCCCGCGCATGAACGCCGGGCTCACCCTCGCCGTGGACGCGATGAGTGGCGACCACGGTGCCGAAGTCGCGGTCCCTGCCGCGCTCGACGTCCTGGCGTCGACGGCCGACCTGCGGCTGATCATCGTCGGCCGCGGCGATGTGGTGCGCCCGTTGCTCGCGGGCGCGGACCCGGGGCGCTGCTCGCTCGTCGAAGCGAGCGAAGTCGTCGGCATGGACGAGCGTCCGCAGGACGCCCTGCGTCGCAAGAAAGACTCCTCGATGCGCGTGGCGATCAATCTCGTCAAGCGCGGCGAGGCAGGCGCCTGCATCTCGGCGGGCAACACCGGTGCGCTGCTCGCCACGGCGCGCTTCGTGCTCGGCATGGTGCCCGGCATCGATCGCCCGGCCATCGTATCCGCCGTGCCAGCGGCGCACGGGCACACCGTCATGCTGGATCTCGGCGCGAACCCCGACTGCACCGCGGAGCATCTCGTGCAGTTCGCGGTGATGGGTTCCGTGATCGCCGCAGACCTGCACGGCATCGACCGTCCCCGCGTCGCGCTCCTCAACATCGGTGAGGAGGACATCAAGGGCACCGACGAGATTCGCGAGGCGCACGGGCGCCTGGCCGGCGCGCCGATCAACTACCGGGGCTTCGTCGAAGGCGACGACATCTTCTCGGGCGACGTCGACGTCGTGGTCACCGACGGTTTCACCGGGAACGTCGCGTTGAAGACCATGGAGGGGCTTGCGCGCTTCATCGGCAGCGTCATGCGCGAGGAATTTACCGCAAGTCCGTGGCGCAAGATCGGCGCACTGGCCGCGACGCCAGCGCTGAATGGCATCAAGGCCCGCCTCGACCCCCGTGCCTACAATGGCGCGAGCATGGTGGGTCTCGCCGGGGTCGTGATCAAGAGCCACGGCGGCGCGGATCGCGCGGCGTTTGCCAGCGCAGTGCGCGTCGCGATCACCGAGGCGCGCAACGGGGTGCCGGCCCAGATCGCCGGGCTGATGGAGCGGTTGGTCGCGGCCGAGTCGCAGCGGACGCCTGCCGGCTGAGATCGTGCCTCGCTCAGGGCGCGGGCCTCTTGCGCTCCTGCGCGCGACGGCGCCTCATCCGTGTCAACAGCTGTTCGCGCCGCTGCGCGAGCTTTGCCGAGAGCCTGCCGGCATCGCGGCGCAGCGACGAATTGCGCGGGATCGACGTCCGGTAGCGGCGAAAGTCCTCGTACGCCTCGATCTCGTGGCGCAGTTCACGAAACACCAGTTCGATCATCACCGCGTCGTCGAGCAGGCCGATGCCCGGGATGTCGTCCGGAATGATGTCCTCGGGATCGCAAACGTAGGCGAGGGCGGCGAGCACAGGCGCGCGTTCCCGCTCCTCGAGGGTCCAGTCGGCGTCGGTCAGGATTGCGTGCAGCGTCTCGAGCTTGCCGAGCCTTTCGGCGACGAAATCAGGCAACTCTGCGCGTTGCAGGGTCTCCAGCAAGTCCGCTGCGGCGCCGAGGATCTCGTCGTCGTCCGCGATGCCCACCGCTTCGCGAGCCCGGCGGAGCTCGCGGCGAAAGTGACGCAGGTCGCGGTCCGACAGCTCGATGATCAGTTTGTATGGCATCTGAACCCCCGTGGACAGGCTACTGGCGGAACCGGCAAGCGGTCAACGCGGTCGTACTGGCATCGCGCGAGTGTTTAGAATGCCGCGAAGGCTCCCGAGGTTGCTGCGCATGCGTCGATTCCTGGTCACGTCCCGTCTCATCGTTGCCGTTACGGTTGGCGTCGTTGCCGGCGTGGCCGCGGGGACCGAGGTCGTTCCCGAAGTCGGCACGGCGGTTGCGCCCGAGGCCGTCCCGCAGGACACGGAGATCTTCCCGGGCGGCACCGAGTACCTGCTGCCCGCGAACGGCGACAACGTCGTAGGCGTCGTCACGACCGCCATCGCCGAGCATGAGGACACGCTGATCGAGATCGGACGCCGCTACGGCGTGGGCTACGAGGAGCTCATTTCGGCCAATCCTGGCATCGACCCGTGGCTGCCGGGCGCGGGCACCGAGATCCTGATCCCGACCCGGTTCATTCTTCCCGACGCGCCGCGCGAAGGTATCGTCGTCAACTTGCCGGAGCACCGGCTCTATTACTATCCGCCAGCGAAAGCGGGCCAACCGAAAGTCGTCCGCACGTACCCCATCAGCACCGGCAAGATGGACTGGAAGACGCCGCTCGGCGTGACGCGCATCGTCTCGAAGCAGGAGCGGCCCAACTGGTATCCGCCCGCATCGGTCCGCGAGGCGCATGCGGCGCGCGGCGAGCCGCCATTGCCGGCCGTGGTGCCCGCAGGGCCCGACAACCCGCTTGGCGAGCACGCGCTGCGGCTCGGCATTCCGAGCGGCGCGTACCTGATCCACGGTACCAATCGTCCGGCCGGCGTCGGCATGCAGGTGACGCACGGCTGTATCCGGCTCTACCCGGAGGACATCGCGGAGTTGTTCGGCCTCGTGCCGGTCAACACCAAGGTCAATCTCGTCAACCAGCCGAGCAAGATCGGCTGGCTGCGCGGCACGCTTTACTTCGAGCAGCATCCATTGCTTGAGGGTGCCGGAGATCCGGGCCCGGACGCGCTCGGGGCGCTCAAGCAAAATGTCGCTGCCGCAGCCGAAGGGCGCCCGGTCGACGTCGACTGGGACGGAGTCGAGCACGCGTTCCGGGTCGGAAGCGGCGTGCCTGCGCCAGTCTCGGCGCCCAATGAAAAACGCCGCGGGGTCACCGCGGCGTCTTCATCGATCAGGTAAGTTATCGCGCGAGCGATTACTTGCCCATCGAGCGCTTGAACGCGCGATCGATCTTCTCGTTCGTCGCGTCGCAGCACGCCTGCGCGCCCTGGGCAGCCTGCAGCGCCTGGTTGGCGGTGCTCTGCGCGGAGGAGGCAGCGTTCGCGGCGCTCGAGGCGCTGGAAGAAGCGGCTTCGGCAGCCGACTTCGCGGCAGCGGCGTCCTGCGCAGCAGCCTTGGCGGCGGCCTCGACAGCGCCGACGCGCGTGTCGAACGCGGACTGGCTGACGCAGCCCGTGGCGAGCAGTGCGGCAGCGGTGACAGTCAACGTCTTGATGATCGCGTTCTTCATATCGTGTATTCCTCAGAAGCTGATTTCGTTCGGGCGAGTGGAGTCGACTGCGCCGAGCAGGACGCAAGATCCGTTGCGGACCACAGCCGAACGGTGGAATCCTAACCGATCCGGCTGCATTGGGAAAGGCGCGACTGATTTGAGAGGGATGATCGCACCTTGATGGTGCAACCTTGACTCGCGACATGAGGGGGCGCGGATGGATCGCGTCGATCTGATGCGAGTCTGATTGCAGTCGCGACGAGTTTACGTTCGCGCCCGCGCAATGCGCGCTTGATGTGGTCCGCGTCGGAACGGCACGTGACTTCGGGGTCGAGTCATCGCGTCGCGGATGCTGAATCAGCAGGCACTTGACGCGGCACTTGCATCGCACGCGGCAACTGTATATAAGAACAGCTCTGTACGCACATACAGGAGCCGACATGGACGATCTCACCCCACGCCAGCGCCAGGTCCTGCAATTCATCCAGGATGCGCTGGTCGAACACGGCATGCCGCCCACGCGGGCCGAGATCGCGGAGGCACTCGGCTTCAAGTCGGCCAATGCCGCCGAGGAGCACCTGCGGGCGCTGCAGCGCAAGGGGGTGATCGAGCTGCGGCCGGGCGCCTCGCGCGGCATCCAGCTGCGTGACTCTCTGCGCGAGCAGATGGGCTTGCCGCTCATCGGACGCGTCGCTGCGGGTCGCCCGATCCTCGCTGAGGAGAACATCGAGGCGCGCTACCAGATCGACCCGCAACTTTTCCAGCCGCGTCCGCACTACCTGCTCAAGGTGCGGGGCATGAGCATGCGCAACGCCGGCATCCTCGATGGCGACCTGGTCGCGGTCCACCGCACGCCGGAAGTCCGCAACCGGCAGATCGTCGTGGCCCGCCTCGAGAACGAGGTGACCGTGAAACGCTACCGCCAGGAGGGCAAGGTGGTGTGGCTGATGCCCGAGAACCAGGACTTCGAACCGCTGCGCGTCGATCTCGAGAACGAGTCGCTGATCATCGAGGGCGTCGTGGTCGGGGTGGTGCGGCAGGGGGAAGGGGATAGGGGATAGGGGATAGGGTACAGGGGATGGGGGATAGTGAAGAGGCGTGCTTGATGAACGGCGCAGTTTCCCGCCAATGCGAAGGTCTGGGGCCACTATCCCCCATCCCCCATCCCCTATCCCCTTCCTCCCTGGACGATCTTCTGCGTCATCCCGGACTCTGGCGCGCCCGAGAGCAGGGCGGTGCCGCGCTGCAGCCGGGCCTGCCCACGGGCTTTGCGTCGCTCGATCGTTGCCTGCCGGGCGCAGGGTGGCCGTTGCAGGGGCTCGTCGAGATCCTCACGGATCGCAACGGCATCGGCGAACTGAGCTTGCTGATGCCGGTGCTCGCCCGGCTCTGTGGCGGCGAGCACGAGGACGGCTGGCTCGCCTGGATTTCGCCTCCGCACCAACCCTATGCACCGGCGCTCGCCGCCTGCGGCATCGACTTGCGTCGCGTGCTGGTCATCCGCGGCCAGGCGGCAGAGTGGGCGATGGAGCAGGCGTTGCGCTCGGGTGCCTGCAGTGCCGTGCTCGGCTGGGCCGCTTGTCGCGACCGGCTGAGCCTGCGTCGGTTGCAGCTTGCGGCTGAGCAGTCGCGCTGCCTGGCCGTGCTGTTCCGGCGGTTGAGGGATGGCAGCGAACCTTCCCCTGCCGTGTTGCGCATCGCGCTCGACGGCGATCGCGACGGTCTCGAAGTCCGCATCCTGAAGAGCCGCGGCGGACACGCGATGAGCGTGCGGCTCGGTTGGGCCAGCTTTGCAACCCGCGCCATCGCGCAGTGACCATGTCGTTGCCCGGCAAGCATCGGGTGCCGCCCGAAGTTTCCCCGTCGCCGTCGCCGGCATCCGGGCGTTCCCGGCTGAAGCCTGCGCTCGGCGGAGGGAACCGCAACGGCACGGACGAACCAGCCCGTTCGGTTGCGCCGGCTGGCGAGCTCTGGCTCGCGATTCATCTGCCGAACTACATCCTCGAATCGTTGTGGCAGTCTGCCGCCGCAGCCAGTGAAGCCGCCGCCGGCGCCGATACCGGGCACGTCGTCGTCGTGGATCCGGGACGGGGCGGTAAAGTGGTCTGCGCCTGTGGAGTGACGGCGACGGCGGCCGGCGTTGCGCCCGGCATGGCGCTCAACTCGGCCCTCGCACTGCTGCCCGACGCGCGGGTGCTGGCTCGCGACTCGCGCCGGGAACGGACGCTGCTCGAGACCGTTGCGATGATGGCGCTCGATTTCACTCCGCGCGTCAACCTCGATCCACCCGACGGCGTGCTGCTCGAAGTGCGCGGCAGCCTGCGGCTGTTCGGTGGCGTGCGGCCATTGTGTGCCCGGGTCGGCGAACGGCTGCGCGCCCGGGGACTCGCGCCGCGCATTGCACTCACGCCGACGCGGCTTGCATCGCTCTGGTTCGCGCGTTCGGGCATCGAGGTCGTGCTGCGGCGCCCGGAGGCGCTCGCGGGCCGGCTTGCGGCGCTGCCGCTGGCCTGCACTCGCTGGCCCGAGCGGAGTCTCCGGTCGCTGGCCACGATGGGCGTGCGTGCCGTCGGTGATTGCCTGCGGCTGCCACGCGATGGTTTCACGCGCCGGTTCGAGTTGCAGATGCGGCTCGATCTCGACCGCGCGCTGGGCCACGCTCCCGACCCGCGCGCCGCCTTCGTGCCGGGCGAGCGATTCGCAGCGCGCCGCGACCTCGAGCCGGAACTCGCCGACACCGCTCGCCTGCAGCGCGCGTGCGAGCCGTTACTCGACGAGCTGTGCGCGTTCCTGCAAACACGGGGCGCAAGTGTCGAATCACTCGAGCTGCGCTTCCTGCACCGCGATGCACCGCCGACGCGGCTGCGGCTGCGCTTTGCCGAGCCGGTGATGGCCGTCGTGCGGATTGCGGCGTTGCTGCGCGAGCGGCTCGCCCGCGCCGAATGGCCTGAGCCCGTGCGCTCGGTGCGCTTGCGCAGTGGTCCGCTGAGCGAAGCGCGTGCACAGGCGGGGGACCTGTTCGCGCCCGACCGCCGGCGCGCATCCGCGGTGCCGCAACTCGTCGAGCGCCTGCGTGCCCGGCTCGGCGACGAAGCCGTGCACGGCTTGTGCCTCGTGCCCGAACATCGCCCAGAGGCCGCCTGGGAAAAAGAGGAAATAGGGGACATTCTCCTTTTCCAGAAGACTGGAAAAGGAGAATGTCCCCTATTTCCCCTATTTCCCGGCCAGCGCCCCGTCTGGCTGCTCGCCGAGCCGCAGCGGCTCGATGGCGAGGAGCAACCGCATTACCAAGGCGCGCTTGAGCTGGAGGAGGGGCCGGAGCGCATCGAGTCGGGCTGGTGGGACGGTCGTGACGTGCGACGCGACTACTACGTGGCGCGCACGCCGGCCGGGGCGCGGGTCTGGATCTTCCGCGAGCGCCGCACGCCCGGAGGCTGGTTCCTGCACGGCGTGTTCGGCTGAGTCTGCGCGCGAGCAGGGTCCGGCCATGGGTTACGCCGAGCTGCACTGCCTCAGCAACTTCAGCTTCCTTCGCGGCGCCTCGCACGCCGAGGAACTCGTCGAGCGTGCCGCCGAGCTCGGTTATTCGGCACTGGCCATCACCGACGAGTGCTCCGTCGCGGGCGTCGTGCGTGCCCATCTCGCGGCCCGCGAACACGGCCTCAAGCTCATCATCGGCAGCGAGTTCCGCCTCGAGGACGGCCTGCACTGCGTGCTGTTCGCCACGAACCGCCGTGGCTACGGCCAGCTGTGCCGGCTGATCACGCAGGCACGGCGCGCCGCGCCAAAAGGGCAGTATCGGCTGGGACGCCGCGACTTCCGCCCGCCATCCGCTTTCTCAGATCTCCTGGCTCTCTGGGTGCCGGAACAGGCGCCGGACGAAACGCATGGCCGCTGGCTCGCCTCCGTGTTCCCCGGGCGCCTCTGGATCGCTGTGGAACTGCTCACTACGGGACAAGACCGCCGCCGGCTCGAGAGGCTCCAGGGACTCGGCGAGCGACTCGGACTGCCGCTCGTGGCCGCTGGCGACGTGCACATGCACGTGCGCAGCCGGCGCGCGCTGCAGGACGTGCTCACCGCCACTCGGCTCGGCACCACCGTGGACCGCGCGGGCTACGCGCTGTTCCCGAACGGCGAGCGCCACCTGCGCCCGCTCGAGCGTCTCGCCGCGATCTACCCGCCGGAACTCATGGCGGTGACGCTCGACATCGCCGCGCGCTGCGCGTTCTCGCTCGACGAACTCCGCTACGAGTATCCGCGCGAGATCGTGCCGGAAGGCGAGACGGCCGCGAGCTGGCTCGGCAAGCTCACCGTGCAGGGCAAGCGCCGCCGCTGGCCGGAGGGCGCGCCCGCGCACGTCGAGCAGGCGATCGCGCACGAACTCGCGCTGATCGCCGAGCTGCGTTATGAGGCTTATTTCCTCACCGTCCACGACATCGTCGAGTTCGCGCGCTCGCGCGGCATCCTCTGCCAGGGCCGCGGTTCGGCCGCGAACTCTGCCGTGTGCTTCTGCCTCGGCATCACCGAGGTGGATCCCGCGCGCATGTCGCTGTTGTTCGAGCGATTCATTTCGCGCGAGCGCAACGAGCCGCCCGACATCGACGTCGATTTCGAGCACGAGCGGCGCGAGGAGGCGATCCAGTACGTCTATGCGAAGTACGGCCGGCACCGCGCCGCGCTCACCGCGACGGTGATCAGCTACCGGCCGCGCAGCGCCCTCCGCGACGTGGCGAAGGCGCTCGGCCTCGATCCGCTGCAGGTGAACGCGCTCGCCCGCTCGATGCAGTGGTGGGACGGTTCGAGCATCGACGAAGGCCGCGTACGCGAGGCAGGCCTCGACCCCTCGAGCCCCGTGCTGGCGCGGGTGCTCGCGCTCGCGCGCACACTGCTCGGCTTCCCGCGGCACCTCTCGCAGCACGTCGGCGGTTTCGTGATCGCGCGCGACCGGCTCGACGAACTCGTGCCGGTCGAGAACGCGGCGATGGCGGACCGCACGGTCATCCAGTGGGACAAGGACGACCTCGACGCGCTCGGTCTCCTCAAGGTGGACCTGCTTGGCCTCGGCATGCTCACGGCCATCCGCCGCAGCTTCACGCTGGTCGAGCAGTTTCGCGGCCGGCGCTGGACGCTGGCGACGGTGCCGGCCGAGGATCCCGCGGTCTACGAGATGATCGGCCACGGCGCGACGATCGGCGTGTTCCAGATCGAGTCGCGCGCGCAGATGGCGATGCTGCCGCGCATGAAGCCGCGCACTTACTACGATCTCGTGATCGAGGTGGCCATCATCCGGCCGGGGCCGATCCAGGGAGGCATGGTCCACCCGTATCTGCGCAGGAGGAGCGGGCTCGAGCCGGTGGACTACCCGAGTCCCGAGGTCGAGGGCGTGCTCGACCGCACGCTCGGCGTGCCGATCTTCCAGGAGCAGGTGATGCAGCTTGCGGTGGTTGCGGCGGGCTTCACGCCGGGCGAGGCCGACCAGTTGCGGCGCGCGATGGCCGCGTGGAAGCGCAAGGGCGGCCTCGGGCATTTCGAGGAGCGGCTGATCCGCGGCATGCGCGAGCGCGGCTACGCGGAGGAGTTCGCGCGGCAGATCTTCCGGCAGATCCTCGGCTTCGGCGAATACGGTTTCCCGGAGTCGCACGCCGCAAGCTTCGCGCTGCTGGTCTACGTCTCGGCGTGGCTCAAGTGCCACGAGCCGGCCGCATTCACCGCCGCACTGATCAACAGCCAGCCGATGGGCTTTTACGCGCCGTCGCAGCTCGTGCAGGACGCGCGCCGTCAAGGCGTCGAGGTGCGCCCGGTGGATGCGCAAACCAGCGACTGGGATTGCACGCTCGAACGCGGCGATGACGGCGAACCGGCGCTGCGCCTGGGCCTGAGGATCGTCAAGGGCTTTGCAGAGGCGGCCGCGCTCCGGCTGCTCGAGGCGCGGGAACAGGGGTCGTTCGAAAACGCGCAGGATCTCGCCGAACGCGCGCGACTCGACCGTCGCGAGCTCGGCTGCCTCGCTGCCGCCGGCGCGCTGGAGGGACTTGCCGGGCACCGCCACCGTGCGGCCTGGAACGTCGCAGGCGTCGAGGCGCCGTTGCCGCTGATTCCACAGCCGCGCATCGCCGAAGGCATCCCGTTGTTGCGGGCGCCGCGCGAAGGCGAGGACATCGTCGCGGACTACGCCCACACCGGGCTCACGTTGCGGCGCCATCCGCTCGCCGTGCTGCGGCCACGGCTCGAGGCGCGCGGACTGCTGACGGCGGCGCGCCTGCGCGAATTACCCGACGGCTCGGCCGTGCGTACCGCGGGGCTCGTCATCACGCGCCAGCGACCCGGCAGCGCGCAGGGCGTGACGTTCGTGACGCTCGAGGACGAGACCGGCTACGTGAACCTGATCGTCTGGCGCGACGTGGCCGAGCGGCAACGCCAGCCGTTGATTGCCTCGCGGCTGATGGGCGTGGCCGGGCAGCTGCAGCTGGAGGGCGAGGTCATGCACGTGATTGTCCACCGGCTGGCAGACCTGTCGCGCTGGCTCGGCAAGGTGGCCGCGCCATCGCGCGACTTTCACTAGCGCCTGCGCGGCGGGCGGCGTTCGTCGCCGATGTCGTAATCGTCGAAGTCGCTCAGCAGCTCCGAGGTGCGCTTCTGCTCCATCAGTCGCTCGAGCTTGCGCCAAGCCGGCTCCGCCGCACGCGCGGCGCCGCGCTTGCGCTTGTCGAGATCCTGCATGAGACGATCGACGTCGAGCGACTCCTCGTCACCCGCGACCTCGTCTGCTTCCTCATCCTCGAACTCGTCTGAGTCAGGCTTCTCGCTCATCGAAAAACCCATCGCTGCCCGCCGGCTGTGTTGGCGCGACTTATACTAAGCTGCGCCGGAGCCGGCAAGAGCATCAATGCAGCAGGCTGGCCATCCGGCGCCGGTAGGCCGGCACCAGCTCGTCACCTTCGCCGAGCACCGTGAATGCCTGCAAGAGGCTGCGCCTCGCTGCATCGTCACCGAA
>Ga0316600_10000597_pt1 | contig 17218 bp, 13 predicted proteins | sample OWC_soil_day5_CT_FD_207652 | JGI IMG/M metagenome (GOLD analysis project Ga0316600, IMG submission 207652) | Wetland soil microbial communities from Old Woman Creek delta, Ohio, United States - OWC_soil_day5_CT | ecosystem: Environmental > Terrestrial > Soil > Wetlands | place: USA: Ohio... | reverse complement strand
ATTGCTTGTCGGTATATCGAGTGGTGCTGCAGTATTTGCCGCGACGCAAATCGCAGCTCGCCCAGAAAATTCAGGAAAAGTCCTTGTCGTATTGTTGCCTGATACAGGGGAACGATATTTGTCCACATCTGTGTTCCAAACAGAGTAACAATATCTAACGAATTAGCTGGTCAGTAAAATTTGAAGACTGAATGTTTTCCTATGGAGTGCAATTTTTTTAACCTTTTCCATTGTATTAAAGCTGACTGGATAACCAGAGGCTGGTTTTTTCGCGTAGGCGGAGAATCAGTCTTTTTTTTATTATAGGGAGGTGAAAGTATGTCAGTTATGCTTATTGGCGCAGACCATTTAGGTGGTATTGGGAAAAAACTACAGAAGATGGGGGTACATTCTATAGAACATGTAACTGGCAGAAATGTTAGCGACCGCAAAAAGTTTAAATGTCCATTATCTACAGCTTTAATTGTTGTTTTCATTGATTATATCAATCATGCAACAGCAAAAAACATCAAGGCTATGGCTAAATCCCAGGGAGTGCCTCTTATTTTTGCTAATCGCTCATGGAGTTCACTACAGGATAAAATGGCTGATTTCAATCTAAAAGAATTGGGATAACAATAAATACGTTCTTTACTGGTGATAACAACCTTGGAGCTATTCTCCAGGCTAGTTCTGCGCAACTTAATACTGTTGTTTCTAATGTAATAGGGGAGGAGGCAGCTGAAATTAATCGTGAGGTACATAGAAAAAACAACAAGCATTTATTGCTTGTTGTTCAGACTGTAGACAAAATATTTATTTTATATCTGATAGTCATATACCGGTTCAGTGCATCTTACCGCAGTACCGGCAGCGATGTTTGCCAATTGTCCTTTGGCCAGAGCTAGTTTGCCGTTCACAAACACATAATCAATGCCCTCCGGCTTGGCATCGGGCAAGCCAAAATCAGCCTTATCCATAATGCTTTTAATATCAAATACCACTAAATCGGCATCCATACCTTCCCGCAGTCGACCTTTAGTATGAAAGCCTAAAGTTTCCGCCGGGAGTAAAGTAGCCTTGCGGACTGCTTCCATGATTGTTAACTCATAGCGTTCGCCAACCATCTGCCGGAAATAGCGGGGAAAACTACCGGCAATTTGCGGATGTCCTTCACCCGGGGCATAAGCGCCGGTGTCGGTAGAAGGCATGGCGTACGGATGATTCAGAGCCGTATAAATTTCGTCTTCCACGCCGGTAAACACGATCACCGCAGCATGGGGGTCATTGGTGCGAAGTTCCCGATAAATATCCATATTCAAACGCTGGCCGTTATATTTGCCAGTAATGACAAGAATATCGTCAAGTTTCCAGCCGTTTAACTCCATGGAATCTTCGTCAAAAAGCACAGCTCCGATATGGGTGGCCCATTGGGTATACATGCCGCTGTCAAAACGTATGTCCATGCCATCTGCCCGGGCCTTATTAATGACGGCTATGGCTTCATTAATAAGGCCAGTACCATATTGATATACCAGGTGGGATATCTGAACGCGGGCGCCTGTTTGTCTGGCGATATCGACAGCTTCTACCAAAGAATACATATCAATACTGGTACGCATTCTGGTATCTACCGAAACTATCCGTCCATATCTGGCAGCCAGTTTGCTTAGTTTATATATCTCATCATTAGAACTGCCGGGGGCATAGGCTAACCCCAGTGATAAACCGCAGGCCCCAGCTTCAAAGGCTTTTTCTACTAAATATTCCATGCGGGACAACTGTTCAGGCGTTGCTGGTTTGAGGGGGTTGGTAATACCTACAGCTTCCCTGAGGCTTATAGAATGACCGAACATTTCAGCTTGGTTGATAATAAAGCCGTTTTTCTCCTGAACGGCAAAAAAACTGTCAATATCCAGCGGACTTAATCCGCAATTGCCGCCGACAGTAGTGGTAATACCTTGGTGTAGCGAAAGTTCGGCGCAATACGAATTCAGATCAACATGGCCGTGTATATCGATAAAGCCAGGACAAACAATCCGACCGTCAGCATCAAATTCCTCAGTACCGTATATTTCCTGTTTGGTTACTGTGGCAATTTTCCCATCCAGTATACCAAGATTACCTTTACTTCTAGTTAATTTTTCCGGATCAATTAAAATACCGTTTTTTATAACAATATCAAACATAGTTTATCACCCCCTGTTGGATATTATATTATACAATTAAGTTATTGAACAGTTGGCTGTTTGCCGCAACGAATGAAAATAATCAGCGCCGCACTATCAAAACATATTACCACCATAAATAAAAAAATATCCTGAAAAGATTAATGAACATTTCGGAGAGCTGAAGAATTCTGGATTGATGAAAGTGATGAACTGGGAACTTATCGATTCTAGGGGCGGCCAAAGCTTGTCAGCCATCTGGTTTATCACCCATGATGGGGATGAGACATTAGCTCTGGGAACAAGGGTATTGGTCATGTCTATAAATAGTATTCTTGCTATTGACACACTAAACTAATTGACGGTATAATAATAACAATTTAATATATGTGCTGATTGGAATAACCAAAGGCCACGCCATTTCTGAAAACAGGAATTGACGAGGCCTTTTTTTATTTTAATTTAACAAAAAAATTAGGAGGACAGTATATGAAAAATTCGGAGAAAAGTATGATCAGGCGTGTGGTGACCGCAAGTCTAATTGGGGCGACGATTGAATGGTACGATTTTTTTCTATACGGAGTGATCGCAGGTATTGTATTTAACAAATTATACTTTCCTGCCAGTGATCCCTTGATTTCTACACTGCTTGCCTATTCTACATTTGCTGTAGGGTTTATCACACGTCCCTTAGGTGGCATAATTTTTGGACATTTTGGTGATAAAATTGGACGCAAAAACATGCTGATACTTACGTTGATGATTATGGGTGTTTCTACTGTATTAATTGGTCTGGTACCCACATATGCACAAATTGGTATCTGGGCACCTATTGGGTTGCTAGTTTTACGTATTTTTCAGGGCATTGGTTTAGGGGGAGAATGGGGTGGTGCGGTGCTCATGACCTATGAATATTCACCAACTCATCTACGTGGTCTGTATGGCAGTCTGCCACAAATCGGTTTGGCTATCGGACTATGCCTAGCTTCAGGTGTTGTCGCTTTATTATCTAACTTCTTAAGTGATGCACAGTTTATGGCATGGGGATGGCGAGTTGCATTTTTGCTCAGTATCCTCTTAGTAGCTGTTGGCATGTGGATACGGCTCAATGTTACAGAAACGCCGGAATTTCAAAAAGTTAAAGATGATAATGCTGCTGTTAAGATTCCCATTGCAGAAGTGCTCAAGAATCAAAAGGGCAACGTTTTGGCTGGTATGGGAGCACGATATATTGACGGAGTGTTCTTTAATATTTTTGGTGTTTGGATTATCAGCTATCTTACCCAAACCATCAAAATCACACGGACAGATGCTCTTACTGGGGTTATGGCGTCAGCTCTAGTTATGTGCTTGTTTATTCCGGTATTTGGTTATCTTTCCGATCGGATTGGTCGTACGAAAGTGTATTTATGGGGTAGCTTGATTACTGGTTTTTCTACGTTTCCAGCTTTTTGGTTGATCAATAGCAGTAACGGTAATACGACGATCATTTGGTCGGCAATTATTATTCCTTTCGGTATTTTTTATGCATCAGTCTATGGTCCAGAAGCGGCTTTGTTTTGTGAACTTTTCCCGGCACGTGTTCGGTATACGGGAATTTCCTTTGTATATCAATTCTCAGGTATTTTTGCCAGCGGTTTAACGCCAATTATTGCTACTGGAATTTACAAAATGAGTGGTGGTAATTCTGATTTGATTGCTTGGTATGTAGCTTTTACCGGTATTATCAGTGCTCTTTCAGCTTATTGGATTCGTAAGCGTTTAAGCAAGGCAATTGAAATAGGAGCAGTTGGGATAAGCAAGGAAGCTTTAGTATCCTAACAAAATTTTTAGAGAAAATGATTACGTTTTAGATAACAAAGGAGAAGTTGATCATGTCAATAGAATATACGGTTTTATCACCTCATGAACAAAGAATTCAGGAAGAACAGCAAGGTGTAAAAAATGTGCGTGGCAGAGAGCGAGTCTATGAAATTTTGAATTCATATAAAGCAACTCGTCCTAGAATTGATATTGAAAGGGCTAAGTATTTTACAGAATCCTTTAAAGAAACAGAAGGTGAGCCGCTGATTCTAAGATGGTCTAAAGCTTTGCAGCATATCGCGGGCAATATAACAATCTATATTGATGAACATCAGCTTCTAGCAGGCAGGGCGGGTTACCCAGGAAGATATGGGATTCTTTATCCAGAACTCGATGGCGATTTTCTTGATCTAGCTATGGAATTATTACCGACAAGAACGGAGTCTCCTTTTGATATTTCATCAGAAGATGCCAAGGTCGTGATTGATGAGATTGCTCCTTATTGGAAGGGGAAAACATTTCATGAAAGTTTGACAAAAGCCTTACCTCAGGAAACTGCGAAATTAACCTATGATCCTAATGATCCATTAAAATCAAGATTTATTGTCAATGAGACCGCTTCTTTTCGTTCTTCTATACAATGGGTTCATGATTATGAAAAGGTATTGAAGAAAGGCTTTAAAGGCATAAAAGAAGAAGCTCAGCAGCAACTTGCTGCTCTTGATCCCTTAAGCCCAGTGGACACTATGGAAAAAGTTCCTTACCTACAGGCTATCATTAATGTATCTGATGCGATTGTTATTTGGGCTAGAAGACATGCCGATCTCGCAACGCAGCTAGCTGAGAAAGAAACGGATGTTCAGAGAAAGAAAGAATTGCAGGAAATTGCTGCAACTTGTCAATGGGTGCCGGAAAATCCTGCCCGTACCTTCCGTGAAGCTGTGCAGGCCCAATGGTTTACACAAATGTTTTCACGAATTGAACAAAAAACTGGTACTATTATTTCTAACGGCAGAATGGATCAATATTTTTATCCATACTATGAACAAGATATTGAAGATGGCCGTATTACAGATGCACAGGCTATGGAACTATTGGAATGTATGTGGGTCGCAATGGCTCAGTTTATCGATTTGTATATTTCTCCTACTGGCGGAGCTTTTAATGAAGGCTATGCTCATTGGGAGGCCGTGACTGTTGGCGGACAGACGCCAGAAGGGCTGGATGCTACTAATGAATTAACATATATTTTCTTGAAATCCAAAAGGGAATTCCCCTTAAATTATCCTGACCTAGCGGCAAGAATTCATACGCGCGCCCCGCATCGATATTTATATGAGGTAGCCGAGACTATCAAAGAAGGCTCAGGTTTTCCAAAACTGATAAATGATGACGAAGTCATTCCTTTGCTTCTTGCTAAGGGAGCCAATTTTGAACAAGCAAATGATTATGCCGTTTCTGGGTGCGCTGAATGCAGAATGCCCAATAAAGATACCTACACCAGTCCTTGTGCCTATATTAATTTTGCGGCAGCAGTAGAAATGACCTTATACAATGGAAAAATGGAGCTGTACGGTGATGAAACCATTGGTCTGGAAACAGGCGATCCTCGGGATTTTAACACCTGGGATGAATTTTGGCAGGCCTACTTGGTGCAGCAAACTAATTTTCTGAAACATGCTTTTGTACAGCAACATGTTATTATTAATTTGCGGCCCAAGCATTTTGCAGTACCCCTTGGTTCAGCCCTTCATGACCTTTGTATGAAGAATTGTAAAGATTTGCATTCACCGTCGATTGAAGGTGGTATTGATTTAGGGTATTTCGAGTTTATGGGTTATGGTACTGTCATTGACTCTCTTGCTGCGATTAAAAAACTGGTTTTTGAAGATAAAAAAATAACAATGGCAGAGCTTATAGAAGCCTTAAAGTGTAATTTTGCAGGTAAAGAAGTCCTGAGGCAATTGCTGCTGAATGCTCCTAAGTATGGTAATAATGATTCTTATGTGGATTCTATAGGAAAACAACTCGATATAGAAGCTCTTAAATTTACTAAGAAATATTCTAAGGAATTGGGCGTGCATCTTGATTTACGATTAGTACCATTTACGTCCCATGTTCCTTTTGGTAAGGTTGTCAGTGCCACGCCTAATGGCAGAAAAGCCTATACGCCATTAGCTGATGGATCTTCCGCATCCCATGGTGCTGACGTTAATGGTCCTACTGCCATTTTATTGTCTAACTATCATACGAAAAATTACAATTATCGAGAACGGGCTGCAAGATTGTTAAATATTAAATTAAGTCCTGCTTGCGTTGCTGGAGATATAGGAACGACGAAATTAGTTTCTTTAATTCGGACGTGGAGCGATTTAAAGCTATGGCATTTGCAGTTTAATATTATTAATCAACAAACTTTATTGGCGGCACAAAAAGATCCAGAAAAATTTAGTAGCTTATTAGTACGGGTTGCTGGCTACAGTGCTTATTTTGTGGATCTATCGCCAGACTTACAAAACGACATTATAGCAAGGACGGAGCACGCAACTATTTAGAAAATAAATATAAGCTCTCCTTTCAAGGCAGAGCTTATATTAGCTTTTTAGGAGGCCATGAATGGAAAACAATACTCATTTGGATAAGAAAAAGCAAGGATATATTTTTAATATTCAGCATTACTCCGTCCATGATGGGCCAGGAATAAGGACCATGGTCTTTCTAAAAGGCTGTCCTTTACAGTGTCAGTGGTGCAGTAATCCGGAATCGCAAAAGAGTCATCCCGAGCTCGCTTATAATATTAAAAAATGCATAGGTCTACAGGAGTGTGGAAGATGTGTAAAAGCTTGCCCTCATGGGGCAATTCAGGGACTTGAAAATAATAGGATTACGATTGTGCGGGAAAACTGCCAACAATGCTTCCGCTGCGCCACTGAATGTCCTTCAAAAGCATTACATGTCTTTGGTGTGCTAAAAAGTGTTGATGAAATTATAAAAATCGTTGAGGGAGATGGAGCTTTTTATTCTAGATCAGGTGGCGGAATGACCATTAGTGGCGGAGAACCTTTTATGCAAGCCGATTTTACCATCGCCCTTCTGAAGGAAGCTAAACGTCGCAGAATAAATACGGCAATCGAAACCTCGGGCTATGTGGGTTGGCATATATTAGAGGAAGCATGTAAGTATTTAGATACCATTCTTTTTGATATAAAATCTTTGGATGATCAAAGACATATAGAGTTTACTCATGTGTCAAATGAAATTATATTAAATAACTTCAAGAAGTTATATGACGATTTCCCCGCAATAACCATTATAGTTAGAACTCCGGTGATCCCAGGTTTTAATGATTCAAATGAGGCTATCACTGCAATTGTTAATTATGTAAAAGATAAACCTAATGTGCATTATGAAATTTTGCCCTATCATCGGCTAGGACAACCTAAATATGAGTACCTTGGTAGAGAGTATGGCCTAGATGGAATCAAGTTGGATGTAGAAAAGGAAAAGAACTTGCGAGCAATAATAAAGAAGGTATCGTACTAAAAAAAATGAGTATGCAGATAGGATGGTATTTTACATGCTCATTTTTTAGACAGGAGATAGCAACTTTACATGTATCCAAATAGGTTATAGAATGGAAGTGAACTATTACACATCGCACAGTTATGGTACACGAATGAAATTTGAACCAATCAAACAAATATTTATGAAAGAGGTAATCAGATATGATAGCAATTACAGAAGATATTTTGAAAAGTGTTGAGGATTTTAAAAACAAGTTACAACAATATCGTGAAGGTAAATTGGAAAATTTAAAACCCTTTAGTTCTATTATGGGAATTTATAAAGAAGGTCCCCAGGAAACGTATATGGTAAGACCAAGAATCGCTGGTGGAGTAACAACAATAAAACAATTGCAGGCCATAAGTACAATAGCTAAAACCTACGGAATTAAGATACGTTTTACGACAAGGCAGGACATTCAATTTCATTCAGTAAAAATCGAAGATTTAAGCAATGTATTAGATGATCTATTGAAATGTGGGTTGATTACAAGAGGTGCCGGGGGAGACGGTGTAAGAAATGTTGCATGTTCACCTCTTTCGGGAGTAGCGCAGGATGAGATTTTTGATGTGACTCCATATGTTAAGGAAGTTACGAATTTTATGATGAAAGATCCTGCCAATCTTAATTTGCCAAGAAAATATAAAATAGCTTTTTCGAATAGCTTAGAAGATACAGCTAATGCTACTGTAGCCGATATCGGATTTATCGCAAAAATAGTGAATGGCAAAAGAGGCTTTGAAGTATATGGGGGCGGTGGACTTGGTGGTAATGCTAAATTAGCTTTAAAGCTTGAGGACTTCATAGCAGATACAGAGGCATTATACTATGTGCAGGCAATGAAACAAGTTTTCGCTAGAGAAGGAGATAGAACCAATAGACACAAGGCTAGATTAAGATTTGTTGTTCAGAGATTAGGAGAAGAAGAATTTATCAAGGTGTTTAGAACTGAACTTGATCAATTAAGAAAATCTGGAGAAGACTTGAAGATTCATATAAATTCCACAGAAGAAAACTTGCAAAGCACTACTCAAAATAATCAATCTCCATTGGAAAAGAAATATAAAAACGTAATATTTCCACAACAACAAGCAGGATATTACTCTTTATATATTCACCCTAAAAATGCGACAATTACGACTTCTGATCTAGATAGGGTATTGAATCTTTTAGCGAATTTGGATTATGAAATTTCCTTACGATTGACTTTAACGCAAGGATTTTTTGTAAGAGATTTAAAAGAAAAAGATGTACAAAGCTTGCTAGAAATCGTAGCTGGGTTTTCATCTCTATTTAATATAGAAAATTCTGTTGCATGTGCAGGCCCGACAATTTGCAATTTTGGTATTAATGATTCACAAGAGCTATTAAACAGTATTCTGGAAACTTTCAGAGATGCATCTGATGATATAAAAGCTGCATTACCAAGGCTTCTTATATCAGGTTGTCCTAATTCTTGCGCACAACATCAAAAAGGGCTAATTGGATTTACGGGGAGAAGAAACCGTACAGAAAAGGGGATGATTCCGACATATTCCATATCTTTTAATGGAAAAGTCGGTCCTGATGTAGCAAGATTTGGAGATGTCTACGGAGATATTCCTGCGGAAAAAATACCTAACCTCCTTTTGGATTTAGCTAACTTGAAAGTAAATTCAGGGTATACATGTTTTGTTGAATTTATAAAAGATAAAGAAGCAGAAGTAAGAGCATTAGTTGGTAATTATTCTTTATAGTGAATTTGTATAAAAGATGTTTTACTCCTAAATACTCTAAGGTCATTTTATTATACGCGCTTAAAAAAACATAAGTTTTTCACCACTTCTTCATAAGTTCTTCATATTCACTGTGTATGATATGAATATAATTTTATTGAAGGATGGTGTTTAGCGTATGACAATGACACATTATATGGAATTGCTGGCCGTCAACCAACCATGGAATCTTATTATATACATGGTCATTCCGGTGGCATTAGCGGAAGCACTTGTTGCAACAGAATTTTTCACTGTATTTCTTCGTGGTTCTAATGCTGGTGGATGGAGAACCTGGAATAAGTGGATTGGAATTGTTCTAGGTTTCTATTTCTTAGGCGTCTTCCTCAATCTAATGACTACGGTTGTTCCTAACATCCAGTGGCGCGGTATGGCGGATATATTGGCAGTGGGGTCATATCTCAGCGGTGTTATTCCTCTCTTTAGCATTGCCTTACTAGAGCTTGGCATGATTGGCAAGGATAAAACAGATGAAGAGAAGATGAAGCTTCATTTTATCCTCTTGACTGTCTTTCTTGTTGTAGCTCATGTAGCCATGGTTTTCGGCATGGTTGATCCAACGATTATGGGGTGGAATCCCAATGTCGGTGGCGGACATATGCAACATATGGGACACCAGTAAAAAAGTAGTCGAAGGCGACGCTTACCAGTCTGTGAGCGGTTTCTTTAAATATTTATATATCAGATAAAGTATATTTTCTTGAACTTATTGTTCCAGTTGTTTCTATTGGCCATGATGAGAGCCTTATTGTTTACACTGGTCCCAAGGATGAAAGAAATCACTTTTATCTAGCTGAATTTTTAAATGGCCATCTTAGGTTTAGTGTGGGGCTAGAAGAGGCTGATGATATTTTGCAGATTTAAAATAGGCATTTGAGAAATGTGGATTATAAAGCATCAGAGATATATTACATTGAAGAAGCAAGGCAGCATCCTTATGGGAACGCTGCCTTGCTTCTTTATCTATAACTCATCTTATGGGATTTAGATATATTTTAATGTGCCCTCTTTAATAAAGAAAAAATCATAGGTGAGTTTTAATTTGGGATTAAAAATTCTAAAAAATTGGTAACGATTCTAAAATTTTAGAAACATTACCAATGTAAGTTTTGTAAATGTTTTGAAAGTGTAGTAATAGGCTGTTCTAAAATATTAGAAATAACATAACAAGATATTTCGGACAGGAGCCTGTTGATACTAGACTCATAGGTGGTTTACCGTTGTTGGCATGATTATTGCATATGTTATTGAGAGGTTGTGAAAATAATATGAAAGTGAGAGGATGATTATAGGAGTAAATCAATATATGATTTTTAACGTAATCAGAAAGTATAACACTTTCTCAATTACAATTAAGGGCAACTAAGGCTTGACGCAAGCCAAGTTTTCTTTATCTGCTATTCGAAAAATCAAGGAGGAAAAGAGATGATAGCACTTTTAGGTTTATTAACAATAGTAATATTACTAGCAGTAATTATTAGTAAAAAGATGTCGCCGTTAGTTGCCTTAATTGTTATACCAGTTATAGCGGCATTAGTTGGCGGGTTTGGATTAGAAACTAGCAAATTTGTAATAGCTGGGTTAAAAAATATTGCACCAGTAGCAACTATGTTTATTTTTGCGATTTTGTTCTTTGGAGTAATGGGAGATGCGGGATTATTTGACCCGATTATCAACAAAATTTTAAAATCTGTTGGCAGTAGTCCCCCAAAAATATTGATGGGTACTGCTTTGTTGGCTTTGCTCATTCATCTAGATGGCTCAGGAGCAGTATGCTTTTTGATCACAATTCCAGCAATGCTGCCTATTTATGAACGATTAAAAATAGATAAAAGACTTCTTTGTTTGATGGTATCTCTGGCAGCAGGAGTGAATTATTTGCCGTGGACAGGGCCAACTTTGCGAGCGGCTGCTGCGTTTAAAGTTCCCGTCACTGAGGTATTTACACCATTGGTTATCCCACAACTTGTTGGGCTTATCTATGTATTTATATTGGCCTATTTACTAGGTAAAAAAGAAGCTCGCCGTCTAGGCATTAAAGAAGGCGAACAAACTGATATCGTACTGAAAAGAGATTTAAGTGATGCAGATGTAGTGCTGCGTCGTCCTAAAATGATTTGGCTCAATGCTGTGCTTGCCCTTACAGTTATGGGGGTAATGATCGCAGGACTAGTCGATCCAGCGCCAATGTTTATGGTTGGTACAGTTTTGGCTTTGATGATTAATTATCCTCAAGTAAGTCAACAAAAAGCTCGGATTGATGCTCACGCGAAAGCAGCATTAATGATGGCGAGTATTCTGCTTGCTGCAGGGTCTTTTGTTGGGATTATGAGTGGTACAAAAATGATTACAGCCATGGCTCAGGTAGCTGTTTCTTTTGTTCCTCCAGCCTTAGCTCAGCATATTCCTTTTGCTATGGGGATTATGTCGATGCCTCTTAGTATGTTATTTGATCCAGACTCCTTCTATTTCGGCGTTTTGCCAGTAGTAGCCGAGGTTGGAAAAATGCTAGGCGTTCAGCCTCTTGCAGTAGCGCAAGCCGCACTTATGGGGCAAATGACTGTAGGTTTCCCCGTTAGCCCATTGACTCCTGCTACGTTTCTTATTATTGGTTTAACAGGTGTAGAACTTGGCGAACATCAAAAGTTTGCATTTCCTTATCTATGGTTGGCTTCGATTATTATGACCATTACTTGTGCGCTTATTGGGGTATTCCCGTTGTAGGGTATCCTTAAAGAAATAAAGAGGTGTTATATTATGAAAAAAATTAGAATTGGGTCAGGTGCTGGTTACTCAGGTGACAGAATTGAACCTGCTATTGAACTTGTGGAAAAAGGTGACATTCAATATTTGGTATTTGAATGTTTGGCAGAAAGAACAATTGCCATTGCGCAGCAGGCTAAAATGAAAGATGCAAATACAGGATATGATGGGCTATTAGTTCAGCGTATGGAAGCGGTTCTACGCAGTTGTAAAGAAAAAGGCATCAAGATAATAACCAATATGGGAGCTGCAAACCCCATTGCTGGGGCACAAAAAATTAAAGAAATTGCTCGAGAAATGGGTATTACAGGGATGAAAATTGCTGCAGTAACAGGTGATGACGTTGTAGAAATCGTAAGAGATGGAGACTATACTATTTTAGAAAATGGTGAAAGTTTATCAACGATTAAAGATAAGATCGTATCTGCTAATGCTTATCTTGGTACTGCGCCTATTGTTGAGGCCTTGGAAAATAACGCCGATGTGATTATTACTGGTCGTGTATCCGATCCTGCATTATTCTTGGCACCATTGCTGTATGAGTTTAAATGGTCTGCTGAAGATTGGGATATGATGGGTAAAGGTACTGTGCTTGGTCATTTATTGGAGTGTGCAGGTCAAATCACGGGCGGTTACTTTGCAGATCCAGGTTATAAAGATGTCCAAGAGTTAGCGCGTTTAGGTTTTCCAATTGCTGAAGTCGAAAAAAATGGTACTTTTATTATTACTAAGGTTCAAGGATCAGGTGGTAAAGTTACCCTTGCTACTTGTAAAGAACAATTATTATATGAAATACACAATCCCATAGCTTATATAACACCAGATGTTGTAGCTGATTTTACCGGTGTGGAGTTTAATCAGGTAGCAAAAGATCAAGTACAGGTAACAGGTGGAAAAGGACAACCGAAAACAGATTTCCTTAAAGCGTCTATTGGTTATATTGACAGCTATATGGGGGAAGGGCAAATTAGTTACGCAGGTCCTGGGGCTGTAGCTCGCGGCCGATTGGCTTTAGAGATTGTTGAGGAACGACTTAAGATTATGGGAGTCCAGTATCAAGAACTCAAGCTGGATCTGATTGGAATTGATTCTCTTCATAGTTCTAAGATCTCAAAAACAGAACATGAGCCCTACGAAGTGCGGGTCAGAGTTGCTGGACGTACGCAAAATATGAAAGAAGCCATTCGGATCGGTAACGAAGTAGAAACTTTATATACTAATGGTCCAGCAGGAGGCGGCGGCGCCACTAAGTCGGCTAAACAAGTTGTTGCCATGGTATCTGCTCTTATTCCTCGTTCGTTAGTACATTATAATCTGTTTTATGAGGTGATCTAAGATGAAATTAAGAGAAATCGCTCACTCACGTACTGGAGATAAAGGTAATATCTCCAATATTTCAATAATTGCTCATGATCCAGAGCAATACCCTATTCTTGAAAAGTACGTTACTGCAGAAAGGGTTAAAGAGTTTTTTTCTGACATTGTCAAAGGAGAAGTTATACGTTATACTCTTCCTAATATTGGAGCTCTTAATTTTGTGATGCATAACGCTCTTGGCGGTGGCGTAACACGTACGTTATCCTTAGATGCTCATGGCAAATCTCTCAGTTCTGCGCTTATGAATTTGGAAATTTCAGTTAACGAGTAAAATGCTGAAAACATATTTTGAAAATATAAGTATAGTATTATAAAACAGATAAAAGACATTTATTTAGGCATTTATTTGAAGATAAATGTCTTTTATCTGTTGAAGAATTTAAAATTTTTAGAGAAAGTATAATTTTATTCTAAAATAGAGTTTAAATTAGTAGGGAAAAAATAGTATTGTAGAATACTATGAATGGCGAATCGTTTATAAGTATATTGTAATTTAAGGACTGTAGGAGGAAAGTATGGTATATAAAGGGTACGATAAATTAGATGATCTTAAAAATGTTTTCACTTCTTCTGATTTTACTGAAAAATGGCATATACAGGTACTAAATTCGATAAACAATGGAATTTTAGTAATTGATGATCAACTTATTGTAAGGTATGTTAATTCTGAATATACTCGTATTACAAGTGTCAAAGAAGAAGAAATACTAGGGCGTCATCTTACTAAAGTTCGGCCTGGTGCCATGCTTCCTCAAGTACTTACAACAGGCAAACCTCTTGTTGGGCAATATAGGCGCGAAGGAGAGGTTGAATATGTTGTAGACATGGCGCCAATTATTGTTGAGGGCAATATCGTTGGTGGCGTGTCAGTGGTGAAAGATATTACTGAAGTGCGGCGACTATCGGAAGAAGTTGAAAAAATTTCCAAAAAAACAGGCCGTTTAAAGACGATGGTCGACCGCATTTATAAAGCGAAGTACACCTTTGATGATATTGTGGGGAATAGTATTTCCATGAATGAAGCGATACGGGTTGCGAAAAGGGCTGCTCAGGGCAATGCGGATATACTCATTACTGGAGAAAGTGGTACTGGTAAAGAACTCTTTGCTCAGGCTATACATAATGCCAGTAATCGGGGAATAGGACCATTTGTAGCATTAAATTGTGCTGCAATAGCTCCGTCTTTAATTGAAAGCGAATTATTTGGCTATGAGGAAGGTTCATTTACGGGTGCCAAAAAAGGCGGTAGAGTTGGGCTATTTGAAATTGCAAGTGGTGGTACGATTTTCTTAGATGAGATCGCTGAACTTAGCCTTGAAGTGCAGGCTAAATTGCTGCGGGTACTGCAAGAACGATCAATACGTCGTATTGGTGAAACCAGTGAAGTTTCGATTGATATTCGGGTTATGGCGGCGACCAACAAGGATCTTTATGTTATGGTGCAAGAGGGCAAGTTTAGGGCTGATGTTTACTATCGCCTTAATGTCTTGAATGTGCATTTACCTCCTCTTGCTGAGAGAGGGCTAGATATAAATTTATTGGCCAATACTTTTTTCCAATTTTACTTTCGGAAAATTGGAAAAAATTTTGAAATTGATAAGAATATGATGGAAGCGCTTCTACAGTATCCTTGGCCTGGCAATGTAAGGGAATTAAGAAATGTAATTGAATATGCTGTCAATATGTGTGAGGATAATTTTATCACTCTTTTACATTTACCTAAATGGTTTAAGATTGATAATGAGCGGCAAAGACTTCCTATAAGTTCGTTAACAGAGATGGTGCAGGAATTTGAACGCAGAACAATTCAAAATGCCATTGAGCATTTTGGATCTAGTGTAGAGGCTAAGCAGAGAATTGCTAAAGAATTAGGTATTTCTGTTGCGACTCTTTATAATAAGATAAAAGTAGTGGAAATACCGATTAAGGAATAAATTAATTTCTAAATTATAAGAAATTAATTTATATATTTCTCGAAATTTAGAAATGAATTATGAACCGTTTTTAATAGGATTTTTTATAGACCACCTCTTGAATTGATGATAAATTTATAAAATTATAGAAATGAGTAAAGGAGCCATTTTCGATGGCTCCTTTACTCATTAGTACTGTATTCTTGGCATGATTATTGCATTGAAATTGTTATGATAAAATAACTATTTAGCTGCTAGAGGAGGAAAGACCTTGAATAAGATTGTACAACATGAAGAAATAGTTGCTCTTTTTAAGGATGGCATGACAATTATGTTTGGAGGATTTATGGGAGTCGGAACGCCTGCGTCTTTAGTCCGTATTTTACTAAATAAGGGTGTGAGAGATCTTACGATTATTGCTAATGATACAGCTTTTCCTGATACTGGAGTTGGGCCGTTAATCGTTAATAAGCAGGTGGGGAAAGTTATTACATCTCATATTGGAACAAATCCAGAAACAGGTCGGCAGATGATCGCAGGTGAAACAAAAGTTGAACTTGTACCACAGGGTACTCTTGCGGAACAAATTCGGGCAGGAGGATCAGGGTTAGGTGGAATTTTGACTCCCACTGGTATAGGTACGGTAGTCGAAGAAGGAAAACAGAAATTAACAGTAAGTGGTAAGGAATATTTACTGGAATTACCACTTAGAGCGGATGTAGCTTTACTGAAAGCTTATAAGGCTGATAAGGCTGGCAATTTGATTTACCGGAAGTCGGCTCGAAATTTTAATCCGATTATGGCATTAGCTGCTGATTTGGTGATTGCTGAAGTGGAACAAATTGTTGAAATTGGGCAGCTTGATTCAGATGAAGTAATGACTCCTGGAATTCTTGTTGATAAAGTTGTTTGCTATGGGGGAATTGATGAATGAAAACATATAGTGCAAAAGAACTAATTGCCTGTCGAGTGGCAATGGAAATGCGGTATGGGGATATCGTAAACTTGGGTATTGGCTTACCCACTTTGGTTTCAAACTATTTGCCGCAAGATATCAATATTAATCTTCATTCAGAAAATGGTTTTGTAGGTCTAGCTTCAGTTAGTGGAATACCTGATCCAGATTTAGTCAATGCAGGCGGTAAACCGGCAGGCATTTTTCCTGGTGGTTCTTTTTTTGATAGTCTAATGTCATTTGCCTTGGTGCGAGGTGGCCATATTGATGTGACAGTTCTTGGTGGATTGCAGGTTGATGAACAGGGGAATTTGGCAAATTGGATGGTTCCTGGGAAAATGGTTCCTGGTATGGGCGGAGCAATGGATTTGGTCGCTGGCGCAAAGAAAGTGATTGTTGCTATGGAACATATTGCCAAAGATGGTTCAGCAAAAATTTTAGATAAATGTAGTCTTCCGTTAACAGGTAAAGGTGTTGTATCCATGATTGTCACTGAACTTGCTGTGATTCGGGTTACGCCTAATGGATTACTGCTTGAAGAAATTGCACCGAATATTACATTGGAAGAGGTTTTAGCAAAAACGGAAGCAAAACTAAAGGTAAGCGATACTTTGACTGTAATGAAAGGTATCGCTGAATTATAAAGGTCATGACAGATAGAAAAAAGCAGGTACAGGTTGCTTCAGCGGGGATGTGATCATTTTGTTCGATGGGCTGGCAGTCGAACAGCCTTCATCCTACGCTGAGGCTTGGTAGAAGCCAAATTTTCTTTATAATTAATATTAAAAGTGAGGTTAATATAGATGAAAGAAATTGTAATTGTGAGTGCAGTGCGTACTGCAATTGGTAGCTATAATGGGAGTCTTGCCGAATTTTCCGCAGTAGAACTAGGTGCTTTGGTCATTCAAGAAGCTATTCAGA
>Ga0316600_10000594_pt1 | contig 17232 bp, 12 predicted proteins | sample OWC_soil_day5_CT_FD_207652 | JGI IMG/M metagenome (GOLD analysis project Ga0316600, IMG submission 207652) | Wetland soil microbial communities from Old Woman Creek delta, Ohio, United States - OWC_soil_day5_CT | ecosystem: Environmental > Terrestrial > Soil > Wetlands | place: USA: Ohio... | reverse complement strand
CGGATTCTTGGTCAGTAGATGCTCATAAAACCCTAAACGCCCCTTACGATAATGGTATTATTTTATGTAGACATAAAGATGTATTAGTTAATGCAATGCATATGACGGGGTCATATATTATTTATGATGACAATAGAGATGGGATGCTATATACCGCAGAGATGTCAAGAAGAGCGAGAGCTATTGATTTATGGGCAACATTAAAGGGATTAGGGAAGAACGGTGTATCCCAATTAGTTGAAGAACTCCATAGTAAGGCTAAATATTTTTCTGAATTGTTAGAAGATGGCGGTTTGCAAATTTTAAATGATGTAGTATATAACCAAATATTGGTACATTATGATAATAATGATAAAACAGAAGTGTTAGTCAAAGGAATTCAAGAATCTGGTGTTTGCTGGCTAGGTGGTGCAAAATGGTCAAATAAATCTGTTATGAGGATAAGTGTATGTTCATATAAAACTAGTTATGAAGATATTGAAAAATCGGCTAAAGAAATTTTGAGAATTGCAAAAGAGTTAAACTAGAATCTGAAAATTGGAAAATTAGCTAGGCTTAAGATTCAACTTGAGTAAAGGGGATGAATAGTTATGAGAAGCTTGCGTTTTAAAAAAATAGATGCCTTTGTGAAAGAAGGCTCTTCAGGTAACCCGGCAGCTTGTGTTTATCTTGAAAAAGCAATAACGAGGGATGAAATGCAGCAGGTTGCCTATGAGCTTAAGGGCTTTGTGAGTGAAGTAGTATACTGTTTGCCTATTGCAATTGATAACCGAACTGTTTATTCATTACTTTATTATTCATCAGAATGTGAAGTTGATTTTTGCGGACATGGTACGATTGCTTGTATGTATGATTTAGTCGCCAATACACAGGAACTTATCAATCAAAAAGAGATTGGAATACGCACAAAAAAAGGTGATTTGACCGTGATTAATAATATCTTTGAGATGGATGCTGTTTTTATTACAGCGCCGTTGCCCCGATATAAAGAAATTGATTTACGGGCTGCAACGATTAGTGGAAAGCTAAATATCCCAAAGAACTATATTAATACACAATATCCTATTGACCTCATAAATGCAGGGCTTAATACACTCATTGTTCCTATCATTACACTGGAAAACATTATATCCATATGGCCTGATGCAGATACGCTCAAAAACTTTTGTATTGCAAATGACATAGATATTATAACGGTCTTTACAATGGATGGGTCTAATGAGATAAATAGAATTCACACAAGGGTGTTTGCCCCTAAGTATGGATATCTAGAAGATCCTGCAACTGGTTCAGGGAATTCAGCACTTGGATATTACCTTCTAAAGAATAGGTTATGGGCGGGTAATCTTATATCAATAACGCAGGGGCCTAATCTTAAAGCTCCAAATATTGTGAAGCTAAATACTATAATTAATGATGATGGGGATAATCAAATACTATTTGGCGGAAGTGCAATGGTAAGGATAGAAGGCAGCTATTTACTACATAAGAAGGCATAGAGAATGTCGCAGAAATTTATTTAAATAGAAGCGTTTTGAGCCTATTGAGTAGTTGCACCAGAACTAAAACTGGTTGTACACAGCGAATTATATAGTTTTTTGGTTAAACACGCATGATAAAAAATACTAATAAATATTTGGAAGCTAAAAGCCGTTTTTTCGATGAAAAGAGAACGATCGGCTTTTAGCTTTTTTATGTCTACTTTTTGTTATTTTCTTTAGAATTAAGCATTTATCTGGTTTCCCCAATATAGTAACATTATATTTAATTAATTAGACTACTTCTCATTTTAGCTGAGTATTTTCCAGATAATATATAAACGAAATACGAGATTGCAGAACGGAATGAAGAAACTAGTCTGAGGCGATATACATAAACTAACAACAACTAGCGATATCTATTGCATATTGCTAGTTGTTGTTAGTTTATGTTAGAAAAAATGAAAAAATTCGGAAAATTAGCAGGGATTTTATTCCAAGTGTAGAATAACACGGATAATAGCTGCCATAAACTATTATAAATGTACTTAATGTTATATATTAGTTGTTTTTAGTTGTGTTTGATTAAGTTGCATGTGAGGCGAGGGGGCTCGCTGAGTTGTAGCGCACCAACCGCAGTACATTATCAACCGTTTTTGAATTTAGGCTACCGAAGAGAGGTGAAGGCTGTAGAAGTTAAAGGGGTTTTATACCTATATTAGCCCGAGAATCAACAGGACAAGCCGTCAAAAGTTTATAAAATAACAGGAGGTATAAAGATGAACAAAAAAAGGCGGGCACAAGTTTGCGGCATCGCGTTAGCGACTACCCTATCCTGCTACACATCCGGTATAGTCGGCGCGACTTCGCTGGCTTTTGCCGCTACACCCAATACCGATCAAGCCGTCAATCAAATCGCCGGCCAAGTAGCAAATAGTGTAAAACAAATGCAACCTCCCGCCCAGGCGAAAAGCAACGTCAGCATCGAGGTGAAAGAGCAGCAACAAGAGGCGCCCAAGCCATCAGTAGGCCCTAGGATTAAAGTCAGCGGCTTTCATATCACCGGCCAGAGTATCTACAGCGAGGACAAGCTGCAGGCACTGGTTAAAGACGCGGTTGGCAAGGAATTTACCATAGGCGAACTGAAAGACGTCGCCGGGCGCATTACCCAGTATTTCCGTGGACAAGGTTTTGTGGTGGCCAACGCCTATATTCCGGTTCAGGAGATTGGGGACGGCACAGTGGAAATTGCTGTAATGCCTGGAAAGTACAGCGGTGTTGATATCCGCAACCACTCCAAGCTGTCCAATGAGGCCGCCGCCAGATTTTTAAGCAATATCAAGAGCGGCGACTATGTGAAACGGAGTGAACTAGAACGTACGCTGCTCCTCCTAAGCGATACCGGCGGGATCAGCATCAAATCCGTTCTGGCCCCGGGCAAGGCAGCCGGCACCATTGAACTTATTGTTGATATTAACGACGTCGACCTATTGACCGCGGATTTTTCGGTGAACAATTACGGCAATAGTTACACTGGTTCGGATCCGAGCAACCTGGCTGTCAATTTCAATGATGTCAGCGGCCAGGGGGACGTGTTGAACGTTAGCTACAGTAATTCCGGTGACGGGATGAACAATTTTAGCATGAATTACATGGTTCCGTATGGTAGCCAGGGCTGGCGACTGGGGGTGAATTATTCGCGTCTTAACTACACTATCGGAGAGGAATATGCCCCCCTTTTGGCCCATGGCATGACCGAAACCGTCGGCGTCTACGGCCAGTACCCGATCGTCCGCTCTCGCAATTATGATCTCTATGGTCAGATCGGCGTGACTACGCGCCGGCTTGTTGACGATATTGACGCGTATGACTCCTCTAACCAGCGGAAAGCCAATTCCGTGACCTTAGGCCTCAACGGTGTCAGTCGAGATAGCTGCGGTGTGAACAGCTTCGCTCTGAACATAGTGAATGGTCGGCTTAAATTTACTGGTGGTCAGGATGTATCCGGAAGCTCGTGGGGGAGTGATGACGCCCAGGGGGCGCAGACCGGCGGTCGTTACACGAAAGCAAACTTTAATTTCAACCGGCTGCAGTGTTTGAATGACCGGTTGAATTTCTACCTGTCGTTCACCGGCCAACTGGCCAGCAAGAACCTTGATTCGACGGAAAAGCTCTATCTTGGTGGTGGCAACGCCGTACGGGCCTATGCCCAGGGTGAAGCTCCTGGCGATGAGGGCTATATACTAACTGGGGAACTACGGTATAACCTGCCGACCCCCAAATTCCAACTGGCAGCGTTTTTCGATTGTGGCTATGTCGATGGCAGTAAAAGCGGCTGGGCGGACGGCGATCCTTCCCGAGCCCTCAGCGGCGCGGGATTGGGTATTATCTTAAATAGCCGGAAAGAATACAGCATTCGGGTCGATTACGCATGGAAGTTATCTTCCAGTCAGGATACGTCGGAGACTCCTAACAAACACGGCCGGTGGTGGTTGACCGGTATACGGTACTTCTAAAATCAGGGGGTGGAAATAGGTAAATAATGTAAAGGGAGTGATATGAAATGCAACGAAAATGGCAACGTGAGTGGGAACGCCTCAAAGGAGGCCATTTTGCGGCCCGGTCAACGAACTCAGGCCTGAAAACCCTGGCTAGAACTATTTTGCCACCGGTGGCGGCGGCAACGATGTTGTTGGCAACGATGACAATGCCAGCTTATGCAAACCCGACGGTTGGACAGGTTACATCCGGGGCGGGCAGTATTTCTCAAAGTGGGAATACGATGAATATTAATCAGACTACGAATAAGATGAGTATCAACTGGCAGAGTTTTAATATTGCGTCAAATGAGACAGTTAATTTTCAACAACCTGGTGCAAGTTCGATTGCTCTGAACCGGGTTGTGGGGAATAATGCGTCGAGTATTTATGGGCATTTGAACGCGAATGGCCAGGTGTTCTTGGTTAATACGAACGGGGTTTTGTTCGCAACCGGGTCGTCGGTGAATGTGGGTGGGATTGTGGCTTCGACGCTCAATATTTCCGACAGCGATTTTCAAAATGGGAATTATAATTTTAGTGGGAGTGGCGGTTCGGTAGTGAACCAAGGTACGATCACGGCTGCCAATGGTGGATATGTGGCGCTCCTGGGCGGCCAGGTTTCGAACCAGGGGGTAATCGTTGCCAATCAGGGCACGGTGGCTCTTGGCGCCGGCAATGCTACGACCCTTGATTTTAATGGCGATGGATTGTATAGCTTGGCCGTAAATGAGGCGGCCCTAAACGCCGTAGCCGACAACCAAAATCTGATTCAAGCCAATGGCGGGCAGGTGTATATGACCGCCAGAGCCGCCAACACTCTTGCCGGCTCAGTGCTCAACAACACGGGAGTCATTGAAGCACAAAGTATTGGAAGTACCAATGGGGTTATAACCTTAGACGGCGGAACGACCGGCTCGGTGGTCAACAGCGGTACGCTGGACGCTTCCGGCAAAGCCGTCGGGCAGACAGGCGGTACGGTCAAGGTGCTGGGTAATGCCATCACCCTCGCCGCCGGAACTAAGATTGACGTATCCGGCGATAGCGGCGGCGGCACTGCCCTCATCGGCGGCAACAGCTACGGCCAGGGGGCGGAGCAGAACGCTGCCATCACCACGGTAGCAAACGGTGCCATGATTAACGCCGACGCCATCACATCGGGGAGCGGCGGCAAGGTAGTGGTCTGGTCGGACGACACAACCACCTTTGACGGGACGATCAGCGCGCAAGGCGGCAGCGTGAGCGGTAACGGCGGCAGTGTGGAAACATCTGGAAAAAAACTGACGGTGAGCGACAACGCCCTGGTTACGACTTTGGCGGCACAGGGCACAAGCGGCAACTGGCTGCTCGATCCCGACGGCTTTGCGATTGGTCTTAACGGAGACATGACCGGCACCGCCCTGACGAAGGCTTTAGCCAATGGCAACGTGACCATCGCCTCGACCAGCGGTAGCGGTAAGGATGGCGACATCAACGTCAACGACGCGGTCACTTGGTCGGCCAACACCCTGACATTGACCGCGACCAACAACATTTACGTCAACAACACCATGACGGCTACCGGCACGGCGGGTCTCACCGCCAACTACGGCAAGGGCACCAACACCGACGGCACCCCCATGGGGATCTACACCAGCCAGAATGCGAGTAGCGGCCAATTTGCCGGCACGATCAATTTCACAGGGACCGGCGGCGTGACATTGAACGGCACGACATACACCGTCATCACAGCCGCGACGACCAGCACGACCAACGGCGTGACGACCTATGGGTTGGACTACGTCAAAGACAATCTGGCGGGAAACTATGTGCTGGGTAGCAATATCTCTTTGAGGACGAGCGGCACGACGGTGAACTGGAGTGGTGCTATCGGCAGCACCGATACACCTTTCGCCGGCAACCTTAACGGTTTCGGCCATTCGATTGGTGGCACTCTGTCAGGAACGGGTCTGTTCAACACCATTGGCAGCGGTGCAACGGTCAGCAACCTAGCCGTCGGCTGCAGCGTTAAACAAGCTACAGACACGAGTGTTATTTTGTCGGCGGTGGGGGCACTCGTGAATTATAACAAGGGCAATATTATAAACACATATACCTCAAATGGGGCACAGATACAGAACAACACCAACAGCCTCTACGTCGGCGGTCTGGTCGGCGTTAATTCCGGGCTGATCGCGCAAAGCTTCGTATATTCGTCTGCCATCTATGGGAATTACGTCGCGGGCGGTCTGGTCGGCCTCAACGAAGCGAGCGGTGTGATCAGAGACAGTTCAGCAACTGTCGGGATGTTGGTTTCGACGACCAGCGACAGCAGCACCTATGCAAGTACCGTTACCTATGTGGGTGGACTGGTTGGAGTGAATGAGGGGACGGTCGAGCTGTCCTATGCAACTCCCTCGTCGCTATGTCTAAAAGACACAATTTCGACAGCCGGTGGTCTGGTCGGAAAGAATACCGGTACTATCGACCAATGTTATGTCACTGGTTTCAGCTCAGGCACAAACCCCAATCTCGCGGGATTCGTCTGGGAGAACACCGGCACCATCACCAATTCTTATACTACAATGCTTAATTACTCTTCTAATGGTGTGAATGCTAATGAACCGAAGGCGCAGTCATGGACTGCCGGGTTTGTCTATAAGAATTCCGGCACCATCAGCAACGCTTACACCACTGAATACTCGGGCAAGAACACCACAGGATCGCTATATGGTTTCGCTTATGATAACACCGGCACGATCAAGAATGCGTACTGGTACGCAAATACCGCGTCGGGTTTTGTGGCGCCTACCGATACAACTTCGGGCGTGACACAGTTCACCGACACCACTGCCGCAGATGGAACAATTACCACCACTGCCGCCACTAAAGCGGCCACGTTCTCCAGCTATGCGGGTTTTGACTCGAGTGTCTGGGATGCATCTGTATCAGGCTATCCCATCCTCGGAAACATAATGGTTTTCATTCAGACAAACACCAGTAGCCCTGCTACTATGCCCAGTTATGGCGACGTTTCAGATGATGTGACCACGCTGAGCCTGCTTTCGAGAGGTCTTCAGGGAGGAGACAGTGTATCCTCTTACGTTTATGACCCAGTCACCGGGACTTTCTCCAACCAATTCCAGGTGACGACAGACAACGGCTATGTTGATGCCGGCACCCAGACAGCCGCGAGCGTTCTTACGTCTTCAGTCTACAAGAACATCAAGGGTACGGTCACCGTCAATCAAAAGGCACTGACTGTTTCAGGCGTTGTCGCGGACAAAACCTACAACGGCGCAAGTGATACAACGGCCACCATCAATACCAATGTGGCCAACAATGGTCTGGTGGGGTTAGTCGGCAATCAGACGCTGAACATCAGCTATTCGGGGGCGGCTTTTACCGACGGGAACGCCGGGACAGGTAAGACCGTGACCCTTACCTATAGCAATCTGGCTGATGGCACCAACGGCGGCAAGGCGAGCAACTACACCATTGCTAACACTACCACTACTGGCACTATGACCACGACCAAAACCACAGGAAACATCTTGCCCAAGACCATCAGTGCCACCTTCACCGGTGAAGACAAGGTCTACGACGGTACGACGGACGCCAGTGTAATCTATACCGGCCTGACCGGCGTGCTGACCGGTGACACTGTCTCTCTCGGCACCGGCTATACCGCCGACTTTTCCGACTCTAACGCCGGAACCGGCAAGACTGTCACTGTTTCCGGGCTCTCTCTGGACAACAGCAACTACACGATAAGCACTTCGACGACGACGGCCTCGATCACAAAGCTGCCTCTGCAATTGGTTGGAATTAAGTCGTCGGACGATGGTGATGTCGCCGTTTCCGCGACAAATCTCGTTGCAACTAACCTCATTGGCGAGGATACTGTCACACTCGGCGGCTCGGTCAAGATCGCCAGTACTACGGCAGGCGTCCAGTCGATCAACAACGTGAGCGGACTGACAGTCAGCAACTCCAATTACACCGTAGTCGGCAGTGTTGGAAATGTCGTTGTCGGGAGTGCCAGCCTGGTGCTCGACCATGTGGTGGGTGGCGATACCACGGCCACGATCGCAACATCTGGCAATACCACGACCATCACTCAGAATGTCGACAAGGCGGTCATTGATTGGCTGCGCTTCAACATTACGGCCAACGAAACCGTCACTTTCGACCAGCCTTCCACTACCTCCATTGTACTTAACCGGGTAACCGGCAGCGAGGCCAGCGTCATTGCTGGCAAGTTAACTGCCAATGGCAGGGTCTTCCTCATCAACACTAATGGTGTGCTCTTCGCGGCAGGCTCCAGCGTCAACGTCGGTGCCCTGGTCGCCAGTACGCTCAACCTGAGCGACAGCAATTTCGCCAATGATAATTATGTGTTCACTGCTGGCCGTGACAGCGGCTCGGTAATTGCCAAGGGCGACATTGTGATCGTCGATGGCGGCTTCCTCGCCTTGGTTGGTAACGGTGTCACCAATTCTGGCACAGTGAGTGTCCCTGGCGGCAAGGCTCTGCTTGTGTCGGCGGACAGTCTGACCCTAAACTTGAATACGGCCAACAGCGACCTGAGCAGCTATGCTATTGCTGGGCTGGATGGGGCGACTTCGGTAGGCGGTGTGGTGAACGTGGCTGCGACCAGCGGTAACGGCGGGCTCCTCGAAATGGCTGGCAACACTGTCACCCTGACTAGCGACTTCCAGCTCGGCACCGGCAACAACGGCACCTGGTCCTGGAGTTTGCCATCCATCTCCATCGGCAGCGGTGGAACCTTTACTTCCAGCTTTGTCAAAAACAACTTGCTATTACGCAACCTTTCCCTCAACGCGTTGGGTAGCGATCTCACCGTCAATGACGCTGTGAATTGGTCGACAGATACCACGCTGAGTCTGAGCGCCAAGAATAACATCAACATCAACAACGCCATCACCGCTACCGGTACGAATGCCGGCTTGGCCATGAACTACGGCGGCGACTACAACATCCTGACTCCGGCCACATACAGCGGCGCCGTCCTGAATAGCAAGGGCCTGCCAGTAGCTCAGGAGGACACCAGCGGCGGGGTTTACGGCAGCATCACCCTGAGTGGAGCCAATGCCAGCCTGAAGATTAACGGCAACAGCTACACGCTGATTCACAGCATGAGCCAGCTGGATTCGATTGACCCCTCCAATGGTGTCACGGGGATGTCCTACAACCCGATAACCGGTGCATACGATACACCAACAAATTCTTCAAAAAGTGGCTACATTCAAAGTTATAAAAGTAATTCTTCTTGGGTTAATGGGGTCTTATGCTATTACAATCCCGCCACAGGAGCATATGACATACCACAAACACAGGTAATTAATGACGTAACTTGCTACTATAACCTGGATACGAAGTCATATGATGGAACCAGCGCCTATTCTGGTAATATCAAGAGATACTATTACGATACAACTAACGGAACGTACGATATTGCATGCTACAATGTGTCGAGCGGAAAATACTACGACCTGTCAACGGGGACTTATCAACTGACTTCCCTTTATAAAGGTTCGAAATACTATTACGATCTTACTACAGGAAAGTACGACCAGACAGACTATGATACGTCGAGCGGAAAATACTATGATCCGGCAACCGGGGTTTATACTTCAACTTATTCTGTCTATGTTTCCACCGTCTACTACTTCAATCCAACGACAGGATCCTATGATATAACCTCTCCTTACACCATCACTGGCTATTATGCCCTCGCTAACGATCTGGATGCATCCGGCACTACCTACACCACCGCTCTGATCAACAACCTGACAGGCACCTTCACAGGGCTGGGACATACCATCAGCAACCTGACCATTAGTAACATCACTCCCAGCTCAAGTTATTACCTTTCTTTGATCGGACAGGCTAACGCCGGGAGCACCATTCGGGATATCGGCGTGGTCAATGCAACAATGACTGCAACATCAAGCGACTCTTATCGGTTAGGGGCAGCAGTGCTGGCCGCCAAAATCACCGGTACTACTGTAAGCAATGCCTATAGCACAGGGGCAATCAATGTTAGTGGTGGCGGTTTGATTCAATCGGCTACTAATTCTGTGATCTCCGATTCATTTTCTGATGTGAGCTTGGCTGGAGGAGGGGGGTTGATTGCGAGCACATCGAATTCGTCTGTGTTGCGCTGCCACGCGATAGGAAGCGGTGCGCTCAGTGGGGGATTGATCGGCAGTGCGGGAGGCACCTACATCGCCAATTCTTACGCCATCGGTGATTACGCCCTCAACGGTGATACCATTATTGTGAACACAGATGGCACCTTCACCAATGCTGACGTGGGGGGAGTGAACCTATTCCCTGTAGGCGGGTTGGTTGGCTCGTATTCCACAGCCACAGGTTATAACAACTCCATCGTCAATTCTTTTGCCATTGAAAATGTAGCGACCGGATGGATGAATGCTGGCGGACTGGTCGGGTATATCAGTGGCGGCGATGTCATGACCATAGACAACTGCTATGCGCAGGGTGACGTGCATGCCACTCTTAACACAGATTATGCTAGTTATACTGCGGTTGGCGGCTTGATTGGGCTTGTGGAGATGTCTGGCACAACTGGCCAATTCAAAATCAGCAACTCGCACTTTGCCGGAACGGTCGAAGCGGACGGTAGTAAGATTACCTACGCAGGTGGGTTGATCGGGTGTCTGGTTCATGGTGATAAGAGTCCGAATTCCTCTATCACAAACTGCTATGCCGATGTTGATTTGACTGCTCGCGGGACTATGTATGCTGGCGGATTAGGAGGGTGGTTATACGCCACCGATATCTCCAAGTCCTATGCCACAGGCACTGTGAAGGGGGGGCAACGCGTCGGTGGGCTGGTTGGAGCAATGGGCTACGGCATGTACTATGATTCTAGTTTAAAGAAATGGGTAATCCCGACTTCAACTATTAGTGATTCTTATTTTAACGGTTCGGTGACAGGAGCTTATACAACGTCTCTTGTTGGCGCGGTGGCTGGAACTGCAGGCTATACAACGTTCAGTAACGTCTACTGGAATAGCGATAGCAACGTCATGCCAGTTGGTTCCGGTTTGAGAAAGGCCAGCCAGTTGGTGGACGGTAGCCAGGGTATAACCAGCGCAGAATTTGAAAATGGTGATATCAACTATTACCGTGACGGCACCATCGGTGAGGTGCATGCCGCTCGGGCCGCGCGGCAAGCTGCCGAAGAAGCGGCACAACAAGTTGCTGCTCCTCAGCGAGCCGCCGTCCAACAAGCAGACACTCAGGCCGGCATCGGGAGCCAAGACAGACAAACTAAGGGCGATGCTCTGCAAAACCTGGTGGATCTGTTGAACCCGGCCAACCTGTGGCAGTCGTCAGTTGACGACCATAATGCTTCTACCAATTCGGGCAGCTATTCGGCCCACATCAAATCTATTGAACTTAATGGAGTCGAGTACCAGTTGGAAGATACCGACTCTAAAGATGAGAAGTAATAAATGGGGCGTGTGCCCTGCCGGCTGATACACGCTCCTGATCAGCAGCGGCTTGCTCATGAAGCTTCCGGTTCAGAGGCGGGCCGCTCTGATAACCAAACGGCAGAGAGTGGACTGGAAATTGTCAAAGTGAAATACTATGAAAAATTGAGAAAAACAAAGAAATGAGAGTTTATTAAAGGGGGAATTGATATGCTTATGAAGTTTCTGTCCGATGCAATTGATTACGGTATTGTCGGTATTTTACTAGTCTTGAGTATTGTCGTGGTAGCCATATCACTGGAACGCTACGCCTTTTACCGGACCCTTAGCATTGCGGACTATCAGGACATTAAATCTTTGGAACTGACACTGACCCGGAAGCTGTTCGTCATTGCTTCAGTAGGGAGCAATGCTCCCTACTTGGGGCTGCTGGGCACCGTGCTAGGGATCATGCTGACTTTCTACAACATGGGGACAGGTACCGCCATGGACACCGGCAAGATCATGACCGGACTGGCCCTTGCCCTAAAGGCAACGGCAGTAGGGTTGGTGGTGGCGCTGGTGGCGGTAGTGCTATACAACGCACTTTTGCGGAGAGTAACGGTGTTGATGTTGGAATGGGAGATTGCCAATGAACGAAAAACCGTTTGAAACCATGAACGTTATCCCTTTTGTGGACATTATGCTGGTGCTTTTGACTATTGTGCTGATTACGTCCAGCTTCATTGCCAATGGGACAATTCCGGTCAATCTGCCGCAAGCCTCCAAGATTGTTACGGAAGCGGAGATGCCCGCGATGATCGAGCTGGGTCTGTCTGGTGACATTTATTTCAATGGGAAAGGGGTCACACTAGAAACACTCAAAGTGGACCTCGAACCCCTGGGCCGAGAGACCAATTTCATCATCCGGGCAGATCGGGACGTCTCCTTGCAACATTTTATTGATGTGGTCGACCTGTTGAAACAACTGAGCTTTCAGAAGGTCGCGGTGCAGACTAAGAATCGTACTTAGCAGCCGGCGTCCATTAGAGGTTGTTTGTTAGGTTAAGGAATTGCCCAGTGTTATGTAGAAAGGATGATGTTAGGTTGCATTGCTTGGGAAAAATTAATTTTTACCACGGGCTCGCGATTTCTTTGCTCCTGCATGTAAGCCTCGTCTTGCCGTTGCTTTTGACTACCTTGCACACAGCAGATCAGAGCAGGCACGAAAGGCTCAGGATTGAAGTCTTTGGTATGGTTTCCAACCGCCAAATGGAAGAACAACACATGGGAACTGAAGCCCCTCAGCAAGGGAAGAGGCCGGCTCAGCAGGTGAATAATACGGTTCCCAGGACGTCTCCGGATAAATATCAAACAGTAGCGGCAGAAAGTCCGGTGCATGTACAAAAAACAGACGAACCTGTTTTCGCCCAGATGCCAGTTGTTTCCGATACGGCGGGCGCGGTAGTGGAGCAAAGACAACAAACGATTAATTATGAGGCGGCAACAGTGGAGTATGCGGGCAAGGTAGGAAAACGGGTCCAGACCAATCTCGTGTATCCCAAAGAAGTCAGAGAAGATGGGTTAACCGGTGTCACCAGAATCGCGTTTACCATTACCTTATCCGGCGATATCAAGGAAGGTACCTTAAGGGTGATAAAGAGCAGCGGCTATGCCGCTTTGGATTCCAGTGCGTTAAGGTCGGCGCGGGTTAGTGCACCGTTTGAAGATCCTCCGGGAGGACAAGCGAATGTCGCGGTCAACGTGTATTTTAATCGTGACATTTGACTGTTGATAGGTTTTAGAGTATGCTGATTGAGGTTTGGGAAACAGCACTGATGTGAGCCACGGCGAAACGCGCGAGACTTTCTTGCCGGCGCTTTCGTACGCGTCTGGCGCCGCCGCGTCCGGGTGAAGGAAACACTTCGCTATAGATTCCGACCAAACCGATAACTAAATATAGTCATGAAAAGGAGAATTGAGACAATGAATCAAGAAATCTTCGCTGACGGCGTCAGCGCCGTCCATGTTACTGGCAATCTCGTGCGCATCGACCTGATGACGGTGCAGCCCCATCTCAAAAGCGACAACGACCAGCCGGTGATCGAAGTCAATAGGCGAATTATTATGCCGCTAGAAGGTTTTATTCAGTCCTTGGCGACCCAGGAAAATATCGTGAAACAGCTAATCGAAGCCGGAGTACTGAAACAAAACAATGTTCCGGAAGTACCCCCTTCGGATAAAGCAGATTAAGTCCAAGGAAAGTTTTACAGGAAGAATGAGTTTGAAAACGATAACTAACATAAGATACTAGGAGAATGTTTCTAGAGGTTCTAAAAAATCACGACGAAAGCAGGCGAAGTAAATTGATGAATAGGATGAAAATAAAGGTTTTTCCCGTATTATTAGCTTTATGTTTATTATTAGGAGCCTTGAGCACAGCACAAGCTTCTCCGGCGACTGCTGGATCAGTGGGGTATGTTGACTTCCTCTATCTAGTAAACCAGCACCCGGATACGGCCCAGGCCAATGCCGTCCTCAAGGCAGAGCAGGATGCAGCGAAACAAGAATTTGAAAGCAAAGCGCCCGGTCTTAGTGACCAGGACAAGCTGAATCTTGACCAACAGCTGAGGCAGCGGCTGGAACAAAAACGGCTGGAACTTGTAAAACCTATTTCGGCTAAGGTGGTGGCTGCTGCTAATGAAGTAGCCACAGAAAAAGGACTATCGATTGTGATTGGGAAAAATGAAGTCGTCTGCAAAGGCGTGGATATCACGGCAGATGTACTCAAAAAGATTACTGGGAAATAAATAATATAAGTTTAGCCTAAAAAAATTATCTCCATAATGAAAATCGCCCCCCAGGGGGGGCAATTTCACACGAAACGCTTATTTCGTGTATCAGTATCGTCTTTCTACCAAAGCACATGTTGAGTCGGTTGCCTTGATACAGCGGGTTCTGATGCAAAAAATAAAATCAATGAGATAATATTACCCAATTGAAAATGGGGGCACAGAAGTTTATTTAAGTGGAATGTGAAATTGAATAAAAAATTGATTAGAAAAGGGCAGATTGAAGAATTTCAATGTGCCCTTTTCTGAAGTTAAGTTCTTTAATAAGACTATTGGTCTCATGTATTGATATTCTGCTGAAAGGTAGAGCATCTTTGACTTTGTGATTTTTTTGCACTAGAGCCTTCAATTTTAGTATATTGTTTTCATCGATAATGGAATTAATTGAATTGCTGTTTAATAAGTTGTAGTTTATAATATATAGAGACGATCTATAACTTGACTAGATTGAATTGATAGCTGTTTGTCGAATATTTTGATGAGTGCGAATGCGAAAAGGGAGAAAGTTTCCTCTCTGTTTAAAAAAAGGATGATCAATTACAAGGTTTTGAGATTGATGTTTGGAATGAAATAGATAAGCGGAGCGGTTACGAGATTGAGTTCAAAGTATCGAATTTCGCTGGATTATTTGGGATGCTGGATGCAGGTCAAATTGATACCATTGCCCATATAATTTCTACAACAGAAGAAAGAAGGAAAAAATATGACTTGAGTGATACCTATGCATATAGTACATATCAGTTTACAGTAGAAGATGACTCTTTCAATGCCGGTAATGGCGTTATGCTTAGCGTTGGTAATGGCGATAATAATTGCTTTAATCATTCAAACCCGGGTTAGGGTGTTATGTCCGATATTAAAAGTATATGTTTCTTTTTTAGAGGAACACCATTAATTGCCCAGTTGTTTTTCGTCTACTTTGGCGTTGTGCAGCTCATTCCGCCATTAAAAGGGGTAAGCGGTTTTACTGCCTAGGTCCTAGTGCTTGGTTTACATGCTTCGGCCTATATGTCCGACACTCTTATAGGAGCTATCATGTCAGTGGATAAAGGTCAAATGGAAGCCTGTTTATCTATGGAAAAATATCCCTAAAAATAGGTAGGTAATTATATGATGGAAAATAGTAAATTACTAAAAGAGAGAGTTATCAACGATATCGATAAAATCAAAGATGAACTTCTGGCAATTTCCCATTACCTATTTAATAATCCGGAAGTGGGGTTTCAGGAATTCAAAGCGGTCCAGGCACTGGCTGGTTCATTAATGAAAGCGAATTTTAAAGTAGAGACCGGAGTTTGTGGTCTTGAAACGGCCTTTATCGGGACGTATGGACAGGGAAAGCCCATAATTGCTTTTGTAGCGGAATATGATGCTTTGCCGGTGATTGGTCACGCCTGCGGACATAATATAATTGCCAGTGCGGCGTTAGGTGCAGCTATTGGCGTAAGTAAAGTAATGGGCGGCAATGCTTGCGGGACGGTGAAGGTTATCGGAACTCCTGCGGAAGAGAACGGTAGTGGGAAAATTATTATGCTGCAAAAAGGTGCTTTTGCTGAGCTGGATGCCGCAATGATGCTGCACCCTAGCACTATTTCGATGGCGGATGATATTTCCTATGCTACACGGAAAGTGGAGTTTACATTTCGGGGAACGCCAGCCCATGCGGCTGTGTCTCCCTGGGCAGGTGTAAACGCCTTGAGCGGAGTGATCCAAATGTTTAATATGGTTGACGCCATGCGGCTGCATGTCAAGGACTATGCTAGAATTCATGGCATTATTACCGATGGTGGGATTGCAAGCAATATTATTCCTGAAGTAGCGCAGGCTGTTTTTAGCATTAGGGCACTTGACAACGATTATTTGGAGGAACTTGCTGGTATGGTTAACCGCTGTGCACAAGGTGCGGCAATTGGCACCGGAACAGTCGTTGAATGTAGAGTGTTAGGTTCTGGCTGCCGGGAAATTCGAAACAACAAAAACTTGGTGAGCTTATTAACAACCAATTTTGCGCAGCTAGGCGAACCTATAGCTCAAAGAGATTTTACGCAAGGTATCGGCGCTACCGATATGGGCAATGTCACTCATGAAATACCTGCGATACACGCCAATATAGGTTTGGGTGAAGGACTTGTACTTCATACTAAGGAATTCGCTGAAAAAGCAGGCTCACCAGATGGAGACAGAGCTATACTTACAGCTGCAAAAGTAATGGCTATGATGGCTGTGGATATTTTGGCAGATCCCAGTATTTTATTTGAGGTTAAAAGGCATGAGAAGGTATGTAGTGGATGATAAAAATTAAAAAAATATTTGGAAGTTCCAGATCGAGGAACAATTGAAATTGGTGATTTAAAAGTCAATGTCGAAAGAATAAGTAAAAAAGAAATTATCGGATTGCGAAAAGAAACGGCGATGGTCTTCCAAAACTATAACTTGTTTAAAAATAAAACCGCCATAGAAAATATCATGGAATCGTTAGTTGCCGTCCAGCAAATGCCTGTACAGGAAGCAAAACAAGTTGCCTTGAGCATATTGAAGCAAATTGGCTTAGTTTAAAGCTGTTAAAAACGCCCTTAATTAACTTTCGGTTGATTAAGGGCGTTGTCCTGTGTTGATGAGATATTCACCATGAGTATCATATGACACCATTTCTTTGATAATTCGTTCAAATGTGCAGTAGTAATAACGAAGATCTGATTATCCTTACTTTGGTTCTTATTGTGAAAAAAATGACATGCGTTTATCTGAAATAAATTGATTATTCTGTTATTGATAATCTGAGAGTATCCCTTTGTTGAAAAGGATACTGCAGATTGTAGATAAATCCCGCTTTTAGACCAAAAGGCCTGAAAGCGGGATTTTATAAGTAAAGACGAAAAAAGGAATAAAAAGGAAGTACAAAAACGAGGTCAAATGCGGA
>Ga0316600_10000593_pt1 | contig 17238 bp, 19 predicted proteins | sample OWC_soil_day5_CT_FD_207652 | JGI IMG/M metagenome (GOLD analysis project Ga0316600, IMG submission 207652) | Wetland soil microbial communities from Old Woman Creek delta, Ohio, United States - OWC_soil_day5_CT | ecosystem: Environmental > Terrestrial > Soil > Wetlands | place: USA: Ohio... | reverse complement strand
GAGACTGATGTACGACTCAAAATGATGCGTCCCTTTAATGGCTTTGATTTGCTCAATGATCTGTGGCTCTACTTTTGGCGGGTAACCGCTGACCTGCAACAAGGCAAGCACCAGTGAGGTGAACTCATGACCTAACGGAATTCCGGCAAACACGACGTCGTTGGCGTGTTTGGCACGAGTTACACTGAAACTTGGCGTTCTTGGAAGAACCTCAGCTTCCACTGTAATTTTAGAAGATAGGGATGCAATTTCATTGACCAGAGCAGTCATGTCACTGGACACAGCATCAGAACCTGCGCTCACTTTGAGCAGTATATCGTCTTCAAGCAATTGTAGATATTGAGATAATTGGTTTTTGATTTCTAAGTCCAGTAACATAGGATGTACCTCTTAAATCTTGCCGACTAAATCTAGGCTTGGTTTCAATGTTGCTGAACCTTCTTGCCATTTTGCCGGGCAAACTTCTTTTGGATTTTTTCTGATATATTGCGCTGCTTTGATCTTATTGAGTAGAGTGCTAGCATCACGACCGATGCCGCCAGCATTGATTTCAACAGCTTGGATAACGCCGTCTGGATCAATGATAAAGGTGCCACGATCTGCTAATCCTTGAGATTCAATTAGTACATCAAAGTTTCTAGCCAAGGTATGAGAAGGATCGCCAATCATTGCATACGTAATTTTACCGATGGCATCCGAAGTGTCGTGCCATGCTTTATGTGTGAAGTGAGTGTCGGTAGAAACCGAATACACCTCAACGCCAAGTTCTTGCAGTGCTGCATAGTTATTTTGCAGATCTTCTAGTTCCGTAGGGCATACGAAGGTAAAATCGGCTGGATAGAAACAGAGCACGCTCCATTTTCCTTTTAAATCCGTTTCCTTTACCTCGATAAAAGCTCCATTTTTGTAAGCCTGTGCTACGAACGGTTTTACTTCAGTATTAATTAAAGACATTGTGCATTACCTCCTGAATTTTAATTTTATAGAGTAAATACTCTTTTTAAATGATAATAATAATTACTATCCGTTAATGATTATTATTACATAAGTGATAATGATTGTCAACAGAGATGTAAATAAAATTTTTACAAGTATTTTTCATACAAACAAAAACTGATGAAGGCAAGAGATCAAATATCTCTTGCCTTCATCAGTTTTGTTATAATTTCTTGTTCTAAAATTCCAGAGGACGGGATTTTTTGCCAAGTTTTATTTACTTTTTCTTCAAAATTCATATCCATATGAACTAGCTGAAACGTATTAAATTCACCGTTTGTAAAAAATAGTACGGCGTTTAATCGTATAGCTGAAGGTTGATTATTGGTTACAATGTAATCGAGAAGATGGGGATTTTCCAGTTTAAGTTTTCCAGATGTATAAAGAATCCCCCAGTCTGTATCCAGTGATTTTAAGGGAAGTAGCATTCGTAGTTCAGGGTCCGATTGGATAGAATCGTAGACTTTTTGTATCGTAAGAGAATTTGGTGGCAGTAAAAAAATAGACTGCTCTGTTGAACGTTGAAGTTGCTTTGGTGTAATGAGGAAGTTATAGAGCTCAGTATCTCTTTTTACGAGTCCAGAGATGCTGTCAGCGGTATCTTGATATAAGACATCTTTGGTTGTATCAAGAAGTTGATCGCTGGGACGAATTCCGGCGTAGAAAGCTGGCCCGAAAAGATTGACGGCTATAACATTTAAAGTATCATCTAGGACAATGCCTTTACTATAAGGCAGAATTGGTCTAGCAAAGCAAAGGGATGAAAGAGAAAGTAGCATAAATAAAATGAAACAAATTTTTTTCAGATAAATACACCTTCTTTACAATGTTTGTCGTAGACCGTGAGCTCGAGTTTCTTCATTTCGCTCATTAGCGGATATCTTGGATAAGCTCTGGTATATTGGTAATTTTAACTATAGTATACTACTAATTCTAGCGGTAACCAATTGTTTGTCAAGGAATATTACATAGTTTATTTTTTTTTATTGATTAATAAAAGGTCAAAAAGTTACGATATTATTTAATAAATGGTAAAGGTAGGCAATTCGATGATTAAGAAAGTTGAAAAGTGTGAAGAAACTTCAAATATCGAAACTTGGCATCGCTTTCGTCGTAGAGTTCAATTGAAATCAAATATAAAAAAACCTTTTAAAAGAATTTTAGATAAAAAGATCAGAGAATTAAGAAGAGAAAAAAATATTTCCCAGAAATATTTTTTATCGTAAGTAGAAAAAGTAGCAGTGCTTGTTTGGTCGATTCGTTTGCTACTTTATGAGTAGTGAGCGTTAAATCATGGTATAATGTAAAAGTAACATTGAAATTAAATCTTTTTATAAAAATGGAGGTGCTTTGGATGAAAGGCTGGATGATTGCGGGGATTATAGTTCTGCTTGTTGTGGTTATGGCAGTGAGTGGTTATAATGGTTTGGTTGGTATGAATGAGGATGTCAATGGAAAGTGGGCACAGGTAGAAAATCAACTGCAACGTAGAGCGGATTTGATTCCTAACTTAGTCAATACGGTTAAAGGTTATGCAGCACATGAACAAGAAGCGATTAAGTCTGTATCGGATGCTAGAGCAAAACTTGCTGGGGCACAAACCCCGGGAACAAAAGCACAGGCAGATAATGAATTGAGTGGCGCGTTAAGTCGGTTGTTAGTGATCGCGGAAAATTATCCAAATTTAAAAGCGGATCAAAATTTCCGCGCTTTACAAGATGAACTTGCGGGGACGGAAAATCGTATGACCGTGGCTAGACAAGATTATAATAATGGAGTGCAGGCATTTAATACGAAGGTGAAAACTTTTCCAACGAGTATCTATGCAGGCATGTTAGGTTTTTCACAGCGTGAATATTTTAAAGCGGAAGAAACGAGTAAAAAAGTTCCCGAAGTGAAGTTCTAGAGAGAATGGATGCACGCTGGCTCTAGCGAAAAGGCAGGTGAAATAACTTGTTTAAAAAATATGTAGTGAGTATACTGATTCTTTGTTTTGTGATGATAGGTTCAGTATGTTTTGCAAAAACGGAAATCCCACAGACACCAACGAGTAGTATATATGTCCAAGACTATGCAAATGTTCTTTCTAATGATGCAAAGTATAAAATCAATACTCTTGGTGCTTCTTTGCAAAAGAAAACCAAGGCGCAGATTGTCGTCGTTACGATAAAAGCACTAGAGGGAACGCCAGTGGAAGAATATAGTTTAGGTATTCTTCGTCAATGGGGCGTTGGTGATAAAAGTTTAAATAATGGGGTCGTGATGCTCATTGCTGTAGAGGATAAAAAATCACGGATTGAGGTTGGCTATGGCTTAGAAGGAGCTCTGCCTGATGCCAAGACAGGACAGCTTCAAGATGAATACATGTTGCCTTATTTTAAAAATGGTGAGTATGAAAGTGGTATCCTCAATGGTTATGCAGCTGTAGCCGGAGTTGTTGCCAATGAATATGGTGTGCAGCTTGATGCCCAAAGTAAACCGGTAAAGGCAGTGAGTCAAGAAAAAACTAGTTTTTTTGATACCATTTCCACAATTGGTATTGCCATTATTATCCTTGCTTTGGTGATTCTTGATTTTATATTCTTTGGTGGAAGGTTTACTTTCTTAATCCTATCAATCCTCAATTCTCGTGGCGGACGAGGCGGCGGTGGTGGAGGTGGTTATGGTGGCGGTTCAGGCGGTGGCGGCGGCTCTAATCGCAGTTGGTAATAAAAATTTTTTTTAGATATATGAATTTAGATAATTTAGGTTATAATAGGGATAGGGATACACATTCCTAGTAATACTTATTTTCATTGATTTGAATTTTGGGAGGTTGGTATAATGGCAAAATGGGCTTGTGTAGTTTGTGGTTATATTTATGATGAAGCCGAAGGGGATCCAGATAACGGTATTGATCCAGGGGTACCTTTTGACGAATTAGACGACGACTTTGTTTGTCCTTTATGTGGCGTAGGTAAAGACGAATTTGAAAAAGTAGACGAATAAAACATAGTAAAAAACTACCAAATAATTTATTTGGTAGTTTTTTTGTGGAAAATTACAGAAACTTAATGGGTTACTTTATGAAGTCTTGGTAACCAGCCACGTTTCAACATCAGTTGCAATAACTTATAGTCCCAATCCAAGCCTCGATCAAGTAGTTCTTTGTACATTAGTGCTACCTCGACTTGATAAGATTGATGCAAAGCGGTGAGCATTGCCATTTGTGATGCCTTGGCCATAGTCCCGACCGTGATTGCGATTTCACCATCTGTCAAATGGGCATCGGGATCAATATCAATTGGATTTTTGTGAAGGGTGCGACGACGGAATGTAAGGTTTGGAATTTCGGAACCAGTTTCTTGTAGCATTTCTTCAGATTGATCGATTACAGATCGTGTTTGGGTATTGAGCGCTTCTTTGAGTAACATTTTTAGCTCTTCATCTTGGGCATGGTTATAAAGCAGCTCGAGCATAGCTACATTGTAGCGACCCTGCGCAACAACACCATAAAGGGTAGCTGCCTCAAGATAGTTTAAGGATTCTTTGTCAAAAAAATTGTTGAATAACACGCGCGTTTCTGCATTGATTTTATCAAGAATAGACATAGTGAAACCTCCTAAAGGTAAATATTATTTTCATTCTATAGGATAACCAATTTTTCAAGATACATGTGATAAATTTAATTAATGCTAGAATAATAATTTCATTGATTTTTAAAAACTAGTTTGCTATACTTTACATAAGGAAACTTCATCCCATCCATGTATGGCTTGCAAGTTATAAAGATGATGCACTTCTTTGTCTAAATGGTAAAGAGGACGATTGGCACGTCTTAAATAAGAGGGGGTTTTTATTTATTATGAAAGTTACAGTTGTTGGAGCTGGTAACGTTGGAGCTACTGTTGCTAATGTTATCGCATTAAAAGGTTTTGCTAGTGAATTGGTATTGCTTGATATCAAAGAAGGCGTTGCAGAAGGTAAAGCAATGGACATGATGCAAACTTCTCATATGATGGGCTTTGATACTACAATTATTGGCTGTACAAATGATTATAGCAAAACTGCAAATTCTGCAGTAGTTGTTATCACTTCAGGTATCCCTCGTAAACCTGGTATGACTCGCGAACAACTAATTGGCACAAATGCAAAAATCGTTAAAAGTGTTGTAGACCAAATTTTAGAATTCTCACCAGAAGCAGTATTTGTTGTGATTTCTAATCCAATGGATACAATGACTTACTTAACTCTTAAAGATAGTGGCATTCCTAAAAACCGTATTATCGGTATGGGTGGTATGCTTGATAGCAGCCGTTTCAGATATTATTTAAGCCAAGCTTTAGGATGCACTCCTACTGATGTTGATGGCATGGTAATCGGTGGGCATGGCGATACTACGATGATTCCTCTAGTTCGTTTTGCAACTTATAGAGGTATTCCTGTTACTGAATTGTTAGATAAAGAAACTTTAGATAAAGTAGTTGCTGACACTATGGTTGGTGGTGCTACATTAACTGGTCTTCTTGGTACTTCCGCTTGGTACGCTCCAGGTGCAGCAGGTGCTACTGTAGCTGAAGCAATTGCAACGGATGCTAAAAAATTGATTCCTTGCTGTGTATCACTTGAAGGTGAATATGGCGAAAACGATATCTGTATCGGTGTTCCAGTAGTTCTTGGAGCAAATGGTATCGAAAAAATCGTTGAAGTTAAATTCAATGCTGAAGAAAAAGCTTTATTCGATAAGAGTGTTGCAGCAGTTCGTAAAACTAACGCTTTATTAAATGAATCTTTAGCATAAAATAACTTTTACATAATTTGCTTATGTAAATCAAAAAAGCAGCCTGCGGGCTGCTTTTTTGATTGGTTAAACCTAGCAATGTTTGAAGAAGAATTCCTTTATATTTAAAATTGTTTAAATATGAAGGAATTCTTCTTTTTATGTATAATAAATATTTAGTATTAGTTTTTTTGAAGAATTTTGTTGTAATTTGAATAATGAAAGAAACTTAGGAGGCAATTTGATGACAATTAAATTATTTGTTACAGATTTAGATGGTACACTATTGAACAAAAACCATGAAGTTTCCGAAGCAAATAAAGAAGCAATTCGTGAAATTGTAGCAAAAGGTGTTACGGCAACGATTGCGACGGGGAGAATGTATGCTTCGGCACTTCCTTATGCGAAACAATTAGAAGTTGATGTTCCTATCATCACGTATAATGGTGCGTTGATCAAATCTGTTTCAGGTGAAGTGATATTTGAGAGCTATCTTGACTCTAAGATTGTAACGGAAATTTACGAATTCTGCGCGGAACATAATTGGTATATCCAAGCATATGCTGATGATGTATTATATTTTAAAGAGCATGATAAAACAGCAAAAAGCTACGAAGCGTTAGCTGGACTAAACGGCGTGGCTTTGGGTGATAAGTTATATGAAATTACGGAAAAAATTCCGAAAATGCTGATCATTACAGAAAATGAAGCAGAAACTGATGCGATTGTTCCTGTGTTACAAGCTCGTTTTAAAGATAGAATTTTTGCCACAAAATCAAATCCAGATTATATTGAGATTGTAAATCCAAGTGTCAATAAATCAGCAGCTCTAGATGTATTGATAGAAAAACTTCATTTAACCAAAAAAGAAGTGTTGGCAATCGGTGATTCTAATAATGACTTACCAATGCTTAAAACAGCTGGTTTTAGTGTAGCAATGGGGAATGCCAGAGAGCACGTAAAAGCAGTGGTGTCTGCAGTAACGACAGATTGTGAACATAGTGGTGTTGCAGCAGCTATTCACAAATATATCTTAAAAAAATAACTTTTAGAGAAAGGTCAACTTATGGCGATAAAATTAATAGTGACAGATTTAGATGGCACTTTGCTAACGGATGAAAAACTTATTTCTGATAGAAATAAAGCAGCAATTGCAGCAGCAGGGGCGGCAGGTGTTATGGTAACCGTTGCAACAGGTCGTATGTGTGTGGCCGCGGCGCATTATGCGCGACGTATTGGCGTAACCTTACCGATTGTTTCTTGCAATGGTGGTTTGGTCAGACCTTATACAGGAAAAGCAGTATTTACCCATTGTTTTACGAGAGAACTTGCGCGTGAAGTCATTGCTTTATGCTATGAGCGTGATTGGAATGTGCAATGGTATATTGATGATAAAGTGTACGTTAAGAAATTTAACGCAAAATTGTTTCGGGGCTACAACCTGATTGATGATTTTATGGTAACTGAAATTGGTGATGATTTTGAAAGTTACCTTGATGACGTGATTCAAATTGTCATTCGTGATTTGGATGGTAACATCGGCGATATTCAAAAGTTTATTCATGAAAAGTTTCAAGGGCGATTGACCGTCCAACAAAATACCGAAGTCAGTGTGGATATCGATGCACTTGGGATCAATAAGTCGGTAGGCATCGAGGTACTGATCAAAGAACTCGGAATTACCAAAGACGAAGTGATGGCTTTTGGCGATGCCGATAATGATATTGAGATGCTCAAATATGTTGGTGTTGGTGTAGCGATGGGCAATGCCATTGATGCAGTAAAAGAAGTTGCCGATATTATTACTGAGGATAATGAGCACGATGGGGTTGCGGTAGCAATTGAGAAATATATTTTAAATAAATAGAGTTTGTAAATAAACTAGGGACAGATAGGGCGCGGGTCGGCGACCGATCTTCGTACTAGTTTACAAGTGGAACGGATATTTTAATTTTCTTATATCTAGGGCGTATAAATTTTATATACGCTCGTATTTTTTTTATACATCTTTTTCATTTTGCTTTTTTTTAGGTTTTGCCATATAATTGATATGAATTTACTCAGTTTGGTCAGTAGCTATATCTGGAGGTGGTAAATATGGAAGATTTTCGCTTAGTTATAATCACAGGACTATCTGGAGCAGGTAAAACACAGGTAAGTCGTCATATGGAGGATTTAGGATATTTTTGTGTAGATAATTTACCGCCAATGTTTATTCCGAAGTTTGCTGAGCTTTGTACGCATTCCACAGGAAGAGTAAATAAAGTTGCTTTGGTTGTTGATACGAGAAGTCGTGAGTTTTTTGATACTTTATTGCATATTTTAGATGATATGGATGAACAGGGGCTAACCTATGAAATGCTTTTTATGGAAGCCACCGATTCGACGATTATTCGTCGTTATAAAGAAAGTCGCCGTCGTCATCCAATGGCACCAAATTCTAGAATTAGTGATGGAATTGCCAGAGAACGTGATCGTTTAAAATTGGTGCGGGGCCGGGCGACGCATATTATTGATACTTCCGATTTAAAAAAGAGTGTGTTAAAAGAAAAAATCATCAATTGGTTTGGCTGCCGGGCTGAGGGTGATTCCATGAATATCACAGTACTGTCCTTTGGTTTTAAATTTGGCATGCCGCTTGATGCGGATATGGTACTTGATGTTCGGTTTTTACCAAATCCTTTTTATATCGAATCACTTCGTCAGAAAAGCGGCGCGGTACCGGAAGTTGCTGACTATATAGCAAAATGGCCAGTAACAAAACAGTTTATCGAGAAACTCGATGACATGATTGAGTTTTTGGTGCCTAACTATGTGAAGGAAGGTAAGAGCCAATTGGTCATTGCGATTGGTTGCACTGGTGGGATGCATCGGTCGGTATTTATTGCGAAAAGAATTTTTGAGATTTTGAAAAAACAAGGATACGCAGTAAATTTAGAACATCGCGATTTGATGAAAAATGAAGTTTTAGAACATCCGCAAAATTAGTTTGTGATAAATATAGGAGTGTTTATATGCACTTATTAAAATGGTTGTATCCAGGTTTGAAATTTAAACGCTGGCTTGTTTTATTTGCACTTGGTGTTATGCTTGCCAGCATGGGGTTAGCATTTCTTCTTAACTATAAATACATTGGTAGTATGGAAGAAGAAATATTTAAGGTAGTCTATATGTCAACGGGAACTTATAATTATACAGCAACGGCAATGATTGGATTGACTGTTATTGTTTTTGGTTTTGCAGTGATGCTGTTTGCCACGCGCATGATTATTCGTTCTGTTATTACGGTACTGATTCCGGATACTTCCGAAAAGCTCGTAGATTTGATTTATGAAAAACGTAAATTGAATCGCGGTCCAGTAATCACCGTAATTGGCGGGGGGACAGGCTTATCGGTACTGCTCCGTGGAATTAAAAATGCAACAAGTAATGTGACAGCTGTTGTGACAGTAGCCGATGATGGTGGTTCTTCGGGTCGGCTTCGCGAAGATTTAGGGATGATCCCGCCAGGCGATTTACGAAATTGTTTGGTAGCGCTTGCCGATACAGAACCTTTAATGGAGAAGTTGTTTCAACACCGGTTTGGTGGCTGTGGCGACTTGGCAGGGCATAGCTTTGGTAATCTATTTATTGCTGCGATGACTGAGGTGCTTGGCGATGTAGAAAAAGCACTGAAAGAATCGAGTAAAGTACTCGCGGTAAAAGGGCGGGTACTGCCAGCGAGTACGCAAAGGGTACGTCTGATTGCGACTATGACCGATGGAACGATTGTCGAAGGCGAATCCAAAATTCCCCTTGTCCATAAAACAATTGATCGCGTTCATCTCTATCCGCCAGAGGTAGAGCCAGTAAAAAGCTCCCTTGAAGCAATTCAAGATGCTGATGCGGTAATCTTGGGACCTGGCAGTTTATATACCAGTGTATTGCCTAATTTGCTGGTAAATGGTATCGCAGAAACACTTCATAATAGTAGCGCAATTAAAATTTATATCTGTAATGTGATGACGCAACCAGGGGAAACTGATGGTTATACGGCTTCGATGCATGCGAAAGCAATTATTGACCATGTCGGTCCAGGCGTGATCGACTATGTATTGGTAAATTCTACGGTGATTGATCCCGCAGTGCAGGAAAAGTATGCAAAAGAAGGTTCTTATCCCGTAAAAGTTGATGAAGAGGCCTTGATTGATTTGGGCGTAAGATTCTTAAAAGCGGATATTATTAGCGAAGATAATGCTGGTCATCATGACCCGACAAAATTGTCGCGCAATATTATGAATTTAGTAAATCAAGGTACAGAGAATCTACTTGATTATTATTTACGCGGTAATAAATCTAAACATTAAAGGAATGAAAGCTAGTGTCGTCTTTTTCAACTGAAGTGAAAAATGAATTATCGAGAATCACAGCGGATGATGCTTGTTGTAGAATTGCAGAATTGGCAGCGTTGATGCGAATGGGAGCTTCGATGTCAATTGGTAGTCATAGGAATTTGGGCATTAACTTCTCCACAGAAAATCCAGCGATTGCTAGGAAAACACTTACGTTATTAAAAGAAAGTTTTAAGCTTAAAACAGAGGTTGTGGTGAGTCGGGCGCGCCGTTTGAAAAAAAATAATAGTTACTTAATTCGCGTGGTGCCGGCACCGGCTGTCGGTGAACTCTTAACTACACTTGGCATTATGCGAGGCGATAATTTAAATGTGAGTAATGACGAGGGGCTTTTGCGCAAAACTTGTTGCCGACAAGCTTATTTAAGAGGTGCTTTTCTCGGTGGTGGTTCCGTAAGTAAACCTGAAGGGGACTATCATTTAGAACTTGTAACAGGTAATGAGGGATTTGCTATGACGCTGGTCAGTTTGTTTAAAAAATTTGAATTGCCAGTTGGGATTACTGATCGTAAAAATGACGCTATTGTCTATTTGAAAGATAGTGAAGCCATCATGGATTTTTTAAGTATCGTTGGAGCTGAAGAAGCAATTATTGAGTTTGAAGTTGCCCGCAATGTAAAAGATGTTCGTAACCAAGTCAATCGCTTGGTCAATTGTGAAACAGCGAATTTACAAAAGACAGTCAATGCCGCCGTTCGGCAGGTTGGACGAATCAAATTGATAGAAGCAAAAATTGGTCTGGGGAAATTACCAGAAAATCTAAGGGAAATTGCTTTGCTACGCTTAGAACATCCACAGGCAAATTTACAAGAATTGGTTGCCGCAAATGATCATAAAATTGGTAAATCGGGAATGAATCATCGCTTGCGTAAATTAGAACAAATTGCAGTAGATTTAATAGAAGGTGAAGAAATTGGGCTTAAAGAGTAAACTTATGGCGCTAGGCGCCTTTTTTGTTGTGGCGATTGCCGCTGTAGTAATTAGTTGCGTAGTAGCACCGGAAAAAGGTGTACCGGTATTGGCCTACCATATGGTGGCTGGTGACGATGATACATATAGTGTTTCAGCCAACAATTTTGAGGAGCAAATGCAATATTTGAAGGAAAATGGTTATACGAGCATCTCCTTATTAGAGTTTGCCAAGGCGAAAAAAGGTAAATTTACTTTGCCAGACAAACCAATTGTTATCACTTTCGATGATGGTTATGATAATAATTACACAACTGCCTTGCCGATTATGGAGAAGTATGGAATGAAAGGCACTGTGTTTATGATTGCCAATGATATCGGCAAAAAGGATTATTTGACTTTAGAACAATTGAAAAGTTGGCAAGCGCACAATATGGAAATCGGTTCGCATACGGCCAATCATGTAGCACTTGCAACGTTAACGAGTGAACAGAAAAAAGAAGAAATTGTTGCATCGAAGCTACTACTAGAATGGAAGGGACTCAATACAGTGTTTTTCATGGCGTATCCGTTTGGAAGCTTTGATGAAGAAACAGAACAATTACTGAAAGAAAATGATTACCTTGGTGGGCTTACCGGAAAGAGTGGACTCAATACATTCGATACAAATCCTTATTTGTTGCATCGAGTAAATGTGCCAAATCCAAAATTTGGGTTAAGTGAATTTAAATTACGCTTATTAAAAGCCAATGTTTATAAAAGATTAGGGTTATAGTGCAATTGCTATTATAGTTTAAGCAGGATACTAAGGAGGAAGAGGATGAGAAATTTAAGTAAATTGGTTGCAACTTTTATCTTTGTTATATTTCTCAGTTTTACATTAAATAGTGAAGCTGCAGCTAAATCAGTCAACAAATCACAACTAAATCTTATGAATTTACCAGAATGGCAGGTTGCGACTGCTGATGTCGGTGGAACTTTATTATTCTCCGACAGCCCAGAGATCGTTGGAGAAGATGGGATTTTGTATTCCGATACGGTACAAGGGAAAACAAGGCTATTATATTATCATTTAAATGCAACGAAGTCACCGAAAAAAATTGTAGCAGTTTTAGAAAATACATCAGATCAAGATGTGGATATTACGATTAGTAACTATGCATTTGGTGAACCGAGTAAAGATTATCTTTATGTAGGGAAAAGTACACAAGAAGAATATTTCAAAAATAAAAATATTGGGTTTGCTCATGTGCCGGCGCATGGCAAAAGACTACTGAGTGCCAAGCTTGATAAAGTTGTTGTTAATCCAGAAGAATTAGTATATGGTGTTTTTGATTTTAATGCGACAGTGCCGCTAAAGGTAACGATGCTGATGTTGCCTGTCAATGAAAATCCACTCGTTTTTGTCGATCATGCAAAAGTATTAGCAGCAGATAAGTCTAGACTTCGTGGTACTTTTACTGGTATGGATCGCATTATGAAAAGTGAAAAAGTGTATGATGGTAAAAAAGATGGTGCCGTTGCTATTACCCTCGCGGATGGTGCGCTAGATCGTTATCGTACAGGAATCGATGCAACAGATGGTAGTATTGTTGAAAATTACGGAAATTATGGAATTTTATATAAAATTAGTATTCCAACAAAAGGGTTAGGGAAGACCAAGTATTATTTAAATCCACGCGGAGGCGTTTATGCAGGTGCGGTTAATATAAAGAAAGCTCTGAATGCGCAAGGTGAAATGATAGCAACACCATTAAATAAAGCTTTTTTTGGTGAAAACAATAGTGTTATGGATCTTACCTATTTAGGGGAATATGATAATTTCAATCAATTGATGATTGAATTTTCACCACCAGGAGCATCAAATTTACCAGCGCGGCTAATTTTACAACCCAAGGATTGATTAAACTTGCTTAGTTTATAAAAAAACGATAAACTATAAGTAGTCATATGGATAAGATGAAATTCTTATTTTTGATATGAATCATTTTGCAAAAGGAGGGCTATATCAATGGCTAAACGTATTATAACTGTAAACAAAGCTTCTCTTCAAGCTACAGTACATACTGGTGGTTGTGGAGAATGTCAAGCATCCTGCCAATCAGCTTGCAAAACATCCTGCACTGTAGGTAATCAAGTTTGCGCAAAATAGGCTGCAAAAATAGCCTCTTGCCCTAGTGGCGAGAGGCTTGTTTGTTGTTTGCGAGTAAATAGATATACTGGAAAGTTGTTTATATGATAGGAGAATTATAATTTTATGCAAAAAATACATAAGTTTTATTTAAATGGTATGTACATTATGCTAGATATTAATAGCGGTGCAGTACATGTGATTGATAAAATGATTTACGATATGATGGACCTTTATGATGGTACAAATGGTGAGGCAGTGCTAGAAACTTATAGTGCTACATATGATCGCGGGGATCTTGTGGAAGCATTAGAGGAACTCGATGCATTGATTGCAACGCAAGAACTTTTTGCGCCTAATATTGATGTACCACCAACCTTTAGTGAAAAACCATTGGTAAAATCACTTTGTTTGCATGTAGCGCATGATTGTAATCTACGTTGCAAATATTGTTTTGCTGGCACTGGAGACTTTGGTCACGATAGAAGTTTGATGAGTAAAGAAGTAGGCGAAAAAGCGGTTGACTTCATTATTGCCCATAGTGGTCAACGGAAGCATTGCGAATTGGATTTCTTTGGTGGCGAACCACTCATGAATATGCCAGTCGTAAAACATGTAGTGGAATATGTTCGTAAACGCGAGAAAGAAACTGGCAAAGAGTTTAAACTAACGCTTACGACAAACGGTGTATTATTAAATGATGCCAATATAGCGTATTTAAATGATAATAATATCAGCTTAGTTCTCAGTCTTGATGGGCGCAAAGAAGTGCATGATCATATGCGTCCTAATGTTGCGGGTAAAGGTAGTTATGATGGCATTATAGCAAATTTTAAAAAGTTAGTTGACGCGCGCGGTGGTAAAAACTATTTCTTACGTGGCACTTTCACTGCCTATAATCTTGATTTTACGGCAGACGTTCTCGACATGGCTGATAAAGGATTTGATCTTTTGTCCGTAGAACCAGTCGTAGCGAAAGAAGCTGATTATGAAATTACGGAAGAACATTTACCAAAGCTGTTTGAAGAATACGATAAACTGACGAAGGCGTATATTGACCGTAAACTTTCTGGCAATGGTTTTGAGTTCTTCCATTTCAATATGGATATTAACAACGGTCCATGCGTAGCAAAACGCCTGAGTGGTTGCGGTGCTGGTCACGAGTATTTTGCTGTAGCCCCAAATGGTGATCTATATCCTTGTCATCAATTTGTTGGTCGTGATAAATATTTACTTGGTACTATTTTTGATGGTGTGATTAGCAAAGAAATGCCTAAGTATTTCCGGCAAGCACATGTGCTAAACAAACCAGAATGTAGCAAATGCTGGGCACGCTTTTATTGCAGTGGTGGTTGTCATGCCAATGCTGATTTATTCAATGGCGATATCAAGGTTCCTTATGAAATCGGTTGTAAACTCCAACAAAAACGTATGGAATGTGCGATTATGATTCAAGCGAAATTGGCACTTGAAAAATAAGTGTAATAGTGACTAGGCGTAATCTATTAAACTTTAAAGCTTGTTTGTGTGAACACCGTGAAAACGGTGTTCTTTTTTGCTATAAATAGTCTTGTATTTCTTTTTTTCTCTGATGTATAATATAGGCAAAGAAGTCACTTTTGCAAGGATGCATCAATAAGTAACACAAAACAGGGAGGCGAATGTAATGGGGCTTTCAACAAGTATAGTGGGCATGCGTAATCAGTTAAATAGCGCAAATGCTGTTGTTAAAAGTAGTATGCAGAAAATTGCATCTGGGCTTAAGATTAATAGTGCACAAGATGATGCGTCGGCATATACGATTTCTGTAAGTATGTCAGCGACAGCGCTTTCTCTTGCTCAGGCAAATCAAAATACACAAACAAGTAGTGCGATGATGTCCGTTGCGAGTGGGGCAATTGGCTCAAGCGTAGAAAATCTCTCTACGTTAAAAGAAAAGCTATTAAATGCTGCCAATGGTACAAATAGTGATAGCGATATCAGTGCCTTGCAGAAAGAAGTAGACCAAGTGACATCGCAGTTAAATGATAATGCCAGTGCAACCTTCAATGGCAAATACTTAATTGATGGTTCGATGAGTGGTAGTAATGCTTCGAATGTACAAGGTAGTAATGGCAGTGATGCACAGCTTTCGATTAGCGATATGACTGCACAAGGTTTAGGATTGCAAGATGGAAATGGAAACTCTACAATTGATTTATCATCGTCTGATGGGATTGCCAATGCGATTGATTTAGTAGATACAGCGCTGCAAAGTGCATTGTCGCAGCAAACTCAAATCGGCGCGCAGCAACAGGCTCTGCAATATAGTTCAGACAACTATGCAACATCTGAATACAATACGATCGCCGCACAATCAACAATCGCTGATGCGGATGTTGCAAAAGAATCCATGAAGATGCATCAAGGGCAAGTCCTTGCGCAGGTAAACCTCCTTATGATGGCACAATCTAATCAAAATGGCAGTAGTGTATTAGCTTTATTAAGATAGAATAATGAATAAACAGCTTACTTTGTACATGCAAGAAGTGAGCTGTTTGCAGGTAAATAAAGTAACGGCAATTGCAGAGCTACATTTAAAAAATTAAATGAACTATAGTTACTTATTTTGATTATAAATATAAAATAAGTAATGCAATATTGGTTAAATAATATTGAATATTTATTGTGATTTTGTATAAATTAATCAGATAATCAAAAAAAATCCTGTTTTGTTAATTACAAAGCAGGATTTTTTAAAATTAGTCAGAAAACAACAAGTAGTATAATGATTATATATTATAAAATTAAAGAAAACTATTGAAAAAATATTGACATTCTATATTGAATGGGGTAATATATCTGTGGGATGCAAAATAAACCGGTGGGATATAAAATGACCCAGAGGGCAATTGTTGTGAAAGAAATTGAGAAAATTATAAGACTACAAAAAAAGATTGCTCCGGAATTAGTGAATCTCATTGAGGAACGCTATAGTATATTAAAGCATATTCGTTATAATCAACCAATCGGTAGGAGAGCATTGGCTAGTCAATTGGAATTTAGTGAATGCAGTATCCGAAATGGTGTTAAGGTTTTAAGGGATTCAGGTTTAATCCATCTATCAGGTCTGGGCATGACAGTAACTGAAGAAGGTCAAGACATGGTGAGTGATTTAACTGCTTATGTAGATGCTTTAAGTGGGCTAGCGAAGCTTGAGGTTTATTTAGCTGATGAACTAGGGGTTCATGAAGTAAAAATTGTGCCTGGTGACAGTCAATCTGATCAATGTGTATTTTTAGAACTAGGACGAGTTGCGGCGCGTATATTAGTTGATATTTTATCAAATAATATGGTGGTTGCCGTGAGTGGTGGATCCACGATGGCGATAGTGGCGGAGTCAGTTGATTTATGCATGCCGAGTATTTTGGTAGTTCCGACACGTGGCGGTCTTGGCGAGCAAGTGGAACGTCAAGCAAATAGCGTAGCGGCAGTTATGGCAGGAAAATTGGGTGGTCAATATCGCCTTTTACATATTCCTGAAGTTCTAAATGATGAAGCTTTGGAAGCGATTAAAGCAACAGATAGTACGGTAACTGAAATAGAGCAGTTGATTAAAAATGCTGATATTTTGGTGCATGGTATTGGTCGAGCTGATATAATGGTAGGTAGGCGTAGTCACATGCCGAAGGTTGCAGAAAATATTTGTAAACTTGGTGTTGGTGAGACGCTTGGACATTATTTCGATTTAGAGGGTAACTGTATTTATACGTATTGTAACAATGGGTTCCGTCTGAATGATCTGGTGGGAGTAGGCAGAAAAATCGCGGTAGCTGGTGGCGCAGATAAAGCCGAAGCTATCATATCCGTAACAAGGGCAGGCAGTAAAGATGTCTTGGTTATTGATGAAGCTGCTGCTAGTTCTATTCAGTCAATCATAAAATCTGAGAAATCTCAGAGAACTTTTTAAAAAAATATTTAGGGGGTATTTTCACAATGGCAGTTAAAGTAGCGATCAATGGTTTTGGACGTATTGGACGTCTTGCGTTTAGACAAATGTTTGGCGCAGAAGGA
>Ga0316600_10000590_pt1 | contig 17344 bp, 19 predicted proteins | sample OWC_soil_day5_CT_FD_207652 | JGI IMG/M metagenome (GOLD analysis project Ga0316600, IMG submission 207652) | Wetland soil microbial communities from Old Woman Creek delta, Ohio, United States - OWC_soil_day5_CT | ecosystem: Environmental > Terrestrial > Soil > Wetlands | place: USA: Ohio... | reverse complement strand
GATATTGGAATTCCCATAGATGGCAGTATCATAGAGACTCCCGGACATACCATAGATTCCATATCTGTTCTATTACAGAATGGAGACTGCCTGATCGGCGATGCTGCCGCTAACATGTTAAGGTTTGCCGGGACAAAGTATTGCGTAATTTTTATTTGTGATATGGATACATATTATAAAAGCTGGGAAAAGGTCATAAAAGCAGGCGCTAAGCAGATTCTCCCTGCTCATGGTAAACAGTTTCCTGTAGAAAAATTAGTAAAAAATCTGTGGAAGAATAAAGCAGAAAACCTCGTAAGTAATCAAAACAGGGGGTAGTCTTTATTTCACGAGGGAGATGGAAAATGAAAAAATATTTGTATAAAAAAACTGATGCGTTTACAACTGGTCTTTCTTTGGGTAATCCGGCAGCATGCATTTATACAGGTGAAGAAAGCTTATCTGATGAAGAAATGCTGAATATAGCAAAGCAGCATAAAGGTTTTGTATCTGAGGTGGTTTACTGTGCCAGCTCAGACAAATCAGATATTAAGCTGACGTATTATTCGTCAGAATGTGAAGTAGACTTTTGCGGACACGGAACAATAGCCGCAATGTATGAACTCCTCAAGAATAATGAAGCGTTGCTGCATAAAAAACAAATCACGTTTGAAACAAATAAAAAGGGACCGCTCCTATTGTACAACGAAATCGAAAAAGAGGACGCTGTATATATAGCCGCACCAGAGCCAATGCATTATAACGTTCCTGTTACAACCACTGAAATCTCCGACGCATTTGGAGTAGAGGAAAATGTAATTGCAAATAACTATCCATTAGCTTTGATCGACGCCGGGCTTCGCACGCTGATTGTTCCTATTGCTTCATTTCAAAACGAAATTGATGTCTTTCCGTGTGAAGAACGGCTTAAAGCATTTTGTCAGGATAACGGTGTAGACATTATTTTGATTTTTTCCATGGATACAAGAAATAAAGAGTACATCGCCCATACAAGGGTATTTGCTCCCAAATTTGGCTATTTGGAAGATCCGGCTACCGGCTCTGGAAATAGCGCATTCGGGTATTATATGTATGAATATAAACTCTGGGATGGCACCCCTGCTGCAATAGAGCAAGGTGGCAGCGACAGAATTTTTAATACGATTAAGCTAAAGATGAAAGATAACAAGGTTTTGTTTGGCGGAAGATCGACTCTTCGAATTGAGGGGTACTACATTATATAAATTAGTGATTAAGCCATAATGAATTTGAGAGGAGAAGACAGATGTCAAATATGTTTCCAGAACCAATTATGAAGTTACCGGAGGCGGACATTCCTATGAGGGGTATCAGCGCCTACCTTTCACAGGGAGATGACCATCAGATTATATTTATGGAATTTGCCGAGGATATCGATTTGCCTGAGCATGCGCATGCAGCCCAATGGGGAATTGTTCTTGAGGGGAAAATCGAGTTAATGATTGATGGTATTTCAAATACCTATTCAAAGGGTGACAGATATTACATTCCGGAGGGTGTGAAGCATTCAGGAAGAATCTTTGCCGGATATGCCGACATGACATTTTTCGCTCAGAAGGACAGATATAAAGAAAAAAATCAAATATAAGAGATACGGAGAATATAACTATGAATATTAAAAATGTGGATTATCCAATTTCACTCAAAGAAGTGTTCCGCGCGCAGCAGGTTGTCTATCAATCTATAAATCCTACCCCTTTGATTTATTACAAGAGTCTGTCTAACCTCATTGGAGCGGAAGTCTTTATTAAGCATGAAAATCATTTGCCGGGTGGCAGCTTCAAAATTCGCGGCGGTCTTAATATTATGCATCATCTGAAGCAGCAGGGCATTACAGAAGTTGTTACATTTTCAACCGGAAATCATGGGATTTCAATCGCTACTGCCGCTAAAATGACTGGGATCGATGCAACCATTGTATTGCCAAAGGGTAATAACCCAGAGAAAAATCAGAGAATCATTGATGCGGGTGCTAATCTTTTAGAGGCCGGAGAAAATTTTGAACAGGCAGCGCAGGAATGCATGAGGCTGCAGGAAGAAAAGCATTTACATTATATCCATGCAGCGAACGAGCCTCATTTAATAAACGGTGTTGGTACCGAGTTTACAGAAATATTGAAGGAGCTCCCTGATATTGATGCTGTCATATTGCCAATCGGAGGAGGAAGCGAGCTGGCTGCAGCCGTTACAGTACTTAAGGCCGTTAATCCTAAAATTGAAATTTATGCCGTTCAGGCGGAATCAGCCAGAGCAGCGTACTTATCGTGGAATGCTGGGGCAATGAAACAAGCACCTAACCACACCTTTGCCGGAGGCTTTGCTACAGGCTCGGCATATGAAATCCCGTTTGAAATTTACAAAGATAAATTGACGGATTTCATTCTGCTATCTGAAGATGAGATACGAGAAGGGATTTATCTGGCAATGTCACACACGCATAATCTGGCAGAAGGTGCTGGCGCCTCAACAATAATGGCGGCAAAAAAAATTGGGAAAAGACTTATGGGAAAAAGGGTTGTCCTGCAAATGAGCGGATGTAATGAGTCTTTAAATTGCATTTGCGATGTATTAAATCAGTATGTAAAGAAGATTTAGAATGGTCTGCCTATTTGTGAAAATTTATCCAAATTATAATTAAGGAGATTGTCATGATTTCATTTGAGAATATTTTGGCTTTTGTAAAAAAGCAAAAAGTAGCCTTTATTGCTTCAATTGACAGCAATGGATATCCTAATCAAAAAGCAATGCTTAAGCCAAGAAAGATTAATGGATTAAATGAGTTTTACTTTTCAACAAATACTTCATCTTTCCGTGTTGCCCAATACCGTCACAATCCGAAAGCCAGTATCTACTTTTATCACAAAGGACTTATTAAATATGAGGGAGTTATGCTGATCGGGACGATGGAGGTTCTTGAGGAAATGCCAATAAAGCAAGAATTATGGCATATTGGTGATAAGATGTTTTACCCGAAAGGGGTAACTGACCCAGATTATTGTGTTTTAAAGTTCTCTGCGCAAGAAGGGCGCTATTATTGTGATCTAAAAACTGAAAGTTTCTCACTGTATACAACGGTGCATTAAATCCTCGTCTTCCCAGGTGCAAAGGCTCATTTTTTATGGGTCGATTAACATCTGCCCAACAGATCCCAATTAAAAAAGCAGCCTCCACTATTAAAATCTATGGCAGAGGCTGTTTCTCCATTTAAGCATAAGGAAGTTATTTTATTTTCTTCGCACAGGGATCCATATTTCACAATAATAATTCTCATCCTGAGTACCTTTTTTATACTCCGCCGGATCATCGTACATTTCAATATGATACCCCGATGCAATCTCATAGTCCTTGCAGTTGGGTAACCACTCCGTAAAGATTTTTCCGTGAACCTCCTGTATAGATTGGGGATTTGCACCTTTACTGGCAAAAACAACCCAGACAGATTTGGGAATAACCCTTGTGACAAAGCCTTCTGCAATTTGTTCTTCCGGTTGATAATTATCCCCTATCAAATATTCAAACTCATTGCCCTCCATCTGATCGTCAATGGATATTCCGTACGTACTGCTGACAATATTACTTTTTCCTGATTCATAGTACTCTTTCCACATCTGATGAACCCCTGTCTCTGCCTCATCATACTGAAACACCTTTGAGACTCCGATCACGGTAAACTGGTCTTTTTCTACAATTTTGTAATCCACGGTAAAACCTCCTTCTAATGACAGCTTGATTTTAAGCGCAGCAAAGGATTTTATCATTGCCTCGCCCTTGCGTACAGAAGTAGGCGTAACACCATGAAACCTGGTAAAAGCTCTGGTAAAGCCGTCAGGTGAATCATATCCGTATTGGAGTGCAATATCGATGATTTTTCTGTCAGTTGTAATCAACTCCATACCAGCAATTGCAAGTCTCCGCTTCTTAATATACTCTCCAACCGTAAAACCACAAAGCATGGCGAATCCTTTTTGAAAATAGTAGGGGGAAACCATCGCTGCTTTTGCGATATCCTTGATTGTAAGTTCTTCCGTGATATGATCCTCGATATAACTGATTGCTTTACTGATACATTCACTCCATTCCATGTAAAACACCTCCTGTCTGTATGTCTATCTTACATAAGAAAGAGGGGGATTTCCCGATTTTTATTGCTTTGTTTTGTCAGTTACTTTACTGTTTTATTATTGCTCCATTCAATTTCATCTGTTTTACAATATTTCACCATTTGATTCTATCACTTTTTTATACCAATAAAAAGAATCCTTTTTATAACGTTTCTTTGTTCCATTCCCATAATCATCCTGATCTACATAAATAAAACCATAACGTTTACTCATTTCAGAGGTGCTGGAGGAAATCATGTCAATTGGTCCCCACATGGTATAGCCAAGTACCTCCACACCATCTTCAATGGCAAGCTCCATTTGTTTAATATGCAATCGCAGATATTCAATACGATAAGGATCATTTACCGTATTATCCTCATTTAGTGTATCATAAAATCCTGAGCTGTTTTCCAGGATAAAAACAGGTTTTTGATAACGGTCATAAATGTGGTTCAGCGTATATCTTAATCCAATTGGGTCTATCTGCCATCCCCATTCATTTGCTGGAAGATATGGATTTTTATAAACACTGTGCACGTTTCCTGAAGTAAGCTCCAGCCGTGAGTCGTCTCCTGCCGATATCATGGAATTATAATAAGAGATTCCGATAAAATCGGCGGGATTTTCTTTTATCATTTGTAAGTCCAACTGCTGCATTTTAAGACAAATGCCCTTTTCTTTAAAATATGACTTTGCATAATAAGGATAGGCACCCCTATTTAATACATCCAGGAAAAATAAGTTTTTCATCTGGTCATCTTTTTGCATAGCAATGGCATCCTCTGGTTTGCAGGTATGAGGATAAGTAGTAAAATAGGCCACCATGCTCCCCACTTTATTGGCTGGATCAATATCATGTGCCAGCTTTGTTACAATAGATGCTGCAAGAAATTGATGATGTAATCCCTGAAAAAGCATTTCCTCATAGTTGTCTTGTCCTTCATCAATAATTCCAAGGGTTTTCGCACCCGCTTTAACGCTCATATTTATCTCATTAAAGGGAATCCAATACTTGATGCGCCCTTTAAAATGCTGGAACAAAACCTTACAATACTGCACATACAAATCAATCAGTTTCCGGTCAGACCAGCCTCCATATTTTTCAATTAATACAAGAGGCATATCAAAATGTGAAATAGTTATAAGTGGCTGCATTCCTAATTGGATACAGGTATCCACCAGCTCATCATAAAATTGCAGGGCCTTTGGATTGGGATCTTTTTCATCTCCATTGGGGAAAACCCGTGCCCATGAAATAGAATAACGAAATACTTGAAACCCCATTTCCGCCATAAGAGCCAAATCTTCTTTGAAAGTATGATAAAAATCGATTCCACGGCGTTTTGGATAGAATATAGTATCTTCATCTGCCTTTGCCGCCTGAATCATTTCCTTTGTAATATGCATCTGTTTTGTGACCTTACGGTCCGTCTTATCGTCAAACCGCATCACTTCAGGAATGGTCATAGTCTTTCCATCCAGATTATAAGCACCTTCTGCCTGACAACCGGATAATGCCCCTCCCCACAAAAAGTTATCTGAAACTGTTTTACTCATAAGCGCTCCTTATTCCTCTTTGTAGCCAAACAGATATGTTAAAATAAATGATACTACAAATGTAATTGCTCCCATAATACATGCCAATATAAAGTTCTTCAAATTATCTCCGATAAAAATCGGCATTGTAATAATTGATACAGAAGCAGCCGCATACGACCGAATCTTTAATATTCCCATAAAAACACCGCAAATACCAGAGGAGATGCAGGCGGTTACAAAAGGTCTCTTATAACGAATCAGGCAGCCATATATTGCCGGCTCTGTAACAGAAAGTAACGCTGTAATGCCTGTAGTTAAGCCCACCTGTTTATTTTCTTTTTTCTTTGACTTGATCCCTACTGCAATTGCAGCACCTGCGATAGCAAAATTGGCCGCCAAAGCTTTTGTAAAAATATAAGAGCAGCCATATGTGGCCATTTCATTAACGATAAGAGGGATTAAAAGTGTATGCATACCTGTAAGAATTAAAACCGGCTGTAACAATGCCATAATTCCGATACTGACAGCTCCATACTTGCTTAATAAAATACAAAATTGAGCAAGAGCGGTACCAACCACAGCTCCAATCGGTCCCAGCAGGAACAGCGTCAGGGGAACCATTATAATGGTTAATAAAAACGGTCTTAAAATAAATTTAATAGTTTCTGGCAGCCATTTTGTAATTATTTTATCAATAAAAGCTAAGATGGGAACCATAAACAATACCGGAATAATATTGGAAGAATATTTTACCTGCATGATATGAATGCCGAACAATGACAAATCTGCAATATTATTAATTGACGGATGAAGCATTGCCAGTGCCAGAAATGCTGCAATATATTCATTGGTTTTTAATTTACGGGCACCGGCAAAAGCGATCAATACCGGTAAATAGAAAAATACCGCATCTGCTACCGCACTCAGCACAACATATGTACTGTCTGTTTTTTGCATTCCTGCAAATTGGGTCAGAATGGCCAGAATGGCATTGATTAATCCGGAGGCGACCATTACCGGAAGCGCAGGTGATATGGAAGCGGATATAAAACTCAATACGGAATCCAGCGGCTTTTTCTTATCTTCCGTTCCCATTTTCGTATCGTTATTAATCGGGCAGGTTTTTTCTAAAGCATGGAATAACTCCTCCACTGCAGGTCCGATCACTAATTGATATTGTCCCGCTTTATCCACAATACTAATGATTTCCGGCATTGCCTTTAATTCAGTTTCATTAATTAATTTCTTATTTTTTATCTGAAATCTTAATCTTGTTGCACAATGTGTATAATTTGATATATTGCCTTTGCTTCCTAAAAGATCCACGATTTTAATAGCAATTTGATCATTATTCACTTTTATCGCTCCTATTCATTCTATTTTTCATGCCTAAGGTTACATTTTTTATATGATAAATCAAATATCCGAATTCCGCATTACTTATAGTTACTTTGTATCTTTCATTCATTAGTGCAAAAATTTCATTTACGCATTGATATACCTCAGGAAATTCAAGCCTTCCCATTCGGTACATGAAATCGTCTTCAGCTTCATCCTCTGCCTTATCCATGATTCTTTTTGCAAAAAATTGAAGATGTCTCACAAACCGATTATAGGAAAGGCTCTCACGGTCTGGCTCCATTTGGTAATAATTCTGTACGATATCTAAAATATCCTGTATTATATGCGTAGTTTTCATGGTATCTTCAATATTTTGGTTCATAGAAGCATTTACAATATGAAGAGTGATAAATCCGGTTTCATCATCTGAAATTACAATATTTAAATAGCTTTCAATAATTTGGGCAGCCTCTTTTGCAAGTTTGTACTCTTGTTTATAAAATTGCTTTATCTCCATTAACAATGGATTTTCAAAAATAATACCTTTTTGTTCCCGCTCTAAAGAAATGCTGATATGATCAATTAAAGTGATATAAATTTTATCACTCAAAATAAGATTTGAGTTTGCTTTAATCATTTCTATGATCTCATCTGCAATTCTTAAATAGACAGTGGGAACACCAGCGATAATTTCCTCTAATTTTGACATTTCATGCTTGTCCTGAAGCATAAAAACTTTATCGATCAATAAATCATCAATCTTGTCTCCGATTTTTTTTTGATAGGCAATTCCTTTTCCAATTACAATCAGTTCTTGTTCATTTCTGCCTAATACTACTGCTACACTGTTATTGTATATTCTTTTGATTATCATGGTGAAACCTCTTCTCTTAACCGTTACTGAATGATATTATCTTTTCTAAACAATCTACCTCTGTCTGTTTTTCCACTACCAGTGTTCCGAATTTTTGATGGTTAATAACGATAAGCATAACACAAGGGTTTAATCCAGCCTCAATTATTTTAGTGATGTCAAATTCCACCAATAGCTGCCCTACCTTAACTTCCTCATCATTGCTGACATGTGTTATAAAGCCGTCACCATTCATACTTACAGTATCTATGCCTATATGAAGCAGTATTTCCATACCAGCCTCATTTATCATACCTACTGCATGATTTGTGGGGAACAAAGCTGTTACCTTCCCGCTAACCGGAGAATACAGCTTTCCCATATATGGGTAAATGGCTAAACCATCTCCCAATGTCTTTGACGCAAACATCTCATCAGGAACCTCATCCAGTGGTAAAAGCTTACCTTTTAAAGGGCTATATATGACGTTATTCTCATATGCAACGGAGAAAACTAAATCCGTATCTTCTCTTTTTTTATTAAAAGAGAATTTATTAAAAAATCCCAACTTTTCACCTCCTTTTTTATACGTAAAAAACAGCCTTACGCCGATTTTTTCAAAACAGACCATAATTATGTCTGTTTGAAAGAATTCGGTTAAGCCTGCCTGACAGTTACCACCCTATGTTCTTTTATATCAATTTATCATATTATATGAATCATGTCAAGCTGATATCTGTATTTTTTTGTATGATACGTTGTTCTTTGACTTTATTTGCAACAACATTTCTGCCATATTGCACAACTATCTATAATTATTTATTTTTTAAGGGAATGAAATTCATGAGATCTGAATTGATTTTTCTGAAAGCTGACATACTACCTTTTATGAATAAAATTGGAGGTCACTATGTCAGAAGCAGTTTTAGAAAAACCAAAGGATCGTGTCAGTTATCACGACTCCGTTGAAGAAATGCTGGTAAGAATCAGAGATGACGGTTTATCCAGCGTATTCTCAAGATATGACGAACAGGAAAAGATACGGTGCAAATTTTGTCTCCAGGGTCTGAGCTGTCAGCTATGCACCAACGGCCCCTGCCGGATTAACGTACAGAAAGGTCCTGAAAAGGGCGCCTGCGGAATCGGGCCGGACGCCATGGCAATGAGAAATCTCCTTATGAGAAACATCATGGGAGCTGCTACTTATGCCCATCATGCCTATGAAGCATTTCGGACACTGAAAGAAACAGGAAAGGGTAACACAACCTTTCAGATCACGGATACGGAAAAGCTAAAATGGATGTGCGAAAAAACAGGAATCGATACCAGTCAGTCCGTCAATGAGATGGCAACCTGTCTTGCGGAACTGTTAGACCGGGAGATGAAAGTAAACCCGGATCAGCACAGCATCATGGTGGAGGCATTTGCTCCGAAAAAAAGAAAAAAAATATGGCATGATCTAAATATTTATCCTTCTGGAATTGAACATGAAGTGCAAAACAGTATTGCAAGCTGCCTGACCAATGTGGATGGAGATTATGTCTCTCTTGCAAAAAAAGCACTGCGTCTGGGGTTATCCACCATCTATACTGCCCAGATCGGTCTTGAAATGACCCAGGACATTTTATTTGGAACTCCTAAGCCCCACGAAGTTGATGTGGATATGGGGATTATGGACCCGGATTATGTAAACATTGCATTTAACGGTCATCAGCCCTGGATCGGAGCTGCTGCCCTTATGAAAGCGAAAACAAAGGAATTTCAGGATCTGGCAAAGCAGTGTGGTGCAAAAGGAATTCATATTGTGGGATCTATTGAAACGGGACAGGAACTGCTACAGAGATTTGAAATGGATGATGTTTTTGTGGGACTGATGGGAAACTGGCTGGCAATTGAACCATTCTTAGCTACCGGTACCGTGGATGCCTTTGTTATGGAGGAAAACTGCTCTCCGCCTGCCATTGATCAATATGCGGAAAAATACCAGGTTGCCCTTGTCAGCGTCAGCACCATCATCGGCGTCCCCGGAACGGAGCATGAGATGCCTTACTCTCCCCAGAAAGCGGCAGAGATGGCGGAGAAATGCATTCATATTGCAATCGAGAACTTCAAAAAAAGACATGGCAAAATTAAACCCATGGTACCACGTCATGTTCAAAAAGCAATTGCCGGCTTCTCAACGGAAGCCGTACTGAATGCAATCGGAAATGATTTACAGAATCTTGTAGATGTCATTGCAAATGGTCAGCTCAAAGGAATTGTAGCGCTGGCAAACTGCTCAACCTTAAGAAATGGTCCTCAGGACTGGAATACTGTAAATCTGGCTAAGCAGCTGATTAAGAGAGACATTCTGGTCGTCGCCGGCGGCTGTGGAAATCATGGTTTAGAGGTGGCCGGTATGTGTAATCTGGATGCCATAAACCAGGCTGGAGATGGCTTAAAAGCAGTCTGCAGTGCTCTGAAAATACCACCGGTATTAAGCTTCGGAACCTGCACGGATACGGGAAGAATCTCCATGCTGGTTACAGCCCTGGCTGACTATCTGGATGCAGATATCTCTGATCTTCCCATTGCTGTCACAGCACCGGAATGGATGGAGCAGAAAGCTACCATAGACGGAATCTTCGCAGTTGCTTACGGTGCCTTCACTCATCTGTCACCGACTCCATTTATCACTGGCGCACCTAAGCTTGTAAAACTGCTCACAGAGGATGTGGAAAGCCTGACAGGAGGTAAAGTGGCTCTGGGAGACGATCCTGTCGAAGTAGCGGAAAAAATTGAAAGCCACATCATGAAAAAAAGAAAAGGGCTGGGACTGTCATAAATTGATTAAGAAAAAGACCATATTATTCCTGATGGGAATGATGCGGTCTTTTTCATTAATCTACAATAAACAGCTTTGCCCCTGTCTCGGTATGGGATCGGTGAGGATCTGCATCTTCCGCCACCTGATAACTCATCCCCGGCTTTAATAAAAATTCACGTCCGTCATCAAGCTGGGTAACGAGCTCACCCTCCAGAACCAGTAATACATGGCCTCTGTGACACCAGTGATCTGCCATATATCCAGGTGTATACTCTACCATTCGTACTCTGATATTTCCCATCTCAAAGGTTTTCCAGTAAGCAGTTCCGGTTATACCAGGATGCTCTGTTACTTCTGCCCCACTCCAGTCTATGGTGCAAAAAGGTACCTGCTCAATTTTCATCGCTCTTCCCCCTTTTTGAGTCTTATTATACGCTTAAAAAAATCTGGTGTCAATTAACAGTAAAACAAGGATTGAAGTGAACGGTTTTATGATATATAATAGCACGGAAGTATGATTACTACCCTTTCTACTACTGGAGATACCTTATGAAACAACCCATTTTATTTATTCAGAAAGAACCTGTTCTGACAGCAGCATCCATTCTTGCTTTAATCTCTGTCTTTTTTATCCCCCCTGATTTGGCCTATCTTAATTATATTGACTTTAAGACCCTGCTCTGCCTGTTCTGCCTCATGACCTCGCTGAAAGGGATTGAGCGGGAAGGATTATTAAACGCGGTCTCCATAAAACTGTCATCCGGAATAAAAGATTTAAAACCGCTTATTTTTCTCCTTGTTTTTACCAGTTTCTTTGCATCCATGTTTATGACAAATGACGTGGCTTTAATCGCTCTGGTCCCTATAACCTTGTCTGTGCTGGCCCTGTGTGGTCAGGAACGCCATACTGCCCTTGTTGTGGTCTTGCAGACAATTGCCGCAAACATTGGTTCCAGCTTTACGCCTATCGGGAATCCCCAGAACCTTTATCTGTTTACCCGGTATGAGTTTAGTCTGCCTTCTTTTCTAAAGGTGACCTTCCCTTTTGTTTTATTTGGAGGAATACTGCTTTTGCTGGTGTGCTTTTTTATTCCACGCTATCCAATCAGCCAGGAAACAGCCACAGTTCCTGTTATACGAAAAAAACAGGTCATAGCCTATGGCACCATGTTCTTACTGGCTGTGGCTGCGGTGATGCGGCTGATTCCTTATCAGGCTGCTGCCATAATCATTCTGGCTGCTACAGCAATTCTTGACAGACACACGCTTTATCAGGTTGATTATTTCCTTCTTCTTACGTTTGCCGCAATTTTTATATTTGTGGGAAACTTAGCAAGAATTGACTGGGTTTTTCAGACCGTTTCAGGTTTAATCAGAAAGGATACCATGGTAACGGCTGCTTTATTAAGCCAGTTTATCAGCAATGTTCCGGCAGCCGTCATGCTGTCCGGTTTTACAAATAATGCTCCCAGACTGCTTACGGGAGTAAATGTAGGAGGTATGGGTACTCTGATCGCATCTATGGCAAGTGTTATTTCCTATAAATTGTTTGCTGCTGCCTATCCCCAAAAAACCTTTTCTTTTTTAGGTATCTTTACATTCCTCAATCTTGTTTTTCTCATTGCCCTGCTTTTGTTTGAAGCAGTCCTTATGTAATATTAATAACAGCCAGTGGCTCATGCCATTGGCTGTATTATAATTTATTTTAACTGGGAAAGGACATATGCCGCCTTTTCCTGATCTTTCTTATATACAAAAAGTCTGTAAAAATCTTTTACGTTCCCGGTCCTTCCTAAGATTGGACTCCTCCCATTTAAGTTATTCATGGATAAGCGCAAATTGTTATTGGTGGTTTCAGTCATATAATAGATATTATTTTCTCTCAGTATATTTTTTACATGATATAGCTTTTCAAGATCCTGTGTACTATATATCTCTGTTAATTTCCTGTTAAACAGCATATTTTTGACCTTTCCTTTCCAATCATCTCAGCGAACCGTGTGTGTGTTTCATTCCTGATTATTATAACAAAAGCAGCTGTCTGTTACAAGCAGGCAGCCGCTTTTTATATTATTTATATTTTTTTAACCGGATAACAGACTTCTGTTACCAATTCCTCTGGATTTTGGGTCTGAGCAGGACTGACATGATAGATACAAAACATGGGACCGTTAAATTCGTATTCATTGTCTCTGACCCAGTTTGCCACTGCCAGATTTACTTCAGTTATCTGATCGTAGCTTCCTTTGTATACCGCTGATGCTATTTCCACCTTAGGTACTGTTTTAAATACTACATGCTCCGTATTTTCATAAGTGCCTTTAACAGAAATCTGGATCTCTACATCCACATCACCATCTTTAAAATCATGGTCATGAAATACCGCCAGAGTGTAAACAGGATCGGACATCTGCAGATTTATGTCATGAGTCTCCTCCCCAAGTTTTTTCCACAGCAGCCCTTCCTGGTTATAGGCCGGAATACTCTCTCTTACACTGGCCACATACCGTTGGGGCATGGTCTTTAATGCTACGCTATAATTCATTGCCATATCATCCTTTCTCAGCCGTTGTATGGCTGCATCAAGGAGCATAAGCCGTTGTCCGCTTTCTTTCATTTCTTCCAGGACTTCCACTCTCCGGACCTCTAAAAATTTTGCAAGTTCTCTGGGATCATCATATTTTTTTAACATCTCCCCAATTGCGGCAAGACTGAATCCCATATCTTTTAAGGAATTAATCCTGGCCGCTTTTAAGAGCTGATCCTCGCTGTAATAACGATATCCGGTAAAATGGTCGGTGCTCCTTGGCGTCATCAGTCCGATCTCGTCGTAATGGCGGAGCATTCGGATACTGATTCTTGACAGTTTAGAAAAATCTCCTATTTTCAGCATGCTTTTTTCCTCACATATATGTTTTTTGAGCTCACATTTAGTATAGAGTATACCATAATGTGAGAGTCAAGCAACAAATCACGGATACATATTTTTTAATCTTTATGTTAAAACTGTTTTCTATAGAGAAAGGAGCGTGAGTAAAATGCTTTTAGTTACTACGGATTATATTCCAGGAAAAGAACTGACACTTTTAGGTATGGTAAAAGGCAGCACAATACAGTCAAAAAATTTGGGGAAAGATATTTCTCAGGGACTCAAAACCTTAGTTGGCGGAGAATTAAAGGCGTATACGGAAATGATGGATGAGGCAAGGGAACTTGCAACCAAACGTATGGTACAGGAAGGTGAAGCTATGAATGCGGAAGCCATTGTTAATATTCGTTACGCCTCCTCCTCTGTCATGCAGGGAGCGGCTGAAATTCTTGCTTACGGAACTGCCGCTGTATTTAAATAACTGATACAGACAGAGTCGTTATTGGGGGAGCAACATGAGAAAATTTGCAAAAAACCTTTTGTTTATTTTAGGGTTATTGTTTCTGATTCTTTTTTTCGTTTTGATGTTTTACGAATACTGCCAGCTTAAAAGCAGACTGTTACTTGTTCCAGATATAATTTTTGCCAGTTTTATCTTTTCCGGTATTTTATTTTTAATTCCCGGAATTTCCTGCATGGCTGCTTCATATATGCTGAAAACGTAATAGTTTATAAAAAAACATCGTTTCTTTTCGAAGCGATGTTTTTTTATAAAAGCTGGTAAAGCAGGCCATTCTTTGTGCTGTACCAGATCAGCATTCCATGTCCCCTTTTTGGTAGACGAACATTAAAATCCCATTCCGGATATTGCTTGATTACTGATATGCGATCTCCCGATACAAAGGCCAGAAAGGAAATGTAGTACTCTTTATTCATAGGATGTGCGCTGGTGATAAACCAGTCATCTTCAATCACAGATACGGATAGCTTCTCCCCTTCCTCTGCTTTTTTCGGTTCCAGTGCAGTAAGCTTTCTTTTGCAGCAGGAAATCTCCGGATCTCCAGTGGAAAAGCTAATGCTTTTGCAGGTGGGACAGACATAGTATTTGATCTGCTTCATATTTCCTCCTGTTATGTCATTGGGTGTTAAATCCCCATTCAGCAAATTTTGTATATCAACCCCAAAAAGTCTGGATAGTTCTGAAATAAGTGAGATGTCTGGAAGACCTTTGCCTCTCTCCCATTTGGATACTGTTTTATCACTGATATGCATCTTATCTGCAAGCTGCTTTTGTGTCATACCATGCTCATTGCGAAGCATTCTGATTAAGGTTCCTACCGTACTGTCCGGCATTGTGTCCCTCCTTTCCCTTTATAATAGCTTAGTCCTTAGTATGTGCTTATTTTTATTATTGTAACTGACTAAATAACTTTTTTCAATCTACGATTCGTAGAGTAAACAGGCAGCCCGGATTTAATTCACTATCCCGCTTGTTGCTTTTTATTATAATGTGCAGTATACTGAACAAATTCATCTTTAAACGGAGGTTATTAAATGACACCAGAACAAATCGTAAGAAAATTCTTTGAAGAAGTTCGTTCAGGAAATAATCCTGACTACGCGGAAAAATTAATGGCAGAACAAGTATTGGCACATCAGATTATATCAGAGAAAGAACAGACAGTTTTAAGATCACCAAAAGATTATGCGGACCATGTAAGAGAAATGATCACAGCCTATGATAAATTTTCATTGGAAATTCAGGAATTTTTAGTACAGGATAATAAAGTATATGTTCGTTGGAGACAGGTGGGAAAGCATATCGGAGAAGTAAACGGCTATGCACCTACAGATCTACCGATTATTGAGATAGCCAGCGCCGTATATCGAATAGATAATGAAAAAATTTCAGAATATTGGATTCAGATTGACAGAGCAGGAATTGAAAAACAGTTGGAATCTAATAAAAATAAAAAGTAGTTTACTTGTAAGGTCTTGTATTCGTAGAGTAAAAAGGCAGCCCGGTTTAATACATCGGACTGCCTGTCATTTTTATCTGAAATACTGAGGATACTGCTTTACAATTCCCTTGGTCATCATATCGGCCATTTCCAGTGCACCACGTTCTATATCTGCAAAAATATTGATACTGTCTTCAAAATTCTGAGACATTGTGGCGTCAATCTCTTCCTTTGTCAGATTCATGTATTCGCTAAACATTCTCTGGAGGTCTGCAGCTGCCCAGTTTGGATTAATGGAGGTCAGGAAAGAAATCATCTGAACAGCATTGTTGTTTAACTGATTCTCTGCATCTGCTGATGCCTGAGTGTTGCCATCTCTTGTTGCCATTACATAATTAATGACCATGGTCAGATGATTTGTCAGGAGATCTGCAAATTTTTTGGCATTCTCATCCCCATAAAATGTTTTGAGGGCCATTTGGAAATCTTGCGGGTTTTCCATCAGACGATTCCTTACATACTCTGCATCTGATAGATTCCACAATTCACTCTGAATTGCCATTCTAAGCCAATATACCTGTTGAAGCCACAAAAACCTTAAGTAATTGCCTAAATTCTGCTCAGCTTTGCTGACCCACATGTACGTAGGAAGCTGGGGTTCGGGACTGGGCTGGGGATTGGGCTGGGGACTGGGCTGCGGACGGTTTCTAGGGATGCAGATAACCTGCCCTACAAACAGATTGGTAGGATTTACTCCCGGATTCGCAGCCATGATTGCTTCTACTGTGGTATTGTAACGCTGGGACAAAAGCCAGAGTGTATCACCCGCTTCAATGGTATAGGAACGGGTTCCCTGGGGACAAATCGGATACTCAGTTTCAGTTCTTTGCTGCATGGTATTGTCCTTGGACTGAGCCCATGGCGGAAGATTTTTGAACTTATATCCTGCGGGAATCCAAATTACCTGGCCAATCATTAAATTACCTGGTTTGATACCTGGATTTAATGCCATTATTGCTTCAACATTGGTACAATATTTCTTGGCCAGAAGCCAAAGGGTATCCCCTTTCTGAATGGTATAGGCACGTAAACCAACCGGACAGCGGGTTGTACTGTCAGAGGCAGCCTCACCTCTTAATGGGTTTATCGACATTTGAGAAGTATTGACCGGTGTAGTCTGAGGCTGGGTGGGCTGGGTTGTCTGAGCTGGTTGAGTTGACTGTGCCGGCTGGGCTGGCTGGGCTGGCTGGGCTGGCTGGGCTGGCTGGGCTGGCTGGGCTGGCTGGGAGGTTCTGTTTCCTGATGGAATGCAGATCATCTGACCAACCTGAAGATTGCCAGGATTAATACCAGGGTTTGCTGCCATAATCGCTTCAACGGTAGTGTAGTGACGTCTGGATATCAGCCAAAGTGTATCGCCGGATTGAATTGTATAGGAAAACAATCCTTCGGGGCAAGAAGTCATCATAATACTGCCTTTCAATTAAACAATTTGTCTTATTTTATGATGAAAAAACAGGAAAAGTACCTGTCAATCTAATAAAAATAAATTTTTTATATTTTCTCATCATAATTACCCTTTGCTAATCAACTGATTTTCACACACTCTTACAATTGGCAATATAATATTGTACATGCACATTGTTTCAATTCCTTTTCATTGCAATTACAACAAACATCTGATATTATTTTATTACAATTATTTACCAAAAATGACAATATTTTCTACAAGGCAAAGGGGGTCCCATTATGACAAAAGAACCTTTCGATCAGGCTTTCATGCAGCTGCCGTTGGGCTATGCCCGCCATACCATTATTTTCAATGAGGATTCACAATCAAGGGATTATATTCTT
>Ga0316600_10000589_pt1 | contig 17367 bp, 29 predicted proteins | sample OWC_soil_day5_CT_FD_207652 | JGI IMG/M metagenome (GOLD analysis project Ga0316600, IMG submission 207652) | Wetland soil microbial communities from Old Woman Creek delta, Ohio, United States - OWC_soil_day5_CT | ecosystem: Environmental > Terrestrial > Soil > Wetlands | place: USA: Ohio... | reverse complement strand
ATATGGACAAGAAAACTATTGATTATCATTTCTTAAACAATAAAGGCAATTATTCGGGGTGCACAGCCTACGTCATTCTTGAATACACAAAACAGTAATCCCCCCTGCGGTTGCCGGGTGTAATAGCCCGGTAACTGATTGATTCCTGATATTCTCCTTTTTGGAAAACGCCTGTCGAATTTATGCCGATGGGTGTTTTCTTTTGGTAACTAATTCAAAAGAATAGTGAAAATAATTCGACTTTCTTATGATCTACTATTGACATACGGTACACCGTATGATATAATATATACATAAGGAGGTGAGATACAGATGAGAGGCAGAAGCCGAAAGAAAAAGCCCGATAGCAAACTCAAGACTTGGCTGGTCGGAGTGCTAACGGACTTGATAGTAGGAATAATCCTTCTAATCATTTCAAAGCTACTTGAGTAGCGGAGAGGGGCGAAAGCCCTTCTCTACAACTAATTATAACACACTCATCTGTATAAAATCAATATGGCTGAAAGTTTAAGATTTCTAGGCATCTTCTTCATTGCGATTGCGTGTGCAAAACTGGCAAAAGTCCTATATTGTATGTGGAGGGATCGCGATGGATGAAAAGAAAGTTAGACCACAAGATAAGTGGAATGCCAAGGCAGGGCTCGTTAGTAAGTCATACAAGTTAAAGCAAGAAATTATAGAGCAGTTTGCAGAAGCCTGTGAGAAGGCAGGAGTTAGCCAGGCAGGACAGATTACCCAAATGATGAAATCATTTATTGAAGAACAGAATAAGTAATACAGAGGGCATCCGGAGTATCGGGTGCCTTTCTTTAATACAAAATTAGCCAGATTGGAAGGTGAGGTGAGACTTATGGCATTAACCAAGAAACAAAAATTATTTATAGATGAGTACTTAATTGATCTTAATGCAACACAGGCTGCCATAAGAGCAGGATATTCCTCTGACAGCGCTTATTCAATTGGACAGGAGAACCTGAAGAAACCTGAACTTCGCGCACATATAGATAAAGCTATGGCAGAGAGATCCCGGCGTACTGGTGTAACTGCTGATCGGGTGGTGCAGGAGCTTGCAAAAATTGCCTTTGTAAATGCAGTGGACGTAATTGACCCAGGCACAGCCACTGTAAAGGAAGATGCTCTTCCGGAAGATACCGCGGCGATTCTTTCTGTGAAGGTTAAAACCTTCGGAGAAGATGGACTTGAGCGAGAAATCAAGATGGCTGATAAGATTAAGGCTCTGGAGCTCCTTGGCAAGCACATGGGAATGTTCAAGGAAAAGGTGGACGTAAATATTCAGACTTCCGAGAAACTTGATGATATCATGTCTCAGATGGGCGGTGAGGGGCTTGAAGAGTAGCAGCTTCCCTTTATCCCAGAAATACGTTGATTTCATCAACTCGGTAGATAGAGTAGATGCGGACTTTCTTGAGGGAACTACAGCAAGTGGAAAAACTACGGTAGGTGCTGGTGTTAAGTTCATGCGAATGGTCAGTCGGAGCAGTAAGAAGCTACATATCATTGCATCAAAGACAACCGGTACTGCCGAGAAGAATGTTATTCAGCAGGATAATGGAATCCTGGATATCCACCCCAATGCCAGGTATTGCGGTAATGGGGATAAAGATTACAAGATTCCCCACATCGTCTTTGAGGGAAAGATCATATTTGTTCTGGGATATGACAACCGGGATAAATGGGAGTTGGTACTTGGTTCTCAGTTTGGCTGCGTATACATTGATGAGATCAACACTGCCAACATTGATTTTGTCAGAGAGATTTCTACCAGAAACGATTATCTCATGGCAACGCTTAACCCGGACGATCCAAACCTCCCCATCTACAAAGAATTTATAAACCGCTCCCGACCATACAAAAAGTATGCTGTAGATGTACCAGCAGAGATTATGGCTGAGCTTACGGAAACGCCAGTACCCAAATGGAGGTACTGGTTTTTTACGTTCCGGGATAACCTTTCTCTCACTGAAGAGGCTATAGAGAAAAAGATCCGATCAGCTCCACCAGGGACAAAGCTTTATAAGAACAAGATCCAGGGCTTACGAGGCAAGGCAACCGGCCTGATCTTCCCGAACTTTGACCGGAAAAAGCATGTGGTAAGTAAGGTCTGGGTGAAACAGCAGATTGATTCCGGAAAGATAAAGGTTAAAAAGTTTTCAGCAGCTCTGGACACATCATATTCCAGTAAAAGCCCGGACACCATTGCAATGATCTATCAGCTAATCACCATGGATCGGAAGGTGATCGTTCTTGATGAGAAGGTTTACAGCAATGCGGATTTGTCTATTCCCTTGGCTCCGTCAGATACGGTAATCAAGTTTATGGACTTTCTGGAAAGAAACAGGAAAGAGTGGGGGCTTGCAAAAGATGTATTTATTGACTGTGCCGATCAGGCAACGATTACAGAGCTTAAGAAATATAAGCGGCTGAAAGGCTGCCTGTATAACTTCCATGACTCTTACAAGAAAGTGGAGATCATAGACCGTATTAACTTCATGCTGGGCTGGATCACACAGGGCTGTTATTTGGTTGTAGAAACCTGTACAGAGCACATGGGAGAACTGGACCGGTATTCTTGGAAAGAAGATAAAGACGAACCGGAGGACCGCAACGATCATACAATCAATGCAAGTCAGTATGGGTGGATCCCGTACAGGAATTTGATAGGGTTTGAGGAGGAAGAGAAGAAATGACAAAGTTTGAAGTATTGAAAGGCATTACAGGAGTTGCTGAATATTCAAGGATTTTATTTGATATGGCAGAGAAAGCAGGCTCTGCAGAGGATTTGGAAAAGGATTTACGGAAGGAAATACCAGAACCCGGGCTAAAGATTGTAGAGTCCATAGCCCGGTCGGGAAATTATCCATTATCCTTAGATGGAATACAGAAATGACAACCATTTGGATTGCATGAGCTTTCAACAAAAATACAGTGAAGCTGTGCTTCTTCGTATGTATCGGCCATGTAGATATGTTCATGTTTTATTTTATTAATTTGGCATTGGGAATCCTCATTATCTAAATCATGAATTTCGCCGGTATTTTTGTTAAAAAGAAACCTTTTACCATTAAATGGAACATCATAACGTCTCATAACATCATCTCCTCTCTTTTGTGCTCAGCTCTGGCAGGAGCTTGTAAGTACAGTATAGGAGAAATGGAAGAAAATAGCAATTAAGGAGGCAAGAAATGAGGTGGGTAACAGCATTGAGTGACAATATAAAACGGGGAATCCGAAGCTGGCTTCAAATCCAGCCGTCCAGTCCATACAGCATACAGATTCAGGAAACAATAGACTATGAACTGAATGCAATACGAAACCGTATCTGGTACAGAGGAGACGGAAACGAGCTGGAGCAGCTTTACAGCAGCGTGAATGAATATGCCGATAAGCATAAGTTCTGGGCCTCCAGATGCACGCCAGGAATGGAAATGAGAAAGATTCACACCGGGCTACCGGGTCTGATCGTTCGCATTCTTTCTGCAATTGTTCTTTCTGACATGAATGATTTTGAATTTGTAGCACCAGCGCAGGAAGTATTGTGGAAAGAAATTGAAAAGGAAAATAAGTTCCGGAAGGCGCTGGAAAGGTCTTTAAAAGAAGTTCTTTACATTGGTGATGGGGCTTATAAGGTTACGATCAACACGGATTTAAGCCAGTATCCGATTCTGGAATGGTATCCAGGGGAACGGATTGAAGTCATAGAAGAACATGGCCGTTTGAAAGAAGTAGTATTCAAAACGCCATACATGGATCAACGACAGCAGTATGTGTTGTATGAGCATTATGGTAAAGGATACATAAAAAACGAACTATATCGCGGTGATACTCAGATGGATATTAAAACCTTTGAAGCTACTAAGAATATTGCTGATTGGACGTTTGATAAGTCTGTTATTCTGGCCGTTCCACTGAAGGTATACGAAAGTACGAAGTGGGAAGGCCGTGGAGGTTCTATCTTTGATGGGAAACTGGACAGCTTTGATGCCTTTGATGAAGCCTGGAGCCAATGGATGGACGCTCTCAGAGCAGGTAGGGCTAGAACATTCATACCGGAATCTTATATACCCAAGGATCCGGCGACTGGGATGCTGTTAAATCCAAATCCCTTTGATAACCGGTTTATTGCTGGTGATGATAATATGGGCGAGGACGGAAAGAACGCTATCAACACCGAACAGCCGTCTATCCCTCATGAAAGTTACCTTGCCAGCTATGTGACCGCTCTGGATCTCTGCCTGCAGGGAATCATTTCACCCAGCACTCTTGGTATAGATGTGAAGAAACTGGACAATGCAGAGGCACAAAGGGAGAAAGAAAAGGCTACTCTTTACACCAGAAATGCGGTTGTAGAAGCTTTACAGGAAACTCTTCCGGATATTGTGTCAGCGTGTATCAATGCGTATCACATTCTTTTTAAGCAGCCAGTGGAAGAGGTGAAGGTAGAAATACCTTTCGGGGAGTATGCTAATCCGTCGTTTGAATCTCAGGTGGAAACGTTATCGAAAGCCCGTCCGGGATCTCCCGTCATGAGCATTGATGCTCAGGTGGAAGAAATGTGGGGAGATAGTAAGGACGATGCATGGAAGGCCGAAGAGGTTAGCCGGTTAAAGGCTGAGCTTGGTATCATGGAAGCAGAGGAACCGGGGCTAAATACGGAGGGGGTGAATATTCTTGAAAGTGAAGGTGATGAACCAGCTTTACAAAATGAGCCGGTCGGAGTACCAGGGACTCCTGAAAGTGGCAAGTGAGCAGGTGCCATTTGGCATTTACGCCATTGAGAAAAGTAACTATGCAGAGCTGCGTTGTGATAAGTGTGAAAGCATTACCCAGCTGAAAGATCTCACTCGCCAGTTTAAGGCTCAGGGATTTAAAGTTTTAGCAAACGGCAGGTGATCACATGAATGAGTATGATATCTCCGCCGCTTTTGAAGCAGTGGAGCAGGAATTGATCGCCTCCATGATCCGGAATATGAACCGGCACAAAGCTGAGGAACTTAAAGAAGGATACGAATGGTCCATGTGGCAGACAGAGCAGCTTAAGGCTCTGGAGAAATATAAGCTGGAAAACCAGAAAAAGTACAGCAGGCAGTTTAAAAATATAAACGCCCAGATCGAGGAACTTATCTGGCAGGCCAGACAGCAGGGCGGATTAAAGCAGGAGGAGCAGATCCTCCGGGCTATAAAGAACGGCTTCAAAAGTTATAAGCCTGCTTCGGCAGCTATGCAGGCGGAATTTTTCAAACTAAATACACGAAAACTGGAAGCTCTGATCAAAGCAACCGGAAATGATATGCAGAAAGCAGAAACAGCAGTCTTACGTATGGCAAATGACCAGTATCGTAAGGCTATTTTTAATGCCCAGGTGTATGCCAACTCCGGAGCCGGTACCTATGAAAAAGCAGTGGATATGGCTACCAAGGATATGCTTTCCAGGGGACTTAACTGTGTGGAGTATAAAAATGGTGCGCGCCATGCTCTGTCAGATTATGCAGACATGGCAATCCGGACAGCCAGTAAGCGGGCATATTTACAGGGAGAGGGGGAGAAACGTCAGGAATGGGGAATCAGTACCGTTATTGTGGGTAAGCGTGGAAACCCCTGTCCCAAGTGTCTTCCCTTTGTAGGAAAAGTTCTGATCGATGATGTCTGGAGTGGTGGAAAGGCGTCTGATGGTCCGTATCCCCTTATGAGCGTAGCCATTGCAAGAGGACTCTATCACCCAAGGTGCAAAGATAGTCACAGCACATATTTTCCTGATATATCTACGGCGGATGATACCTGGACCAGAGAAGAATTAAAATCAATCGAAAAATCTTATAAGCAGGAACAGGATCAGCAGTACGCCCAGAGGCAAGCAGATAAGTTCGGGAGGTTGGCGGAGTATTCCCTTGATCAGGGGAATAAAAAAGAATACGGTAGAAAAGAAAAAGAGTGGTGTGAGGTTGTAAAATCTGATAAAACTGATATAATAAACTTACCAAGATATGACGAGGCGGTAATACCGGAAGAGAAGTTTTCAATGTATGCACTTGATCCAAATAAGGACCCCGATAAATCAAAAGCATTCAAGGAAGCACTTGGTTATGATCTAACCAATTATTCGGACTTAATTGAAAACATTAAGACTCATCTTTCGGAATATGAAGCAATAAAGAAACCCGACAAAGGGCATGGCCAGAGGTATGAAGTAGTTATGGAAATTACAGGACCTAACGGTAAAACCGCAAATGTTCTGACCGCTTGGATTGATGATAATAAAAATGGAGAGATGAGATTAACAACTGCTCATGTTGACAGGAGGAAAAAAAGTGAAAATAAAAATGTTTGATAAAGTCCTGCTGAAGACTGGCAGAACGGCTTTCATCGTAGAAGTTTACGGAGACAGCGGAGACTATGAAGCCGATATCAACATGCCAGATGGAGAAACCGAAACAGATACAATTAACATAGCCGATATTGAAAAAGTACTTTAGTACCATCGATCTATAAAAAGGACCGGTGGTATTTTTATATTCAAAAGTTGCGATATCGCAACAGAAAGACGGTGATCCAGTTATCTCCCTTTGGGACGCAGGGTTATGCGTCTTATTTTTATGCCCGAAGGCGCTATAAACTACGGTGAGACACACTGTTACCAACTGTCCAGTGCAGACAGCACATGAAAAACTGTGATATATGGAGACACCATTCAACTGTGAAAGGAGATTTAACTATGAGATTTGGAAGATTAACACCAATGTATGAAGCTGATGGAGGACAGGGTGGATCCGGAAGTGCTGCCGCAGGAGCAAGCCAGACCCAGCAGACCACCACCCAACAGACAACGCAGACAGCAGCTCCGGCTATTGACTATGACAAGATTGCCCAGCTGGTATCCGGAAAGCAGACCGCAACGGAAGACAGCGTCCTGAAAGGCTATTTTAAACAGCAGGGACTCAGTCAGGAAGAAATGAATCAGGCTATCGCAACATTTAAGCAGCAGAAAGCGGCTTCCCAGCCGGATGTAAATGCTATGCAGACACAGCTTGCACAAGCTCAGGCGGCAGCTCAGAAGGCAATGGTCGAAAATGCAGCAACTATGGCAGCAATCAGCCTGGGTCTTGACGTTAAGTCGATTCCTTACATTCTTAAAATGGCTGATTTAAGTCAGGTGTTGAACCAAGATGGAAAAATCAATGATGAAACTATGAAAAATGCCTTAAACAAAGTGCTGGAAGATGTGCCGGCATTGAAACCGCAACCAGGGCAGGCTTCCGGGTTTGTCCAGGTAGGCGCAGGTGGATCCGGTCAGCAGCAGACCGCAACTGACGATGCTTTAAAGAAAGCATTCGGACTTTAAGAAAGAGAGGAATTAACACATGGCAGTATATGATTATGCAACAACCTTTACGGATCTTCTTCAGCAGAAATATGCAAAGGAGCTTTGTTCTGATGCACTGACCCAGAGCAATCCGCAGGTGAAGTTTTTAAATGCACAGACAATTAAATTACCCAGAATGACCGTATCCGGATACAAGGATCATACCAGAACGGCGGGGTTCAACTCTGGTACCCTTTCCAATGACTGGGAGCCTAAGAAATTAGAGCATGACCGTGACATTGAGTTCTTCGTAGATCCCATGGATATCGATGAAACAAACCTGACCTTATCAGTAGCCAATATCCAGAACACCTTTGAGACAGAGCAGGCTATCCCAGAAAAGGATTCCTATCGGTACTCTAAGCTCCATGCAGAGCTGACTTCGCTCTCTGGACGTATCGACACAACTGTGATTACAACTGCAAACTTCCTGGAGGCGTTTGACACAGAAATGGCGATCATGGACGAAGCCGGAGTACCGGAAGAAGGTAGGATCCTGTATGTGACCCCATCCATGCGTAAGATCGTTAAGGAAGCAGAAGGCATTCAGCGCATGATGACCGTTACCACTCCTTCCACCATTAACCGTAAGGTACATTCTCTTGATGATGTCACAATTAAGATGGTACCGGCCGCCAGAATGAAAACCAAGTATGATTTTACAGATGGCTGCGTGGCAGCTTCTGATGCAAAGCAGATTAACTGGATCCTGATCCATACTTCCTGTGTGGTAGCCAGGGACAAATACAGCTATATTAAACTGTTTACTCCGGGAACTGACAGCCGGACGGCAGATGGATATTTATATCAGAACCGGAACTATGGAGATCTGTTCCTGCTTGAAAAGAAAGTGGAAGGCTGTTCCATGAATATAGCAACCGTATAAAGGAGGGAATGGCACATGAAAGCAGCAAAAGGAAATAAAGAGTACACCATTGATGAAAGCCAGCAGAAGGCTTATCAGGACGGCGGCTTTGATATCAAGGACGATGACGGGAGCGTAATTGCCTACGGACGGGGAAAGACAGTCTCTTACGGCGATTACATGTCAGTGAAAAAGGAACTGGAAGAGCTGAAAGCAAGTGGTGGAGAATTGGCAGACGATCAGGATGTAATAGATATTTTGAAAGCGCTTGCGAATGAAAAAGGTATTGATTTAGGAAAAGCTGCCACTGTATCTGGAATTGTCAAGAAGATCAAGGAGTTTAAGCCGGAAGGCGGTGAGTAAGATGGCTTATGTTCCTTATGTGACACCGGAATATTACAAAGAAACCTACAAAGGCAGCATGGTACCCGATGATGATCTGGAAAAAGCACTCCGCCAAGCCAGCCGGCATATTGATTCCCTGACCTACAACCGCATTGTGGGCCGGGGATTTTCCAATTTGACCGAGTTTCAAAAGGAAGTCATTCAGGAAGTGGTATGTCTGCAGTCTGATTTTGAACATGAAAACGCTGATGAGATCAACACGATTCTGTCAAGTTACAGTATCAATGGGGTATCGGCTCAGTTCGGCAGCTCATGGAATGTGTTTACCGATAAAGGTATTGCCATGAAGCGAGATGTATACTCCCAGCTATCCCAGACTGGCTTATGTTGCCGGTTAGCGAGGTGAGCTTATGAAATACCCATGTTTAGTACCGAAACGGCTCTGTAAGACAGATATTCATGTTCATTTGGAGAGTGAGGAACTTAATAATCTGAGTGAACCAAAATATACAGCTGATTTGGATTTAAAGTGTAATTTTCAGGATCGGTCAAAGACAATTCTCACAGCAGAAAAAAAGCTGGTCCAGATAACCGGTACGGCTATGCTTCAGGGTGATATTGCGCCAGACTTTCCAACCTTAAGCGGGGGTACCGTTACTGTATTTGGGGAAGTAAGGCGGATCGAGCAGGGAAGTAAGAACCGGAATCCTGACGGAACTGTGAATTTTTGCACTCTGGAGGTAATCTGATGCAGGTTAAATCCACAGTTAAAATGAATATGCCGCGTATCCGTCAGCTGACACAGGCGGCTGTAACAGCTCTAGAAATGACTGTAGAGGCGGTACATACCGAAGTTGTCCAGGCACAAGTAGTTCCGTTTGATACCGGCAATCTCCAGAATGAAAGCCTCTTTGCTGACTATTCGGATTCTTCTAAAGGAAAAGTTCAGCTTGTGTCCAGTGCTCCCTATGCAAGGCGGGTTTATTTTCACCCTGAATATAACTTCAAGACAGACGAAAATCCCAACGCAAAGGGGCATTGGTATGAAGACTGGGAGCCAGGGGGCAGCAAAGCGAATTTTGCGCCCAGTGCGTATAAGAAATTTTATAAGAAAGTAGGTGGCGTGTGATGCTGTCTTTAAAGGATATTCGTCAGTACATTTCAGATTTGAACATTGCTGCAGACGATAATGTCTATATGGGGAAACTGGATAATAAAAGTCAGAAATCCATCGGAGTTTATAGTCGGCCAACTTCCGGCCCGGTAAACGTTGCCATTGGTGGCCTAGAATGCACCACCTACGACACGAAGCCGGTATCTCTGCTGATCCACTGGAATAAAAGCAAGGACGAGACGGAGAGAGCGGCTTTTGAGTTATTTGAGAAACTAAGAAGTGTAACCAGCCTCACAATAGGAGATACCCCTATCAATTATCTGAGCCTGATGGTTCCTGAACCACAAGACGTTGGGACGGATGATAATGGCGTGTATGAATATGTGATTTGGCTGGATTTTATTTATGAAAGGAACAGGTGAAATTTATGTCGGAAGCTAAAGTGTATCCGGTTAGTAATAACAAATTTAATGTAGGTTTAAATGGCAACAAAGCCACAATGGTTACAATTGCCAATCTTACGAACTTTGCTCCAAGTATTGAGGGCGGCGTGGAAGAATGGAACGCCATGGAGAGTGATGGCTGGGGAGATTCCATGATGACCAGCAAGAAGCTGTCATTTTCCTTCCAAGGAAAGCGAACCTATGGAGATCCTGGTAATGATTACGTTGCCGGTCTTGCTTGGAAATCAGGAAATGATGTTGTGGCACCGTTTGAATGGGAAATGCCCTCCGGAGCAAAGGTGGCATTTGATGCGATCATCAATGTAACTACTCCAGCAGGTGGAGACAGTACAGCGGTAGACGCTTTGGAGTTTGAAGTGAAGTGTAAGGGTAAGCCAACCTTCACAGAAGTAACAACCAGTTCAGGAGAATAAGGAGGATATGACAGATGGCAAAAGTAATTGATATTACAGAGAAACTTACATTCGAGGGAAATCCCTCACTGATAATCAAGGGGAAAAAGCTGGAAGTTAATGCTGATGCTCCCACCATGCTTAAGGTCATGGGGCTCATGAGTACTGATGAACCGGGTATGGATGAAATCTTAAAGGCTTATGACATGATGTTTCCAGAGAAGTCCCAGAAGGAAATTGAGAAGTTAAAACTTAATTTCAATGATCTGGTTGTGGTTATAAAAGAGGGTATCAATCTGATTACAGGAGACGCAGCCGCCCCGGGAGAGCAGTGACCCGTACTACGATATATTTGAAGACTGGGACTTAATTGTTTCCAGTTTTCTCTCGCAGTACAAGATAAAGAGCTAACAAACCTCGTAAATACAAGGAAAATCAGCCCTTTCATTGCGTACATGGAACTAAAATGGTACTATTTGAGGTTTTGGAGTTTTTGAGCTACCTCATCACGTTTATGCGGAAATAGATGTGAATAGGTATTAAGCGTGGTTTCCACTTTATCATGACCCAGACGGTCCGCAATCGCCACGGGAGAGAATCCAAGTTCAATCAGTAAACTAGCATGTGAGTGCCGTAAGTCGTGAATTCTGATTCTTTTAACGTCCCCGTCTTTAGTGGCTATCCTCATGTGGTATCGGAAAAAGTCTCTGGTACATGGAAAAATACGATCATGATTTCTAACTCCGTAAATCCGCCCTGTGTAGTCCTTCAGTTCGTCTCGTAAGAATTCCGGTATTGATATCGTACGCACGCTCCCAGGTGTTTTTGGTGGGGTGATAATATCTTTCTTTCCTATCCGTTGGCAGGACTTACTCACGGAGATAGTGCAGCTTTCGAAGTCGATGTCCGAGTATTCCAGTGCTAACAACTCACCGATCCGTAAGCCGGTATAATATAATGTCATAAAGCCAGTGCGGGCCTGTGGATCATTGGAGACTTTTTCTAAAAAGTAATTGAATTCGTCTAAAGTCCAAAAGCTCATTTCCTCCGCACGACATTTCCCCATGCTTCCGGCAAGGTGACAAGGGTTGTTTTTAAGACCATAATATCTCACGGCATAGTTCATAATTGCCGATAGTTGGTTGTGCATGGTTTTTAACGTGGTTGGTGCATAGGGTTCTCCATTAGTATCTCGATGTGCCATAAGTTCATTTTGCCATTTTCGAATATGCACGGGTGTAATGTTGGATAGAGGAAGTTTTCCAAAGTAGGGTAGCAAGTACAGCCGAATCAGCTTTGACTTCTGGATCAAGGTGTAGTTTCGAAGTCGGTGTCCCATATCTTCAAGGTAAATTTTTACAAAGTTTTCAAAAACAATGTCAGGGTTTGTTTGCTGAGTTTCAAGAAAGTTTCTTTCCCACTCCTTAGCGTCCCTTTGAAGCTTAAAACCTCGCTTTTTCTTTTGACGTTTAGTTCCAGTGTAATCCGTGTAATAGCACTTCACGAACCAAGTTTTTGTTGCTTCATCATAATAAGATGGCATAAATATCATTCCTTTCATTCTGGCCGGACCGGGTCATGGGAATGAGTGGAAGATATTGTAACTTTATTCTTTTTTATATTCTGGTATCTGTGCCAGATCATCTATATAATCAGTGGCTTTTTTCTTTCCTTTTTCGTTTAACTCTCTAAATTTTACTATAAGGTAATTTTCTTGTGAACTATTTTGCGTGGAAGGTTCGGCTTTTAAATTTGAGTTAGAAAATAATTCAAGCATATCATTTGTAATATTTAAAACATCTGGCTCCACAAGATCAGTAACGGGAACATTTAAGGCGGCAGCAATTCTTTGGAGCTGTTCAAGTTTTGGCTTATATTTGCTGGCTTCATACTGCTGAATAGTTATGGTAGCAAGGCCAGTTAATTCAGCAAGGTGTTTTTGCGTTATCCTTCTATCTCTTCTTAAGGATTTAATAATCTCTCCTGTATTCATGCGTTATTACCTCCATTAAATATATCTTACCACAAGAGAGAATTTTTGAACACATGTAAAAACATATTTATTTTAGAACTTGACACATGTTAAACCATGGTGTATAGTCAATATAACACATGTAATTCCATGTGTCAAACTCATTAATTGAAAGAAGGTGATAAATTGAGAATTGACCGTAAAAAGATGGTACTTGCTATGATGGACATTGATGTGAATGCAAAGCAATTAGCAGAGAAAGCCAAGGTTGCGCGTGCCACTGTATCAGCAGTGAAGAATGGACGTTCATGCAGTGAGCAAACGGCTATACGTATAGCAGCAGCTTTGCAAGTGGATTTAAAGAAATTAGTTGAATAATATGCCGGACCGGGGCATGGGAGTGGGTAGAAGTACCCAGATAGAAATTTCTCTACAAATTCATCACATCAACCAAGGGAATTCTCCCGTGGTTCTCAACTCTGAGAAATGAATGCCGTTCTGGATTAGAAGTGAAAAGTTGTAACATCACAACTAAAAGGGTACTGCAAAAAGGAGCATCCCTTCATATCGTCCGTTTTGGACGGTACGAATGCAAAATCTAAAAGGGTATATGTGAAGTAAATATCCTCTCATATCAACCTGAGACATTCGTCCTAGTTCTCACCACTCAGGGTGAAACGGTGGCTGTTCTGGCCATGTGGTATAGCAGTATTCCATTCGTCCTACATGAAGAATGGAGAGGTTTTCGACAGGTAAGTCGTAAAGTAAGGTGTTTTACGCATTCGTGCGGAATTGCAGAAAGGAGTTCCATTATGACAGCAGCGGATGTAACCCAGTATTTAGCACTGGTAGATCGCAGAATGTTTATTGTAGAGCATTCGGGCATGAGCTGGAAGCCGGAATATGGACCAGAGTTGGAAAGTATTGATCAGGAGCTTGTTAAGCTGAGGAAAGTGATTGACGCAGAACAAGCCAGGAGAAAGAGAAAAAGTGCAAGAAATAGTTTTAATTAAGGGAAACTTTCAGTCTCATATCAGGCAGAAAGTACCGGGTGATAACAAGTAGTAGATTAGTTACATGCAATAGATTCTAAATGAAAGGAGCGGAAAGAGTGAGTAAATTAATGATGAATGCTGCAGAGGTAGCAAGTATTATGGATTGTTCAGAAAGACATGGTTACGCAGTAATTAAAGGCTTAAATGAAGAGTTAAAAGCAAAAGGCTACATAATCAGAGCCGGGAGGGTCCCCCGGAAGTATTTCTTTGAAAGAGTGGGCCTTGAAGATCAGGAAGGAGTTTCTTAATGAATCTGTCACAGCGCAGAGCCATGACGGATGAAGAAGCAGCGGAAATGCTGTCCTGCATGGATCAGGCAGAGCGTGAAGGTATGTTTCGTAATCTGTTTTGCAGAGAACAGGTTGTAATGGAGGTTCCGGCCAGTAGGGAACGACTCCTACAATGCATAAGCCCTGATATGAAACTTACAAAGGGATTCTTCCGGAAAATATACGGATATGAACTTTCCCCGCCTGGATTCCGAGAACAGGCTATAAACGCACTGGAAGCCGCAGGATGTACCATGGCAAGGGTTTATTATAATGATGTTATCGGAGAGTATCGAAAGGCCAGGGAAGAGAGTTTAAAGCCAGTGGCGGCGGCTTACTTAAAAGAGTGTGACCAGAAATGGGAGCAGAAACAGAAAAGAGGTGAGGAACAACGAAGAGAGAGAAAGATCCAACTACTGACAAGAAAAAAACAGCTTTTGAAGTTGCTGAAATCGACAGAGAGTTAGAAACGCTGCAGAATGAAACAGAATTCACAGACGCACCTATGAAATTGAATTGTGGTAAATGGTATTGTGATGAAACCGGAGTATATAAAATGCTTCCGAGCAAAAACGATCCGGATTTATTAGTGAGAGTTGAAGCTACCCATCAACAGGTCATGCCCACGGGTATTGTTGAGAATATCGACACAGGAGAACAGAAATACATAATTTCATTCAGTGTGAAACGGAATGGCAGGTACTTATGGAAGAGCGTTAAAGTAGAGCCGGCTATATGTTGCTCTAAAGCGAAGATTATTTCCCTGGCTAACTTAGGTATATCGGTGACTGATAATACATCAAAGCAGATGGTTTCCTATTTGGCAGATATGCGAAGGCTCAACCAAGAAGAGATTCCTCTGCAGCATTCCGTATCACACCTGGGGTGGGTGAAAGGTAAGTTCTTCCCTTACACAGACGGAATTATCTTTGACGGTGATAATGAGCAGGAAAAGATAGTACAGGCAATTACCCAGGTGGGGGATTTTGAGATATGGAAAAAGGTGTGTAGGCATTTTAGGAGGAATCTGAATATACGGTTAATGATTGATTCAAGCCTTGCTTCTGTTCTGATAGAAAAAATAGGTGGTCTATGTTTCGTGGTCCTGTTTTGGGGTGCGTCTGGCACTGGGAAAACCGTGGGTCTTTTGGCTTCTGGTTCCGTTTGGGGAAATCCTGATCTGCTATATACCTCCGTGGATTCTACTATGAATTATTTTACCAATAGAGCAGCCTTTTTAAAGAATCTTCCGGTGCTGATTGATGAAACACAGCTGTCCAAAGGAGATATGGACAAGCTTATATATTCTATGGCAGAAGGAAAGACCAGGGGGAGATTGGGAAGAGATAGTAAAGAGAAAAATAGTAAGACCTGGGAGTGTATAAGCATTTTTACAGGAGAACAGCCAATTGTAAACGCACATTCCGGAGCCGGAGCAATTAACAGGGTTTTGGAAATTGAGATCAACGGACCGCTGTTTGAAGATTTTCAATTCACTATGGAATCGGTCAGATCAAACTATGGTCACGCAGGACGAGCGTTTGTAGAATATGTGCAGCAAGCGGATGTGAATGCCTTAAAAGCTGAATATGCGGAAATTTGCAAGGAGTTAGGGAATTATGACAGTACAGGTAAGCAAATTCAAAACCTAGCCTTTCTGATACTGGCGGATAGAATTGCAGGACGCTGCATCTTTGATGGAGAACAGCCACTTGAAATATCCGATATATCCGGGATATTAAAGAGCAATAAGGAAATTTCAGAGCCAGAAAGAGCCTATGAATTTATTGTAGGGTGGATAGCTGCCAACAAAAACTATTTTAATCAAGAATCTCCTAAGATATATGGAAAGTTGGAAACGGATAGCTGTCTATTTAATCAGAATGAGCTTATTCGGGTTCTGAATGAGAATGGGTATAGCTTTGACTCTATTAAAAAGGAATGGGATAGACTGGGTTACTTAAGGAGAAATTCAGCAGGAAAGTATCAGCATTATAGTACTATATTCGGAGGTCCAAGAGCCAGTTACATAAAAGTGTGTTTAGTAGATAAAGAACAGCCTAGTGGTTTCGTGGAGATAAGAGAAAATGATCAAATTGACCTGCCTTTTAGATGAAAATGTCAGCGAGGTCAGCGAAAGTCAGTGTTATGTCAGCAAAGAAAAGCCTTGTTTTATAAGGGTTAAAGTTATGTTTCTGACATTTCTGACATTTCTGACATAAAATTAATACTATTATATATTTACCGTTTATACGTGACTGCTTTTATATATAGTGCTCTATAATTAAAAATCATGTCAGAATGTCAGCGAAGATCGGAAAAGCCTTATTTTATAAGGAAAATCAGGATGACATTTATAAAAATAAGGTCAAAATCAAGGTCAAAATGTCAGCGAAAAGGATCATTTACAAAGTAAAGGAAGGAGAATAACTGGAATGAATAAATACTGGTATGTTGTACAGAACAAAGAGAATCAGGTTAAAAAGGAGTATCTAATAGGTTTCATGTATGGAAATCCAAATGCCACAGAGGAGGAGTTGATTGAGAATACTAAGGCTTATTGTAAAGAAAAGAAATACAGGCTTGCGCTGTTGATACAAATACCTTTTGGGTTTCCTATCATAAACCAGATATATCCCTATGAGCAGACGGAGGAGACGTTAATGTGTTTAGAATATGCCTTACAGTCAGCTATGAAGGAAGGTGAAAATAATGGCTTACGGATATAACCGTCCTGATCCGGTAGACGCTTTCCAGAACTGGCTCCATTACCAGTCAGATTTAATTGTGATAGCAACGCAGGAAGGATACACGGAGGATCAGGCAATAGAAATGCTTAAGATTTATGCCCTGGAAGGAATTAAGACCAATACCGGACTGATTGGTGGAAATTATTAAAAACAGCCCCATAGGAAGCACCACCTTCCCACAGGGCAGTAGCAGCCGAAACCGCTAATAAGATCACCTACATAATAGCATGGTTCCGGCGAGAAATCAAAGGAGGATTTTGTAAAATGGATCAAGGAAGAGTTTTCGAACGCCTTTTAAAGATTGCCAGTGATAATAGCTTACAGCTTAAGTTTGTTCCTTTTGAGAATTATTACGGTAGACTGAAAGGCGATAAAATAGGCTTAAGCATTGATATGGATATTAAAAAAATCAATTACACCCTTGCCCATGAACTGGCTCACTATTTCCTGCATTTTGATAAAGGAGATACCATAAACAGCAATAGTCATAGGGATTTTGAGGAGCAAGCTGATAGAGCCGCCAAAATGCTTTTGGCTGCAGTGGCAATATAGGGAGGAACAGAGAAAATGACCAGAGATTTATATATTGATAGTAAAGTTTTAGATCTTGAGGTACTGGCTAATAAGGCTAAAGTGATAATTGATGATGTGAACCAGGGGTACTTCTGCGAAAGAATCGAATCGCCAAAGGACGCATGGAGAGTATTGACCCCTTATTATGAGAATGCAGGGACAAAGGTTAATATTGCAAGTGATATTATTT
>Ga0316600_10000587_pt1 | contig 17389 bp, 12 predicted proteins | sample OWC_soil_day5_CT_FD_207652 | JGI IMG/M metagenome (GOLD analysis project Ga0316600, IMG submission 207652) | Wetland soil microbial communities from Old Woman Creek delta, Ohio, United States - OWC_soil_day5_CT | ecosystem: Environmental > Terrestrial > Soil > Wetlands | place: USA: Ohio... | reverse complement strand
ATTTCTCAATATCCGTCAATATAATAATAAACTCATCTGCACTCATGCGACATGCAGTATCTTCATCGCGAATACATAATTGCAGTCTTTCAGCTACTTCTTGCAGAACCAAGTCACCAGCTTGATGTCCCAAAGAATCATTGATCGTTTTAAAACGATCCAAGTCTAGGAACAAAACAGCAAGCTGTTCACCATTTCGTTTCGCATGAGCTAGAGCAATGTGTAATCTATCATTAAAGAGCGTTCGATTCGGAAGTTTTGTTAAAATATCAAAATTTGCTAAACGATAAATTTTTTCCTTAGCGTATTCACGTTCTGAGATATCACGAATTACAGTTAACATACACCATTTACTGCCCAGCATGATATGCTTAAGACTTACTTCCAGATCAAAATAATTTCCATGGGAATTTTTAAGTTTCCAATCAAACAAAGGTGTCTCATTTTGAATCGCTTTTTGGAACCAAGTTAAAGCTTCTTCTTGTGTATAAGGAATTTCTCCTGTGCCAAAATCTTGTAATTTTGTAAGTACGAGTTGGTCTTTTGATAGGCCGAAAAGTTCACATGCTTTTTTATTAGCTTCAATAATGGATAAATTCTCTACATCGTAAATAATGATTCCATCGTTTACAGAGCTAAAAATAGCTTGATAGGTAGCTTCTAGAATCGTTGCTTCTTGTTCTGCTTCAATTCTATCCGTTACATCTCGTGCGGTAAAAACGACAGAAATTTCATTTTCTTCTACTTTCTCCCTTAAACTCTCAAGCCATCTTACTTGTCCAGATGCGTGAACATAACGATAACAGACTCTGCTATGCTCATTTGTAGTTAAGAAGGAGTAAAAGGAGGTTTTAGCCTTTTCAAAGTCATCGGGATGAATAAAATCAAAATAGCATGTTCCTATTAACTGGTTAAGGCTATAACCCGTTAATTTTTCACAGGAAGGAGTGATGTACTCAATAATTCCTTGAGGATTAAGTTTTCCCACAATATCTTGCATGGCATCAGTAATTTGCAGTAAGTCTTCCTGGATCTTTTTTCGTTCTTCGTCTCCTCGCTGAGCTATACGATAGAGAATTGCATTATAAATGGCCATTGATGCAATGGTAGCAAATTGTTGAAATACAGCAATATCATTTAGTGTAAACCTACGATGAGGCTCTGTAAAGGATAGACCGAGAACGCCGACAATATTACAGCCAATTTTTATAGGCACTTGCATTTCTGTATGAATTTTATCAAAAAAAGGGTCGTTTAGCCGATTTTTCCACGTATTATAGTCATCAATAATTGAAATTTTTTCAGATTCAATAGTACGTTGTATCAATCCTTGATCTAAACGCATCATTCGATTTACATCACTTTGATAAATCCCTACTCCTACTTTTCGAATCATTTGGTTTTGCTCAAGTTCTACCCAATTGTAGTATCCATGTTCTGTTTTAATTAACTGTGTAGCTTCTATGACTACCTTTTGAAGTAAGTCAGTTAGATCGAGATGATTTAGCAATCCAAGTGCGGTATCATAAAGAACCGTGGAGATTGCTTTTTTGCGTAGCGCATTTAATAAGGTCTTAGATCCACACAGTTTATGCAGTTGTTTCATATTAAAGCCTCACAATAAAAAATTGAATATTAGGAATGTGGTCTACAATTAATGTTCGACAAAAACTGCCGCTTTCCTTTCCTAGTATTGGGTTTTGCTCACTCATTTTTTACAAGAATGATAGTGCATAGCTTGCATATAACCAATGACCTAATGATGGGATCAAACATAGCATATTGTATCAGTATATCGGGTTGTAGGAGGAATGTAGCATGGGATTCTGTAGATTTGATAATATAGTTTGGGTAATAGTTCTCATTGCGTTTCGATGTTATAATTATTGCATTGATACTTCTTCATGGAGAAAATGATAGAAATTAAGAGCCGTAGATAAAAATAGAATACCTCATTAAGATAGCACATGGACTTGGAGTCCAATGCAAAATACTTAAAGAGGTATTTTGTGAAAAAAACAAAATGGACGTACTATTTTGTTTAGACTAAAGGATTTTTATCACTATAGTGGAACTTGAAATGTATAAGTCTCAAAGTACATAGATAACAAAAAGGGAGAGTTTCAAATATTATGATGAAAAGAAAAGCCTTTAGCGCTGCAGGCGCTGTTTCAGTTGGTCCTTACTCTCATGCTGTTGAGTGTGGTGAAATGCTGTATTTATCCGGACAGACTCCCATTGATTCCAAGACGGGAAAGTTGGTGGATGGTGACATTGGAACGCAGACCAAACAATGCTTTACAAATTTATTTCATGTGTTGTCCGCTGCTAACTTAACGCCGGAACATGTTGTGAAAGTGAATGTATTTTTAACGGATATGAGTGACTTTACTGCTATGAATGAAGTGTATGAAAAGCAGTTTGAAACACCTTATCCTGCAAGGACAACCATTGGTGTAGCTGCATTACCTCTTGGTGCAAAAGTTGAAATCGAAATGATTGCACGAAAGGGGTGAAGGCAGGGAACTTTAAATCAACGTCAGGTTAGGTGTGGCTCACTGTTTGTTTTTCTACGAACCAGTCAATCAGTCGTCTTGCTACACTTAGTTTATCGGGAATATCAGGAAGGTTATGAGCAGAAAACCAGCCGGCTTCTACAATTTCTTGGTTATCAATGGTTATTTTTTCTGTTGAACATTGAGCTGTAAAGGCAATCATCAGAGAATCGGGGAACGGCCACGGCTGGTTTCCGAAATAACGGATAGAATGTACTTCAACTCCGACTTCTTCTTTTAGTTCTCGTTGAACACAATCTTCTAGTGATTCACCTGGCTCTACAAAACCTGCAATAACACTATAACGGTTAGGTGGGAATCGATTGGAACGTGCTAGAAGGATTTGATCATCTTTTGTAACAGCTACAATAATAGCCGGAGATATGCGAGGGTAGACAATATGACCGCAGCTCGAACATTGCATGGCAAGTTCTTGCTGGGATACCTTCATGGGAGTTCCGCAGCAGCCGCAAAATTTACTGGTTTTCATCCAGTTTATGATATGAAGCGCGCGGCAAGCAAATCCAAAACATTCGTCTTCCATATTTCCATACAAAGGACGTACTTTTTTCCAAAAGAATTCTTCTGGCATTGTCTCATCATCTAAGTGAGCAATAAAGCATTCTTGTTCATGAAGAGTACCAATACACTGGACGTTGATGGGATTAAGTCTTAATAATTCTATATCAGAACTTGAAAGGATCGTGCTGATTCCTTCCACTTCTTTGACTAAAAGCTCATCATCATGAAATAAAAACCAATATGCATTTTTAATATCCATTTTATTTACCACTTTATTTACCACCTTAGTATCAAATATATTCTAGTTACTATAGTATCACAAAATAGAGTTGAATGGAGCGGGATTTTTAGCCCTACTTAATCTGGACATACTTGTGTATGTAGTTGTATAGTATTTCTAGGAAAGAAAACTCATATTCTCCAGATGTGGCTTCTTACTCGTAGTGCTTGATTCTTATTATTTTAATTATTGGCAATGAAATTTAGCACTAGCAGTGGATCATTTAGTAGGGCAGGTATTGTTACAAGCTTGACTAGTACCCTGTGTTTATTTATCATGGTTTTACCTGTCTAAAATAAGTATTGTTGCTTTTCGAACGTAAGTATTTGCTATTCGCAGTGAGTAATAGTAGTAATAGCCGATTATTAAAAAGATACACCTCTTTTTAATAATCGGCTATTGCTATTCTGAGGAATACTAATTTATCAAAATGATAATTAGCATTTCTTAAAAGAAAACTACAAAAGTTATGAAAGTAGCTTTCGTAGTACCCCTTTGCATTGTAAATTGCTATTATCAAAATGATAATTTTTATCATTTTGATAATAGCAATTTTACAATAATTTTCTATTCAGATCCATATAAGTACCTGATTTTACTGACTAAATAAATTTTTTATGGTGTTGGCACCGAATTTGCAATAGTAATAGGTGCAACAAAACATATCAGTATGGAAGGATGATAACGTGCAGGAAAAAATAAATTGGACTTACAATCCTATGGTTGATTGTAGTAAACAAAAGGCATCCGTTGAGTTTTTAAGTAAGCAGGAGATTAATGAAGCTAAGAATTTTCATATGAGTTTTCCTGGTTATGAAAAGACACCGCTGCGCAGCCTGAATCATTTGGCAGAATTATTAGGGGTTGCGGGGGTTTATGTAAAAGATGAATCCTATCGTTTTGGTTTGAATGCCTTTAAAGTCCTTGGCGGTTCTTATGCTATGGCAAGATATATGGCAGAAAAATTGCAAACAGATATCAGTGAATTGCCTTTTGAAAAAATAACTTCTCAGGCAATCAGAGAGCAATTAGGTAATGTTACGTTTGCAACAACTACGGATGGCAATCATGGGCGTGGTGTGGCATGGACTGCTCGCCAACTTGGACAAAAATCAGTGGTATATATGCCTAAGGGTTCCGCTCTCAGAAGGCTTGAAAATATTCGAGCAGAAGGAGCGGAAGCTAAGATCACTGATTATAATTATGATGATGCGGTTCGCATGATTGCAGAAGAATCAAAAGAAAAGGGCTGGATCATGGTTCAGGATACTGCTTGGGAAGGATATGAAGATATTCCTACCTGGATTATGCAGGGCTATGGCACAATGGCAGCAGAATCCTTAGAACAGTTAAATGAGATGGGAATCCAAAAACCTACACATATTTTCGTGCAGGCAGGAGTTGGTTCCTTAGCAGCTGCTGTACAAGGTTATTTTGCTTCTGTCTTTGATGAAGCCAGACCTAAAACCGTTATTGTTGAGGCTGATCAAGCAGACTGTTTATATAAGTCGGCGAAGGCTGGTGATGGCAAAGCTAGAAGCGTTGGTGGTGATATGGCAACGATTATGGCAGGATTAGCTTGTGGTGAACCTAATACTATCGGATGGAATGTGCTGCGAGATTATAGTGAAATGTTCATGTCTTGTCCTGACTGGGTAGCAGCAAAGGGTATGAGGGTTTTAGCAAATCCACTGGGCAGCGATTGTAAAGTGGTTTCGGGAGAATCAGGAGCAGTTACAACTGGTGCCCTGAATGAATTAATGCAGGATGAACAACTAAAACAAGCACGAGAAGCATTGGGACTCAATAAGGATTCAATCGTGCTCTTGTTTAGCACGGAAGGTGATACAGATCCTGATAAATATCGCAGTATTGTTTGGGATGGAGAATATCCTAGTTATAAATAAAAAGGAGTGCACTTTATGTTAATCGAAGCGAGAAAACAAGAATTGATTAAACTTTGTAGTGAGTTAATTCAACACCAGAGTTACTCTGGTGAAGAGAATAATGTGGCAGAACGAATTAAGCAAGCCTTTCAGGAATTAGGGTTTGATGCTTTCTGGATTGACTGTTATGGGAATATCGTTGGTCAGATTAAAGGCAAGAGGTCAGGGAAAAGTATTTTGTTTGATGGTCATATCGATACAGTACCTGTTCCAGATGATTCAAAATGGAAGCATGCACCTTTTAGTGGAAAATTGGAAGATGGTAAGATCTACGGTCGAGGAGCATCTGATATGAAGGGTGCTGTCAGTGCCATGATTATGGCGGCAGCATATTTTGCCATTGATACCAACCGGGATTTTGATGGAGATATTTATATTGCTGGTGTGGTACATGAAGAGTGCTTTGAAGGGGTAGCCGCTCGTGAAGTAAGTAAACGGGTACAACCTGACTATGTAGTAATAGGGGAAGCATCAGAGCTTAATTTAAAAATAGGTCAACGGGGGCGGGCGGAAATTGTAGTAGAGACGTATGGTAAACCTGCACACTCCGCAAATCCACAGGCGGGCATTAATGCTGTATACAAGATGTCCAAGCTAATTGAAAGAATCAGAGAGCTTACAATGACCTCTCATCCTATTTTAGGACAGGGTATTTTGGAGCTAACAGATATTAAATCTTCACCCTATCCTGGAGCCTCCGTAGTGCCTGATTACTGTAGAGTAACCTATGATAGAAGACTGTTGGTAGGTGAAACGCGGGAATCAGTACTTAAACCGATATTGGATCTAATTGAGGAAATGAGTAAGGAAGATGTTGAATTTAAAGGGGCAGTTTCGTTTGCGTCTGGTATTGAAAAATGTTATACCGGCACTAACATTAAAGGGGAAAGGTTCTTCCCAGGATGGTTATATGATGAACAGGATGAATTTATCCAAGCGGCTTTAAAAGGCATAAAGTCTGCGGGCATAAACCCTGCTATTACCCAATACTCCTTCTGTACCAACGGCAGTCATTATGCTGGTGAAGCAGGAATTAAAACAATTGGCTTTGGACCTTCACGGGAGAACCTGGCTCATACAATTGATGAATATATTGAAGTGGAACAGCTAGTGAATGCAACAAATGGCTACTATGGAATTTTAAAAGAAGTATTGAAATAATAGGGAGGTGAATCTTATGAGAATTCTTATTCAAAATGGTACTGTTATTGATGGGACAGGTTCAAAAGGGTTTATAGGCAATGTAGCGATTGAATATGACAGAATAACAGCAGTCGGTGAGACTAGCCTAGAAGGATTTGATAAAGTAATTGATGGGAAAGGTATGGTCGTTTGCCCAGGATTTATTGATACACATAGTCATTCCGATTTGAAAGTTTTACTTGATCCCTATGTGATACCTAAAATTCGTCAGGGGGTTACTACCGAAGTTTTAGGTCAGGATGGAATTTCAATGGCGCCATTGCCTAAGCAGTATGTTAGCCCTTGGAGAAAAAACTTGGCAGGCCTTGATGGGGATAGTGATAACATTAACTGGAACTATGAAACGACAGAAGGCTATCTGAAAATGATGGAAAAAATTGGAGTGGGTCTTAATGAAAGTTATTTAGTTCCTCATGGCAATATTCGCATGGAAGCGATAGGACTGGACAATCGACTGCCTACAGAGAAAGAAATCCAAAAAATGTGTGATATTACTAGACGGGAAATGAAAGCCGGTGCCTTTGGTTTATCAACAGGACTTATTTATATGCCTTGTGCTTATTCTGAAACCAAGGAAATTGTTGAGATGTGCAAGGTTGTCGCTGAATATGATGGTGTTTTTGTTGTCCACCAGCGTAGTGAGGCAGATACAATTGTAGAATCAATGGAAGAAGTTATTAACATTGGGCGTCAGTCCGGGGTTAAAGTTCACTTTTCACACTTTAAGGTATGTGGCAGAAAGAACTGGCCATTGATTGATAAAGTCGTGGAGTTATTAGAAAGTGCTCAGGCGGAAGGTATCCGGGTTTCTTTTGACCAGTATCCATATGTAGCTGGCAGCACGATGTTAGGCGTTATTTTGCCGCCCTGGGTACATGATGGTGGGACAGACAAACTAATCAAACGTTTGGAAGATCCTGAACTTAGAAAGAAAATGATTCATGATATTGAGCAGGGCATACCAGGGTGGGATAATTTTGTTGATTTTGCTGGCTTAGATCAAATATTTGTAACTAGTGTTAAAACAAAAGCAAATGTAGATTTAATCGGTAAGAGTTTGGTCGAAATCGGTCAAATCAGAGGTAAAAATGCCTATGAAGCTACTTTTGATTTGCTGCATGATGAAGAAAATGCCGTGGGTATGGTTGATTTTTATGGGACAGAAGAGCATGTTATTCGTTTTATGACGAGACCTGAGCAAAATGTTTGTACAGATGGACTTTTGGGCGGCAAACCCCATCCGCGAGTATTTGGTTCTTTCCCTAGAGTATTAGGAAAATACGTTAGGGAAGATAAAGCCCTAACGTTGGAAGCCGCAATCCAAAAGATGACGTCAAAACCAGCAAGTGTATTTGGTTTCGTTGGTCGTGGAGTATTAAAGGCAGGGAATTTTGCTGATATTGTTATCTTTAATCCAGAAACAATTATTGATAAAGGAACCTTTGTTGAGCCTGTACAATACCCTGATGGTATCCAGCACGTCATCATTAACGGAATGACGGTAGTGGAAAATGGTTTGGAAGTCAAAGCTCTGGCAGGAAGAGTCATTAGGAAAACTTGTCAGTAATAATAAAAAAATGCCCATTGAAAACTGAATATTTTAATTAGCATATAAAGCGGAATTATTCTAAAAAAATAATAATGGAGGTTATTTTATGAAAACAGTAGTAAATACAGACAACGCTCCAGGGGCGATTGGCCCTTATTCACAAGGTATCAAGGCAGGAGGATTCTTATTTGTATCAGGACAAATGCCTGTTGATCCAGTAAGCAATGCTGTTGTGGAGGGGGGGATTGAAGCTCAAACCAAACAAGTATTGGAAAATATTAAAGCAATACTTGCTAGTGAAGGTCTTACGATGGACAGTGTTGTTAAAACGACTGTATTTTTAAAAGATCTAAATGATTTTCAGATCGTGAACGGTATTTATGGTCAGTATTTTAAAGAACAAGCTCCCGCCCGCGCGTGTGTGCAGGTAGTAAAGCTACCGAAGGATGTTATGGTTGAAATTGAAGCGATTGCAGTAATATAAAGCATCGATTGCAGTGGTGAGAAAAATATCGTAATAAGTGCTGGCATAAAATTGCCAGCACAAAAATAGGAGTGAAAGAGTATGAGTGAGTTAAAGCAAGACGGTTTTCGGTGGAAAGTCAGGCACACGATTTTATCTATCATTTGGGCAGGTTGGTTGTTTTCGTTCCTAGATAGAATGGTTATTAGTATTGCTCTACCTTTTATCGGTAAGGATCTCAATATTGATGCAACCATGCAAGGTGGGATTTTAAGTGCCTTCTTCGCAGGATATGCTTTATTTCAAATACCTGGTGGAATGCTGGCCGATAAATTTGGCCCGAGAAAAGTTATGTCGATTGCTATAGCATGGTTCTCCGTATTTACTACTCTTACTGGTTTCGTTAGTTCTTATTCTATCATGCTATTTTGTCGCTTAGTATTTGGTGTAGGGGAAGGCTGTTTTCCAGGTGCTTCATGGAAAATGATTGCAACCTATTTTCCACCGAAAGAAAGGGCAACAGCAACTGCGATACAGTCATCTGTTAATACCCTAGGACCAGCAGTTGCTTCATTAGTCGCGGCTGGTATTATTGCAAGCTATGGCTGGCGTCACGTATTTATTTATCTTGGTTTTCCTGGTCTTTTGATTGCAGTGGCCATGTGGTACTACTTTAGAGATAATCCAGCAGATCATCCTAAAATGACCAAAGAGGAACTGCAGGAATTGAATCTTGATCAGGTACATGGTGGAAGTGACACGAACAATTCAAGTATGACTTTTAAGCAATTCCTCACAAAGCCAATTCTCTGGCAGATGGTTTTAATATGGTTCTTATTTGATATTACTTTTTGGGGGTTTGTTTCTTGGCTGCCTTCTTATCTAATGAAAGTTAGAGGATTTTCCCTCATTAAAACTGGTATTACAGGTTCCATACCCTTCTTTGTAGGGACAGTGGGCATGTTAGTTGGTGGTTACCTATCTGACCGTATGAAAGGTCAGCGTAAATGGATGTTTATTCCTAATGCGCTTATAGCTGGTTTTTTCTTGTATATGACATATACAGTAGTTTCTGCAGACATGGTTGTCGTGTATCAGAGTGTCTCAGCCTTCTTCATGTTTTTAGCAATGTCAGCGTTCTGGGGTCTGGTTATGGATTCGATTCCTCCTCACATTATGGGGGCCAGCTCAGGCACAGTAAATTTTGGCGGACAAGCTGCAGGATTTATCTCCCCTTTTGTCATGGGCTATCTAATTGATGCAAATCAAGGTTCTTTTGATGAAGCTTTTATTTTCCTTATTGTAGCCATGATTGCCTCAGCAGTGGTTGCTTTAACAGTACAGCAAGAACGTCCTGCATCGGATATAAAAATATAATAAAAGTTTAGAAAAAAGCAGTCGAGATGATTCTCGACTGCTTTGTGTGGGTAAAATTGTTAATTTTAAAATAATGCTAATCAAAGAGGAGAAATAACATGATGTTGGTAAAAAAGCTACGAAAATTATGGAATGGCGATTCTTTGCAAACAAAGTTGCTTTTATATATTTGTTTGGCCTGTATGATACCCTATGTTTTAGGTGGAGCATACATTAGCAATGTAATTACACAACGAGTGAAAGCATCTTACGTAAATGACACGTATGCGACTATGACCAGAGTGCATGATATGATTGAAAGTGCATTAATAAACCCGAATAAGGAAAATGTGGCAATGATGTCTGCCGATGATCGTCTCTTACATGTAGATGGGACAATCAATCATTATATTCAATATAAGGCTGGAGATCTTCCGAATGAGTCTGTTGTAGAAAAATCCATTAGCCGCTATTTCGAAACTGTTAAAAATAGTCACAAAGACATGGGGTTTATCTTTTTGGGAACAAACGATGGTGGTTATATTGAATACCCGGCTTACAAGGCGACGAAAAGTTATGATCCCCGGCAAAGACCTTGGTACAATAATACTGTAGCCAATAAAGGGCGGGCTGTACTATCGGCTCCATATATTACAGGTGCAACAAAAGATTTAGTTATGAGCATTACCCAGACAGTAGAACATAATGGGGAAGTCCTAGGTGTTGTCGGTATCGGTATAAAACTTAAAGACTTAGAACAGAATATACGCAATATAAAAATTGGTAAGCAAGGCTATGTGATGGTTCTTGATGAAAATGATAAAATAATCATGAGTCCGGTTCATGAAGAATGGATATTAAAAACACCAGCGGAATTAAATATTGAGCCATTACAGTCTTTGGAAAGCAAAATAAATAAAGCTAGTAATTTTAGTTTTGATAAAAAACAGCAGATTATGAACGTTAATATCTCTCCAACAAGCGGCTGGAAAATTGTTGCGATTGTAGATGAAAGTGAGATTGCCGAACAGGTAGATGATATTCGTCAGAAAATTTTTATGACATATGTTATTACCTTACTATTCATACTAATAGCAGTTTTCTTTGTATCTGCTAGAATTGTTAGACCGATTAAGGCGCTACTAAAGATGACCAATCAAGTGGCAGGCGGCGATCTTAGAGTCACTAACTTAACAGTCACATCTAGAGATGAAGTAGGGCAATTAGCTAAGTCATTTACTTTGATGGCAGCTAGTTTGAGAAGTTTGATTCAGCAAGTACAAAATAATGCTCATCAGGTAGCTTCCTTATCTGAAGAATTAACAGCAAGTGCGGAACAATCAGCTGATGCTTCTCAGCAAGTGGCCTGCGTGATTAATGACGTAGCACAAGGTGCTGAAAGACAAGTAGCCGCTGTAAAACACACTACTGCAGGAGTCGGGCGCATGGCAAATAGTATTGAGAAAACAACCAGCAATTTTAGTACCATATCCACCACATCAGCCCAAATGGCTAAGGCAGCCAAAGGAGGCAGTACAGCAGTAGATACGGTCGTCAAACAAATGGATACTATAGAAAGAACCGTTAATAATTCAGCAAAGGTAGTTACTAAGTTAAATGAACGATCTCAGGAAATCGGTCAGATTGTTAATACTATTTCTGGTATTGCGGGTCAAACTAATTTACTTGCTTTAAATGCTGCAATCGAAGCGGCTAGAGCCGGTGAGCAGGGGCGTGGTTTTGCCGTAGTTGCTGAGGAAGTACGTAAACTGGCAGAACAATCTCAGGACGCTGCTAAGCAAATTGCAACATTAATTGGCGACATTCAGGAAGACACTGTGCAGGCGGTCAGTGCCATGCAGGCGGGAACCGATGAAGTTAAAGTTGGTACTAACGTTGTAAATACTACAGGTAAGGCATTTTGCGAAATCACAGTGCTGATTAATCAGGTAGTAATCCAGCATGAAGAAGTCTCGGCAGCAATCACACAGATGATGGATGATAGCCATAAAATTACATCCGCTGTTCAAGAAATTGATGGGGTTAGTAAAGAAGCCTTCGGTCAAACGCAAATCGTGGCTGCGACAACGCAAGAGCAGTCCGCCTCAATGGGGGAAATTGCTGCTTCCAGTCGGGAGTTGGCTAAGATGGCTCAAGAACTACAAAATACGATTAGTAAATTTAGAATATAATATATTTTCTAGGATGCCGGTTCTTGCTATGGATTTGATAGCAAGGACCTCATTCATGCAAGATATGTTGCTTTTCGGTGACTTAAAGTTGAAAAAACAAGGATGATTTATGAAGGTAAAAATGGGGATTCTGTGGAATGCAATACGTTATATTAGTGTAAGGTGGTGGCAAATTGCAGTGAGGGAGGCGATTATGAAGAAAACAAGTTTGCAGGAGATTCAAGATGCAGTTATTCAATATTCAAAAGTAATATCCCATGTAATAAAAGTAGATGTAGAGATTGTTGATGCTAGATTATTTCGAATTGCTGGTACAGGGCGTTATGACAATAATCTTAATGAGGATATGTCGCAGGAAGGTTTTGTATACAAACAGGTATTAGCTACAGGAGAAACTCAATTTATTGAAGAACCTGGTAAACATAGACTATGCATTACATGTCCTAAGCATGAACGTTGTGAAGAAAAACTGGAACTATGTACCCCTATTAAATCTAAAAATGAAATTATTGGTGTAATTGGGCTTATTTGTTTTGATGAAGAACAAAAGCAACGTTTATTACAAAACTTGAATTATTATCAGTTGTTTTTAGTCCAAATTGCGGAATTTATTAGCGCTAAGGCTTATGAACATCAAGAGAGTGAACGAAATCAGCTCATGATGAACTTATTATTTCAGGTTATCAATAGCGTAGATAAAGGGGTACTTATTTTAAATCAAAGTAATGAAATCATACAAATTAATAATAACGCATTAAAACAATTACAGCTGCCAGCGTCTTGTATAAATGGAAAAATTATAATTGAAGCTACTGGCGATTCTTTGTTAGGTGCAGAAGAGTATAGAGTTATTATTGGTAATAAAACATTTTCCCTAATGGGTGAACTGCTAGCAGTATCGCCTGGAATTGCTGTGTATAATCGAATTTTTATTTTCAATGAAATTAAAAACATCAAGTCGGGTATTTATGGACTCACCAATGTCGCTAAGTCCGTAACGTTAGACCATATCATTGGCAAGTCGAAGGTTATTCAAGAGTTAAAGAATAAGATTGTGAAGATTGCTGATTCAAATTCAACAGTTCTTATTACAGGAGAGAGCGGTACTGGCAAAGAGCTGATTGCTAGAGCCATTCATTCTGAGAGCAATCGGAATGAGAAACCATTTATTGCGATCAACTGCGGAGCAATCCCTGATACGCTGTTGGAAAGTGAACTTTTTGGCTATGTGAAAGGAGCTTTTACTGGTGCTGATCCTCGAGGGAAAATTGGTAAATTTGAATTAGCCAATAAAGGAGTTATCTTTTTAGATGAAGTTGGGGATATGCCAATTTATTTACAGGTAAAACTCTTAAGGGTTTTACAGGAGAGAACGCTGGTACGTATTGGATCGAATCAATCCATATCATTTGATGTGCGTGTCATTACTGCTACCAATAAAGATTTAAAACAATTAATACGGGAAAATAAATTTAGAGAAGATTTATATTATCGAATGAATGTGATTCCTCTTGAAGTGCCGCCCCTCCGTCAGAGAATAGAAGACATTGAAGTGCTTGTAGCAAGTACTATGGAAAAGTACTGTGGTCTATTTCATAAAAGAGTACAAGCGATTGATCGTCAAACTATGGATATTTTATTGCGCTATCCTTGGCCTGGTAATGTACGAGAGTTAGAAAATACCATCGAATTTATGATTAATATGGCAGATGACTTAGGTGTTTTAACGCAGGAGACATTACCACAAAATGTCCGTGAATATAATAACCAAATAGATCAAGTATGTGATGAACGCATTAGATCTCTATGCGAAGTTGAGAAGGAGCATATATTAAAGGCAGTTGCTTCATATGGTGATAATACGAAAGGTAAGGAAGCTGCTGCCAAGCAGTTAGGGATTGGGATTGCTACTTTATATCGAAAATTGAATGAATATTGTAATTGATATATTTATAATGTTGTTATGGCATGGATGTATGGCTGGCTCATCCTAAATGTTGGGAACTTCCTGATTGGGTCATTGAACAGGCCAAGGAAAATGCTGTTACATATGGCGGTCTGTAACAGTCACGAATGATGAGGCCGCAGCTTATGAAGGAGCACACATTGTTATTCCTAAAAACTGGGGAAATCAGATACAGCAGGCTATGGATAATGAATTTAGTAGAAGAGGTATGCAACGGAATAATCTACACTGGGTGTTAGGCATGGGACTTTTGGAAGGAGATTGACAGACACGGATGAAAAAGCAGCTGAAATATATATCTTGGTTAAAATTTTATTAGACATATCTCTTACTTTGAGATATGATGTTCTAAAAGGAACTTAAAAGAGAATGAAGTAGTGAAGCAATGGCGCTCCAAGACAATCGTATTGTTTTTGGCGCTTTTTTATTTATTGCTATGCTTGATAATACAAAATGCTGCTGAAGGTATGTTCGGCTGCACTGATAGCGGCTTAAAAAACTTGCAGATCATGCGTATAAAATAAAAGGGGTGTAATCATATGGGAACAACCAATCCAACTCGTCTTTATTTTGCCTATGGGTTTAATCTTAATTTTGAAAGAATGAAGCAAAAATGCACTAAGCCTCGTGTACTTGGCATTGCCCGATTACCGGGTCATAAGATTGGGTTTTACGAAAATTCTGTTATCTGGGATGGAGCCGTAGAAACTGTTGTTCCTGATACTCAATCGGAAGTGTGGGGAGTGTTGTATCAATTAGAATCTTATGATTGGGAACAATTAGATAATTGCGAAGATGCGAGGTTAGATGGAACTGGGGAATATTTTCATTATCCGGTGGAAGTACTTGATGAGGAAAATGGAGTCAGAGAAGCAAGTATTTACAAGAAAGCCAGATTGGGAGAACCTAAGCTGCCTAGCACTGAGTATTTGGATATAATTATCCAAGGGGCAAAAGAGCAGGGATTACCTGAAAAGTATATAGCAACCCTAGAACATATTACTTCAAAGCCTGCTTCTTATGCTGTACCGCGGCAACGAGGTCAGAGTAAGCAGGAGGCTTGTGGAGGATGTGATGGGTGTTTGAGTGATTAAGTAAACTATAATTGCCTTATAAAAGGCATACAACTTCCTTCTATTAAAGTAAGGGTTGTATGCCTTTTTCATATTGGTAATTTATAAAATAGCGATATTTTGCATTTTAAAAATTCCTGTCCACTCATGCATCTTTGGTAATGCAGCAATTGGCAATAATCAGTGGGAGTGTCTGCATCAATAGAACAGCCAAAGTCATTGACGGCAACGTATGCAGTTTCTTTATGAAACTGTTGCAAAGCTATCTTAAGACCGCCGTCATTACTAAAATGGCGTATGTTATCAAAGCAATGACATGCAATCAGCGGAGGATGCTTTTTTCGTCCTTTAAAGGTTGGAAAAACAACAGACGAACCTGTCTTCTCCATGCATTGCTGTATACTTTGCAATGTTTCTGTAGCAATTGCCGGCATATCTCCCGGCAACACATATGCAGCATCACAACCACGTACTTGCCCTAGACCAAGTTGGATAGATTCTAGCATATCCCCATTTAAATAGTTGGGATTGTAGATGACTTCAGTATCTTTCATGCCAGATACTTGTGCTTCAATTTCATCACCACGGTAACCTACTACGACAATGATTTGTTGCACTCCTGCATTTTGCAAGAGTGCAACAGAGGTTTGTATTATTGTACTGGCGGCATAGGGAAGCAGAGGTTTAAAATCTCCCATCCTTGTCGACAAACCCGCTGCAGCCACAATTCCTGCAATTCTCAGTTGCCCTTGTCTCATAAATTCACCTGCTTATTTTTTATAGTATGTTTCTTTAAGCGGCAAGGATGTACGGAATTTTCCATCAAAGCGGTAGTAGGCGTGTGAACAAGCGGGTGAGGTAGGAATCAAGCATAGTTCGCCGACTCCTTTGGCACCAAAAGCATAGGGCAATTTTTCGCCTTTGGATTGTACTAATTTAATCTCAACCATAGGGGCATCAGGCGCGCGCATTAAACCAATTGTACCGAACTTGACCGTTGGATATCCGTTTTTGACAGGAAAATCTTCAGTCAATGCAAAGCCCAAACCCATAATAATTCCGCCCTCGATTTGACCTTCGACAGACTGAATATTGACTGGCGTGCCCACATCATATGCAGCAACCACTTTTTCCACTTTGCCTTGTTTATCCAGAATAACAACCTGTGCACCATAGCTGTAACTAACATGGCTAACTGGAGATTCTTTAGGAGAGCCCATTGGATCAGTTATTGCTGAGAATTCACCGTAGAACTCTTGCCCCTCCAAATCAGCAAGCTTCTTGCCAATTTTCAGTTCTGCACTCAGCTTTTCCGCCGCTCTGCGAGTCGCTTCTCCTGTCAGAACCGTCTGTCTTGATGCGGTACTTGTTCCAGTATTCGGTGTACGTACTGTGTCTGGACGTTCATGATAAGTTAGTGCTGGATCAAGACCTGTTTCCTGACATACCATATGAGTGCACATTGTTGCAATTCCTTGTCCCATACAAGCTGCAGAAGTTCTGATGTGTACAATACCATTCTCTACTGAAAGAAGACAGCGTCCAATATCTTTCAATCCAACACCAGTACCGCTATTTTTAAATGCGCATGCAATACCCGTATAAGGGGAGGACTCATACACATCCTTGATTGCCTCAAGACATTCCACCATCGCGCAGTTAGGGTCTGCAACCTGTCCATTAGGTAGTACCTGACCAGGACGAATAGCATTTCTATAGCGAATTTCCCAGGGTGAAATGCCAACCATTTCAGCTAATAAATTAATATTGTTCTCAGTAGCAAAGCAACTCTGAGTCACACCAAAGCCGCGATATGCGCCGCCAATTACATTGTTGGTGTATACGGATAAGCCAAGGATGTCAATGTTCTGGTAGTTGTAGGGGCCTGCTGCGTGAGTACACGCTCTTTGCAGAACGGGACCACCTAAAGAAGCATAGGCACCGGTATCCGCAATCAAAACTGCTTTCATACCAGTAAGGATGCCGTTTTCATCACACGCTGTTGTGAATTCCATATCCATTGCATGGCGCTTTGTATGATAGTTGAGACTTTCTTGACGGGAAAATTTTACCTTAACTGGTTTCTTGGTATACCAAGCCATCAGCGCGGCGTGATGCTGGACACTCATATCTTCTTTGCCGCCAAAGCCGCCACCCACCAACTTGGACTGGCAGTGTACTTTTTCTTCCGGAATACCTAGCATATGAGAAATCTCGTGTCGTTCGTCGTATACAGACTGTGATCCGGTATAGAGCAGTAACCCATCGTCGCCCTCTGGCATGG
>Ga0316600_10000586_pt1 | contig 17396 bp, 16 predicted proteins | sample OWC_soil_day5_CT_FD_207652 | JGI IMG/M metagenome (GOLD analysis project Ga0316600, IMG submission 207652) | Wetland soil microbial communities from Old Woman Creek delta, Ohio, United States - OWC_soil_day5_CT | ecosystem: Environmental > Terrestrial > Soil > Wetlands | place: USA: Ohio... | reverse complement strand
GGACCCAACCCTCCGCTTCCGGAAGGACGCCCAGACGAACGAGTTCATCCTCGCCGGGATGGGGGAGACCCACCTCGAGGTTGCGGTGGAGAAGCTCAAGCGCGCGTACGGCGTCGAGGTGGAGCTGCGCACGCCGAAGATCGCATATCTCGAGACCATCAAGGGAAAGTCGGAGGCGCAGGGGAAGCACAAGAAGCAGACCGGCGGGCGCGGCCAGTACGGCGACTGCTGGATCCGCCTCGAGCCGCTCCCGCGGGGGAAGGGGTTCGAGTACGTGGACGGGATCGTGGGCGGCGTCATCCCGCGCCAGTACATCCCCGCCGTCGAGAAGGGAATCGTGGAGCGGATGGCCAAGGGCGTCATCGCGGGGTATCCGGTGGTGGACGTGCGCGCCACCGTGTTCGACGGATCGTTCCACAACGTCGACTCCTCGGAGATGGCGTTCAAGATCGCCGGCTCCCTCGCCTTCAAGAAGGCGGCCCTGGCCTCGAAGCCGGTGCTCCTCGAACCGATCGCCGAGATGGAGGTGGTGGTGCCGGAGGAGAGCGTGGGGGACATCATCGGCGACCTGAACGGCCGCCGCGGAAGGGTGCTGGGGGTGGACGCCCTCGGGAAGAGCCAGATCGTGAAGTGCCAGGTGCCGCTGGCCGAGGTGCTCCGCTACTCATCCGACCTGCGGTCCATCACGTCGGGCCGCGGCCAGTTCACCATGAAGGTGTCCCACTACGAGGAAATTCCCGCCGCCATCGCGGACAAGGTGATCGCCGAGTCGAAGAAGGAGGTCGGGGTGGAGGAGGAGGAGTGACCGCGGCCGGGCAGGAAACCGCCGGGACCGCCCTGACCGAGGACAGGCCGATCGGCGAGGAGGGGCGCAGATCCCTCCAGGCGTACGTCGCCGGCCTCTCGGTCCCCATGAAGGTGGAACTGGCCGCGAAGGGGAACCGGGAGGTGCGGAGCATCCTCTCGCGCGACATGAGCAGCATCGTGGCGCGCGCGGTGATGCAAAGCCCCAAGCTGACCGAGCAGGACATCCTGTCGTACGCAGCCTCTACGCAGACCCACGAGGAGATCCTGCGGGCGATCGCGGAAAGCCGGCAGTGGACGTCGAACCGGCAGGTGGTGTCGGCGCTGGTCCAGAACCCCCGCACCCCGCCGCCGGCGGCCATCCGGTTCCTGCGTGCGTTCCAGACGAACGAGTTGCGGATCCTGATGCAGAACCGCGGTCTGTCCGCCGCCGTGCGCCTGGAGGCCCGGCGGATATTGGCCCAGAGACACTAGCCCGACGGGAGACCCCATGGCCCTGTTCAACTACGCCACCCGCGAACTCAGCGCCAAGATCGTCTATTACGGGCCAGGTCTTTCCGGGAAGACGACGAACATCGAGATGGTCCACAAGATCCTCCGGCCCGATCAGAAGGGCCGCCTGATCTCCCTCCCCACGGAAACGGACCGGACCCTCTTCTTCGACTTCCTCCCCATCGACCTCGGCCTGATCAAGGGGTTCAAGGTCCGGTTCCACCTGTACACGGTACCCGGACAGGTGTTCTACAACGCCACGCGCCGGTTGGTGTTGCAGGGGGTCGACGGCGTCGTCTTCGTCGCCGACTCGCAGCGCGAGATGATGAACAGCAACCTGGAGAGCCTCCGGAACCTGATGGACAACCTCTCCACCTACGGGAAGAAACTCGAGGAACTCCCCTTCGTGCTCCAGTATAACAAGCGGGACCTGAGGAACGTCGCCCCCGTCGGGGAGCTGGACAAGAGCCTCAACTTCCTCCGCGTTCCCACGTACGAAGCGGTGGCGCCCTCGGGCAAGGGGGTCACGGAGACGCTGGTGGCCATCTCCCGGCTGGTGTTCGCAAACCTCCGGAAAACGCTCCTCATGCCGGGGGAGATGGCGGCGCACGAAGACATCGGTGATCTGGCCGACGCCCGGATCCAGAAGACCTTCACGATCCAGGAGGCGGAGCCGCTTGAGGAGATCACAGACGCCGAGGAGATCCGCGAACCCCCCCACCCCACCTCCTTGGAGGCATTCCCGGAGAGGGCCCGTGTGGTCGACGTCGAATTGGAGGCGACATCCCTGCGGAGGGTCGAGGCGTCCCGCCCCGCACCGGTGGAGTTCGAGGAACTCGAGGAGATCGAGGTCGAGGGGAAGGCCCCGGAGGGACCGCCGTTCGTCGAGCCAGTCCCTCCGCCTGTCGAGCCAGTCCCTCCGCCTGTCGATCCAGTCCCTCCGCCTGTCGAGCCAGTCCCTCCGCCCGTCGAGCCAGTCCCTCCGCCCGTCCAGCCGGCTACCTCTACCCCCCCCGCCGTGTCGGTTGAAGTGGAAGAGGGTGGCCTCACATTCCTGAAATTCGAGAGCCCCTTCGTCACGCCGGAGGGGCACGCCGTGCTCCCGGCCCTGTTCCTGGACGCCGCGGGGAATCCGGTGCGCCTTCGGATCCGGATCTCCATGGAGGAAGCGTGACGACGGAATTCGGCAAGCGGGCGGGGGAGATCCTCCGGTCCGGGAAGCCGGTCGAGGAGCGGCTGCGCGAGTTCTCCGCGGCGGCATCGGAGTACGTCGGCGGCGGCCCCGTCTCCGTCCTCCTCTTCGACCGGGACAGCGAGGATTTCTATCTCCGCACCACGACGCTCCGGATGGAGCCGTCGCCGCCGGACTTCCATTTCGCCGCGGAAGGGACCCTCGAGGAGCTTGCCCTCGCGGAACGGCGGCCGGTCCTCCTCGCGGAGCGGGATCTTCCCCCCGGGAGCCGTCGCCGCGGGACGGTGATGCTGTTCCCCCTCGTCTCTTCCGGGGAATCCAACGGCGTGCTGATCGTCCATGCCGTGACGGAGGTCGACGTTCCGGACGCCCGCATCGCGGCGCTCACGGAAGCCGCCACGTGGCTGTCGGAAGCCGTGGGCGCGTCCCTCCGGGAGGAGTCCGCCGCGCTCCGGATGACGAAGATCGCCGCCATCAACGAGGCGGGAGTCAACATCATCTCCACCCTCGACCTCTCCCGGCTCCTCAAGCTCGTGGCCACCTCGTCGTGCCTCATCATGGAGGCCGAGACGTGCGTCATCCGGCTCCTGGATCCGGAAACGGGCCGGTACGGGATTCGGGAGTATTACGGGATGAAGACGGAGGGGGAGCAGAAGGAACTCTTCCTCATGGACAAGAAGGCCGTCAAGTCCGTCCTCAAGGGGGAACCGCACGTGCTCGTCCGGGACGTGGCGCAGGAGCCGGCCTGGAAGGAGCACGCCGGCGTGGCCCGCACCCTGATCTGCCTCCCGCTGCGGGGGGAGGGGGAGATCGTGGGAACCGTCTCGATCTTCGACAAGTTCCCGCACAAGACCTTCTTCCCTTCCTCGTTCACCACGGAAGACGTCGTCACGTTCGGAAAGTTCCTCCGGTACTCGGAGAAGGCGGTGACCAACGCCATCGCCTACGAACGAAACGAGCGGTTGAAGAACCTGGACGAGGGGACGGGCCTTCCCACGCTGAAATATTTCCAGGAGCGCCTCCTCCACGAAATCAGCCGGTCGAAGCGGTTCCGCCGGCGACTGGTCCTCATGATCTGCGAGGTGGATGTTCGGGTACCCGGGGAGCCCGGCCGCCCCGCCCGTGGGGACCAGGTGATGAAGCAGGTGGCGAAGGCGGTCCGGGCCTCCCTGCGGGAGTACGACGTCGTGGCCCGGATCAGCGAAAGGAAGTTCGGGATGATCCTGCCGGAGGCGGAGGACGGGAAGGTCAGCGCCATCCCCCGCATCAAGAAAGCCATCTCCGCCGAGGCGGACGATGTCCGGAAGCGGATCCCGGCGGCGCGCGTCGACGTCCGCTTCGGACACGCCGCCTATCCCGAGGACGGGGACGACCACGAGAAGCTGATCTTCAAATCCAACATCCTCAAGGTGTGATGGGCACTTCGGGCGCGATGCGGGCCAGGGTGGTTGCCGTCAGCGTGAGCGGACGGAAGGGGGAGCGGAAGAGCCCGGTGCCGCGGGCGACCCTCGTGCCGGACCACGGCGTGGAGCGGGACGCCCACGCCGGTCCCGGCCACCGGCAGGTGAGCCTTCTGGCGGCGGAGAGCATCGCGAAGATGAGGGAAAAGGGGCTCGCCGTGGGCCCGGGGGACTTCGCGGAGAACGTCACCGTGGAGGGGATCGACCTCACCGCCCTGAAGGTGGGGGACCTGCTGCAGGTCGGCGAGGCCCTCGTGGAGATCTCCCAGATCGGGAAGGAGTGCCACGACCGGTGCGCCATCTACTTCCAGGCGGGGGACTGCGTGATGCCCCGCGAAGGGATCTTCGCCCGCGTGCTTCGCGGCGGGGTGGTCGCGCCCGGCGACCCGGTCGCGAAAGCGGACGGATGAGGCGGCGGGAGCGGCGGGAGCGATCGTGATCCGTGCCGCGGTACTCACCGTTTCCGACCGATCCTTCCGGGGGGAGCGCCCGGACGCCTCCGGCCCCGCCGTGGCGGAGATGCTGCGGTCCCTTCCCGCGGAGATCCTCCAGCAGGTCGTCGTCCCCGATGAGATCCCCTTCATCCGGCGCTCCCTCCTCCACTTCAGCGACGCACTGGGCATCGATCTGATCGTGACGACCGGCGGCACCGGGGTCGATCCGCGGGACGTGACACCCGAGGCGACGGGATCGATCCTGGACCGGGAAGTGCCGGGGATGGCGGAGGCGATGCGGGCGGATAGCCAGGCGCGGGTCCCCACGGCGATGCTCTCGCGGGGGTTAGCCGGGATCCGCGGGAAGTCGCTGATCGTCAACCTGCCGGGGAGCCCCGGGGGCGCCCGGGAGAATCTGGCGGTCCTTCTCCCCGTGCTGCTCCACGCGATCGGGAAGATCCGGGGAGAGGGTGGAGATTGCGCCCCGGGTTCCTGATACGGCATCCCCTTCCGATGGAAGGAACGTTTTCAACATATCCGATGGCATGCGCGTTCCTTTGGGGCTATTTGCGCAGGCACAGGCTCTACGTATCAGATGCATATACGGCATGGGCATGCTGAAATCCCGTTTGCCCCAGATCGTGCTTGCCGGGACCGTCGGTCTCTTCCTTGGTCGTGGACGCCATGTCGCTTTCCACAGCGGACTTCGGAGCCAACCACGACGACGGGATTAATGCCGTCACGGGCCGATCGCTTGCCGCAACCGGCGAGTACCGCATCACCAGTCTTCCCGGGGAACCTTTCCACCGGAAGTACTCCGTCGTCTTCCCCGCCATGCTCGCCGTTGTCTGGTGGATCGCGGGCGACTTCCCGGGCACCATCGTCTGGCTGAAGGCGGTCTCGCTTCTGTCGGGCGCCGTGGTTCTCTGCCTGACAAACGGCCTGTTGCGCACCGTCGGTGCGAGCGGTTGGGTGGCGGCGGTGATTGCCGGAGTGTGCGCGGCTCTGCCGGCCACGGGCACGCTGGCGAACGACGTGATGTCCCAGTTGGCGTATGGGGCATCTCGACGGGGGTGCTGTGGCTGCTGGAGCGGTCTGTCCGCGAGGACCCCTCTCCGGGCCTGGGACTTGCCGCGGGTTGGGTGGCCAACCTGGCATACCAGACGCGGACCGTGGGGCTGGCCCTGGTTCTGGCGATGATCCTGGTGATGGCCGGGCACCGCAGGTGGCGGGTTCTGGCGGGCGGTATCCTGGGTGTGGGACTCGCCGTGGGGTTGTGCCGGTTGTGGCAGGGGCCGGCAAGCGAGGTGCCCCCCGTTTACGAATACTACATGAACTACGGCGGATGGTTCTCGCGCATCGTCCACGACCTGGGCTGGCGCTTCGCCGTGGCCGTTCCCGCCCCCTCCGAGGTTTATCGTGCCCGTGTTGCCCCTGATCCTGTTGGCGATGTGGGAGGGGTTTCAGCGCATGCAGCCATCGGCCCGGGCGCTTCGGGTCACCGCAACGATCATCGGGGCGGCTATCGTTGTGGCGGCCGTCCATGGCGGGCATGTCCGGTTGACCAACGCGCACGTCCAGCCGGCCCTGAACCGCGTCGAATGGATCCGCAGCAACACCGCGCCCGGCGATGTGATCGCCTGCGTGGTCGACCCGAACTGCTCCCTCTACACGGGTCGCAAGGCCGTCTCGATGGCTGCAATCGCGGATATGGCAACGTTTTACGAGCCGGAGGGAAAGTTCCGGATCCGTCCGGAGAAACTGGCCGAGATGGTCCGCACGTCAAATGCGACGTACGTGATGGTGGAGCCGTACCCTCGCGGGAGATTTCTCAGCGACCATGTGCGCGAGGCCGTGGGCAAATCAGCGGTATTTGACGATGCACCATACGGCTCGAACCCCGTCCTTCCAGTTGATCTTCTTCCCTTCGGCGTAGGTTCGCCCGGAATAACTGATGCCGACCTCGTAGATCCGGCACCCCATGCGTGCCACTTTGGATGTCACCTCCGGCTCGAAACCGAATCGGTCCTCCTCGATCCGTATGCTTCGGATGATCTCCCCCCGAAACACCTTGTAGCACGTTTCCATATCCGTCAGGTTGATGTTGGTGAACATGTTGGAGAGCGTGGTGAGGAATTTGTTCCCCAGGAAGTGCCAGTAATAAAGCACCCGCTTTGACTCGCCGCCCGCGAATCGGGATCCGTACACGACGTCGGCTTTTCCCGCCATGATAGGCGCCAGGAGTTTGGGGTACTCCTGTGGGTCATACTCCAGGTCGGCATCCTGAATGATCACGAGGCTGCCCGTCGTATGCGCTATTCCGGTCCTGAGCGCGGCTCCCTTCCCGCGGTTCCTGTCGTGATGGATGATCTTGATGGTGGTTTGATCCTTATACGTATCCAGGACATCCCTTGTACCATCCGTGGAGTAATCGTCGACAACGACAATTTCCCTGTTTGCGATCTGGGGCAGATGAACTTCTTGTATGCGCTCCAAAATCCCCTTGATTGTATTTACTTCATTAAATACAGGAATTACGATCGAAAGACTCTCCAATGCGCTCTCCAGTTTCCCGTTCGTTGTATGAAAATAACAGGTTGCATGGAGCAGATCAATCCGGATGGTGTTTTCGAGCGAAAAAGATAAATGCTTTCTGTTATGAAATGTCGGAGGGACCGTCGACGAGCCCGCGGACCGACGCCGGCAGCCCCTCGTTCATCGAGCCGGTCCGGTACCCCTTCAGGTCCACGGAAACGTAGAGGAAGCCGTTCTCCCGGAACCGGGTGTGGACCGCGTCGGCGACATCCGGATCGAACAGGCGCGGGATCTCGTCCGGCCCCACCTCGATCCGCGCCACCGCGTCGTGCACGCGCACGCGGAACTGGCGGAACCCGAACCCCCGCAACACCTCCTCGCACGCCTCTACCCGGCGCAACGACTCCCCGTCTATCGTCGTCCCGTAGGGGAAACGCGACGAGAGGCAGGCGAAGGATCCCCGGTCCGCGGTGGGCAGCCCGAACATTCGGCTGAGGCGCCGGATGGCGTCCTTGGCCAGTCCGCAATCCTGCAGGGGGCTGCGCACGGAGTGCTCCCGCGCCGCGCGCCGGCCGGGGCGGAAGTCGCCCACGTCGTCAGCGTTGGATCCGTCGCACACCGCGGCGTATCCTTCCTCCCGGGCGATCCCCGAGAGGATGCCGAACAGCTCCTTCTTGCAGTGGTAGCACCGGTCGGGCGGGTTCGCGGAAAAACCCGGGATCTCGAGTTCGTTGGACTCGACCAGCCGGTGACGGACCCCCCACTCCGTCGCGATCCGCCGCGCCTCCTCGCGCTCCGATGCCGGGTAGGTCGGCGAGGTGGCGGTGACGGCGAGGACGGATGCCCCCAGCGCCTCCCGTGCGGCGTGGAGCAGGAAGGTGCTGTCCACGCCGCCGCTGAAGGCGATCACCACGGACCCCATCCCCCGCATCCCGGCGAGGAGGGCCTCGTATCGCCGCAGGTCGTCCGGAGTCGCGGCGCCGTTTCCGCGGTCAGCTGAGGAGACCACGCTCCACCTCCCGGAAATCCCGGTTCTCCGGCACGGTGAGAATCCGCACGCCGTGGGGCGACACTTCCCGCACGACGTATGGGCCCGGCACGCCCGCCTTGCTGTACCGGGTGAGGATCCGGGAGAGCAGGTCGAGGCGGTCCGCATCGCATCCGCCGAACATCGCCACCGACGGCCCCGGGTGGCTGTCGGAGACGTAGACGGCCTCCTTCCCCCGGCAGAGGGCCTCCAGGCGCCGGTTCTCCTCCTCGCTCTTCGCCACGATCGCCCGGATCCCCCGGGCGCGGAAGTGGCGGCCCGCCTTGAGGAGGTGGACGTCGTGCATGCGGAAGTCGGGCTCGTTCTCGATGAGGTCGCGCACCTTCGCGGAGAATCCCCGTTCGGTGAGGAGACATCCTCCCGCGGGGCAGGGGTAATCGCCGATGCCGAAGGAGGCCGCGAGCCGGATCTGCTCCTTCCGGGACCGGCCGGTGATGGCGAGGAAACGGTCCCGGTCCACCCATCCCTCCCGCTCCGGCAGCGTGGGGGGCAGGTGCCGCGCCGAGAGGGGGCGCAGAACCAGCCCGGAACACCCGCTGTGCCGCTCGATGCTGCGCAGGGCGTCGTCCCGCTGGGACATGGGACGCTGGCCGACCACCTCCCCGGTGACGAGGAAGGAGGCGCCGATCTCGTCCATGAACGAGCGGGCCTTCCGGAGGGTGAAGATCCGGCAGTCGATGCACGGATTCATCGCGGACCCCCGGCCGTGCCGGGGGGATTTGACGATCTCGAGGTACTCCTCCCCCTTGGACACGGTCCGGATCGGGATCCCCATCCGCCCGGCGACGACGTGGGCCTGCGAGCGGCACCCCCCGTTCCCGGAACAGGTGCAGAAGGGGGAGGTGAAGTGGATGGCGTGCAGCCCGATCCCCTGCTCCTGGAGCATCCGCGCGGCGAGGGTGCTGTCCAGTCCGCCGGAGAGGAGGATCACCGCCTTCCGGGGGGCGACGCGGGGGGCGGGCCTCATGCGACGCACCGGCCTCCGTTCCGGTATTCCTCCGGGGAGAGGGGGTCCGCGATCCGGGGGCGCTCCCCGCAAGCCGGGCACGCGGGGTCCCGCCGGACCGCCACGCAGGTCACCTCGTTCGTGAGCGTGTCGACCGTCAGGAGCCTGCCCGGGGGGGATGGCGCGATGCCCGCGAGGAGCTTGATCGCCTCCATGGCCTGCCACGCCCCGACGACCCCCGCCGCAGCCCCGACGATCCCCGATTCCGAGCAGGTCGGGGCGTCTTTCCGGGGGGGGATCTCCGGGATCAGGCACCGCAGGCAGGGGCCCTCGCCGGGGACGACGGTGAGCAGTTGCCCGCCGAACCGCAGGACCCCGGCATGGACAAGAGGCCGGCGGGCGACGACAGCCGCGTCGCTGCAGAGGTATTTGGTCGGGAAGTTGTCGCTGCCGTCCACAACGGCATCGTATTTCCGGAACAGGCCGACCGCGTTCGCGGCCGTGAGGAGTTCGCCGTACGCCTCGACGTCGAGGTCCGGGCGGAACGCCTTCAGTGCGTCCGCGGCCGACTCGGTCTTCCGCCGACCGACGTCGCCCGAAGTGTGGATCACCTGACGGTTGAGGTTCGTGACGTCCACCCGGTCGCCGTCGATCACGCCGATCCGGCCGATCCCTGCGGCGGCGAGGTAGAGCAGGGCGGGCGAGCCGAGACCCCCGGCCCCGACGACCAGGACCGATGAACGGAACAGCCGCTCCTGGCCCCGTTCCCCGAGTTCCTCCACGAGGAGGTTCCGGCTGTACCGCAGCGCGTTTTCCCCTGACCAAACCACCGAAATATTATAACGTATAACCAGGCCAGGCCCCGAAAGGGCGGGCGAGTCGTCCTCCGACGGATCGTTTGAGCCCGATGCGGAGGGCGCGGGCACCGGAGCACGAACGGTTCAAAGGAGGGCGCGTTGCCGATCGATGTGGGGCCGATACGGGCCGCCGAGTTTCCCGTTACGGGGAACCACCTGTACTTCAACCACGCGGGGGTCTCGCCGATCCCGGCACGCGCCGCCGCGGCGGGAATCCGCATGCTGGAGATGTCCCGCGACGAGGGTGCGTTCCACCTGCGGAAGTGGGAGGACCTGGCGAACGAGACCCGGGGCCGCTTCGCCCGGATCGTCGGCGCCTCCCCGGAGGAGATCGCCTTCGTGAAGAACACCTCCGAGGGGCTCTCCTTCGTGGCCGCGGGTTTCCCCTGGCGGGACGGGGACAACCTGGTCACTTCGAACGTAGAGTACCCCTCCAACATCTACCCCTGGATGCGGCTCCAGGCCCGGAACGTGGAGGTCCGGATGGTGCCGGTGCGCGACGGGAGGGTGAAGAAGGAGGACCTGTTCGCGGCCTGCGACGGGAAAACCCGCCTGATCGCCCTCTCCTCCGTGGAGTTCGCAAACGGGTACCGCAACGACCTTCCGGGGATCGGGGAGTATTGCCAGCACCACGGCATCTTCTTCTGCGTGGACGGGATCCAGTCCGTCGGCGCGCTGCCCATGGACGTGAAGGCGTTCGGCGTCGACGCGCTCTCCGCGGACGGCCACAAGTGGCTCCTCGCCCCGGAAGGGATCGGAGGGTTTTACATCTCCCGGGAGGTGATGGAGATGGTCGAGCCGGTGATCCTCGGGTGGCATTCCGTGCGGAACCGGTTCGATTTCGAGAACTACGATTTCCAGCTCTCCCAGGATGCACGGCGCTTCGAACCGGGGAGCATGAACACCGTGGGGCTCGCCGCCTTCAACGCTTCGCTGGACCTCCTCCTCTCCGTCGGGGTGGACCGCATCTGGGAACGCGTCCGGCGGCTCACGGAGCGGGTCCTCGAGAAGGCCAGGGGAGAGGGGTACGAGGTGGTCTCGCCCGACCACCCCGAGGAGCGCTCGGGGATCGTCACCTTCCGGGTCCCGGGAACGGACAACGCCGCCCTCTGGAAGGCGCTGCTGGCGCGCCGGGCGGTGTGCTCCCACCGGGCGGGGGGAATCCGCGTCTCGCCCCACTTCTACAACACCCCCGAGGAGATCGACCGGCTGTTTTCCCTCATCCGGGAGGAACGCGCCCGCGCCTAGCGCCAATAAAGAGGTAATGTAACGTGAGCCCGGAGCGCTTTATCAATCAGTTCCAAGTGGATGTGGCGCGCGAGCGTCTCAGTGGGGGGATCTGCTCCGCTCCATGGCGATGAGGGCGGCCCCCAGGGCTCCTGCAAGCTGGGGCTCCTGCGGGACGAGGAAGCGGATCCGGAACCGGTCCTCCAGCGCCTTCCGCGCGGCGGGATTCTTGGCGACTCCCCCGGTCATCACGGCGGGGGGCGCGATCCCGATCCGCTCGGCGAGGGAGGCGATGCGCTCGGAGATGGCCAGGTGCACGCCCCACGCGATGTCGTCCGGGGCGGCGCCGGAGGCGATCAGGGAGACTACCTCCGTTTCCGCGAACACCGTGCACGTCGAGCTGACCGGCAGCGACCGCGAGGCGAGGAGGGAACGGGCGCCCATCTGCTCCAGGTCCATCTCCAGCGTCCTGGCCATCACTTCGAGGAACCGCCCGGTGCCCGCCGCGCACTTGTCGTTCATCGCGAAGTCCGCCACTTTCCCGTCGTGGGACAGGCGGATCACCTTGCTGTCCTGCCCGCCGATATCCAGAACGGTGAGAGCGCCGGGGAAGAGGTGCCGGGCGCCGCGGGCGTGGCAGGTGATCTCCGTCACCCGCAGGTCTGCGGTCTCGACCAGGTCCCGTCCGTATCCCGTCGCCACGGTGCAGACGATGTCCTCCCGGCCCGCTCCCGCGGCGGCGAGGGCGGCGTCCAGGGCCTCCCGGGCCGCCTTCCGCGTCGATGCCCCGGTGGCCGTGATGGCCGACCCGAGGATGGCGCGGTCCGCGTCGAGGAGCACCACGTCCGTGGAGAGGGACCCGATGTCGATCCCCGCGTACAGCATGGGGTGTCCGGTCACAGCGTTTCCAGCCGGTACGATCGGGTCCCGAGCCCGATCTCCTCGCCGCATTCGAGCTGGACGGCCCAGTCCACGGAAGGGTGGGTCTCCCGGAACGGATCCCTCCCCGCCGCGCGGAGGAGGGCCCCGGTCTTGTCGGGAAGGCTGTTCCCCGGGCGGGCCGAAAGGTCCGTGAACCACACGGGCGACTGCATCTCAACCTCGCGTTGACGGAGTGACCGAAAGCCACTATAATACAACGAAATGGCAAATCCCGTGACGCTTCCCGAGACTCCCGATGGAGGTCCAGGCCCTGTGGATTTCAAGATAGGGGACATGGCGGTCTACCCGGCCCACGGCGTGGGCGTGGTCCAGGCGATCGAAACAAAATGCTTCAAGGACGGGAAGCGGGAATCGTTCTACGTCCTCCGAATCCTCGACACCGGGGTCACCATCATGATCCCGATGGGCAACGCCGGCCAGGTGGGGCTGCGGCGAGTCATGGACACCACGGCGGTCCGTTCCGTCTACAAGATCCTCCGCGAGCGGGAAGTGGCGCTGGAGCCGAAGCCGTGGAACCGCCGGTACCGCCAGTACATGGAAAAGCTCAAGTCCGGATCCCCCTTCGAGATCGCCGAGGTGCTGCGGAACCTGCTTCTCCTGAAGGCGGAGAAGGCCCTCTCCTTCGGCGAGCGCAAGATGCTGGACGCGGCGAGGTCCCTGCTGGTCAAGGAGATCTCCATCGCGAAATCCGTTTCCGAGGAAGCCGTCGAAGCGGATCTGCGCCGCTTCCTGAACTTCTAGCGTAGCGCCGGGGCGCTGCCCGGCGTCCCTTCCTGGAACCATTCCCATGCCGGAGGCTCGTTGGGCGTCACGGTGGCCATCATCGTCGCGGGCGGCGCAGGGCGCCGGATGGGCGGGGAGGCGCCGAAGCAGTTCCTCGCGCTGGCAGGCCGTCCTCTCCTCGACCGCACCCTCTCCGCAACCGCCGCCGCCGACTGCGTGGACGCCATCGTCCTCGTCCTTCCCGCCGGCACCCCGGCGGCGGCCCGGGAATCGTACCGCAACCTTCCGAAAGTGACGGCCGTGGTCGACGGCGGGGCGGAGCGCCAGGATTCGGTCCGCAACGCCCTCGAAGCCGTGCCCGCGGATGCCGAGGTCGTCCTCGTCCACGACGCGGTGCGCCCGTTCGCCTCTCCTGCGCTGTTCGGGCGGTGCGCTTCGCTGGCCCGCGCGCACGGCGCGGCGGTGCCGGTGATCCCCGTCCGGGACACCGTGAAGACGTGGGACCGGGCGGCGGGTTCCCTCGTCACGCGGGACCGCTCGGAGTTGCTGCGCGCCCAGACCCCGCAGGGATTCCGCGCCGCCATCCTCCGGGACGCGTACGAACGGGCGGCGGGGGAAGGCAGGGCCGGCACGGACGACGCGTCCCTCGTCGAGGCGGCCGGGTATCCGGTGTTCGCCGCCCCGGGGGAGGAGGGGAACATCAAGATCACGCTCCCCGAGGACCTGCGGATGGCCGCCGGGCTTCTCGCGGACGCCCCCGACTTCCGGATCGGCCTGGGCGGGGACGCCCACCGCCTGGTCGAGGGGCGCGAGCTGTGGCTCGGCGGCGTGCGCGTTCCGCACCCGGCCGGGCTGCTGGGCCATTCCGACGGGGACGTGCTCCTCCACGCCGTCTCCGACGCGATCTACGGAGCCCTCGGGGACCGGGACATCGGCTTTCATTTCCCGCCGGGGAAGGAGGAAACCCGGGGGATCGCGAGCCGCTCGATCCTGGCGCACGCCCGGGCGCGGATGGCCTCAAGGGGCTTCCGCCTCGTGGGACTGGACGCGGTGGTCGTGTGCGAGGCGCCCCGGATCGCCCCGCTGGCGGACGCGATCCGCTCCTCCATCGCGGGCATCCTGTCCGTCCCGGAGGACCGGGTCAGCGTGAAGGGGAAGACCACGGAGGGAATGGGATTCGAGGGAAGCGGAGAGGGGATCTCCGCGTGGGCGGTCGCGCTGCTGTGCGGCGCGCTCCCGGAGAGCCGCGGAGGAGACGGGCGATGAGCCTGAAGGTGTTCAACACGATGGGCGGGCGGAAGGAGGCCTTCGTCCCGGCGACCCCGGGGAAGGTGCGGATGTACGTGTGCGGCGTGACGGTGTACGACCTGTGTCACGTCGGCCACGCCCGCGCCAACGTGGCCTTCGACATCATCGTGCGGTACCTTCGCCACGCCGGGTACGAGGTCCGCTACATCCGCAACTTCACCGACATCGACGACAAGATCATCCGGAGGGCGAGCCAGGAGGGGATTCCCTTCGAGGCCGTCACCGGGAAATACATCGACGCGTTCCACGAGGATTTCGACCGGCTGGGGTTGCTTCGCCCCGATGCGGAGCCGAGGGCGACGGAGCACGTCCCGGAGATCATCGCCCTGGTTTCGGGGCTGGTCCGCGCCGGCAAGGCGTACGCGGTGGACGGGGACGTCTATTACGCGGTCAAGGGATTCCCCGAGTACGGGAAACTTTCCGGGAAGAACGTGGAGGACCTCCTCGCGGGCGCCCGCGTCGAGGTGGACGAGCGGAAGCGGGACCCGCTGGATTTCGCCCTCTGGAAGGCGTCGAAACCGGGGGAGCCGGCGTGGGACAGCCCGTGGGGACCGGGGCGGCCGGGGTGGCACATCGAGTGCTCCGCCATGGCGATGAAGCATCTCGGCGAGACGATCGACATCCACGGGGGGGGGAAGGACCTCGTGTTCCCCCATCACGAGAACGAGATCGCCCAGTCCGAGGCCGCCACGGGGAAGCCGTTCGCCCGGTACTGGCTCCACAACGGTTTCGTCAACATCGACAACGAGAAGATGAGCAAGTCCCTGGGGAACTTCTTCACGCTCCGGGACGTGCTCGCGCGGGTGAAGCCCGAGGTGCTCCGGTTCTTCCTTGCCGCGAGCCACTACCGCAGCCCCATCGACTACTCCGACCGGAGCCTCGCGGAGGCGAAGGCGGGGTTGGATCGGCTCTACCGGGTGAAGGAAAAGGCCGAAATCTGCCGGGCCGCCGGCGCGGCGCCGTCGGCCCTTCCGGAAGGGGAGGAGTTCGCGCCCCTTCGCGACGCCCGGAACCGTTTCGACGGGGCGATGGACGACGACTTCAACACCGCGGCTGCCCTGGGCCGGCTCTTCGACGCGGTCCGGGCGCTGAACCGCCTCGCCCCGGACGATCCGGCGGCAGAGCGAGAGAAGGCAGGCCAGTTCCTCGCGGGGTATGAACTCCTTGAGCCGCTGTTCGGGGTTCTGGGATTGCTCAGGATTTCTGCGGGGGATTATTTCCGGCTTGAAATACACGTGATGGATACCGTCGGAGTGGGGGAGAATTTGTCGGCCACCGTGCGGCCGAGCGAGGCGGATGTTCTCAAGCGGATCGAGGCGAGGAAGGCGGCCCGCGCCCGGAAGGAGTACGCGGAGGCCGACCGGATACGGAAGGAACTCGAGGCGGCCGGCGTGCTCCTCGAGGACGGCAAGGCCGGCACCACGTGGAAATACCGCGAATGACCCGTGCCTGTTCGCGCCAAAGGCGATGCGGGGGGTTCCTCGGAAGCGGCGTATGGAGCGGAGGCAAAGATTGCGTCGAGCGGAATCGCAGCGAGCGGGCGAAGGTCGCGAGCGTAGCTTCCGAGGAAGCCCCCCGCGAGCCGTGGCGCCGCACCGGGATACATCGGTAAGTTACTGCCAGGCGGGACGCTGAAGTGGCGCCGAATTTCCGCCTGGTCGCGCCGTTCTCCCCCTCGGGGGACCAGCCCGGGGCGATCCGCGAACTCGCCGCGGGGCTCGACCGCGGCCTCCCCCGGCAGGTCCTGCTCGGCGTCACCGGCTCGGGGAAGACGTACACGATGGCATCCGTCATCGCCGCCACCGGCCGGCCCGCGCTGGTGATCGCGCCGAACAAGACCCTCGCCGCCCAGCTGTACTCCGAGTTCCGCTCCCTCTTCCCCGACAACGCGGTCGAGTATTTCGTTTCCTACTACGACTATTACCAGCCCGAGGCGTACGTGCCGCAGACGGACACCTACATCGAGAAGGACTCGTCGGTCAACGAGCAGATCGACAAGATGCGACACAGCGCGACGAAGTCGGTGATGACCCGGACGGACGTGATCGTCGTGGCCTCCGTCTCCTGCATCTACGGGCTCGGGTCCCCGGAGTTCTACGGGCGGATGACGGTGCGCGCGGCGGTGGGCGCGGAGTTCCCGCGCAACGCTCTCCTGCGCCGGCTTGTCGACCTGCAGTACGAACGGAACGACGTGGATTTCCACCGGGGTACGTTCCGGGTCCGCGGGGACGCGGTGGAGCTGTTCCCGGCGTACGAGGAGGAGAAGGTCCTCCGGATCGAGTACGACGAGGACCGGGTCGCGCGGATCCTGTACGTGGACCCCCTCCGCGGGACCCGGCTGTCGGAGGTCCGGGAAACGGTCATCTTCCCGGCGAGCCACTACGTGACTCCCGGGGACCAGCTCGAACGGGCGGTACGGGGTATCGAGGAGGAGCTCGCGGCGCGGCTCGCAGAGCTCTCCGCGCAGGGGAAGGTCCTGGAGGCGGAACGGCTGCGGCAACGGGCTGCCTACGACCTGGAGATGATCCGGGAGATGGGGTTCTGCTCCGGAATCGAGAACTACTCCCGTCATCTCGACGGCCGTTCCGCGGGGCAGCCGCCGTACACGCTCCTGGACTACTTCCCGAAACATTTCGTCACCTTCCTGGACGAGTCCCACATCACGGTTCCCCAGCTTCACGGAATGTACAACGGCGACCGGTCCCGCAAGCAGACGCTGGTGGACTTCGGCTTCCGCCTCCCCTCGGCGCTGGACAACCGCCCCCTGCGCTTCGAAGAGTTCCTCGCGCGGGTGGGGCCGGTGATCTTCGTGTCCGCGACCCCCGCCGACTACGAGCTCCGGGAAGCCGGCGGCGCCGTGGTGGAGCAGATCATCCGCCCCACGGGCCTGGTGGACCCCGAGGTGGAAATCCGGCCAGCGCGGAGCCAGGTGGACGATCTGCTGGGGGAAATCCGCGCTCGGGCGGCGGCGGGGGAGCGGGTGCTGGTCACCACCCTCACCAAGCGGATGGCGGAGGACCTGACGGAACATTACGAGGGCCATGGAGTGCGGGTGCGCTACCTCCACTCCGACATCGAAACGGTGGAGAGGGTGAACATCCTCCGGGACCTTCGCATCGGGAAGTTCGACGTGCTGGTGGGGATCAACCTGCTGCGGGAGGGGCTCGACCTCCCGGAAGTTTCGCTGGTAGCGATACTGGACGCGGACAAGGAGGGGTTCCTCCGCTCCGCCCGCTCCCTCGTCCAGACGTTCGGGCGGGCGGCGCGAAACCTCTCCGGGAAGGTGCTCCTCTACGCCGATGCGGAGACCGGGTCGATGCGTGCGGCGATCGCCGAGACCCGGCGGCGCCGCGAGCGGCAGCTTGCCTACAACGGGGAGCACGGGATCACGCCCGAAACGGTGCGGAAGGCAATCGCCGGCCCGATCG